>Ga0154821_1201_pt5 | contig 9400 bp, 5 predicted proteins | sample Rifle2008BG16ft_FD_116125 | JGI IMG/M metagenome (GOLD analysis project Ga0154821, IMG submission 116125) | Desulfobacca sp. RBG_16_60_12 | reverse complement strand
ATGATAATTGAATCCAATGAATCGGAAGGGACCAAAATAACATTATTAATGCCGATGGTACCTACTAAGGGACAAGAATGGTGCGATACTATAAAGAAATATATGGACCCAGACCATATCAGTCAATTGGCAAAGATATGAGATTATCAACTCATCTTAAATTTAAAAAATCCGACCTCTTAGCATAGATCTCTCTGGATATCAGAGGCTCGGGACTGGTTCGAAAATCTCATGCCAACACCGGCGGTTGTGAATGATTTTTTAAGAGGGCCCGAAGGTATCCCGGTTGCAGCCTGAGGGAGGTTGCCGCTTGGGATAGTAGGGAATATTGGATGCCCCTGTGGTGCAAAGGCGACAGAGGAAAGCTCCAGGGGAGTGACAACCGGTAGATTTTTTGCACACGGCGAGGATGTCGATCCATGAATCTGACGAAACTTTGCGGGGGTTCACCGGCTCCCGGGGTCTCCTGCAAAAACGCCAAAAATGAGTCAGGCAAGGTCAGTATCTGGATTACCCGGTTGATTATGATCAGCTTGCAGGTAATCGTTGCCCTCTCCCTATTCCAGCTGTTCCGGGACATGGTCTTCCCTCATTCAGGGGCTGCCAGTTCGAATATTTACCTGAGCATTTTGGGCTGCACCCTGGCAACCATTTGCGCCTGCTTGATATTGGCGAAGTACCAGACGCTCATCCAGGACTTTTACCGGGAAAACATCAATTTGGGGGAAAAGGTTGGAGCCCAGACCCTTAAACTGCAACAGACCAACGAAGAGATGCGCCTGGAAATTGCCGAACGCCGGCGGGTGGAGAAGGCCTTGTTGGAAAGTGAGTCACGCTTCCGCACCATCGTCCGGGAAGCTGCCATCGGCATAGCTCTGATTGACAAGAAAGGCCGCATCATTGAAGGCAACCCGGCGCTTTTGGCCATGCTGGGTTTTGCTCCCGAAGAATTACGCGGCCTGGAGTTTACTCGGATCAACCATCCGGAGAATGTGGAGGTGAGCCAGAAAATCTTGCAGCAATTGCTGGCGGGAAAACAGGATGTTTGCCGGGTGGAGACCCGCTATATTCGGAAAGACGGCTGGATCGGCTGGGGGCGGCAATCCATCTCCCTGGAGCGGGAGACCGGCGGCAAACCCCAATTCGCCATCGCCCTGTTCGAGGACATTACGGAACGCCGGGAGAGCGAGGAAAAGATCCGCACCTACCAGAAACAGCTGCAATCCCTGGCCTCGGAGCTATCCTTAACCGAAGAGCAGGAACGGCGCCAGTTGGCCACCGTGCTCCACGATCACATCGCCCAGCTGCTGATGGTGGCCAAGGCCAAGTTCGAAAGCCTCCAGGAATCGAAGCTCTGCCGCAGCTTTGCTAAGCCCCTGGAGGAAGTCCGAGGGCTGATTGAGGAATCCATCCGCCACACCCGGTCGTTAATCTTCGAACTCAGCCCCCCCATCCTCTATGACCTGGGCTTCGAGTCCGCCATGGACTGGCTGGCGGAGCATATGCGGCAGCAGTATGGCCTCGTGGTCGAAGTGGAAGATGACGGGCAATCCAAAGATCTGGACAACGAAGTCCGGGCGCTCCTCTTCCGGGCGGTGCGGGAGTTGCTGTTCAACGTGCTCAAGCACGCCCAGGTAAGCCGCGCCAGGGTTTCCATGCGCCGGGACGGCGACCATTTGCGCGTCGCGGTGGAGGATCATGGGGCGGGATTTGCTCCTGACAAGCTCTCCGCCCCTTCGGGTAAAATGGCCGGGTTCGGCCTCTTCAGCATCCAGGAACGCTTGAACTATTTCGGCGGCCGTATGCAGATCGATTCAATTCCCGGGCAAGTCACCAGCGTCATCCTGACCATTCCCTTAAAGCCGGATAAGAAAAAAGGGATCAGGCGGGCCAAGCCCCCCACCGCGATCAAGACAACTCCTTCTCCCGTGGCCCCGAAGACATCGGCTCGGCCCCCGGAAAACCACCCGGTCCCACATCAGGCCCGGCAAATCGGGTCGTATGGCAAAGGGGATTCCCAGATTCAAGAGCACCGTGAAGCGGGAACGACAGGGGAAAGCGTCAGGAGATCCTCAGGCGAATAAGTCAATGCATTATTTCTGCCACGGCCGGGGCGTCTGGTAAAAAAGGCAGCCTGACTAAATTTCAGTCGTAGCAATCCTCTTAAAAAATAGCATATCCCGCCATTTTTTCTTGTCGATCACTTTCTTTAAATCGATCTGCACAGCGTTGGCAGATATATTTATTTTTATTGCTGTGCCATTTGATAATTGGGTAGGTTTTGTGCAATCCTATGATCTTATTGGGGTTACCCGTGCCCATTTTTTCGGTTTCAATTTCGCTCACCCGCCACCCGTCAATTTCCCTAGGAAAAGGAAAATCACCGATTAAAATCACTTTTTCAACTTTGGTCACCTGTAAGGGCTCGGTGTGTTTATCCTCGCAAAAACCGCAGATGTAGGTAAGATATCGTCCCCATGAAATGGATAAGAAGCCATCGCGGGGCAGGTTCCTGCCTCTGAACCAATCAATCGCTTGTAGCAAGGTCGGAGCAAAGTGGAGCCCCCATGGATGCTCATCCATCAGGTAGAATCGACCATATATCAGATTCTTGGTCTTCAGGGCTTCCCTTAAGAATTCTTCCAGATAAATATCTCTCCCCTGATTCTTCACCCTAACCTGATAGCGCCCCAAAACTATGGGTATTTTGTGCTCCACCACTTCAAGAGGCGGTGCCTGCTTGGGGCCCACTTTTGATTTCTCTCCCCTGGGATCGCTCATAGGACCGTGGATTCCTGCACGAGTCTCAAGGCGGTTTGGTCCAACCCCGCCATGGCCCTCCCCTTCTTTGGGTGCAGGGGGAAAGGCATCATCTGGCTGATTGTCGGCTCGACCGCGGAATCAAAGGGGACGTGCCCCATGATTTCCGGCTGGATACCCAAGCAATCCTGGCACAGTGAACCGATAATTTCGGCATATTTCAGGTCGGCAGTGCTCTTTACCATATTGATCATCAGAAACAGATGGAAATCCCGCAACACCCGAGTAATTCGGTCATGAATTTCCGGGTCGGCAGCCCCAAAATGGTTTAAAAGGTCGTGTATGGAGTGGATGCCAGGTTCGTCCCCGGCTCCCCCGGCCCGATATATGAGTTGGAGGACTTCATCATCCCCGGCGAAAGCGAGATATAACTTCCGGTATAAGGCGCTCTTGATGAAGCCATAGGCATTCTGGAGAGAGGGGGCCTGGGAGGTGAACAAGGTAATTTTCCCCCCGGCATAGTTGAAAAAATCCAAAGTATTGAAGGAGGTGCCGGCGCCCAGATCCATCAGCACATACTCGGCTGGCAATGCTTCGATCTCGTTGAGCAGTCTGATTTTTTGGGCGTACGAGGGGTTGGCCGAGCCCAGCAGATTATCGGCGCCACAGATGAGGCCGATACCCTCCACCGAGGTTTCAATGACGGTATCTTCCAACCGGGCCACTTTCTTAGTCAGATAATGCTCCAGGCTGACATGGGGGTACCGCACCCCCATTAAGGTATGCAGATTGGCCCCGCCCAAGTCGCCGTCGATGAGGATGACTCTCTTGCCCAGGCGCGCCAGGGCGACCCCCAGTCCCAGGGTGACCAGACTCTTGCCGATACCCCCTTTGCCGCCCCCAATGCTCCACAGCTGCACCTTGCTTGCGTTAGTTGGCATGGCTCTTTCCCTTAACCCCTCGGATTTTTTTCCATGTTATCTTTTTGGACTTTCCCTGGTATCCCGGATGATTAACGTGTGCTTGAAAGGTAGTCTACTCATTATCGCCGATGAAATATATTGGTAAATCTACTGATTTCCCCATTGGAAAATACTTAAATAAGACTCAGTCTCAGGCCCCGGCTTTAACTGCGTCTATCTCAAGGTGGTGATAACGCGAAATTATCTCGGCAGACGCTAAACTTCTAAGGAATACCAATTGGTTAGCGATTTGGTCCGGAAAGCGCCATGGGGCGTTGAGGGGGCCGGGATTCCCCCGCCGCCCTGGCCCCCCCTCATGTCTCTTTCCAGACCTTGCGGCTCAGCTCGATCTTTTTTTTGACCAGGGCCCAGGTGGGCCGGGTGAGGAAGGATTCCCGGTAGCGCTTCACCATCCGGGCGAACATCTCCCAGGGGACCGCGAGGGTGATTTCATCGGGCTTCAAAAATTTACGGTCCGAGGGGTCCCAGCCCCCCAGCACCGCCTTCAGCCGCCCCTGCTCCAGGTATTTCAAGGGCCAGGTGACGATATTGCTGCACCCGGCGCCGAAGGGCGAGGCCACCGCCTCAAAGTCGTTGGTGACAAAGGTGGCCAGTTGGTGGAGGCCGCCCATGACCTCTCCCCGGGCGAAAAAAATCACCACTTCCGGGGTCTCTTCCGGCCCGAATCGGCTCAGGGATTTGAAGACGCAGAAGGGGGCCGGCGCCGGCCGGGGGTCGATGGCGGCAAAGAACCGGCGGGTGACCTCGGGGGACTCCAGATAGCACTCTCCTTCCAGGACGTCGGGGATGCCGGTGGAGACATAATGCGCGATAAAATCCAACTGCGGTTTTAAAAAACCCAGGTAAAAGGCGCCCCCCAGGCAGCCGAAACGGGTCTGGTCGAAGTAGGCGGGGTTGCCCAGCTTCCGGGCCCGCCAGAGGAGCCCGATGACGCAGGCAAAGTTGGCGAAGGTCGCGGGCCAATCCACCTCGCCGGCGGCTTCCCGGTCAACGTTGGGCAGGACGGCGCTCTGGGGCGAAAACCCCTCGGCCGGCGCCACCTGAGTATAAAACATCCCCAGGGGCTCTTCGGTGAGGCCCAGGATTTCCAAAAAACCCGGCACCTCCGCCTGGATATCGGCTAAGCGCACCATGGTGTCACCTCCTTGGCGTATTACTCAGACCAGTTGCGCACGGGCGTTTATAGCCTTGGCGCCTAAGCCGCACCTTACGAGAATCTCGGGGCCGCCCCGCCCCTTTTTGCCCCTTCAGGAACTGTGCGGCGATACTTTTTTCCCCGGTCCCACCGACCCGGATGTCGTAATATTAAGCATTTCCCGGCGCCAATCAAGGCGGCGGCCGACACGTAAACCGACGGCCAGTCCAGTTTTTCTCTCTCCATTCTCTCTTGACTTATTGGACTATATTTTTTAGGATGTACAAGTGGGTAATTTCACAATATATGAACAAAATTTGGTGTATAAATTTCCTGAGTAGACGGAAGGTGCTTTTATGGCAGCCGAAACACGAGGTCCAGTAGGTCAAGTTATGGTGATAGGCGCCGGGATTGCCGGGGTGCAGGCGGCCCTGGACCTGGCTAACTCTGGTTTCTATGTCCATTTAGTGGAGAAGAAGTCGGCCATCGGCGGGGTCATGGCCCAGTTGGACAAGACCTTCCCCACCAATGACTGCTCCATGTGCATCATTTCCCCCAAATTGGTGGAATGCGGCCGGCACCTGAACATCCAGATTCACACCCTGTCCGAAGTGAAGAGCATCAGCGGGGCGCCGGGGAATTTTACGGTCAGCGTCGAGAAAGAACCCCGTTACATCGACCCCAGTAAATGCACCGGCTGCGGGAGCTGTGCTGAGGTCTGCCCGGTGCGGGTGCCCGACGAGTTCAACCTGGGGTTGGCGGAAGGCAAGGCGGTTTACCGGCTCTATCCCCAGGCCATTCCCGCCACCTTCGCCATCAAAAAAGCCGACCGGGCCCCGTGCGTCCGGGCCTGTCCGGCCAATCTCAGCGCCCAGGGCTACGTGCAGCTCATCAAGGAGCACAAATACCCCGAGGCCCTGGCCCTGATCATGGATCGGCTGCCCCTGCCGGGCACCATCGGCCGCATCTGTCCCCACCCCTGTGAGACCGACTGTCGTCGCCGGGAAGTGGATGAGCCCATCGCCATCTGCAACCTGAAACGCTTCGTGGCGGACGCCGTCGACTGGAGCGCCATGCCGGTGCCTGAGGTCCCCGCCCAAAGCCAGACGGTGGCCATCGTCGGCGCCGGCCCCTCGGGTTTGAGCTGCGCCTACCATCTGGCCCTCCAAGGCTACAAGGCCGTGATCTTCGAGGCCGCCCCGGAAACCGGCGGCTGGCTGCGCTACGGCATCCCGGCCTACCGGTTGCCCCGGGAAGTCCTGGATCGGGAAGTGGATTACATCAAGCGCTGCGGGGTGGAGATCCACTGCAAATCCCCCATCGGCGGCGACCGCACCATCAACGACCTCCTCAGCCGGGACGGTTTCAGCGCCGTCTTTCTGGGCGTGGGGGCCCAGGATTCCATCCGCCTGCCGGTGCCGGGGTCCGAGGCCCAGGGCGTGCTCTGGGGCGTGGAATACCTGAAAGATTCGGCCTCGGGCCAGAAGTTCGACTTCGGCCAGAAAAAGGTGCTGGTCATCGGCGGCGGCAACGTGGCCATGGACGTGGCCCGCACCGCCCGGCGCCAAGGGGGCGACGTTACCCTCATCTGCCTGGAAACTCGTGAAGAAATGCCCGCCTCCCCCTGGGAAGTGGAAGAGGCCGAGCACGAGGGCGTTGCCATCGTCACCCGCTGGGGCGTCAAAGAGATCAACGCCACCGGCGGCAAGGTCACCGGGATCACCCTCAGGGCGGTGGAGCGGGTCTTCGACGAGCAGGGCCGGTTCTCGCCCACCTATTTTGATGATAAAACCGCGGCCCGGGAGGCGGACGTGGTCATCATGGCCATCGGCCAGAAGACCAACCTGAAGTTCATCACCGAGGCCGACGGCATCAAGCTGACCCCCCGGGGCCTCATCGAGGCCGATCCGGTCACCAAGGCCACCAGCCGCGAGGGCGTCTTTGCCGGCGGCGACGTGGAAACCGGTCCGTGGATCGCCATCGCCGCGGTGGCGGCGGGCCGGGAAGCGGCCACCTCCATCGACCGCTATCTTTCAGGCAAAGACCTGAAGGCCGGCCGGGACCTCCCGGTGCGCCCCATCCCCAAGGAAGAAGGCCATTGGAACCCCGTCCCGGCGGATATCCAGAAAAAGCACCGGGCCCTCATGGCCACCCTGCCGGTTTCAGAGTGGATCAAGGGCTTTAAGGAAATCAACCTGGGCTATCAAGAAGAAGCGGCCGTCGAAGAAGCGGCCCGCTGCATCAACTGCGGCATTTGCTCCGAATGTATGCAGTGCGCCCAGGCCTGCCAGGCCGGGGCGGTGGCCCACGAGCTGGGACCGGAAAAACTCGATCTGGAAGTGGGCGCGGTCATCCTGGCCCCGGGCTTTACGGTCTATGATCCCAAGAAGTACGACTCCTACCACTATGCCTCGTATCCCAACGTGGTCAGCAGCCTGGAGTTCGAGCGGATTCTCTCCGCCTCCGGGCCCTTTGCCGGCCACCTGGTGCGCCCCTCGGACCACAAGGAGCCCCTGAAGATCGCCTGGCTCCAGTGCGTGGGCTCCCGGGACCTGAACCACTGCGACAACAGCTACTGTTCCTCGGTCTGCTGCATGTACGCCATCAAACAGGCGGTCATCGCCAAAGAGCATTGCAAAGACTACACCCTGGATGCCTCCATCTTCTTCATGGACATGCGCACCCACGGCAAGGACTTCGAGAAGTACTACTGGCGGGCCCAGGACGAACACGGGGTCCGCTTCCTGCGCTCCCGGGTCCACACCATCGACCCGGTGTCGGGCACCGATGACGTTGCCATCCGCTACCTCTCGGAGCAGGGCGCATTGAAGACCGAAGTCTTCGACATGGTGGTCCTGTCCGTGGGGCTGGAATCTTCGGCGGATGCCCTGCGCCTGGCGAAAACCATGGGAATCGAGGTCAAACCCGAGACCCGCTTCGCGGACACCTCGCCGTTCACGCCGGTTAACACCAATAAAGACGGCGTCTATGTCTGCGGCGTCTTCCAAGGCCCCAAAGACATTCCCCAATCGGTCATGGAGGCCTCCGCCGCCGCGGCCGCCGCCGGTGAACTCCTGGGCGCGGCCCGGGGCACGGCCACCAAAAAGCGGGAGTTGCCGCCCGAGATCGACGTCGAGGGCCAAGAGCCCCGGGTGGGCGTCTTTGTCTGCAACTGCGGCATCAACATCGGCGGGGTGATCAATATCCCGGCTCTCACCGAATACACGGCCACCCTGCCGGGGGTGGTCCTGGCCGATCAGAACCTGTTCACCTGTTCCGCCGACACCCAGGACAAGATCCTGGCGGCCATCACCGAAAACAAGCTCAACCGGGTGGTGGTGGCGTCCTGCAGCCCCAGGACCCACATGGCCATGTTCCAAGAGACCATCCAGCAGGTGGGTCTCAACCCCTACCTCTTCGAGATGGCCAACATCAGGGACCAGGACTCCTGGGTCCACATGCACGAACCGGAAAAGGCCCTGGAAAAAGCCAAGGACCTGATCCGGGGCGCGGTGGCCCGGGTGGTGCATCTGGAACCCCTGCACAAGCAGGCCTTCCCGGTCACCAAAGCCGCCCTGGTCATCGGCGGCGGTGTCGCCGGTATGGAAGCGGCCCGGTCCGTCGCCGACATGGGCTTCCAGGCTTACCTGGTGGAACAGGGCGACAAACTTGGCGGCCAGGCCTGGAACCTGGTGGTCAGCTCCCGGGGCTACAACTACCGGGGCTATCTGGAAGACCTCATCAAGAAGGTGGAGAAACACCCCAACATCGAGCTCCTGTTCAACTCCACCGTCAAGGACACCAGCGGCTTCATCGGCAACTTCGCTTCGGTGATCCAGACTCCCCAGGGCGACCGCCAATTGGACCACGGCGTCACCATTATGGCCACGGGCGGTCAGCCATACCAGCCGGAGGAGTACCTCTACGGCCAGAACCCCAACGTCGTGACCCTCTTTGAGATCGATAAGCTCATCGCCGGCAAAAACGCCAAAGTGACCGGCGCCCAGCAGGCGGTCTTCATCCAGTGCGTGGGCTCCCGGGAACCCCAGCGGCCTTACTGCAGCCGGTTGTGCTGCACCCATTCGGTGGAGTCCGCCATTGAACTGAAACGGCTCAAACCCGATATGGACGTCTTTATCCTCTACCGGGATATGCGCACCTACGGGGAAAAAGAGCTGCTCTATAAGGAGGCCCGGGAACTGGGGGTGATCTTCGTCCGCTTCGACCTGGACGGCAAGCCCCAGGTGGAACAGACGGCCGACGGCAAGCTCCAGCTGACTATCACCGATCTCATCCTGGAGCGGCCGGTGGTCCTGAAGCCCGACCTCCTGGCCCTGGCCGGCGCCGTGCTGCCCAACTCCGTGGAGAAACTCGGGGAAATCTTCAAGGTGCCCCGGAACGCCGAAGGCTTCCTCAACGAGGCCCACGCCAAGCTGCGCCCGGTTGACCTGCCCTCCGACGGCCTCTTTCTGGCGGGCCTGGCCCATTATCCCAAGCCCATCGATGAGTCCATCGCCCAGGC
>Ga0154821_1026_pt1 | contig 9445 bp, 7 predicted proteins | sample Rifle2008BG16ft_FD_116125 | JGI IMG/M metagenome (GOLD analysis project Ga0154821, IMG submission 116125) | Desulfobacca sp. RBG_16_60_12 | reverse complement strand
ACGAGCCGGTCGCCGCCCCCTGGCCCAGTTCCTGTTCCAGACTCTGCAATTGAGCCTGCCAGGCCTGGAAGGCCGGAAGCCCCCGGGCTATCACCCTGCCCAGGCAGGCCCGGGCTTCTCCGTCAATCAGCCGCTGGCCCAGCTTGGGCACGGCCGTGCCCAGCCGTTCCATGACCTGCTGGATCATCACCACTTCGGCCTGTCCCTGGGAATCAACCCTTTTCAGGTTCTCCAGCCAGAGATCGAATTCCTCGGGTTTGGCGCCCTCCAAAGCCGAGGTGACCACGCTGAGGGTCCGCAAAGGCTCCGTGATGTGGCGCACCCAGAAGTAGATCAGGCTCATGGCCATGACCCCGGAGATGATCAGGCTCAGAATGATCTCCACCCAGACTTCCCGGCGGATATTGGTCTGTTCCTGGCTCTGGATGAGGAGCAGGTGGCGCATGCGATTGGTATCGATGCCGATTTTGGCCACGCCCCAGAAGACCGCCCCTTCCTCCGCCAGCAGCACGTGCACCGGCATGTAGCGCAGCAGCATCTCCCCTTCTTTTTTGGGACCCCGATTGACGGATTCCTGGATGGCGTTGTCCACCCGTTGCTGCGCAGTAATGCTGTTGATGAGGTCCTGTTCCATGCCTTGAAACGACTTCATAATTTTTTGGGGGCCGGCCATGGGCTCCAGCTCCGGAGCCTCCCGGCGATAAAACATGTAGGTCAGGTGCTGGTCCTGGGCATCTTTCTGCCCCTGGATCAGCTCAACCCCTTCGATGATTTCATTAAAAGTGACCTTTTCCCATATGAGATTTTTAATCCACTGATCCATCTCCGTATTCGAGGTCGGCGTCACGGTCAACAACCCCTTGACGTTAGAAAATTCCAGCACCAGAAGCCGGGCGATGGTAGTGGCTTCCACTTCGGTGGCCTCTTTCATGGAATTGATGGTGCGGTTCTGGAGCCCGTCCAGGGTGAGGTTGAGCAGAGGGAAAAACAGCAGGATGACCACGGCGCACAACAAGAAGGTGGCCCCGGCCAGGACGAACAGCCGGTTGCGCAGGGAATAGCGGATGAAGTTATCGGGTGTGTTCATCTAATCAAGCGTCTGGTCTTTTTTCAGTTCCGCAATTGCCCAAGCCAGAGCCGCCTCCGGGGTTTGGCGGCCGTACAGGGCCTCATCCATAACTTTTTCCAGGACATTGTTGATCCGGCGGCTATGGGGCCGGGGGCGCATCACCATATCCTTCTGGGCAAAGGTGTCATGGTACACCTGCAACACTTCCTGGTTGGTGACCTTCTCCAGGGCCCGGATCAGGGACGGCACCTGTCCCATGGTTTCCGCGGCCAGGAGCTGAAATTGCTCGCCGGCCACCACCCCGATAAACTTTTTGCCATTCTCGATGACTACCGGGTCGGTCACGGAGAAGCGGTTGACGGCCCAGCCAAAAGAGCCAATGTTGGAATAGCGGTGGGGGTGACCCGCCTGGGCCGGGATGGGGGCCACTCCCACCTGGCTGACGCTGGCGAGGCTTCCCGGGAGCTGGCTCTGGCCCTTGGCGATCAAATCGCTCAAGTCCTTCAGGCGGGTGCTCCAGTTAATCATAAACAGGGTTTGGCCCTGGAAAAAGGCCTGACGCAGGCTCCCCCCGGGGTCGAATTGTTTCAGCGCCCCGGGGCCGGGCATAATGCTCCCCTGCATGGCGATAAGCGCCTTGAGCGCCGCCACGAAGGCGCCGGCGTTGGTCTTGTCGGGCAGGACAAACTGGCCGGCGTCATTGTTGACCTGACCGCCGAAGCCCCAGAAAATCGGATAAAAATCATTCAGGGTATTGGTGGTGTGGATGAGCAGGCCGTATCTCATAGACTTTTCCTGGGGGAGGACCGTGCGGCAGATCGCCCTGAGCTCCTCCCAGGTGCGGGGGGGCGCCAGGTTATAGCGTTTCAGGATATCCCGGCGATAGAAGAGGATGTTGCCCTTGATGTGAGTGGGCACGGCCACCAACTGCTTACCCTTCCGGCCGGTGATGTGGGCCAGGGACACGGAGAAGGCCTCAGCCACCGCCGGCACCAGCTCCGTCCGGTCAAAGACCTGGGTGCGTTCCAGTTCAAAGAGCCATCCGGCCACCCCGTACCGCTGCACCCAGGGGGCATCCAGGAGCAGCACCGCGGGTATCTTGCTCTCGGTGGAGAGTCCCAGCACAAAGGGCTCATAAGGGAGAAGGCTTTCCGGCACCAGGAGCCCCTTAAAGTTCCGGTCAAAATCCTTGTACGCGGCACTCGTGGCCTTCTGCGCCAGGAGCCGGATCAATTCCCGGGTGGGGGCATCGAAAGTGTAGGTGATGGCCCGGGGCGGCGACATGTCCGGACTCGGGCCGCACCCCAAGCAGAGCAGGCACAGAAGGACGCAAAATTCCCCGGCGATCTGCTTCATGACAGCCTTAAGTCTGAGGCGCGGCGTCACCACTTTTTCCACCTTAATACGGTTTCACCGGTTTATCGGCCACCAGCACCGCGAGTTGAGGCCGGTATTTCTCCAGGCTCAGGGGCACCAAGAAGAGGAGGCAGGCCAGCAACCCCACCCCTTCCAGCAAAAACACCCAGCCATAAGCCCCGGCCTCGCTGCCCGAAAGATAAGCGAGCCGGTCTTTGAGAAATCCCCCGGTCATTTCCCCCGCGGCCAGGGCCAGGCCGCTGGCCAGATTCCACAGGCCCATGAAGACGCCGCTGAAGGTGGGGTGGGCCATGCTCATGGTCAGGTGGGACAGTCCCACGTTGTAGAAGCCCCGGGCCAGGCCCAGGAGACAGAGAGCATAGATGCCCCAGGTCGGGTCAGGCTTAAATGAGGTTAGGCTCAGCAACCCGAAGGCGGCGGCGCCCATCACCAGGCTGACCCCCAGGACGATTTTGTTGGCCCAGTTCTGCCGGGCGCTGACCAGCAGATGCACTCCCACCATGCCCGCCAGGATGCCGTAGGTGGTGTAAATCCCGAACCGGCTGGTTTGGGCCACCGGCAGGGCCAACACTTCCCCGCCGTACGCGGTCAACAGGAAGGTCTGAATGGCCAGAAAAAAGATCGAGGTCCCCAGAAAGGCAAAAAAAGCCAGGGCCTGCCGGTTGCTGGCCAAAAATTTCAAGGTGGGCCACAGCTGCATCTGGCCGTGCTGGTGGTTAGGGGCGCCCTCGCAGCGAGGTTCGATGCCCCAGGCCCCCCAGAGGGTGACCGCCACCACCACCAGGGTGACCACTACGAAGAGCTGGTGGATCTTGTCGGGATCAAACGCCGGGAACAGCACCCCGGCGAGGGCGGAGCCCACGATAAAACCCAGCAGGGTCAAAATCCACACCATGGTCAAGGCGCTGCCCCGGTCCCGCTCCGGGACCCGGTCCACCAGGAGGGCATTGATGGCGGTGGCGGATACGGTGGTGCCGATGCCGAACAGGGAAAACAGCAGCACCCCCTGGTACAGGAGAGGGCGGCTGTGGGGCTGGGCCCCCAGCGCCAGGGCCCAGTCCGGGAAAAACGGCATGACCGCTACGCTGAGCAGCATGCCCCCCCAGATGAAGGGGGACCGGTGACGGCCCCGGAGGGGATGGGTGTCGGAAAAATAGCCGGTAACCACTCCCACCGGCGTCATGACGTGCTGAAAGGCAAAGCTGAAAGTCACCAGGGCCGCGGGCACCGTCAGGTCCACGATCAACACCCGGTTCAGGACGTTGGCCAGCAACACCACTAAAAATGAGGTGGCAAACCGCACCACGCCTAATTTCAGCACCAACCGCGAGATAACCATAGGCCCGTTTGCAGCATAAACCGGGTTGCCCGAGAAGTAAAGCCCGGATGATGCGGCCATTTATGCCCCCACCGGTTTATGGTGGCACCGGCATCTTGCCGGTGCGGGGCACAGGCTGGAAAGCCTGGGCCACCAAATTTTTCCCGCAGTCTACTCAAGTCCCCGGCTCATCTCGTCGTACAGCTGAAGATAAGCCGCCACCATGGTGTCCCGGGAGAAGTTTTGCGCCACGTGGGCCCGGCAGCGGTGCGGGTCCAACCCGGCCAGCCGCGGCAATATGTCCCGCAACTCCTCGTACGTGTGCACCGCGAACCCGGTTTCGCCGTGGACCACCACTTCGGGCACCGCCCCCCGAGCGTAGGCCAGGACCGGGGTGCCGCAGGCCATGGCCTCCAGCATGGCCAGCCCGAAGGTCTCGTCCACCTCCAGGGGCAACACCAGGGCGCGGGCCCGCTGCATCAGGTCAACCTTGCGGGCATGATCCGCCGGCCCCAGGTAGGCGATCTGCTCCCCGTCGATCTGGTCGCGGATCCGGCGGTCAAAATACGGCCGGTCCGGCTCGAAGACCGGCCCGGCAATGAGCAGACGCGACCCGGTTTCCCGGGCCAGGCGAATGGCGGTATGGAGACCTTTGTCGGGGTAGATGCGGCCCAGGAAGAGGAGAAAATCTTCCTTGGCGGCCTGAAAGGGGTAGTCCGCCAGGTGCAGGCCGTGGGGGATCAGGTGGAGGCGGGGATGCCCCTTGAGCTGCTGCGCCTGAAAGGCGCTTACCGCCACGAGGTGCGCTTTGGGGAAACTGAGGAGGTAATCCCGCTTCATGGGGAACAACGGCGTGTGAATGGTGATGGCCAGGGGCGCGGCCGGGGCCAGGGCCCAGAACCCGGCGGCGGCTTCCAGGTGCGAGTGAATCACCGAGGGCGGCTGTTGCCCTAAACGGGTGAAGGCGTGGGACAGGTGGAGGTTCTCGGAAAACTTGTCCGGCGGCCAGAAGGAGGTCAGAAAATGCCCATACTGGGGGACTTCCAGGGTGGAATCCCCGGCGCTGAACAGCCACACCTCCACCCCCCGGGCCGTGAGCCCCCGGATGAGGGTGGCCACCATCAGCTCCGTGCCGCCGTAAGTCACGGGCGGCACCGGAATCCAGGGGGGTGCGATCTGGGCCACCCGCATCAGTCGCCTCCCGGGAACAAGCGGGCCCGCACCTCCGGACAGGTCGCCAGGGGCGGCAGGGTGACGTCGGCCAGGGGGACCTGCATCCAGGCCAGCGGCTCCCCAGCTTCGCCGTCGGGCACCGGGATGCTGAGCCGCGGCTGGGCAATTTCCGGCGCCTGCCAGCGCAGCAGGCCCGCCCCGGTCAGGGACTCCATCAGGGTGTAGAACACAGTCCCGGCCATCTGGTCCAGCCCCCGCTTGCGGGGCGTGGAGGTGAGGGGGGCGTGGCGGTGGTCCATCCGCCCCACGTAGACCTGGACCAGGTGTTCCAGGTCCGGGGTGCCGGGCGTCAGATGCAGCTGGTCCAGGGCAAAGGACAGGAGGGTCAAGGTTTCCACGCCGAAACCCGTCTTGAAGGGCAGGCGGCTCCAGAACTTCAAGGTGCCGGCCATCTCCCCGGACAACAGGTAGGCCAGCTTCTGGAGGGCCTGGACCCCGGCATGGGGGCACAGGGCCAAGAGCGACCGGAGCATGGTGTTCAGCCGGCCGCCGTGGGGGCGCTGATAGACGATTTTGGCCGCCTCCACCGTGTGAAACCAGAGGATGGCCCCCACCGGGTCCACCACCCACCGGGGATGAAAGTAGGGGGGCCGGATGTCCGCGTCGATGAAGGCCACCACGGTCCGGGAATGGGTGACGTTTTCGGTTACCACCAGGTGATACAGGAAGGCCCGCATGGCCGCGCCTTTGCCCAGGGGGGCGTGCTGCTGGTCCGGCGGCAGCAGCCTGGCCGCGGGGAAGACCTTGACCTGGGGAAAGGAACCGGTCAGGCGCCGCAAACCCTCCGGGCGCTTTCCCCCATAGGCGACCCAGGCCTGATCGATGAGGCTCCCGAAGAGCGGCCGCAGCATGGACAAGAGGGCGCCCAGGTTGCCAGCCTCCCGGACGCTCCCCAAGGGAAAGACCAGGTGCACCGGCGCCCCTTGCTCCTGTTTCAGGCGGGTCACCGCCTCCGGGTCAAAGCTGCCGGCGGGAATCAACCCCAGGGCGGGGAGTCGCGCCTGGCGCTCCCAGTCCCGGAGCCGGATCACCAGAGGCGGGCCGCTCACGCCGCCCCCCACAGGGCCTGGCGGGCGCCGGCCGCGACCTCAGGCGTCGCCAGCCAGTCCTGGAGGGCCTGCCAGAGGCTGACGGTCGAGAGAAATTCCCGGTAAACCTCGGCGCCCGCCTGCTCCAACCGGTTCATCAGGGCCAGGTTCTCCAAGGTCTGCCGGGCGGCCTCGGCGTCGCCCTGGGCCAGATAGTCCAGGGCCAGCAGCGTGTGGCTCCGAAAGGCCCTGTCGGGCAGGTCGTCCGTAAGAAAATTGCCGGGGTAGGGCTTGAGTTCCTCGGCGGTCACCACGGCCCGGCCCGGGGCCGGCTCCTGCTGCCGCAATTTCAGCCGGGTGTAGCAAAACCGCACCAGGTCCTGCCTGAGCCGCAGCCAGGTGGGGTGAGGCTTGTCCGGCGGCAGATGGATGATGCTCAGGGCGTTGTCCAGAAAGAAAGGAATCTCGAACATGCGGGCGTTGAGGAGATAGTCCGTGTCCTCCCCCCGGGTGATGGCGGGATCGAAGGGCAGGCGGCGAAAGAGGGCCGCGGGCAGGGCCAGGTTGCCGCCGAAGCCGAGATACGTGGGTTTGAGGCGGGGGCCGGCCAGCACCAGCTCCTTCAGCGCCGCGTTCAGCCACCGCATCTTGGGCCAATACCCGGCCCAGGGGGCGGCGGGCTCGGGGAGCAGGACGCCGCCATCCTGGTTCCGGTAAATTCCGGCCAATCCGAAGACGGGGTGCTCCCTTCCTAAAAGCTCAAGGTCCTCCTCGACTTTGGCCAGGAAATCCGGGTTGGCGACCACCTCGTCGTCGTCCAGGCTGAGCAAGGCCCGCGCCCCGCAGATATTGGCGAGAATCAAGGTGATATTGCGAATCTGGGAATACCCGGCCAGAGACAGCAAGGGCAGCCACTGGGCCCGGCCCCGGGTCCGGCAGAAGTCCTGGAGGATGCTGAGGTGCGGGGCCGCAAACAAGCGCACGGGGTAGGGCAGGGGCGGGGACTCGATGACCTCCCGGACCCGGCGGGCCACCGCGGCCTCGAGGGCCGGCGCGGTGGCCGCGGCCACCACGCTTACATCAACCTCCACCCCCCGGGCGGCCAGGGGGGTTAAGCTCTCCAGGGTCCGCCGAAGCGTCCCCGGCGTGTCCAGGGGCGTGGGATGATCAAAGACGATGGCTCCCGGCCCTTCCCCGCCGGGATGGGTCCAATACGTGGGAATGGCCACGAAGTAACCGCGCATGGGTTCAGGCTAACCACTGAGCCCGGTTGAGTCAAGGAGATTATCGCGCCGCCCGCCCCGGAGAGGCCAAAGCGTCACACTGCCATGGCCCGGTGCGGCGAACCGCGGCGGCGCCTCAGGGCCCATCGCCGGTGGAAATCAATCGGCCGTCAAATTTCTCTTCTTTCGGCAGGTAGCGGACCTCATAGGCGTCCAGGGTCCCGGCTCTCCCCCGGTAATCAATGGCATATTTCCAAAAGCCGGGCCGTTCCGGGGGCTTGCTGAAAAGATAATCTACCCATAAGGCAGTCCTGGTGGACTTCCGGTTTCCCGAAATCACGGTCAAGGCCACGGGATATTGGATCACCCGGTCTTGGGCCTGGCTGTAGCCGATCAAGGTAGTGGGCAGTCCCATGCAGGCGACGGCGTCGAACAGGGCAAATTCCCAGGCATGGCCGTCGCCGTTGTAGTCTCTCAACCACATGATGGTGGGTTGGCCCTCTTTGCTCTTGGGCACGCCTTCCACGTGATAGTAGAAGCCTTTCTCGATGCGATACGGGATATCGAAGGCATCGTCGCCTTCGAAATTGAGAATTTTGATGGTATTGATAATGTTTTTGGCCTGGGGGTCAACCAGCGATACCCGGGTGGGGCCGCTATAGTGGCTGCCTCGGGTGTATTCCGGGCAGGTGTACGGGTCCTCCGGGTTGTCCCGGGGAACTTTGAGGGGATTGAGCATCCACAACAGGAGGGCCCGATGCGGGTGCTTGATTGACTGGATGGGCTGGATCTCAATGATCTGACCCCCGGCCGGCAGCCCATAATTGTCCATCTGGCTTAAAGCCGCAGACCCCAACAAAACGAGGAAGCATAAACCGAACAAGGTGGTCTTCATGATCCCCTCCTGGGTATCCATGCTGATTGGCAGAACTTATGCCGGGTTCATCCCGAAGCCTGCCGAAATTGAAGGTTCGGACCTCTTTTTAATCGCAAACTCGGAGAGGACATCCTAACCCAAGTTGACCATGGTCTTCAGGGTTGCTTGCGTGGTAAGAGGTCACCTGCCGAGAAACCATACAGCGCCCCGAATTTCCGCTGCAGGTAGCGCATCAGGTACTGGGGCGTCAACTCCTCCCCCGTGACCTCCCGGACCAGGGGCCGGGCCCAGAGGCGGTGGCCCTGAGAGTGAATTTTCTCCCGGAGCCAGGTGAGCAACGGTGTAAAATCGCCCGCGGCGAACCCCTCCTCCAGGAGGCCCAGCTCCGCCTCGGCCCGGGCGTAGAACTGGGCGGCATAGAGGTTCCCCAGGGTGTAGGTGGGAAAATACCCGAACAGCCCGGCGGACCAGTGGATGTCTTGTAAGACCCCCTGGCCGGGATCGAGGGGGGTTAGTCCCAGGTAGGCGCGCATCTTGTCGTTGAAGGCCCCGGGGAGGTCCGAGACCGCAAGGTCGCCGTTCATCAAGGCCCGCTCCAGCTCAAAGCGCAGGAGGATGTGCAGGTTGTAGGTCACTTCGTCGGCCTCGGTGCGGATCAGCGACGGTTTGACTTCATTAACGCCAAAGTGAAAGTCTTCCAGGGGCACGTCCTGGAGGACGGGAAAGGACGCCTTAACCCGGGGATAAAAAAACCGCCAGAACCCCAGGGAGCGTCCCACCAGGTTTTCCCACAGCCGGGACTGGGATTCGTGGATGCCCAGGGAGACGGTGTTCCCCCGGGGGGCGCCCCAATGCTCCGGCGGCAGCCCCTGGTCGTAGAGGGCGTGACCGGTTTCGTGCAAGGTGCCGAAAAAAGCCTGGCTGAAGCGGTGCTCGTCAAAACGGGTGGTGATGCGGACGTCTCCAGGGCCGATGTCCACCGAAAAGGGGTGAGCGGTTTTGTCCAGGCGGCCGCCGGCAAAATCGTACCCGAGGCTTTGGGCCGCCAGCCGGGCCAGGCGCTCCTGCGCCTCCACCGGGAAATGCTGGCGCACCACCACCTCGCTCCGGGGCCGCCGCCCGCTCTCCTGAACCGCGTCCAGGACCCGGAGGAGGGACACCCGCAGCTCTGCCAGGAGAGGCGCCAGCCCCGCCGCGGTTTCGCCCGGCTCAAAGAGGTCCAGGTGGGCGTCATAGGGTTCGGCGGCGTAGCCCAGGGCCTGGGCCTCCTCCCGCTTCAGGGCGACGACCGTGACCAGGAAGGGCTTGAAGGTCTCCCAG
>Ga0154821_1063_pt1 | contig 9566 bp, 10 predicted proteins | sample Rifle2008BG16ft_FD_116125 | JGI IMG/M metagenome (GOLD analysis project Ga0154821, IMG submission 116125) | Desulfobacca sp. RBG_16_60_12 | reverse complement strand
GGCCAGGGATGGCCGCCCCACCCCTACGACTAATTTTCATAGTTGGTTGTAACCCTAAGCTCATGATTGTTCGCGTTAAATAGGCGGCGCGATGGTGACCAGGAGGCGTAAATCGGTCCTGGCCCTCAGGCCATGGGGTTCAGCGATGTCCGAGATGACCACATCTCCCGGTTTAGCCGGAAAGGCGGCGCCATCCTTGCCCAGAAAATCCCCTTCCCCTTCGATGATCACGAGACTCAACTGACCTTCGATGTCGTGGGCGTGCACCGGCAGTTCCTGGCCGGCTTTGAAATTAAAATTAATGATTTTAAAGTAAGGGGAATCATGAACCAGTAACTTCTTTAAACCCTTGTCGCCAAACTCCCCGGCCTCATAAAGATTGATCTTTTTCATAAGGATGCCTCTCTCTGGGTTGGTCCCGCGTTTACCCCGGCCTACTCCGGCTCATCGGCCCAATGGATACAGTTCACCGGGCAGGCGTCCATGGCTTCCTGGACCTTGTCCTCCGGCGCCCCGGTGGGGTTCATGACCTGGGCGAATCCCAGGGTTTCGTTCACCGTAAAGACCTCGGGGCAGATTTCTTCGCAGGCCCCGCAGGCAATGCATTCATCTTCCACCACGTAAGGGACATGGTCCGCCAATAGTTTGTACTCCCTGTCTGTCGTTCTCGCACGGGTTGAACAATATTTCGAGCATCAGTCGCTGGCGGCCTCGCCCGCAGACGCCCGCCCCGGGTCGGCTCCCTGGAGCGCCATCTCCACCCGATAGGTGCCGCCCTCGGTGTCTTTCCGGAGGGAAAAACCCAGGCGCTTCACCATCTCCAGCATGGGCTGGTTCTGGGCCAGGACATCGCCTTGGAGGAGCCGCACCCCCTGTTCCCGGGCGATGTCGATGAGCCGCTCCAGCAGCTTGGGGCCCAGACCCTTGCCCTGCCAGGGGTCGGCCACGATCACCGCGAATTCCGCCATGGAGCGGTCCGCGGCCATCACCATGCGGCTTACCCCCATCATGACCTCGGGCCCCGGCGGCTGGCCGATGGCCATCAGGCCCAGTTCCCGGTCGTAATCGTTCTGGGTGAAGCGGATGAGCATTTCATGGGTCCAATTCTTGATCAGCTTGAAGTAGCGAAAGAAAATGGTCTCTTCGGAACATTTGCCCAGGAAATCGGACACCAGGGGTTCGTCTTCCGGTTTCATGGGCCGCAGCAGCACCGGGGTGCCGTCCCTTAGCATCCAGTCGCTCTCGTACTGGTTGGGATAGGGGGCGATGATGAGATGGCGGGGGGCCGGCACCTCCGTGGGTTCGACGATCAGGCGGGCATCCACCGCCACAAATCCCCCCTGGCCGGCCAGGAGGGGGTTGACGTCCAGCTCCACGATCTCCGGAAAATCCGTCACCAGTTGAGAAATCCGCACCAGGATTTCGGCCAGTTGATTCAGGTTGGAGGGCGGCAGGGTGCGGTAGCCCTTGAGCACCCGGGACACCCGGGTCTTGTCGATCAACCGCCGGGCCAGGAGCAGATTCAGGGGGGGCAGATCCACCGCCGAGTCCTCCAGGACCTCGGTGAAGACCCCGCCGGCCCCGAAGAGGATCAGGGGGCCGAAATCCGGGTCCCGTTTGCTGCCGACGATCAGTTCGCAGAAGGCTTTCTCCTCCTGGGTCTGGACCGTTACCCCCAAGAGGTTGGCTTCCGGTTTGGCGGCTTTGACCGTCGCAAGGATTTCTTCGTAGGCGGCCATCACTTCTCTCTCATCATGGAGATTGAAGCGCATGCCGTCCACCTCGGACTTGTGGCTGACGTCCGGAGAATTGATCTTCAGCGCCACCGGAAAGCCCATCACCTGGGCCACCGCCGCGGCGTCGGCGGCGGAGGACGCCGCCACCGTGGGGTTAACCGGGATACCGTAGGCGCTCAAGATGGCCTTGGATTCCAGTTCCGTCAGCACGCCCCCCTGGCGCGCCAGGCATTGCGCCAAAAAGGTTCTGGCCTGCCGGGTATTGACGCTCAGTTCCTGGGTCAGCCGGGGCGGGGTATCCTGCAGGAGCTCCAGGTGGCGGGAGTAGACATACATCTCCATGAAGGTGTCCACCGCCTGCTCCGGGGTCTCGAAGGGGGGGATGCCGGCGGCATTAAGGATCTGGCGTCCCTCCTCCACGTCATCGCCCCCCATCCACACCGCAAAGACCGGCCGGCCCTTGCCCTGGATCTCGGGAACCAGGGCCTGGGCCACCCCCGTGGGATCGGTGAGGGCCTGGGGCGACAGGATGATCACCAGGCCCGAGAGTTCCGGGGCCGCCATGGCCACCTGTGCCGCCCAAAGATAGCGTTCCGGCGGGGCGTCCCCCAGAATGTCGATGGGATTTCCCCGGCTCCAGTAAGGCGGTAAAAATTCATCCAACTGTTCCAGGGTCTCCGCCGACAGGGTCGCAGGCTCCAGGTGCCAGCGCCCCAGGGCGTCCACCGCCATGACCCCCGGGCCGCCGGCATTGCTGATGATCCCTAAATTCCCCCCGGTGGGACGCTTCATCTTCCCCAGGCCCTCGGCGCAGTCGAAGAGCTGCCCGATAGTATCCACCCGGATGATCCCGGCCCGCCGGAACGCGGCGTTGTAGGCCCGGTCCGCCCCGGCCATGGCCCCGGTGTGGGAGGCCGCGGCCTGGGCCCCGGCCCGGCTGCGCCCGGCTTTAATCACGATGATGGGTTTGATCCGGGACACGGAGCGGGCCGCGCTCATGAACTTGCGGTGCTGGGTCAAGTTTTCCATGTAGATGACGATGCTCTTGGCCTTCTCTTCGTTGCCCAGGTAATCGATGAGATCCCCGAAATCCACGTCGGCCATGGACCCCAGGCTGATGAAGTGGCTGAAGCCGATTTTTTTGGGGATGGCCCACCCCAGGATGGAGCTGCACAGGGCGCCGCTCTGGGAGATGAAGGCCAGGTTGCCCGGTTGGGCGGAATGGGGCGCAAAGCTAGCGTGTAACTTGGACGATGGGCAGAGGATACCCAGGCAGTTGGGCCCCAGGTAGCGGATCCCCGCCTTCTGCGCCTCGGCTTTGATGGCGGCTTCGATCTCTTTGCCCCGCAATCCCACTTCCTTGCCGCCGGCGGAAATGATGATGGCCGCGCCGATGCCGGCCTGGCCGCACTCCCGCATGGCCTCGGGCACGTCCCGGATGGGGATGGCGATGACGGCCAGATCGATGGGCTCCTTGACTTCCGTGACCAGCGGATAGGCAGGCAGCCCCTGGATTTCCTGATACTTGCGGTTGACCGGGTAAACCTTGCCCGGAAAGCCATCCCGGAGGAGATTGCGCACCAGGGCCTGCCCGATGGTCTGGTCCTTCTCGCTGGCGCCGATCACCGCCACCGAGGCCGGTTTGAAAAATAAATCCAGGGAAGACGTGCGCATGGAATGATCCTTTGCCGTCCGGCAGGGTCAAGGGTAAGATTTGGCGCCGGCCTCAGGACGGTTGCCGCCGCCGTAAAAGACGGTCACCCGGTGGCTCAGGGCGCCGGTACGTCCCCGGCCGTATCGGCACAGGGCCGGGGAAACCCGGTGAGGCAAGCTCTCCCAATCCTCCCGGGCCCCGGTGGCGCCGCCGCCGGCTTCTCCTATGACGATAAGATAATGCAGAAATGGCATTTGGCAAAGGGGCCCCACGGATTGTCCCGGCGGGGGCCAGGCATAGAGTACCACCTGCGGCTCAAACTCCCGGGCCGCGGCCAGGGCGTCGTCGGTCTCCACCCCGGCATAGACCGGCAGGCCCGAGACGAACTCGCCGTCGCCTCGGTCCACCGCCCGGAACCTGATACCCGCGGCGGCGCTTAAGGGGGTTAAAGCCGCGGTGAGGTAACCCCGGCCGGCCCCCGCCTCCAGGAGCCGGGTCACCCTTAAGAGCTTGAGATACCGCATCAGGGCCAGGACAAACTCCCGGGACGGGAAGAAATAGACCCCGGTGGCCCGGGACAGGGCCATGAGCCAGGCCGTTTCGTCCGGGACCCCATGGGTAAGTTCCCGCCAGCGGGCCTCGGGGAGGAGGTACGAAAGGGGCCCCTCCCCCGGGCCCGGCAGGCGCACCAGGTCCCGGGCCAGGCGCTCGAAGGCCCGCTGTTCCCGGAAGCTCAGGCCGGATGGCATGGTTTGCAGCAAATCGGCTCCGGCAAAGGTTTAGCCCGGGACCCCCACCTGGAGCCCCCGGAAACGCCAAATCACCTCAGGCCGCCAATGGCGGCCAGGGGGGCCCGTCAAGACTGACAACCTCATAATATTACCCCGGCATGGGGGTTTCGCCCACTGAATATCCATCGCCTGCCGGGTATTGGGCTAAAAATAATGGCAACCCACGGGCGGCCTAACCATAACCTAACACTAAGGGCGCGTAAATAAAGGCCCAGCCGCTTTTAACTTGAAGTTTCTCACATTTTAGCAATAATAGGTATGATCCTGCCAAATGGTTCCCAGGGTTAATATCGCACTAAAGTTCATCTATCGAAGCCATGCCAAATCCTGTACCGGCATTGAGAGAGCCCCAGGTCTCAAGCCCTGCCAAAACCTGGGCGGCCCCGCGGGCCGCCGCGGCCCGAGCCCATGGCGCGGCCCGGCGGCCTCACGGCCGGCGCCGGTTGCCGGCCCTGGCCTGGAGCGCGGCTCTCCTGGTTTTCCTGGCGGCCCTCCCGGGGGCCGGGGGCTGCAATTCCTCCTACCAGACCACCAGCCGCCCCTTGTGCATCGCCGGCTCCACCTCGGTGCAGCCCTTCGCCGAAAAATTGGCGGAGGTCTATATGCACCGGCACCCCGGGGTCCGCATCGATGTCCAGGGCGGCGGCTCCAGCGCCGGCATCTATGCCGCCACCCAGGGGGCCGCCGACCTGGGGGCCTCGTCCCGGGAGTTGTTGGGCGAGGAAAAAAAACTGCTGGAGATCCCCATCGCCTTTGACGGCATCGCGGTGATCGTCCACCCCAGCAATCCCCTGACCACCATCACCCTGGCGGAGATTCGGCAGATCTTCAGCGGGGCCGTGAACAACTGGAGCGCCCTCAGGTTGCCGCCCCATGCCATCGACCTGATCACCCGGGAGGAGGGCTCCGGCACCCGGGAGGCCTTCGAACACCTGGTCATGAGCAAGGAGGAAATCACCCCCGCCGCCCTGGTCCAGGACTCCAACGGCTCGGTGCGGGAGATCGTCGCCGGCGACTCGCACGCCCTGGGCTACATCTCCGCCGGCCTGGTGGATGACCGGGTCAAGGCCCTGGCCATCGACGGCGTCCTTCCCACCCGGGACAACATCAAGAACCATACCTACAAACTGGTGCGCCGCTTCCTCTTTGTGGCCCGGGCCGCGCCCGCCGGCCCCTGCAAGGACTTCGTGGACTTCGTCCTGGGCCCCAATGGCCAGAAGATCTTAGAGGACGAAGGCCTGGTGGGGGTGAAGTGATGCACCGGGAGAAATTCATCGAACGGGTGCTCTTGCTCCTGGCCCTGTCTGCCATCGGCTCCCTGGCCCTCATCACCATCTTCATCTTCCTGGAGGGCTTTCCCCTCATCCTCTCCGCCGGGCTGAAGAATTTCATCCTGTCCAGCCACTGGGCCCCCACCAAGGGGCATTTCGGCATCCTGGCCATGATCGTCTCCTCGGTCCTGGTCACCCTGGGGGCCATGGTCATCGGCGTGCCCCTGGGCCTGTCCTGCGCCATCGTGCTGGCGGAGTTTTCCCCCAAGCGTCTCAAGATGGTGTTGAAACCCACCCTGGAACTCCTGGCCGGCATCCCCTCGGTGGTATATGGCTTCCTGGGGGTCATCTGGCTGGTGCCCCTGATCCGCAACTATTTAGGGGGCCCCGGGCTGTCGCTGCTGGCCGCGTCCATCATCCTGGGCATCATGATTCTCCCCACGGTCATCAGCATCTCCATCGACGCCCTCACCGCGGTGCCGGACCTCTACCGGGACGGCTCCCTGGCCCTGGGGGCCACCCGGTGGCAGACGGTGAGCCGGGTGGTGCTGCCCGCGGCCCGCTCCGGCATCATCACCGCCATCATTCTCGGGATGGGCCGGGCCATCGGTGAGACCATGGCGGTGATCATGGTGGCCGGCAACGCCCTCCAGATCCCCACCTCCATTCTGGACCCGGTGCGCACCCTGACCAGCAATATCGCCCTGGAGCTGGGCTACGCCGCCGGCCGCCACCGGGAGGCCCTGTTCGCCACCGGCATCGTGCTGTTCATCATCATCATGATCCTGAACCTGAGCGCCACCCTCATCACCCGGCGGAGGTAGATAAGACGGTTATCGGTTTTCCGTTTCCGGTTTTCGGTAAAAAGAAATTGGGATATTAAACTATAACTAGTTTAATTAACATATAAAAATAAAATGGTATAAGTTCGTGCGACTCGATCCCCAACTCACCCAGCGCCTGGTCAAAGCCCTGCTCTGGACCTTTACCGGCTTCACCCTGCTGATCCTGGTTTTTATCATCGTGGACATTTCCGTGAAGGGCCTGCCCCAGGTCACCGCGGGGTTTCTCTCCCAGGATTCCACCGACATGGGCCGGGCCGGCGGCATCTTCCCCACCATCGTGGCCACCGCCTACATCACCCTGCTGGCCATTTTGCTGGCCTCCCCCCTGGGGGTGGGGACCGCCATCTTCCTCACGGAATACACCCGGGAAGGCTGGGCCACCCGGATCATCCGCTTCGGGGCCGAATGCCTGGCGGGGGTGCCCTCCATCATCCTGGGGCTCTTCGGCTTCGTCCTGTTCGTCTTGAAGTTGGGGTTCGGCTGGTCGGTGCTCTCCGGCGGCCTCACCCTGGCCATCATGGTGCTGCCCATCATCATCCGCACCTCGGAGGAGGCCATCAAGGCAGTGCCCCAGGATTACCGCACCGCCTGTTTTTCCCTGGGCATGAGCCAGTGGCAGACCGTCACCCGTATCGTGCTCCCCAGCGCGCTGCCCGGGATCACCACCGGCATCATGTTGAGCATCGGCCGGTCCCTGGGGGAGACCGCGGTGCTCCTGTTCACCGCCGGCGCGGCGCTGCGCACCCCTGTGTCGGTATTCGACTCCGGCCGCACCATGGCGGTCCACTTTTACATCCTGGCCCGGGAAGGCATCTCCATGCCCAACGCCTACGGCACCGCCGCGGTATTGGTGATTTCCATTCTGTTGATCAACATCGCGGCCTACACCCTGATGCAGCGGCTGATGAAGCGGTATTCGTGATGGTCTAAGTATTAGACATAGTGGGGCGGGCCTCCGTGCCCGCCTAATAATAGCAATTCTAATCAGTTGCACCCCTCAGCGAGTTTGCTAACTCGGTATAGGCTTATGCCTGAAAACCAAGACGAAAAGCTGACTATTTATCAGCGAAGACTACCCCATTGGCGCAGGTCCGGAGTCGTGTATTTTATCACCTGGCGCTTGTTTCCAACACAACCGGAACTGATGCATGATAAACGCTCAGTAGTTGCGTCTGCTCTCAAGCACTTTGATGGGTCTCGCTATGAGCTATTTGCATATGTGGTGATGCATAATCATGTACACGTACTTGTCGAGGCAAGGGATAAATACCCATTACAAGACATTGTCCACTCGTGGAAATCTTACACTGCAAATAGCCTACAGCGCGAATTCGGCAGAAAAAAACGCATCTGGCAAGATGAATATTTTGACCGCATTGTCCGGGATGAAGGAGAATTCTTACAAAAAGCGCAATATATCCTCAATAATCCCTGGAAAACCTGGCCGGAGATAAAAGAATATCAGTGGGTTGGTTTTAAGGAGGCGGGCACGGAGGCCCGCCCCACTATCCACCAGGATAAGCCCTGGTACACTGAAAAGCTTCCATGACCGAAGACCTCCAATACAAAATCCGGATCCAGGACCTGTCCTTCTTTTACGGCGACTTTCAGGCCCTGGACCGGGTCACCCTGGACATCCGGCCCCAGGAGATCTTCGGTCTCATGGGCCCGTCCAAGAGCGGTAAGTCCACCCTCCTTAGGGTCTTGAACCGCATGTGCGATCTTTTGGTGGGCGTCCGGATGACGGGTGGGGTCTGGCTGGACGAGGAAGATATCCTGGCCCCGGACTATGACGTGGTGGGATTGCGCCGGCGGGTGGGCTTGGTGCTGAGCCGGCCGACGCCGCTGCCCCGCTCCATTTACGAAAACCTGGCCCTGGCCCCCCGCTTGGCCGGGAAAAAAGGCCGAGACGCCCTGGACGAAGTGGTGGAGCGCAGCCTCAAGGCGGCGCAGCTCTGGGGCGAAGTCAAGGACCGGCTCCGGGATTCGGCCCTAAAACTCTCCGGCGGCCAGCAACAGCGCCTCTGCCTGGCCCGCACCCTGGCCATGCAGCCCGAGGTCATCCTACTGGACGAACCCACCAGCGGCCTGGACCCAATTTCCACCGCCAAGATCGAGGCGACCTTGCTGGAGCTGAAAAATGATTATACTATGGTGCTGGTGAGCAACAACACCAAGCAGATCGCCCGGGCCACCGACCGCACGGCTTTTCTGCTCATGAGCCACATCATCGAGATCGGGGACACCAAGCAGGTCTTCACCGTCCCCGCCAACCAAAAGACCGATGACTATATTTCCGGCCGCTTCGGCTAATGACTCCCCGGCTCCGGCTCCGGACATCATCGTGCTCCGGCGCCTTAATCTGTTCTACGGGGCCTTTCAGGCCCTGCAGGATATCGATGCCACTTTTCCCCGGCAGGCCATCACCGCGCTCATCGGGCCCTCGGGCTGCGGCAAATCCACCCTGCTGCGCGCCCTCAACCGCATGAACGACCTCATTGAGGGGGTGCGGACCACCGGCCAGGTCCTCATCGACGGCCAGGACATCTTCGGCCCCGACGTGGTCCTCACCGAGCTCCGCAAAAAGGTGGGCATGGTCTTCCAACGCCCTAACCCCTTTCCCCTGTCCATTTACGACAACGTAGTCTATGGCCCCCGCCTCCACGGGCAGCCCAAAAAAGCCGAACTGGCAGAGATCCTGGAGCGTTCCCTGGCCGGGGTGGAAATGTGGGACGAAGTCAAGGACCGCCTCAAGACCTCGGCCCTGGCGCTCACCGAAGAGCAGCAGCAGCGCCTGTGCATCGCCCGCCTCTTGGCGGTGTCGCCCGAGATTCTCCTCATGGACGAACCCTGCTCGGCCCTGGACCCTGTGGCCACCCTGCGCATCGAGGAGCTCATGCAGGAGCTCAAGCGCCGCTATACCATCATCATCGTCACCCACAACATGCAGCAGGCGGCCCGGGCCTCGGACCTCTCCGGCTTCATGTACCTGGGGGAACTCATCGAAATCGGGCCCACGGGCGAGATCTTCACCCGGCCCCGGGACTCCCGGACGGAGGACTACATCACCGGGAAGTATGGGTGATACGCCAACATATTAATAAATTAAATGATTATAGATAGATGTTATTTCAGTCTTGAAGGGTCAATTTTGTGAGACTCATCGAAATATGCATACTGAATATGCTCTTCTCATCTCATCGCTAAAGCCAAGTATGTCACAAAAGACAACTACTGAATTCTTTAATGGTGCGTAAGACGCATCCTAC
>Ga0154821_1032_pt8 | contig 9640 bp, 9 predicted proteins | sample Rifle2008BG16ft_FD_116125 | JGI IMG/M metagenome (GOLD analysis project Ga0154821, IMG submission 116125) | Desulfobacca sp. RBG_16_60_12 | reverse complement strand
CAATGGTGGTAAAAGTGATTCAGACTTTCAATTTTATCAGTTCCGCGTGGAGGGAGAGGCCCTGCACGGTAAGTCGGGCCAGGGTGACCGGCAGGGTAAACCGCTTTGGTCCGGCGCTGCCGGGGTTCAGGTAGAGGACGCCGTTTTTGCGCTCCAGGTGGGGAGAATGGGAGTGGCCGAAGATGACCGCGGCGAGGCCGGCGGCGGCGGGGTCCAGGTCCAGGCAGAAGAGTTCGTGGAGGACATAGAGGTGGACGCCCCCCACCTCCACCACCCGGGTAAGAGGCAGATCGGCGGCCCAGTCGCCCCGGTCAATATTGCCCCGGACCGCGTTGACCGGGGCGAGGCGCTCCAGTTTGCCTAAAATGCGCGGGTCGCCGATGTCCCCGGCGTGGATGATGAGTTCCACGCCCTCAAGGGCGGCCAGCGCCTGAGGGCGCAACAAGCCGTGGGTGTCGGAGATCACCCCGATGCGATGTTCAGTCATGGCAGGAGGGTAGGGCAGGTCACGAGACGATAACGGTAATACTCATTGCCAAAAATTAGGCTGATGCAGCCCTCACCCCGACCCTCTCCCCAGGAAGGGGAGAGGGGAAAAAAGGCAGGAACTTTCGGCAAATGCGATAACCGGGGAAAAGCGGCAACTCCCACGGGGCGCCGCCCGGATCGCCGCGGGTTAATCCTTATGGTAAATCAGCCTGACCAGACGGCCCAGGTTATCAAGGCTCATGCGTTCCTGGGCGTAAGTTTGGGTCACCTTCACCAGGGAGGCAAGAAGTGGCAGACCCCCAACCTTTTCCTCCAGCTGTTTGCGCAGCTTCTGTTCATGACCCTGAAGATATTTCCCCTTCTTGGTCTCCTCTCCGCAACCGCAGGCGCATTCAGGCATGGGATTCCTCCTCTCGGGCTAACTGCCGTAAAATTCATAGTAATTACGGCCATCATACTAAACCTGCGGTAAATTTCAAGTCTTTAGATCGTGGGGAGGCGTTGGCGCACCAGAAGTCATTTCAAAACCTCAATTTCTTTTAAATTGTCATTCTGAGCGAAGCGAAGAATCTCACATTTTCAATGAGTTGAGATCCTCCACTTCGTTCAGGATGACAGAAGAATGGGGTTTGAATTAGCTTCTAGTGTTATAGCAAGTTGCGCTCGTAGAAGTAAGAAAAGCTATTGTAGGGGCGCACCTGCATGTGCGCCCTCCTGTGGGCGGACACATGGGTCCGCCCCTACAAAAGAAGAAGACAAATTACCTGGAGGAGCGCAACTTGGTATTAACTGTATAGGGGGTTTGAAGGGGAGTTCTGGGAACGGCAGGGTAATATTTCGTTTTTTCGTAAGGGCTCTCCCCGGCCGCCCCGCAACTATTCTTTTCCGACTATCTTTTTACGGGCGCCCGCAGACCGGAGGCAGGAGGGACTCGCCGTGGGAGGGGGAGCAGACCTCGTCTTCAAAGCAGGTCTTGGAGAAGTCGGACTCCAGGGGTACGGGGTAGTCGCCTGAAAAGCAGGAGAGACAGAAGTCGCTATGGTTTAATTGGGTGGCCTCCACCAGCCCTTCCAGGCTCAGGTAGCCCAGGTAATCCAGGCCCAAGAAGTCGCGGATCTGGTCGATTTCCTGCTGGGAGGCGATGAGTTCGCCTTTGCTGGAAAAATCGATGCCGTAGTAGCAGGGGAAGCGGTGGGGCGGGCAGCTCACCAGCATGCTCACTTCCTTGGCGCCGGCCTCCCGCAGGGACTTGACCCGGGAGCGGGTGGTGGTGCCCCGGATGATGGAGTCTTCGATCACCAGGACCCGTTTGCCCTTGAGGATGTCCCGGACGGGGTTGAGTTTGATGCGGACGGAAAAGTCCCGCATGCTCTGGGTGGGCTGGATGAAGGTGCGGCCGACGTAGTGATTGCGGATCACCCCCATTTCGAAGGGGATGCCGGTAGCCGCGGCGTAGCCCAGGGCGGCGTAGGTGCCGGAGTCGGGGAAGGGCATCACCAAGTCGGCGGTGAGGGGATGCTCCCGGGCCAGGAGGGCGCCCAGGCGCTTGCGCACCAGGTAGACGCTCTGGCCGTAGACCAGGCTGTCGGGCCGGGCGAAATAGACGTATTCGAAGATGCAGTAACGGCGCGGCGCCGGCGGCAAGGGCTTGTGGGAATGGAGGCCGTTTTGGTCCATGACCACGATTTCGCCGGGCTCTACGTCCCGCCAGTAATCGGCCTGGATCAGGTCCAGGGCGCACGTCTCGGAGGCCACCACCCAGGAGCCGTTCAACTGGCCCAGGCACAAGGGCCGGAATCCGTGGGGGTCCCGGGCGGCGATGACCTGGTCGGCGGTGGAGATCACCAGGGAATAGGAGCCCTTGACTTCGGCCAGGGCGGCGGCCAGGGAGTCGATCAAATCGATGAGGTTACCCCGTCGGTGCCGGGCCATGAGGTGGACGATGACTTCCGTGTCCATGGTGGACTGGAAGATGGAGCCCTCCGCCTCCAGGCGGCAGCGGATTTCCCGGGCGTTGGTGAGGGTGCCGTTATGGCCGATGGCGAGCATCTGGCCGCCGTGCTGCACCACGAAGGGCTGGGCGTTGATGAGCATGGTGGAGCCGGTGGTGGAATAACGCACGTGACCGATGGCCAGATGCCCCGGCAGCTGATCCAGGACCGCGGGGTTGAAGACCTCGGGCACCAGCCCCAGGCCCCGGTGCATGCTGACCCGTTTGCCGTCGCCGGCGACGATGCCGCAGGACTCCTGGCCCCGGTGCTGGAGGGCGTAGAGGCCGAAGAAGGTGAGGCGGGCCGCGTCAGGGTGCCCGTAGATGCCGAAGACGCCGCAGTGTTCCCGGGGGCGGCCTGCGGCCGCGGGCGGGTTTTCGGTTGCCGGTTTTCGGTTTTCGGTGGAATTCATGGGTCAGTCGGGTCAGTCAATGCGGTGGCTTTATCTGGTCCTGATATTTTCTAGAGTAAGCTATTTTGGCTCAGAAGTCTAATATAACCTGACAAGAAAAACGCGGCACCGAACCGTGGCACAGGCCTCCGGCCGGTGGGTGGTGGGCCAGGCCCACCCGACATGACTACATGACTGAGCTTGCAGAAAGAAAAGGATTTATGGTGGGCGGTGCCCACCCTACATATCTTTAAACACAGGCGAGACGCCTGTGCCGCCAAACCTTTTCTTTGCACAGGCTGGAAAGCCTGTGCTACTCGCCCATTACGGTGCGCAGGGCGCACCCTACATGACGCAGGCTAAAGCCTGCGGCTACATTAATCGCCTTCTCATCACCCGCTCTCATTGTCGGTGACTCTCCTGGTTGCCGAGGGGTTTTTGATCATCTGATGATACTCCTGGAGGGTCTTGACCGTGAGTTTGCCCCGTTTCTGGGCTTTGATCGAGTCCAGGGTGGCCCGGGCCGCGGCCATGGTGGTGGTATAGGGGATGTTGTGTTCCAGGGCCACGAGGCGGATGGAGTGGGAATCGCCGGTGGTCTCCCGCCCTTCGGGGGTATTGATCAAGAGGGAGATTTCCCGGCTCTTGATGCGGTCGATGATGTGGGGCCGCCCCTCCCGGACCTTAAAGACTTCCGTGACTTTTAGACCCTGCTGACGGAAAAAGGCCGCCGTGCCGCTGGTGGCATAGATTTGAAAGCCCTCGGCCTGATAGCCCTGGGCCAGGGAGACGGCCTGGGGCTTGTCAGCGTCCTTGACGCTGAAGACCACGCCGCCGGAAAGCGGCACGATCTGCCCGGCGGCCAACTGGGACTTGGCAAAGGCCAGGCCGAAATCTTCGTCCAGGCCCATGACTTCGCCGGTGGAACGCATCTCCGGACCCAGCAGGGGGTCCACCCCAGGAAAGCGCCGAAAGGGGAAAACCGACTCCTTGACCGCGAAGTAGGGCGGCTCGATTTCTGCGGTAAAGCCCAGTTCGGCCAGGGTGCGGCCCAGCATCACCTTGGTGGCGAGCTTGGCCAGGGAGACCCCGGTGGCCTTGGACACAAAGGGGACGGTGCGGGAGGCCCGGGGATTGACCTCGAGGACGTAAACCTGGTGGTCTTTGACCGCGAACTGGATGTTGAGGAGCCCGATCACCCCCAGTTCCGCGGCCAGGGCCCTGGTTTGCGTCTTGATCTCCTCCTGGATGGCGCGGCTCAGGGAATAGGGCGGCAAGACGCAGGCGGAGTCGCCGGAATGGATGCCGGCCTCTTCGATGTGTTCCATGATGCCGCCGATGACGGTGATATGGCCGTCGCAGATGGCGTCCACGTCCACTTCGATGGCGTCTTCCAGGAACTTGTCGATGAGGATGGGATGGTCGGGGGAGGCCTCCAGGGCCCAGTTCATGAAGTTGACCAGGGCCACATCGTCTGAAACGATCTGCATGGCCCGGCCGCCCAGGACGTAGGAAGGCCGCACCAGCACGGGGTAGGTGATGCTGTGGGCGATGGCGAGGGCCTGGTCCACCGTGGTGGCGGTGTCGTTGGGGGGCTGCTTGAGGCCCAGCTTAGCCAGGAGTTGCTTGAAGAGCTTGCGGTCCTCGGCCCGGTCGATGGCGGCAGGGGGGGTTCCCATGATGCGGACCCCGGCCTGGCCCAGGGGCACCGCCAGGTTGAGGGGGGTCTGGCCGCCGAACTGGAGAATCAGGCCCAGGGGCTTTTCGGTGGCCACGATGTTCAGCACGTCTTCTTTGGTGAGGGGCTCGAAATAGAGTTTGTCCGAGGTGTCGTAGTCGGTGGACACGGTTTCGGGGTTGGAGTTGACCATGATGGACTCCACCCCGATCTCCTTCAAGGCGAAGGAGGCCTGGCAGCAGCAGTAGTCGAACTCGATCCCCTGGCCGATGCGGTTGGGGCCGCCGCCCAGGATCATGACCTTGTCGCCATGGGTGCGGCGGGCCTCGTCTTCCCACTCATAGGTGGAATAAAAATAGGGGGTGTAGGCTTCGAATTCGGCGGCACAGGTGTCCACCAGTTTGTAGACCGGATTGATGCCGTGTTCCCGGCGCATCCGGGCGATATGCTCTTCGTCGCCACCCCAGAGGTGGGCCAGTTGCCGGTCGGAGAAACCCCACTCCTTGGCGTGCCGGAGCATATCCTCAAGCTGGCCCTGGCCGCGGCCCTGGCGGAGGAGTTCCCCAAAGACGGCCAGTTCATCGGAGAAACCCACCAGGTCGCGAATTTGGTGGAGGAACCAGGGGTCGATGCCGGTTATCTCATAAGCCTCCTGCACGGACATATCTTGACTGAAAGCCTGGCGGAGGTAGAAGAGGCGCTGGGAATTGGGGACCCGCAGCTTGCACCGCAATTCCGTGGACGACAGCTCGGACAGGTCTTTGCCGTCGGCGCCCAGGCCGAAGCGGGAGATTTCCAGGGAGCGGATGCCTTTTTGCAGGGCCTCCTTGAAGGTGCGGCCGATGGCCATCACCTCCCCCACGGACTTCATGGAGGTGGTGAGGAAGTCCTCGGCCCCCGGGAATTTTTCGAAGGCCCAGCGGGGAATCTTGACCACGCAGTAGTCAATGGTGGGTTCAAAAGAGGCGTAGGTCTCACGGGTGATGTCGTTGTGGATTTCGTCCAGGGTGAAGCCCACCGCGAGTTTGGCCGCAATCTTGGCGATGGGAAAGCCGGTGGCCTTGGAGGCCAGGGCGGAGGAGCGGGAGACCCGGGGGTTCATTTCGATGACCACCATCTCGCCGTTGTCGGGGTTGATGGCGAACTGGATGTTGGAGCCGCCGGTTTCCACCCCGATTTCCCGGATGATGGCGATGGCCGCATCCCGCATGGCCTGGTACTCGCGGTCGGTGAGGGTTTGGGCCGGGGCCACGGTGATGGAATCGCCGGTGTGCACCCCCATGGGGTCCAGGTTTTCGATGGAGCAGATGATGACCACGTTATCCTGGAAATCCCGCATCACTTCCAGTTCGAATTCCTTCCAGCCCACCACCGACTCTTCCAGCATGACCTCGGAGATCATGCTGGCGGCCAGGCCTTCGGCGGCCAGGAGTTCCAGGTCCTCCAGGTTGTAGGCGATGCCGCCGCCGGTGCCGCCGAGGGTGAAGCTGGGCCGCACGATGACGGGGTAGCCGATCTCAGGGGCGGCGGCCACGGCCTGATCCAGGGTGCGGACGATGACGCTGTTGGGCACCCGGAGATTAATGTTGGCCATGGCGTCCCGGAAGAGTTCCCGGTCTTCGGCTTTTTTGATGACGTCGGGTTTGGCCCCGATCATCTCAACCCCGTATTTCTCCAGGATGCCGGTTTCGGCCACGGCAATGGCGCAGTTGAGACCGGTTTGCCCACCGAGGGTGGGGAGGATGGCATCGGGTCTCTCGCGCTCGATCACTTGGCAGACCATTTCCGGAGTGATGGGCTCGATATAGGTGCGGTCGGCCATTTCGGGGTCGGTCATGATGGTGGCCGGGTTGGAGTTGATCAGGACCACCTCGAAGCCTTCTTCCCGCAGGGCTTTGCAGGCCTGGGTGCCGGAATAATCAAACTCGCAGGCCTGACTGATGATGATGGGGCCTGAGCCGATGATCAGGATCTTCTTAAGGTCGGTGCGTTTGGGCATTTTTTTGCTTGATGATCGGGGCGGCGGCCGAGACGGATATCTCGTTCCTGCCCGGCCCCGATGTTCCTTTCCTTTACCCGTAAGCCTCGCGGCGCAGTTATGCGGGTGTATTGATATCTTTAGGCCGGGGCCGATGAGATGGTCCGGGAGGTGGAGCGCCTGAAAGAATTCCTATCAATAATATTCTTTTGGGCCTATCAAGGCCAGCAGATTTTTGCCTATCCCGGGCGCGGGCGCCAGTCGCCGCTGAGCGGGTGAAACCACCCGGCCGGCCCGCGACCCGCGTCCGAGATCGACAGTCACTGCTGTAACCGCTTGCGGCCAACGAGAGAGAGTCAGCCGGTTGAGCTTAGGTGCCGAACGGCTGGGCTGCCGGCGCCGTATGAACCGGTGGCGCAATTTGTTGCTGTGGCGGGAGCACCGGGGGGATCGTTTGCTGCAAGAGCTTCTGGTCCGGGTTCAACGGCAGGTTAAGGGGAGACTGAAATTGGCCGCCCTTACCGGAGGTAGGCAGACCAAATCCTGACCCGCTTTCGGTCAGCCCCGTATCCATCAGTCGCTCAAACATTCTGAGCATATCTGGAGTCAGAACCTGGGCCAGGAAGGGTTTGGGTACCTGGATAAATTGCATGGAATGCAAAAGCATACCTTGGACACCGGAGACATTGGGCTTTACGAACAATTTACCAGAGGGCAGGGCCGTAAGGGTGTAATTGGGGCCCAAGAGCGTATACCAGCTGGTGCCTCGCACCCCGATGGTGGCGGTGTGGGTCTCCATGATAAAATCCGGCTCCTCGGTCTTGATAATGCGGTTGACCACGGTGTGGACCAGGCCTCGGAAGAGGCGCACCACGGCCCGGCGCTCCTCCTTGGCGGGGTTATACTGATAGTCGGCGATGGCCAGGCGGGACTCCGGCGCCAGGGTGAGGATGGAGTCGTCCACCATGGTTAGCTGGGCCTTGGCCTTGCTCTTGGTGCGGACCACATCGCCGATCTCCACCCCGTCCTGGAGCTTGGCGGGGATGGCGGGGATCTTGCCCTGCTTGAGGAGTTCCACCTGCCCCGTCACCAGGCTGAAGTGGCCTACTGCGGAGGCCTGCGCGGTTAAAGGCAGCACGAGCATCGCTAATGTCAGAATCATCACGCCTAACCGGATTTTTTGCCGCATGACATCCCCTCCTTTTGATGGCACAGGCCTGCTGCCTGCGATTTTCTCCAATCGAGTCAGGTAAAATATCGGTCATTCTGAGCGAAGGAATGAATCCGGCCTTTTGCTCCTACCAGAGATGCTGCATGCCGAGCCGTTTAACATGTCCTTGATGAGGTGTGGGGTGGGCATGCGCCCACAATTATTTTCGTCAGAGACTGCCAATCTCTCGCTCCACCCAGGCGCGCAGCTTTTGCACCAGTTCTCGCGCTTCCTGTCGATCAAGGGGAGCATCTTGGTCTTGGGCTAAAAGTTCATATCTGAATTCAACCGCATAAGGGGTAAGCATATCGAGATCTGCGAGTTCCGGCGCGAGGTCATGGCCGTGATCGGCCAACAGGTCCATCAGTTCCCGTAAATCATGGGTTCTCCGGAACCGCACCGACAAATTGGACAGCAGGGCTTTCAGGAGCTTTTCGGCGGCTTGCTGACAATGAAAGCCGATTACCGTGTCGCTCACCCGGGGTGAGCCTAACACTTCATCCAAGAGAACTTCATCCTCAACCGCCTTTTTAAGGTAGAGTAAGGCCTGTTCATGCGGCCTCATACAGCACCCGTCCTTCCCGGGCAGCTTCATAAAGAATGTTTCCCGGAGTATCAGACCAGTTCTGGAAAGCCTGTTCGCTTACCACCAGCACGTCGGCGGGAATGCGCAAGGGGCTTAAGACTCGACGCAACTGCACCATAGTCCGCCGGCGATCCTTTACTAACGGCTGGACGATCAGAAAATCCAGGTCGCTGTCGGCATGCGGCTTACCCCGGCCATACGAACCGAAGAGGATGATCCGGCTGGGGTTGCCGGCTTCCTTCAGGAGCTTTACGGCCTCTTGAATAGTGGTTTCCGGGATCATAGTATTCATACCGATTTTATGGCAAATGTATTCCAATAGCCGAGGCCGCAGTTTTTAACGCCTCGTACGCAGGCTTCATACTTCCTAATGATTGAATGGTAGTTGCTATACCAAATAAAAGAGAGCTTAACGTTATACCATTAGGTTCCGGCTTTTCAACCTCAGATTTTACTTCGCAAATTAAATCTTTAGTTGCTTCTTTTGTGCTACTGCTAATTTCTTTTGCATATGACATTTAAACTAATATAATATCAATAGCTTTGTATAACTCTTGCATATTATTACTATTAATTATAATCTTTTCTGCCCTTGCGTTATTTCAGGTTTGTACAAATCCGCCAGGGGCATTAATATTATAGGTTGTTATATTGGATTCAGACCCAATTTCCTCTCCTTTTTCAAGATTTACAAGTTTTTTTATAATTAAATCTATTTCTGTGAAGAACTTACTTGGTGAACTTATAATTACTGTTTCAGCTATCGTGGAATCAATGTTTTGAAATCTAAGATACTCTATCAATTCATTACGAGATATCGAGTATGATGATATTATATCTTTAAGTTCTCTTGAAAGTTCTGGAGATGGTTTTATTTTGGCCATCATTAAAACATCCTTCATTTCCTGAATAATTAATCGCGGCAAATTCGCATAATATCGTTCATAAAGTTCTTTGATCTGAGACTGTGTATCGCCTGGCATTGATGGAAATCCACGTCTGGCTGCATCAGCTCTCAATCTTTCGTTTTCTCTCATTAATCTATCGGATTGTTCATCAACAATAATACCTATCCGATTAATTATTATATCTTTTAACATTTTATCCATCATTTTAACATCTCGTTAATTCAGCTTCTATTAATTCCTCATGTCCATCGATTTAGAATAGCTCACCCGATAAACCACCCCCGCCTGGTCATCGGAAATAAAAATCACCCCGTCCTCCGTGATCAGGATGTCCACCGGGCGGCCCAGAGCGCCTTTCGGGGTCAGCCAGCCGGCGATGAAGTCCTCCACGGCCACGAAATTGCCGGCG
>Ga0154821_1053_pt1 | contig 9822 bp, 7 predicted proteins | sample Rifle2008BG16ft_FD_116125 | JGI IMG/M metagenome (GOLD analysis project Ga0154821, IMG submission 116125) | Desulfobacca sp. RBG_16_60_12 | reverse complement strand
GGCGCATATTTGCCAGGGTGTCGCCGGCGCAGGTGAAGGTGAAGTGGTCGGCATAGACCACGGCGGGCAGGGTGCGGGCATAGACGGCCAGCGCCTCCACGTCCACAATGCTGGCGATGTTGTGGCCGCAATGACAGACAAAGACGCCGATCCGGGGCGCCTCCAGGGAGACGTCGCGCTCTTCGGGATAGGCCGCGGCGGTGATCTTGTTTCCCCGGGCCCCTTTCAGTAAATTAAAGGCGGCCGCCGCCGCCGCGGAAGCCTGGACCACGGTTTCGGGGATATCCTTGGGCGATTGGAAGGCGCCGCAGGCGAAAATTCCCGGCTGATCGGTGGCCACCAGCTCAAACGGCGGGCTGTCGGCGAACCCCCAACGGTTGGTGGCAATGCCGCACATGGCGGCCAAATCCCGGGTGGTGGGGTGGGAGACCAGGCCCACGGAGAGGATCACGAGATCGAACTCTTCGGTCCGGATGCCATTGGCCTCATCCACATAGGTGATTTCCAGGTTGCCGGTGCGGGGATCCTGGGTCACCCGGGAGACCATGGAACGGAGATAGCGGACGCCGTGAACATCCCGGGCCCGCTCGTAATAACGGTCAAAACCCTTGCCCTGGGCCCGGAGGTCCAGGAAAAAAATGGTGGCTTCAACCCCGGGGTCGTGTTCCCGGGCGATCATGGCCTGCTTGGTGGCCTGCATGCAGCAGATAGAGGAGCAGTATTCCCGGCCGATGGCGGCATCCCGGGAGCCGACGCATTGAATCCAGGCGATTTTCTTGGGTTCGGCGTTATCACTGGGGCGCTTGACCTTACCGCCGCAGGGCCCGGTGGCGGACAGGAGGCGCTCGAATTCCAGGGAATTCAGGACATTGGGGTAGCGCTCATAACCGTATTCGGGCTTCTCCAGGGCGTCAAAGGGCCGGAACCCCGGGGCCAGAATAACGGCCCCCACCTCCACCTCCCGATCCTCGTCCGTCTGGGAAAGATCAATCGCTTGGGCGGGGCACAATTTCTCACAGGCCCGGCAGGTGCATTTATCGAAATAGATGCAATGGATCTTGTCGATGGCGTATTTTAACGGCACCGCCTGGGGATAGCGCACGAAAGCCGCTTTGCGCCAGCCCAATCCCACGTTGAATTCATCTTTGACTTTTCTGGGGCATTTCTGGGCGCAGACCCCGCAGGCGGTGCATTTTTTCGGGTCAATGAAGCGGGCAAACTGCCTCACTTTGACGGTGAAGCGTCCCGGGGACCCGTTGAGGCCGATCATCGCCCCGGGCGCCAGGATCTCAATATTGCGATGATTGGCGCAATCCACCAACTTGGGGGAAATGATGCACATGGAGCAGTCGTTGGTGGGAAAGGTCTTATCCAACTGGGGCATCACCCCGCCGATGGCCGGATCTTTTTCCACCAGATAGACAAAAAAGCCGGCGTTAGCCAGATCCAGGGAGGCTTGGATGCCAGCGATGCCGCCCCCCACCACCAGGACGGCCCCGACTTTGCCGCTCGATTCCGTGCCCACGCCGTTATCCGGTTCGCTGCGCAGATCTTTCATAACCCTCATCTCTGTGTGTCATGGCATCAAAGCCTTGCTCTTGAGCAAAGGTCCGGGGACAGCCACTGGAGCCTTTTTTTACATTGATAACCGGAGGACAGGCCCAAGGCAGGTGCCGCCGCGAGCTGCTCCACCAGGGTGAACGCCGGTTCCCAACCTCCTCCCTTAGTCTTTTCCGGTTTCAACGAGATAACCCCGTCCTGCGGCGCCGGCCGCATGGATTTTCACCAGATCGGCGAGGGTGATGGCGCGTAAGGTGCCAAACATGGCGTCGGCAGCTTCCCGCCAGACCGAGCGCGTGACGCAGGTCTCGGACCGCTGGCAGACCTCGGGATGCTCGGAACAGTCGACGATACTCATGCCATCTTCCATTAAGGCGACAATTTCCCCCACGGTAATCGCCTCGGGGGGTTTGCCCAGGATATGCCCGCCCTTGGGTCCCCGGATACCTTTCACCAACTGGGCTTTTTTGAGCGGAATAATGATCTGCTCCAGATATTTAACGGAAATACCCTGACGCTGGGCAATACTGGTGAGATGGAGGGGGCCGTGATCATAATGCTGGGCCATATCCAGCATGAGCCGCGTGCCATAGCGGCTGCGTGTGGAGAGCTTCATCCGGCCTCCGTCGTCGGTTCGCCGCGCCAGGGGTTCATGAGTTCAGCCCGGAACCAACCAACCGTGGTGACTGCAAGGCGGCCCATATTCACCCCCGGGATTGCCGCACTCCGGGCCATGGGCCGCGTTAGGCCGCCGACGGGAGCCATGACCTGGAAAAAAAATAGCGATACCGGCACCATATCACAAATTATCCGATCCCAACGGGTAAAAGGGGTGGTCACCGAAAGCCCGGCCTAGCCTGGCGGTCAGGGGAGGCCCGAAGGAGCCGGGGTTGACCGCATCCACCCCGCCGGTTGCCGCCCTTTTTGCTTCACTATCCCGATGAATTCCTGGGTGGTGTAGACCACTGCCTTCCCCGGCCGGATCTTCCGGCTAATCTCTTGAATCGTCTGGGCCACGGGAAGCTCCTGCATCCCTCGATGCCGGTCGGAATTATGGCGCGGTTAACCTGAGCATGCGATCAAGGGCAAGCCGCGCCTCGGTTTTTATCGGCTCAGGCACCACGACCTGATTGGCCTGCCCCAGGTTTTCCAAAGTCCACAGGAGTTTTTCCCGGTTGATCTTGAACATGTTGGGACAGAGCGAGTAGTGCAGGTACAGGACTTGTTTGTCCGGGTGATTCAGGGCCAACCGGTGCACCAGGTTGATTTCCGTGCCGATGATGATGGTGCTTTTAGGCGGCGCGTTGCCCACATATTCGGCGATGAAGCCGGTGGAGCCCACCGCATCCGCCAGGGCCACCACGTCCTCGGTGCACTCGGGATGAACCACAATCCTGGCCTCCGGGAACTCCTCTCGCATCTTGAGGACGTGGCTGGCCTGGAAATGCGTATGCACGTGGCAATACCCGTCCCAGAGGATCAGCCTGGCCCGGCGAATATCCTCAGGACGGTTGCCGCCCATGGGTTCATCCGGGTCCCAGATGATCATCTCTTCGGGGGCGAGGCCCAGCCGGTTGCCGGTATTTCGTCCTAAGTACTGGTCCGGCAAGAAAAAAACCTTATCCCGACCTGCCAGCCCCCAGGTGAGAGCGGACCCGGCGTTGCTGGACGTGCAGACCACGCCGCCGTGGCGGCCGCAAAAGGCCTTGAGTTCGGCATCGGAATTCATGTAGACGATGGGCGCGATGGCCTCTGGCCCGACAACCTCGGTAAGCTCCTCCCAGGCCGCGGCCACGCTATGCACGTCCGCCATATCAGCCATCAGACAGCCTGCCTGCGGGTCAGGAATCTGGACTATCTGGTGGGGTTGGGCGAGAATGGCGGCGCTTTCGGCCATGAAATGCACGCCGCAAAAGACGATAAAACGGGCCTCATGGTCTGCCGCCGACTTTCTGGCCAGTGCGAAGGAATCACCTTGATAATCGCCCAGGGCCACGATCTCATAGCGCTGATAATGATGCGTCAGGATGAGGAGTTTTCGGCCGAGAGCCGCTTTTATGGCGCTGATCCGTTCGATCAGGTCACTTACCTCCGGGGGGGCTGGCCGGGTGTTTCTGAAATATTGCGGCATAGGTCTAGTCCTATACTGATCATATCTTTCTTATCTATATTATATTGATATGATCTTTATCGATGGCTGTCAATGGGAAAAATACCGGGCCGGCAGGGAAAATGTGCCGGGGGTCAGCGGCCTGGGCGGGGCCGTTAAGCGATGACCGGAACCGCTAATTTTCAGCATCCACCTCGGGAGAGGCGGGAGAGCCCAGATCGGCTCTGATCCGCAACTGCTCCCCGAACCAAAGACTTCCCACATCCGGGACAGATCAACGCCTTTTCCCATGGGGCGAGACCAGTTTTCGACCTCGCCCCCATCGTCAGTCGTCAGCCATTTTCCCTAAGATCAATGGCAGGATCACCAACCGCACTGCTGACCGGGGCGAGCGGGCGGGGGGGCAGGTGCCGGCCACCCCGAGGTTGGCACGGCCAGGTTGATGGACCGCGACTTTTGGCGCCGGGGGGGTTGGTGCGGCGAGCCCTAAAGCCGAGGCCGGCGCGGCAGTCACTGCCCTCGTCCTCATCCTCATCCTGCCAAAAAAAATTAGTTCACCGCCTGCTCCGATTATTTTGATCTTGGCGCTTGGTCTGGAATATAATAAAAAATCGGGAACCTGGATTTCGGCTGGCGCGGCCGACTGGAAGCCTTGCCCTCGAGCCCGCCCACCCTTTGCCGACCTGCGTCTTTGTGGCTGGGGCGGCGGCCGTGTCAACCAAGAGCTCGTGCAAAACCTATTTTTCCGTCATTCTGACCAGTCATTCATGGGCCTTTGGCACACCCATAAACTATAAAAAACCGTTGTAGGGGCGGTGAGCGCACCGCCCCTACGGGAACTTTTTAAGGCAGTTCCTCATGGGCCTCTGGCCCACCCGTAAAGCATGAAAAGTCCGGTGGGGCGGGGCCTCCGTGCCCGCCGCCGGCATAAGCTAATGGTGCGTAAGACGCACCCTACGGAAGACTTTTTTGACCAGTCATTCATGGGCCTTCGGCGCACCCGTAAATTATGAAAAGTTCATGAAGATCATACCACTAACTTTGAACCTTGAACTTTTCAGGACAGAGTGAAGGATCTCAACTCATTGAAAATGCGAGAAGCGGCGCGAGGCTCAGAATGACCGATGCGGTTGCCTAGGCGTTTTTTAGCCGCCTGATAGCATTCATTCACTTCGAACCTGGGTCTGCATGGCGCCTGAGCCGAGTCCCCCGGACCCAGGGACCGTGGCGGCATAGCGAGTCAGGCTTGCCGCAGGGCAGGCCTTGAAGCTTTCTGAAGAGGCGGAGCGGTCTTGCGCTCACCCGAACCGCGATTATCACGTTTAGAGGGAACGCTTGAGGGCATTTTCCCCGTACCCGGGGCGATGCCGGGAGCGCGTCCCGGAGGCAGTCGATGCGGGTTTTGTTGATCAACCCTGAATTTCCCGGTTCATTCTGGTCGCTGCAGCAGTCGTGCGAACTGTTGGGGCGGCAGACCCTCATGCCGCCGTTGGGTCTCCTGACGCTGGCGGCGCTGCTGCCGGCTGACTGGGAGTTGCGCCTGGTGGATTTAAATGCCCGGCGACTCAGCCCCGGCGACTGGGACTGGGCCGAGCTGGTGATGCTTTCCGGCATGATCGTGCAGCAAGAGGGACTGTTACACCTGATCCGGGAAGCCAAAGCCCGGCATAAAACTGTGTTGGTGGGCGGCCCCTATGCGACCTCGGTGCCCCAGGAAATTTTGGAGGCGGGAGCCGATTTCCTGGTGCGGGGCGAGGGAGAAATTACCATCCCCCTCTGGCTGGCGGCCTGGCAGGCCGGAGCGACCCACGGCGTGATCGAGCCGGACGGCCGGCCGGAGATGACCGTCTCGCCGGTGCCCCGCTTCGACCTGCTGCATCTAAGCGATTACATCATCATGGGCATCCAGACCTCCCGGGGCTGTCCGTTCAATTGCGAGTTCTGCGACATCGTCAACCTTTACGGTCGTAAGCCCCGTTACAAAAGCCCTGATCAAGTCCTAACGGAGTTGGAAACCCTCTTTAACCTGGGGTGGCGGCGAGAGATCTTTTTCTGCGACGACAATTTCATCGGCAACCACACCCATGCCCGGGCCATCCTCAAGAAGCTGATTCCCTGGATGGAGAGCCACGGGGAGCCATTCAGTTTCTGGACTCAGGTGTCCGCCAATCTCGGGCACAGCGTCGCCATGGTGGACCTGCTGACCGAGGCCAATTTCGGCACTGTCTTCATCGGGGTGGAGTCTCCGGACGAGGCGGTTTTGGTCGGTACCCGCAAATATCACAATGTGAAGAACCCCTTGGGGCAATCCTTAACCGACATCAGTACGAACGGCCTGACGGTGCTCGCCAGTTTTATCGTGGGCTTTGATCAGGAGGCCAAAGGCGCCGGCGACCGGATCCGCGCCTTCGTGGAACAGCATAACTTGCCCCTGGTGATGGTGAACCTGCTACAGGCGCTTCCCAATACTGCCTTATGGGACCGGCTCAAGCAGGAAAACCGGCTGACGGGAACCAAGATTTCCCCCGACATGGCCGATACGAGCTTTAATTTTCTGCCGGCCCGCCCCGCCGCCGAGATCGTGGCGGAGTATATCCGGACGGTGGACTTCCTCTATGAGCCTTCAAGATATCTGGCCCGGACCTACCGCTACTATCTGGCTATGCGGCCTACTCGCGCCGCCGCCGGGAAGCGCAAAACCCCGGCCCCCGGCAACCAGGAAAGCCGTTTGTCGTTCAACACCCAGCGCGAAGATCTGGTGGCGATGCTCAAGTTGTTCTGGCGCCAGGGAATCGTGGCCGGCTACCGGCGGCAATTCTGGCGGCAGTTGGTGGGGATTTACCGGCAAAATCCCAGTCGTATAACTCAATATTTGACCCAATGCGGCATGGGAGAAAATGTCTTTCGGATTAGGGCGAGCCTGCTGGAAAAAACGAGCCGGTCCGGCCCAGACAAAATACCGCCGGCTTAACCGGGTGCCCCGGATAGGGTTGGCGGGCGGCAGGGGCTCCTGGCCGCATCTGCAGAAAGCCGGCCACGAGTCCGGTGGGGAGCAGCACTCGCCCGCCTCGGTCAAACGCGGCAGCTTCCCTGGAGGCGCCCGGGTCTCTGTCACAAGATTGTATTTATCTCTTATCCATTTATGACAAAAATGTGTTGACTAAAGAGAAAAGGTTTACGACAACAGCCTGCCACGGTTGTCCCGAAGTTTCATAAATCTACGCCTCATCGGCATCTGCGCCCGCCTTCCCGGTTCAAACCACCGCAGGCATATTTCTTGCTTCATTTTTGGTATATGGAAGCTAACCTCAATGAACTGGAACTAAAAGTTCTCTACGAGATTAGTAAGATTATCGGCCAGGCCCTGAACCTGGATCAGGCCCTGCAAGCCGTACTGGCCATATTGTCCGATTCCCTGGCCATGCAGCGGGGCACCATCACCCTCAAAGATTCGGAAACGGGCCATCTCCGCATCTGCGCCTCGCACGGCCTGAGCCCCGAAGAAAAGCAGCGGGGCATTTACCGTCTGGATGAGGGGGTCACCGGCTTGATCTTCCGCACCGCCCAGCCGTTTGTGGTGCCCGATGTGAGCAAAGAGCCCCTGTTCCTGAATAAAACCAAATCCCGTAACATCGACAAGGGGCAGATCTCCTTCATCGGGGTGCCCATTATCCTCAAGGGGGCGCCCATGGGGGTCTTGAGCGTGGACCGCCTCTATGGGGAGGATATCGCCTTTAAGGAAGATATCCGGTTTCTCAGCATCGTGGCCACCCTCATCGTCCAATTTGTCAGCCTTAATCTCCAGGTGCAGGCCCGGGAAGAACATCTGCGCCAGGAAAACCTGTCGCTCCGGGTGGAGCTCTCGGAAAAATCCCAGGACCTGGTCATCGTGGGGAAGAGTCCGGCGATCACGGAAGCCCGGCAGTTGATCAAAAAAGTCGCCCCGGTCAAGGCCTCCGTCTTGCTGATGGGGGAGTCGGGGACGGGGAAGACCCTGCTGGCCCGGGTGATCCACGAATTGAGTCCCCGGGCCAAGTATCCCTTTCTCAAGATCAATTGCGCCTCGCTGCCGGAAAATTTGCTGGAGATCGAGTTGTTCGGCCAGGAGAAAGGCGCCTTCCCGGGGGCGGTCCGGGCCAAGCCCGGGCGGCTGGAAGAAGCCGACGGCGGCAGCGTCTTTCTGGATGGAGTGGAGACGCTGTCCCTGCCCCTCCAGGCCAAGCTGCTGCGATTTCTCCAGGAACGGGAATTCGAGCGCCTGGGCGGCGCCCGGACCCGAAAAGTGGATATCCGCATCATCGCGGCCACGGCCGGCGACCTGACGGCCCTGGTCAACGCCGGCGCCTTCCGGGAAGATCTCTCTTACCTGCTCAGCGTCTTTCCCATCCGGGTGCCGCCGCTGCGGGAGCGTCGGGAAGACATCCCGCCCCTGCTGGATCACTTCATGGACAAGGTCTCGGAAGAATACGGCCGTCGCTTTTATTTTACCCAAAAAGCCCAGGCGGTCTTGCAGGAATACGACTGGTCCGGGAATGTGCGGGAAATGGAAAATTTGGTGGAGCGCCTGTGCATCATGGTGGAGGGCGCGGAAATCGACCTCAAGGACCTGCCGGCCTATCTGTCGCCCGCCGGGGCCAAGGCGGAACCGGAGGACCAGGCCTTCCTCTCCCGTCTCAAGGAGATGGAAAAGCGGGAGATCGTGGCCGCGCTGGAGCGCCACCACTGGATCCAATCCCAGGCCGCCATGGACCTGGGCCTGACCCTGCGGCAGATCGGCTATCGGGTCAGGCAGTTCGGCCTGGAAAGGCTGATCAAGGAGCAACGGGGCCTGGGAGGCAAGCTGAAGAGCATGGCCAGCCGGTAACGTCCCGAGCCCCTTGGATTACCCGGCCTGAACCCCGCAGCCCCAACTCATACCAAGTAGCAGTCAAATAACGTAGAACTGTACAAGGGGCGGACCCATGTGTCCGCCCTAACTTATGGGCGCACACGCGGGTGCGCCCATACAATTTTGTAATCCTTTGATTGCGACTTGGTATCAAGCCCACAAAAAGGTAAGTTCCCGCCCTTTGTTGCCCGGTTTATTACTCTTTTGTTAACCAGGGCCGGCTCCGTCCTGGCCGCGAGGGCCCGCGGCGGGCCCCCCTAAAGAGAGTTGAGCTGCAAGGTTATGGGCTTGGTATCCGCGGCGGGGCCGTCGAACTGAATGGGGCCGGGGAAGCGGTAATGGTCTTCATGGCCCCACTTCAGGCGTTCTTGGGCCAGGAACCGAAAGGCCGGCGCTTCCAGGTCCACTTTCTGCTTGGCGATCACCAGTTCCAGACGTCCCTTGCGCTCTTCCAGATGCATCAGGGGTGCCAGGGGAATGCCGATGGGCTGCCAGTCCGTCACCGGCAAATGCAGGTCTTTGATGGCCGCCATGTAGCCGGTGGCGCCGTTGGCCAGGAGGCTGTAGGCCGCAAATCCCAGGTTATAGCCGTAGTCGCAGTCGAACTGGGTGGGGAAGGTGCCCCGGCCATCGTAGCCGTAGTAGTGATTCTGGGTGCGCAGACTCCCCTTATAAATGCCTTTGGCCTTCTGCTTGCGAAGATAGGTGGCCACCATTTCCAGGAGGATGCGCTCGGTGTTGACCATGGCATATTGAAAATTGCCGTGGCTGTCCCGAGGCAGCAGCAGGCCTTTCTGGAGCAGGCCCGGAAAGCCCAGGAAGACGCGGCTGTCGTAGTCCCGCCAGATGTCGCTGTTGTCGATGAGCTGGACCTGTTCCTCATAGGAGAGCTTGTGGAACGACTCGTCTTCCGTGGCCTCCCGGTTGTAGGCGGCGATGATGTAGCTGATCTTGATGATCAAGACGTTGACTTCGTGGATGAACTCCAGGATGCCCTCGGGGATCAGGATGGTGCCGTAATTCTTGCCCTCCCGGGCCCGGTCCACAATGACGTCGGCGATGAGGCGTACTACGTTGTGGATGGTGAGTTCCTTTTCTTCGATCTCTTCCCCGATGAGGATGACGTTGGGATGGGTCTGGAAGGCCACTTCCAGGGCGATGTGGGAGGCGCTTCGGCCCATCAGGCGGTTGAAATGCCAGTACTTCAGGTCGGATTTGCAATCGGAGTTGAGATTGCCCACCTCCGTGGCAAAGGCCATGCAGG
>Ga0154821_1200_pt2 | contig 9914 bp, 10 predicted proteins | sample Rifle2008BG16ft_FD_116125 | JGI IMG/M metagenome (GOLD analysis project Ga0154821, IMG submission 116125) | Desulfobacca sp. RBG_16_60_12 | reverse complement strand
CCCTCCCCCCGCCTCGTCTGCCCGGATATGAAGCGCATCACCCTGGCGGACGTCATCAATGCCCTGAAGGACAACCGCCACCGGATTACGGTGCCGGAGGAGGTCCGCCAGCCGGCTTTGCTGGCGGTGGAGCGCATGCTGGCCGTCCCTCGGGATTAGCGCTTATCCCGGCGGCGGCGATCAGGCATTCTCTCTTCCGGTCCCCAGGCGGGGCTTGGCCCGCGTCTTGGGGCGCAATTGGCCCGCTTCTTGCTCTTTCCCCCATAAAGTAATGAGTTACGGGTTGGGAAGCCGCCATGCAAGAGCGAGAAGCGCAATTTTCGCCTTACTACGATAACCTGCGGCATTTCTTACATGACCTGGCCCAGCCCCTGTCCACGGTCACCGGGGTCATTGACTTGATGCTCTTGGAGTTGGATGAGCACGACAAGATGTTCCAGGAAGTTCAGTTGATCAACCAGCAATTGGAGAAGGTGATGGAGATTATTGGGGAAATTCGCCGCATGGCCCAGGAGGCCGCCGAACGCGAGCGGAAACCCCTTGAACCGCCCCGGGCCCCGCTGTCTTGATGCCCGCCCCTCCCCGCACCATACTTTTTCAGAGGTCTGGCCGAGTATAAGTCAGAATCCACGCCGCAGCCTTCGGTTATTCCCCTCCGGCTAAGACCCCGGCTTCCGGCCCGGTGACCTTTGGGCCTTGCCAATCCTGCCAAAACCCCCTATCATGATGACCAAGGGATCAGTGGCCCAGGTTTTTTGGGTGGGTGCGGGTTTATCACCGGGCCAATCCCCCTAAAACCATCGGGCGATTCGGCTGATTCCGGCAACCTGCCGCCCTCCCTGACTACAATGGGGGTCAGGCCCTCCCGGCCCATCCCCTTTGATAGGTGCACCGGCCATGGCAGAAAATAACCTCCCCCTTGAAGCGGTCTCCCGGGTGGCTGAACTCCGGGAACAGCTCAATTACCACAATTACCGCTACTATGTGCTGGATGATCCGGTGGTCTCCGATGCCGAGTTCGACCGCCTCATGGCCGAACTCATGCGGTTGGAGGAAGCCTACGGCTTGGCCATGCCTGATTCCCCCACCCAGCGGGTCGGGGCCCAACCCCTGGATAAGTTTGAAACCGTGCGGCACCGGCAGCCCATGCTGTCGCTGGAAAACGCCTTCAGCGAGGCCGAGGTCTTCGAGTTCGACGAGCGGCTGAAGCGGTTCCTCAAGACCGCGGATGAGTTTGATTATGTCCTGGAGCCCAAAATGGACGGCTGCGCCGTGGAGTTGATCTATGAACACGGACGTTTGACCACGGGTTCCACCCGGGGCGACGGCTACCGGGGCGAAAACGTCACCCAGAACCTGAAAACCATCCACACCATCCCCTTAAGCCTGATGACCGAGGTTTTGCCGGCCCCGGAGTTGCTGGAGGTCCGGGGCGAGGTTTACATGGACCGGGAGGAGTTTAACCAGCACAACGCCGAACGCCTGGCCCGGGGCGAGCCCGCCTTCGCCAACCCCAGGAACGCCGCGGCCGGGTCCCTGCGCCAGTTGGACCCCAAGATCACTGCGGCCCGGCCCCTGAAGATCTATTGTTACGGCGTGGGAGAAGTTAAGGGTCGGAATTTTGACACCCACTGGGAAGTGCTCCAGACCCTGAAAAAGTGGGGTCTGCGGGTCAATCCCTTGATTGAGCCGGGCCGGGGGATCGCCGCGGCCATCGCCTATCACCGTGAACTGGAGCATCAGCGCCACGGCCTGCCCTATGAAATCGACGGCATGGTGATCAAGGTGGACCCCCTGGCCTTGCAAGAGCGCCTGGGCGCCAAGACCCGAAGCCCCCGCTGGGCCCTGGCCTATAAATTCGCCGCCACCCAGGCCACCACCAAGGTGTTGGCCATCGAGGTCAACGTCGGCCGCACCGGCGCGGTCACCCCCATGGCGGTGATGGAGCCGGTGGAAGTGGGCGGGGTCACGGTTTCCCGGGCCACCCTCCACAATGAAGACGAAGTGGCCCGGAAGGACGTGCGGGTGGGGGACACAGTCCTGGTGCAGCGGGCCGGGGATGTGATCCCGGAGGTAGTCAAAGTTATTTTGGAGGAGCGTCCGCCTGACGCCCAGCCTTTTAAAATGCCCACGGTCTGCCCGGTGTGCGACACCGAACTGGTGCGGCCGGCCGGCGAGAAGGTCACCCGTTGTCCCAATCCCGACTGCGTCGCGTCCCTGACCCGGGGAATTCAGCACTTTGCCGGCAAAAGCGCCATGGACATCGACGGCCTGGGGGAGAAGATCGTCCAGCAACTGGTGGAGGTTGGCCTGGTTAAGGATGTGGGCGACCTCTACCAATTGACCGAAGACGACCTCATGCCCCTGGAGCGTTTCGCGGAAAAATCGGCCCAGAATATTATCAGCGCCATCAAGGCCAGTAAAGCGGTGCCCCTGTGGCGCCTGATCAACGCCCTGGGGATCAGGTTCGTAGGCGAGGCCACGGCCCAGCTTTTAGCCCAGCACTTCGAGGACCTAGAAAAATTGATGGAAGCCGGCGAAGCGGAACTGCTGCACGTGGAGGGGGTGGGGGAGCAGGTGGCGTCCAGCCTCCGGGAATTTTTTGCCAGTGCGCGCCACCAGGCCCTTATTAATAAACTCCGGGATAGCGGGGTGCGGGGCTTGCCCCCGGAGCCCCAGGCGGCCTCTCCCCTGGGCGGCAAAACCTTCGTGTTCACCGGCGGCCTGGCCAACTTCTCCCGGGACGAAGCCAAGGCGCTGGTCGCGGCCCGGGGCGGCAAGGTGACTTCATCGGTCTCCGCCAGGACCGATTACGTGGTGGCGGGGGCCGATCCGGGGAGCAAGCTGGCCAAAGCCCGGGAGTTGGGGGTGACCATCCTGGATGAGGCGGCTTTTGAAGAATTACTCCAGAGGAGCGCGTGATGGCTGAGATGGCGCGAGTCCACGTGTTGATTGAGCTTCGTAGGGCGCGTCTTACGCGCCGCTTTTGGTGCGTAAGACGCACCCTACGAGAGCTTTGGGTTCTCAGGAGCACTTGATGGGGGACAAGGCGCGAGTCCAGGTGTGGATCGAGGGACGGGTCCAGGGGGTGTTCTTTAGGGCCTCCACCCGGGACGAGGCCCGGGCCCGGGGGCTGGCCGGCTGGGCCCGGAACCTCCCGGACGGCCGGGTGGAGGCCCTGTTCGAGGGCGACAAACGGGTGGTGGAAAACATGCTGGCCTGGTGCCGCAAAGGCCCGCCCTATGCCTACGTGAGCCGGGTGGAGGTGGAGTGGCAGGCCTACGTCGGGGACCTGGCGGATTTCAGGATTGTGTATTGAGGGGAGGGGAATGATAAGTTGGCGAAATAATTAGATAAATACTTATTAAATCCAGACACCCAAAACTTGCGATTAGGTCTCCTTTGGACATGACCCCGATTTTCCGGCTTGACAGCCCTCACCCATCAACTATAATGGTCATATCAGTTATAATAATTAAGACAGAAGGCGATGGCCATGCTTAAGAAGATTTCCGCCATGAAGGCCCGGCAGAATTTGGGTCAACTCTTAAATGAAGTCTCGATCCGGGGAGACTCATTTATCATCGAACGGGCCGGTAAACCTTTGGCGGCCCTGGTTGACATGGAAAGATTCCAACAATTGCAAGAGGACCAAGACGCCGCTCTCCAGGCGCTTAAAAAGGTTTGGGAGAAAATGGCCGGAGCGGAGCCCCGGGAGATCCAGGAAGCCATCGAGGAGGCCGGAAAGATCGCCAAGGAGGAGAACCGCACCCGGAGCGAACTCATGCGAGAAGCCCTTCGGCGGTATTTTGCCGAAATGGAACTCAGACGTCTGCAACGCTACGGCATGAAAAAAGCCAACGAGCTTGGCTTAAAGGAGGAAGACGTCCAGCGATTCATTGACGAGTATCGAGCCGAACCAGCCGATGCTTAAAGTAGTGCTTGATACCAACGTCATCGTTTCCGGCTTAAACTTTCCAACGAGCAATCCCGCCAAAATTTTGCTTTTGGTGGCTTCGGGAGAGATAGCTAACCTTACTTCTATCCATATACTCAATGAAACGAAACGTATTCTGGTTGATAAGTTTTGCTGGAAAGGTAATGAAGTGGAAGCGGCTGAGGTTTGGCTAAAAACCTTTTCCAAATCAGTCAATCCCAAGGGTCGCATTACGGTTATTGATGATGAGTCGGATAATCGCATTCTCGAATGTGCCATAGAGGGCCAGGCTGACTTTATCATTTCGGGGGACCATCATCTTACCGACCTGGAAAATTATCAAGGAATCAAGATCGTTAACCCGGCTACCTTTTTGGCATTAATGACCCGGCTCGATGAAGCCTAAACCCTTTTTCATCCTGAAGGGAGTGAAGGCTGTCAACTTATTAAAAATAATTAGATTCTTCGCTGGGCTCAGAATAACAATTCTCCTACAAAAAGAGGTTTTGCAATAGCTTCTAACAATACATCGTTTGGTGAAATCCTATTCTGGAGGAACCTATGGCAGCAAGCGAACCGGCGACTTCGGGCGACCTGGTGTTAAAACCCTGCGGCCGGGCGTTTTTTGTCTATTACGTGGCCATGGCCCTGGTGGTCCTGGGGCCCCGGCTCAACCCCGAGGTGGGGCTGCCCGTCTGGTTGGGGACCGTTCTGGGGGTCATTGTCCTGGCCGCGATGATCTACCAGAAATACGGGACGGAGTACCGGGTAACCTCCCGGGGGGTGGTCCGGGTCTGGCGCTGGCCTTCCCCCCGGGAGCAGGAGATCGCCTGGGAGAACCTGGGGGAGGTCCTGGTGCTTCGGGGCTTGACCCAGAGCATGCTCCAGGTGGGCAACCTCGCCTTCCGGGATAAGACCGGGGATTCCGAGATGTTCTGGCACGGGTTGCTCAACCCCAAGGACGTTAAAGAGCTGATCGAGGCGAAGCGGCCGTGATGGAACGGGAAGAAGGGTGGGGGGCGGCGGCGGCCGAGGCCCAGCCGGGCCACAGGGCTTTGCTGCCCTGGGAAGACCCGGAGTTGTCCGCCCTGGTGGGATTGGTTCGCACTCTCCGGGAAGTCTTGTTACGGCCGGGGGAGTTTTTTACAAACCTGGGTGGGGAGGGTTGGGCCGAACCGCTGGCCTTTGGGCTCATCGCGTCCAGCCTCGGGCTTTTGGGGGCCTTCTTCTGGCTGCTCCTGGTCCGGGCGCCGGCGGGCCTGAGCCCGGGCTGGCTGGTGGCCCTGATGGCCGGGGCGCCGGTCCTGGCGCTGGCCAACCTGGGGATAGGCGGCATCTGCTGGTGGGGGAGTGTGGCCCTCATGGGCGCCGGCCGGGATTTCACCCCGACCTGGCGGATTTTCTGCTATGCCCAGGGCGGCATGGCCCTGGGGCTGATACCGTTCTTCGGCATGCCGGTGGCCGGAATCTGGGTCCTGGCCCTGATGTATTGCGGGGTGAAGCAGGTTTACGGCATATCCACCGGGGGCTCTTTTGGGGCTCTGGTCGTGTTTCTGGCGCTGCAGGCCGCCCTGGCGCTGATCTTTTTACTGGGCCTGGCGGGCGCCCTAACCTTCCTGGGGTTCCTGGTGCTGCTGCTGGGCTGAGGCGGCTTGGGCCGCCTGGGCTGCCCGCCGCTTCCGCCTGATCCGCAAGCCGTGGGCCAACCAGCCGACCGCTAACCCCAGCGCCAGGCTGAGATAGACCAACAGAAACTGGGGCAGTTCCCCCAGATGAAATTTGAAGAGTTTGATCGCCAGGGCCGGCTGGGCGTTTTCCACGGCGAAGTCCACCAGCACGACGACCAGGATGATCAACCACACCACCTTAAGTTTACTCATGGGCGCCTCGCTTTATGGTCACTCTTTCAGATACCGCTTTACCACGGCCTTGAGGTCCTCCAAATCCGAAGACTTGACCAGGTATTCGTCCGAGGCCCAGGTGGCAAAATCCTGTTTGTACTCTCCGTACGCGGTGCTCAGGACTACGGGTAAATCCGGCCGCTTTTCCTTAATCTGTCTCAAGGCCTCGATACCGTCCATCTCCGGCATTTTGATGTCCAGGATGACCAGATCCAGGGGAATTTTATCAACGACTTCCAGGGCTTCCCGCCCGTTGGCGGCCTGATAGACTTCATAGCCCTCCTCTTTGAGTTCTTCGCTGTAAAGGAGGCGAATGCTCATTTCGTCGTCCGCCACCAGAATCTTCTTCATTGACTTCCTCCTTTAGGGGCCCGGAGCACGCTGGCGGGAACCGCGCCCTGGCCCACGTCTTTAACGAGACAATATTTGGCCACCGGCAGGGTGACGATAAAGGTCACGCCTTTGCCGATTTCGTTGTTGACCTCGATCTGGCCGTAGTGGCGGGAAACGATCCGCTGGGCAATGGCCAGCCCCAGACCGGTGCCGTAATCCTTGGTGGAAAAAAACGGGTTGAAGATATTGTGGAGCACCTCCATGGGAATGCCGCTGCCGGTGTCCGAGATAGAGGCCGCGGCATAGAGGCCGTCCGACCTTTCCACCGGGAAGGTGCGAATACTCAGGGTGCCGCCCCGGGGCATGGCCTGGATGGCGTTCTGAAAAAGATTGTAAAAGACCTGCTTCATCTGCCGGTCGTCGCAATGGAGCCGGGGCATCTGGGCAAATTCTCTTGCCACCTTGATTTTATTGGCGTCCAAATCCCGCTGGACCAATATCAGGGTGTCCTCGATGAGCTTGGCCAGTTCGTGGTCCCCGTAGTAAGACAGGTTTTCCCCGGTGAAGTCCAGGATTTCCCGGAGGAGCTTTTCCAGGCGGGTCACTTCCTCCTGGATAACCTCCACATATCCCCGCAGGGGCGAATTAGGCTCCACCAATTTGGCGATGCGCCGGGCGAAGCCGCCGATGGAGACCAGGGGGTTGCGAATTTCATGGGCCATACCCGAGGCCAGGCTGCTCAAGGCGGCCAGACGGTCGCTCTCCAGCATCCGTTCCCGGATGAGGAGCAATTCCCGGTTGTTGGTTTCGATGGTGAAATAGAGATGGGCATTTTCCAGCACCAGGGCGGCCTGGGTCGCGAACATCTGGAGGGCGTGCAGACGCTCCGGCTCCAGGGGCCGCCCGGAAGCCTGGTTGTCCACCAGAATCACCCCGGTGCCCCGGTCTTTCACCACCAGGGGCACCACAAAAAATTCCTGGGCCGCATACTTGCCCTTCAGGGCGAGGGGCAATCCCGGCTCCTTGACCGTCTGATGATGATGATACGCTGACTTGCGTAACACCGCCAGGGCCAGGGGGCCCTGATCCGCCCGGAGGGGGATTTCCCAGTCAGTCACCGGTATCATCTCCGGCGGCGGCACTTGCAGGGCCTTGAGGTTGGGGATGTCATGGGTCACAGGGCCGCGGCAGGCGCCTTTGGCGCCTTTCAAGATTTGGGCCGCTTCATCCACCATCAACACCACCGCTCGGTCAAATCCCAGGCCGTGTTCCTGGGTGAGACCCTGGAGGATGATCTCCTGGAGCCGCGCCTCTTGCACCGAGGTCAGCATGACCTGGGAGATCTCTTGCAGGGCGGTGAGATTCCGGACCATGCGCTCGTTCTTTTCCGCCAAATCCTCCACCTGCTGATAGGTGAGGGCATTTTCGATGGCGTTGACGATGACGCCGGCCATGGTGAAGAGCAGCTGGCGGTTTTCCGGGTCGAAAGGCAGGTATTCGCCGTTGGGGCTGAATTTGTCATACACCCCGAGGGTGCCGGTCAATTGCCCCTTGAAGGTGAGGGGCACCGCCAGGCAGTAATGGCCATGGCCCGCGGCATCCGTCGATTGCCCTTCATAATAGGGCGGTTCGGTGGAACCGGGGCTGGGGGTAATTTGGGGCAGGGTCTGGCATTCAGGGGGAATCTGCCCATAGCGGGATGAGACCCGGGGCTCGCCGGTGGCGCCGTCAATGATGTGGAGGGCCGCGCCCCGGGCGGTGATGACCTTGGCGGTGGTGCTGACGATGCGCTCCAGGAGTTCATCCAACTCCACGGTGGAGCTCAGGGCTTTGCCCACCTCGAAGAGCACCGATAACTCGGCGATGCGCTTTTTGGCCTCCTCCTGGACGATGGCCTGGCGCAGGGCGGCAGCCAGCATCAGGCAGGTCAACTGGACGCTCTGGCGCTCGGAAGCGGGAAGGGACCGCTCCGTCCGGTCTACCAGGATCAGGACCCCGTAAAGAAAATTGTCGTCGGCCACCGGAAAGGCGGCCAGGGTCTGATAGGCCGGGTGGAGTTTTTCCAGGCCGGCATTGGCGGCGGCCACACCCGGCTGCTGGCGGTGAACCACGCCAACCTTGCGGGTCCTGGCGGTCTCACCCACCAGGCCTTGCCCCAGGGGAAATTCCAGGCGCAGGTGGGGCGGTACGGGCCCCTGGCTGCTGACGTTGAGGAGCAGGGTTTCCCTGGCCTTGTCCAGCCCGAAATAGAGAGCCAGATCCACCTTCAGGTTGCGAGCCAGAAGGTGAACCATGTTGTTGAGCCGCTCGCCAAAGCTCACGGTAGAGGTGAGCACCTCTACCATCTGGGTCAAGAACGCAGCACGCTCCAGAGCCATGCAACCTCACCCGCCCAACAGGCGCTGGCGTTTTTCCGCCGCCAGCCGGTACACATCCAGGTATTTAGGGGCCGCGGTTTTGCCCCAGGAATAATCCAGGGCCATGTTGCTCTTCATCAGGGCTTCCCAGACGGCGGGCTGTTGATAGACCGCCAGGGCCCGCTGCACCGCAGACAGAAGTTCGGCCGGGGTATAGCCGGAGAACTTGAACCCGGTGCCGGCGCCGGTGGCGGGGTCGAATTCCTGGACGGTCTCGTCCAACCCGCCCGTGGCCCGGACCACCGGAATGGTGCCGTAGCGCAGGCAGTAAAGTTGGTCCAGCCCGCAGGGTTCATATCGGGAGGGCATGAGGAAAATGTCGGACCCGGCGATGATCTGGTGAGCCAACTCTTCAGTATAGCCGATCATGAGGCCCATGCGCTCAGGATACTTGAGGCTGAACTCCTGGAGAAGATAATGGTGGCGTTCTTCCCCGGTCCCCTGAATGACGAAACCCACTTCCAGGCGCATCAGGTCATCGAGAATGTTTTCCACCAGGTCGATCCCTTTGCGCTCAAAGAACCGGGTGGGCATGCCGATGAGAGGCCGGTCCGGAGGCAGGTTCAGGTCGAAGCGCTGCAACAGGGCCTTCTTGCAGGTCTTTTTGCCGGCCAGGTTATCCCGGTCAAAGGGCGCAGCCAGGAAATCATCCCGGTTGGTGTCCCAGCGGTGATAGTCCACCCCCTCCAGAATCCCGTAGAGCTCATGGGCCCGTTCCCGGAACAGCCCCTCCAGCCCGAAGCCATATTCCGGGGTCAGAATCTCTTCCCGGTATTTGGTGGACACAGTGGTGATCAGGTCCGCAAACACTATGCCGCCCTTCATAAAATTGAGCTTGCCGTAAAATTCCAGGGCCTTGGGAGAGAGCAATTCCCACCCCAGGCCGGTGAGGGGGAGGTCATAGGAGGAAAAAAGCCCCTGATAACCGACGTTGTGCACCGTATACACCACCGGCAGGCGCTGGAGGTGGGGACGGTCGTTGTAGAGGGTCCGGAGATAGACGGGCACCAGGCCGGTCTGCCACTCGTGGGCGTGGCAGACGTCGAACTCCAGTTTCAGGGCTTCGATCATCTCCACCACCGACCGGGAAAAGAAGATGAACCGCTCGCCATTGTCTTCGAAATCCCCATAGGAAGTGCCGTAGAGACCTTCCCGGTTGAACAGGGCGTCCTGGCCGATGAAGTAAAAATTCAGGTTGGGGTCGACCTGGGCGGTGAAGATCTCGGCGGGCAGGGTCTTCAAGGAGAGCGGAATGGAAAGGGTTTGGCCGGTTTCGGTGAGGGGGCGGCCCGATTCCCGGACCTGGCGGTACAGGGGCAGAACCAC
>Ga0154821_1207_pt1 | contig 9924 bp, 10 predicted proteins | sample Rifle2008BG16ft_FD_116125 | JGI IMG/M metagenome (GOLD analysis project Ga0154821, IMG submission 116125) | Desulfobacca sp. RBG_16_60_12 | reverse complement strand
TTCACCTTCCCGGCCTTCGCCTCGTCGACCCAGCGGTTCGAAGTCGACCAGGAGGCTCATGGCATGCCCTCCGGGCCATAGAAGAGATCGCGCGCGACCACCTGCCCGGGTGGAATGACCGCGAATCCCTTGTCCCACTCCCCGCTCAACAGCTTCCCCAGCAGTTCGTTCGAGCCCGGGATCTCCTCAAAGGTCAGGTCGAAGTAATCCGCAACCATACGGGCATACTTGCGGTAGGCTTCAGATTCGTAGCTTCCCGAGTCAATCAGGGCCAGCCGAGTGTAGTTCTGGATGTACCGCCGAGTGATCTTGTGGGCCTTCTCGTGGCCGTATCGGGTCCGCAACGCGCAATACTCGGTGTACGGGTCCTCGCCGCACTCGATCCAGCCCTTGGTTAGGAAGAACGTCCCGGGCGCCAAGCTGAGCTGGCGCAGGTATTCTCGCCGCGAGCCCAGGAACAGGGTGATGCAGTCGTCCGCCCTCGGAATTACCAATCGGAAACGCCGGCTGTTGAGTCCCAGAATGGCGTTGGCGCACAGCCCGTAGCCCAGCAGGATCGTCCCAAACTCCGGCCCGGTGGCATCGATCGAAGCTTGCAGCTGCGCGTGGAGGTTCTCGGGGACGTTGTGGAGGCCGTAGGCGAGCATTTCCAGCACAAAGCCGTCGGGGAGGAGTGACCTCAACTCCTCCCCAACCGTCGGACAAGCGATGATCTTCGTGCGCAGCGCCGCCATCGGAGAACGACAGCTCCTGGCCCGCAAAGACTATTGAGGGGACACCATCCGGTAGTAGCCCATGAAGCCTTTCACCTTTGGATCGCGTCCGAGCAGAATGTTGCCACAGTGCAGCGCGTAGCGCAAATGGACGTCCGTGGGGTCGGTGATGGGCAGGTTCATCCCCGCCGTGAAGGCGGCGCAAAGGAAGTGGGCATTGAGGATCGACCGCGCCGGCATGCCGAAACTCACGTTGCTCGTTCCGCCGGTGATGCTGTTGTGCGGGAACGCCTCGCGTAGACGTCGACAGGTCTCTAGCGCCAGGCGGGCGGCCTGGTCACCCGCTCCCACCGTCATCACCAGCGGGTCGAAGATCACGTCCTCTTCTCTGACTCCGGCCTGGACTGCCGCCTCTAGAACTTGGTGAGCGATCCTCAGCCGGTCCTCTGCATTACCGGGGATGCCCTCCTGTCCCATGCACAAGACGATGATGGGCACACCGAACTTGGCCGCGATCGGCAGATTCTCTCGCAGGATCTTCTCTTCCCCGCCGATGGAGTTGACCAGGGGCCGGCCCGGGCAGATCGCCAGCGCCGCCTCGAGCGCGGCCGGGTTGCGTGTGTCGATTGAGAGAGGCACTTCCACAGCCTCGGCGACACGCCTCACGACCTCGGGTAGGAGGGAGACTTCGTCGATGCCCTTCGCACCGACGTTAACGTCGAGGATGTCCGCTCCGGCCTCGACCTGACGCACGGCCTCGTGGGTGAGGGTTTCCCAATCCCGGTCCAGAAGCGCTTGCCGCAATCGCGGCCGCCCGCTGGGATTGATGCGCTCGCCGATGATGCGCGCGGGGTCACCCGGGCCGATCGAGATCGGCTCCCCTCGCCCCTGAAAGAGCGTGCTCATGCCACCACCGCCGTGCGGCCTGGCTTCCACTCTCGGGCTTTGAAAATGACCTCGGCTTCCGGCTGTCCCTTCAGCCATTCGTCGAAGGGGCGATAGGCGGGCGGGCTCACTTTGATCGTGGACAGGTCGGCGCTGATCGGGTAATGTCCCAGGGTGTGGGTGGCCTTCACCGCCGTGTGGATGTTCAAGGGGGGCGTGTCGGCCGGAACGTTTCCGATGAAGACGATCATACCTCCATCCCGGCCAAGGATGTCGATCCATTGCGCCAGCTTAGCCACGATCTGGTCTGGTGTGCTGTCGCGCATGAATCGTCCGTTGAGCGAAGCCGTGATCGGAATCTTCTTCCCGTTCTTGCCCTCCTTCTCGGCGAACTCCCGCAGCCAGGTCATGTTCCAATCCTGCGTGCGACCCATGGCCGAGGGCGCCACCTTCAGAGGGAAGGTCTTGACTCCCACGGCCAGGCAGCGAAACATCATCTCCTTGTCGAACTTGGACGGGTCTTCCTCACAGTAGTCGGCCGCGGCGGCGCCGGCAGCCGCATTCATCTTGAGTTCCTTCTTACATTGCTCGCGGAGTTTCCTGGCGTACGGGAGAACCCACTCTTCCACGAGCTCGGGCGTTAGATTGGGGAAGGCGGCCCAGGCATCGGCGCCATTGGCGTTCTTGACCCCGGCCCGGGCGTACGCTCGCATGAAGGGAAGGAGCACCTGGTCATTGACCCAATCGAAGAGGGCCGTGGCGAAACCCTTGTCGCGCTTGATTGCTCGAACGGCCTTGGGGTAGCCCATCGCCTGGCAGATCATGCTCCAGTGCGAGCAGAAGAACCCTCCGGAGATCGGGCCAGGGGCCTTTTTCATGAAGAGTCTGCCGGTTTCGATCGCCATGGGGATGCGACCTTTGCTCGGGTCCAGAGGTCCCAGCCTGTCAAGGTCCGCGGCTTGTTTGATCAGCGGGCTGCCCACGTCCACGGTCGGCATGGCGTTGTCGCTGTAGATCATCTTGGCGCCGAGTGCCTCGACCTCGAAGTTGTAGGCATCGGCCACCACCGTGTCGGAGTCGAATCCGTACCAGCGATCGACCGCCAGGTGGGTATCCACCAGCAGGCTGGCGTCCCAGTAGTAAAGACGCGCCGGCAACTTGGCGACCGTCATAGCATGGTCGTGGATCTGCGGGCCTAAGAATGGGACCACATCCATCATTCCACCCGACATGCCCCCGACGATTCGTGCCAGGCCGCTGGGGTGGCCGAAGTGCAGGCCTTTGCTGTAAAGCAGGCCGTGGATCATTTCCAAGGTTGGGTTAGCCATGGCTGCCTCCCACAAGCGCAAGCGCTTTCTGCATCGTCTGGAGGGCATCCTTCCCCCAGGCGTCCGCGCCCACTTCATCGGCGAACTCCTGGCTGGTCGGCACGCCGCCGACCATGATCTTGACACGCTCGCGCAGGCCTTGCTTCTTCAGTTCGCCAATGACATCCTTCATCTCTAGCATGGTGGTGCTCATATAGGCACCCAGACCCACAATGGCCGGTTGGTGTTGCTGCACGGCCTGAACGAATCGGTCGTGAGGGACGTCGATCCCCAGGTCGACGACTTCGAACCCGGCCGAGGTGAGCATTGCGATCACCAGGCTCTTTCCCAGGTCATGCATATCGCCCTGGACGACGCCGATGACGAACTTGTGGGTGGGCTGGGCGCCGCGGCTGGCCTTGATCCTGGGTTCGAGCGGCAGCATGGCGGCCTTGAAGGCGTCGGCGGCGAGAATGACGTCGGGCAGGAAGTACTTGTTGGCCGCCCACAGTTCGCCGGCCTTGTTGATGCCGGCGACCACCCCCTTGTTGAGGATGTCGAGCGCGGGGAGGCCGTGCGCGAGGGCGGCTTCGACGAGCCGGGCGGCCTGGGTGTCGTCTCCCTCCACAATGGCCTTCTGCAAGTCTGCAAGTTGATCGGTCATCGATTTCTCCTGTGAGCATCCCTGTCTTGCTTCTTGCGGACGACGCCGAGGGTGGCGACTCCCGAACAACGCCCTCAGGTCAATTCGTTGCGTCGCGCGCGCGGAGACTCAATTGCCTGCACCCTCGACCATCCATCTTGCGGCCCTGAATGGCCAGGCCTATGCCACCACCGGCGTGCGGCCAGGCTTCCACTCTCGGGCCTTGAGTATGGTGTCGGCCTCTGGTTGGCCTTTCAGCCACTCATCGAAGGGCTGGTAGGTCGGCGGTTCGACTTTGATGGAAGACAGATCAGCAGCGATGGGATATTTGCCGAGCGTACGGGTGGCTTTGACTGCCATGTGGATGTTGACGGGCGGGGTATCGGCCGGCACGTTCCCAATGAAGACCAGCATGCCTCCATCGCGGCCCAGGAGGTCGATCCATGTGCGAAGCTTACCAACGATCTGGTCAGGCGAGCTGTCGCGCATGAAGCGTCCATTCAGCGAGGCTATGATGGGAAGTCGATGCCCGGTTTTGCCCTGTTGAACGGCATAGTCCCGCAGCCAGGTCATGTCCCAATCCTGGGTGCGTCCCATGCCTGAGGGGGCCACCATCATCTTCATAGGGAAGTTCTTTGCCATGATCGTCAAGCACCTAAACATTATTGTCTTGTCGAACTTGGCCGGGTCCTCCTCACAGTAATCCCCGGCACCTCCACCGGCCCCAGCGGTTATCTTCAGTTCCTTCTTGCACCGTTCACCCAGCCGTTTGGCGTAAGGCAGAACCCACTCTTCCACTAGTTCGGGCGTTAGGTCCGGGAAAGATGCCCAGGCGTCGGCACCAGAGGCATTCTTGATCCCGGCTTTGGCTAGAGCCCGCATATAGGGGAAGAGCACCTGATCGTTCGCCCAGTCGAACAGCGACGTGGCAAAAGCTTTGTCGCGCTTCAAGGCACGTACCGCCTTGGGATAGCCCATGGCCTGGCAAATCAGACTCCAGTGCGAGCAGAAGAACACCGGAGAGAACGAGCCGGGTGCTTTTTTCAATAAGAGCTGGCCAATCTCTATCCCCATGGGGATGCGGCCCTTGCTAGGATCGAGCGGCCCAATCCTGTCCAGGTCGGAAGGCTCCTTGATCAGCGGATGGCTTACGTCCACGGTGGGCATGGCAGTATCGCTGTAGATCATCTTGGCGCCCATAGCCTCGACTTCAAAGTTATACGCGTCAGCCATGATCGTATCTGAATCAAATCCGTACCAGCGGTCAACTGCCATTTGGGTGTCGACCAACAGCTCTGCATTCCAGTAATACAGGCGGGCCGGGACTTTGGCGACCGTCATAGCATGGTCATGAATCTGCGGCCCACCAAAAGGTATAACATCAACATGATCACCTGTCATGGCAGCGATAATACGCCCAAGTCCGCTCAAATGGCCAATGCGAAGACCTTTGCCATAGAGAATCCCTTGCAGCATTTGGAACATCGGGTTAGCCATTTCGACCTCCTACCAGTTCAAGCGCCTTCTGCATCGCCAGCATCGCATCCTTCCCCCAGGCATCGGCGCCCACTTCGTCCGCGAATTCCTGGCTGGTGGGCACCCCGCCGACCATGACCTTCAACCCCTTCCGCAGGCCCTGGTTTCCCAGCTCGGCGATGATATCCTTCATCTCCAGCATGGTGGTGCTCATGTAAGCTCCCAGGCCAAGGATGTCAGGCTTGAACTGCTTCACGGCCTCGACGAATTTCTCCTTGGGCACGTCGATACCCAGGTCAATGACCTCGAACCCAGCCGAGGTGAGCATGGCGATCACCAGGCTCTTGCCCAGGTCGTGCATGTCGCCCTGGACGACGCCGATGACGAACTTGCGAGTGGGTTGGGCGCTGCGGCTGGCCTTGATCCTGGGTTCGAGGGGCAGCATGGCGGCCTTGAAGGCGTCCGCTGCGAGGATCATGTCGGGCAGGAAGTACTTGTTGGCCGCCCAGAGCTCGCCCGCCTTGTTGATGCCGGCGACCACGCCCTGGTTTAGGATGTCGAGCGGGGGGAGGCCCTGCGCGAGGGCAGCTTCCACCAGCTTGGCGGCCTGGGTGTCGTCGCCCTCCACAATGGCCTTCCGCAGGTCTGCAAGTTGATCGGTCATCAATTTCTCCTTTGAGCATCCCTGTCTTGCTTCTTGCGGATGGCGCCGAGGGCGGCGACTCCCGAACAACCCCCTCAGGTCAATTCGTTCCGTCGCGCGCGCGGAGACTCAGTTGCCTGGACCCTCGACCATCCCTCTTGCCGCCCTGAACGGCCGAGCCTATGCCGCCACCGGCGTCCGGCCCGGCTTCCACTCCCGGGTCTTGAAAATGGTGTCGGCTTCCGGTTGGCCCTTCAGCCACTCGTCGAACGGCTGGAAGGTGGGCGGGTCGATCCTGACCCTGGACAAGTCGGGCGCAATCGGATACTTGCCGAGCGTGTGGGTGGCCTTCACCGCCGTGTGGACGTTCAACGAGGGTGTGTCGGCAGGCACATTGCCGATGCCAAATATCAAGCCGCCATCCCGGCCCAAGATGTCGATCCACTCGGCGATCTTGGCGACGATCTGGTCAGGCGTGCTGTCGCGCATGAAGCGCCCATTCAGGGAGGCAATGATCGGAATCTTCTTCCCGCCCTTGCCCTGTTGCTCGGCGAATTCACGCACCCAGGCCATGTTCCAGTCCTGCGTGCGTCCCATGCCCGATGGCACCACCTTCAAGGGGAAGGTCTTGGCACCCACGATGAAGCACTTGAACATTGTTTCCTTGTCGAACTTGGACGGGTCTTCCTCACAATAGTCGGCCGCTGCAGCGCCGGCCCCCGCACTCAACTTCAGTTCCTTCTTGCATTGCTCGCGGAGTTTCTTGGCGTATGGTATGACCCACTCCTCCACCAGCTCGGGGGTCAGGTTGGGGAAAGCCGCCCAGGCATCGGCGCCATAGGTTCTCTTGACCCCGGCACGAGCGTAAGCCCGCATGAAGGGCATGAGCACCTGATCATTGACCCAGTCGAACAGCGCGATGGCGAAGCCTTTGTCCCGTTTGAGTGCCCGAACGGCCTTTGGGTAGCCCATCGCCTGGCAGATCAGGCTCCAGTGTGAACAGAAGAACCCGCCCGAAACCAGGCCAGGCTCCTTCTGTCCGTAGAGACGCGCGAGCTCGACCACCATTGGGATGCGCCCCCTGCTTGTGTCAAGCGGACCGATCCTATCGAGGTCGGCGGGCCCTGTGATCAGCGGGCGGCTCACGTCCACAGTCGGCATGGCATTGTCGCTGTAGATCATCTTCGCGCCTAGGGCCTCGACCTCGAAGTTGTAATTGTCGGCCACAATGTTGCCCGAATCGAAGCCGTACCAGTGGTTGACTGCCATGTGGGTGTCCAGCAACAGCTCCGCTTTCCAGTAGAACAGGCGCGCAGGTACTCTGGCAACCGTCATGGCATGGTCGTGGATCTGCGCTCCCCCGAATGGAACCACATCCATCAAGCCCCCGGTCATCGCCCCCACGATCCTCGCGAGGCCGCTGGGGTGGCCGATGTGCAGGCCCCTGCTGTAGAGCAGGCCGTGAATCATCTCCAAGGTTGGGTTAGCCATGGCTGCCTCCGACAAGTCCCAGTGCCTTCTGCATCGTGACCATGGCGTCCTTTCCCCAAGCGTCCGCGCCCACCTCATCGGCGAACTCCTGGCTGGTCGGCACGCCCCCGACCATCACCTTGAGCCGGTCACGCAGGCCCTGTTTCTTAAGTTCGGCGATGATGTCTTTCATTTCGAGCATGGTGGTGCTCATGTAGGCCCCAAGCCCCAAGATGGCGGGCTTGTGCTGTCGGGTGGCCTCAATGAACTTGTCCCGGGGCACGTCGATGCCGAGGTCGATCACTTCAAACCCGACCGAGGCCAGCATGGCTATGACCAGGCTCTTGCCCAGGTCGTGCATGTCGCCCTGGACGACGCCAATGACGAACTTGCGAGTGGGCTGGCCGCCCCTGGTAGCTTTGATCTTGGGTTCGAGCGGCGACATGGCGGCTTTAAAGGCGTCAGCGGCGAGGATGACGTCAGGTAGGAAGAACTTGTTGGCCGCCCACAGCTCGCCGGCCTTGTTGATGCCGGCGACCACGCCCTTGTTAAGGATGTCGAGCGGGGGGAGGCCCTGCGCGATGGCGGATTCCACCAGCTTGGCGGCCTGGGTGTCGTCGCCCTCCACGATCACTCTTGCGATCTCCGCATATTGATCTGCCATGGATAGCTCCTCTTGGACATGAGGTTCCTTGTACAGATCATTGCAGAGAGACGGCGGGGAATCTGTCTCCTGGACGACACTCCTATGCCTAGGTCGACGTGGCTACTGGGAGAGACGCTGTTTTCCCCCCAGTGCACAGTCGCCAGGCCGTTTCCACCGCCCCCTGGGCCGTGGCGTGGTAGCCATCCGCGCCCAGCCGAGTGGCGAACTCCTCGCTGACCGCGCCTCCGCCTACCATCAGTCTGACCTTGCGCCTGATCCCAGTCTGATCGAGAAGCCGGATCGTTGGCTTGATCTCCAGCGAGGTGGCGGTAGTCGAAGCCGAGAGGGCGATGATGTCGGGGGAGAAGTGGGAGATGGCCTCCACGAACTGTTCTGGGGGGATATTGACGCCAAGATCGATCACCCGGAAGTTCCTGGCCCGCAGCAGCATCGCGACGATGGTCTTGCCGATGTCGTGGATGTCTCCGAATACTGTCCCGATTATCACAGTCCCCACGACGGTTTCCTGCTTTCTTCCCAAACCGATACTCGCTTCGATGGCAGGAAGGGCTTGCTTCATCGCTGTGGCGGCGAGCACGACATCCGGCAGGTCAATATCGCCGCGCGTGTAGGCTCGGTCAACCACCTTCATCCCCGCTGTGAGCGCCTCCAGGACCTTGAGGGCATCGATTTCTTCATTGATGGCTTGGTTTGCCAGCTTCTCCGCCTGATCATCGTCCCCCTCCACCACCGCCTGGGTCAGGGCATCCAATCGTTCCACCTGTTCTGGGGGAAGGATTACCAGGTGCCGGCCGTCCTTCCATAGGAATCCCTTTGCCCGCAATTCGCTCAGGCAGGCGGCAATGGTTGTGCGATTGGCGGACACCATCGTCCCGATCTCGTCCTGGGTGATGTCCAGGTCAATCAAGACTCCCTTCTCGGTGCGGATGCCATGTTCACGTGCCAGCGTAACCAAGCTGTGTTTCAGGCGTTGCTGCACGTCCAGGAAGCTCAGGTCGCGGGCCTTGCCGGCGGTCTCGATTGCCCACATCGCCATCTCTTTCATGACCGCCCGGGAGAAGTCCTGGTTGCTGCGCAGCGCGTGCTCGAACTCGTCCGTGGGAACAATCAGTAGATCCGAGGCCTCCGATACCTCGGCCACCGAGCCATGCACTCCGTCCAGCAGGTACTCCGCCGCCCCAATTAGCCGACCCGCCCCGAGGATGCCATAGGAATAGACCTTCCCTTCCGGAGATAGCGACGAGATCTTCACCGCCCCATCGAGGAGAATGTGGATTTGTTCGACTGGGTCCCCCTGCCAGCAAAGCACGGCTCCGCGCGGGAGACGCTTCTTGCGGCTGGGCCACAAGCTCAATGCCGCGGAACAGATTAATGGGCTGCTGTCTGCCATCTCGGGTATTCTAGCACTGCATCTGACGGGAGCATCTGTGGTCTATGTCAATGCAATCGTCTGGAGCGGGAGAGCCTTCATAGGAGTGGCAGGAAGCACCTGCGATCCAACCTCCGCGGGGCTTCCTGAGAATCGCCATGTCGCCCCATCCTAGGAGTCGAATGGCAATGCTCACCTTGCGCTTGTCTCGGCTAGCCCTGAATCCACAGGAAGGAGGAACAGAGATGGCAGGCAAGGCTAGGTAATCCTGCGACCCATTGCGACTCTTGAAAGCCCGTGCGACTAACGCCTCATCCATTCCTTGATCTTCTTGGCTCCTTCCACTCATGGCAAGAACCTATCAGGCACCAGCGCCTCGAGGCCATTGGTGCACTCGAGGAAGATTGCCGCGCAGATCGCAAAACGCGCCAGCATGATGCTGGCGCGCGATTCGCCCACGCGTATTAAGTCCCCTTCCCATGCTGTAGGCGATGATGTAACATGAAGCGGCGGTCGGCTCTGTGGGGCTGTGCGAGGGAAGAGGAAAACGGCGATCCGCTCGCCAGATTAAACATTGGAGGGCTCGCTCTCGCAAGCGAGAGCGAGCGAACTCGAACAGAACCGAGTCACTTTATTCGCCGAATCAACGACGGCGTCATCGCGGGAATTCAGGGAAAAGCAAGGGGTGCAGGTGAACTGAGAGTCGCCCTATTCCCAAGCAAGGATTCGCGGGTTCGAATCCCGTCACCCG
>Ga0154821_1177_pt7 | contig 9935 bp, 20 predicted proteins | sample Rifle2008BG16ft_FD_116125 | JGI IMG/M metagenome (GOLD analysis project Ga0154821, IMG submission 116125) | Desulfobacca sp. RBG_16_60_12 | reverse complement strand
GGGGGATGCGAGGGGCATCAACCGCCAGCTCCCCCACCTGGGGAGTGCGGGGATGGGCGAGTGTGAGTTGCGCCGGGAATATCTCCGTAAGACCCTGCGCTCTTTCGCCGACCGGCTGCGCAATGTCCGTGTCTGCTGTGGAGACTGGAGCCGTATCTGCGGCCCGTCGGTTATGTTCAAACATGGCCTGTCGGGCGTCTTCCTCGACCCCCCTTACTCCACCGAGGCCAACCGGGATCCGGGTATCTACGCCCATGAGGATCTCTCGGTGGCCCATGAGGTGAGGGTGTGGGCCATTGAGATGGGGGAGAGGAGGGATATGCGGATATGCCTCGCTGGGTACGAGGGCGAACACGATATGCCCGCCAATTGGAGTGTCTATGAGTGGTCGGCACACGGAGGCTATGGCAGCCAGGGAAACGGACGCGGCCGGGAAAACCGGAGCAAAGAGCGGCTATGGTTCTCGCCCCACTGCCTCCCGCTCAACCGGGCGGTGCAAGCGAGCTTGTTTTCAGGAGGGAAGGGATGAGAGAACCCAAGCTCCCCGAAGAAGAAGCGGGCGCAAACTGGGCCCGGAGCCGCGAGTGCGGTCGCGCGGCGAGGACGATCAAGGAGATACGACACCGGAAGACGTGTCCGCTTTTAGCGTAGGGTTAGAAGAACTGGGGTGACAAATGGAACCACAAGTACTTTTTGCTAGAGTTCGTGACAGCGAACTCCAGCAAGGATTTCCGGTGTTCGACATTGAGTGCCGGTTCTCAGACGGGCAGAAATTCGCAGCCGTGCAGGTAGACGGCCAATTCCCTGAATTGGCGACGCGCATCGCGGAGTTTCTGAGCAGTCTAACGCAGAGATCAGCGGCCGGGCGCTTTATCCGGTCCGCTGGAGTGACTTGTTAGGAGCTGGTTTTTCTTTGTCTTTAACCGCTTGAAGGAGTTAAACAACAATGGAATTCGGAGTTATCAAGTTTTTACAAAACCTATTGGGAGCTTGTCGTTTAAAGGATCTGCCAAGTCCTCCTCATCAAAAAACTCTAATATCATTTCAATGCTGTGAGGAGGCAGGAGAATTGATTGATGTAACTTCTCTTTCTTCAAGGATTTCCGATTTAAAAGTATGTAAGAAGGGCTATAGGTGTCCATATCAATGTGAATGCAATGTAGAACCGGGTGCATAGTTGTGTTTTCTTTAACTGTTCCATCGTTATTCCCCTGTAAATAAAGTTTGCCTGCTATAGAGTTTGCATTTAGTATGACAAGATATTTCATTGGTTTTCTCCTAACGCTCCGGGTCAGGGGCCGGGAGGGAGCTAGGCGACAGCGGATGGAGGAGGTAAGAGCATGAGCGAGCAGATGAATGACAGAATTACCCCAGAAACCTGTCCCGCCTGTGGTGCAAAGGTGATTAGCATTCGCCAGGGACATGAATGGGGGTGCACCCGCCATGATTGCGGGTATTGGGATAGGAAGTCAAAAGAGCAGCCTGCTCCTTCCCCTGGAGGCGAGCCCGTCACTCCCCGGCTTAAAGAACTATTCCCCGCTCTACTGGAAGAGCGCGAGCGGCAGGGGATAGCGCAATACGGCCGCTCCCTTGAAACCTGGAATGGACGCAGTGCCTTTCGCGATCTCATCGAGGAGTTGGTAGACGCCTGCCAGTACAGCCTCCAGTTGGAGATGGAGCGGGCGGACCTGGCGCGGTGGTTTGGGGAAGCCCTGGAGTTGGCGCGGGATGCGATAGATATGGCGAATACTTCCCCTACAGTTACCGACAAACAATTTCAGGCCCTGGAGCGGAGAGAGGCTACACTACTGGAGAAAGCGCGGAAGCTGGAGGTGAAACCATTTTCTTGGAGCCAAGAAAATGGTCAAAGGAGGGCAGCAGATTGAGCAAGCAAAATTCTTTTCCCCGGTGTAAAGCCATCGTGCGCAAGGTTCTCCCCATTCCCCAGGGTCTCAGAGAAAGAGAGCGCCTCTCCTGGAAGCCCCAAGAGGGCCTGGTCCGGTGCTGCCGCCGGGCGACCAACAAAGAGTGGTGCTGGCAGCACTACCCCGGGTCCGTTTTGCGGCCCACGGATAAATTCTGAGAGAGGTGGAAAATGTCCCTCTCTCGCTGCCGAGGATGGCCCTTGTTTGCGATTGCTCCATTTGTACGCAGTTGGGGAAGTTGGCAATCCCCACCCCACTAAAATCGATTCTGGAGATCCACAGGAGGTTAGTATGGTAAGAGATCTGATCCGCCGGTTCTGCAACCATGTCCTGGACTGGGCTTTCTGCTCCCAGTCCCAGTTTCCCACGATCTCCCTGGGGAAGCCGGCCTTCTTCAACCATGAGAAGGTGCTCGATGACACGGCCTCCCACCGGGGGGCCCTGAAGCAGTTCATGGAAAACTTTGCTGCGCAAGAGGGCTCAGCGCTCTCCTTCGTGGCCCTCTATACCTCGCCCGATGGCCGGCATGAGTCCGTGGCGCTCTCTCTCTCCAGCCACCGGCAGAATTTTTTCGAGTTGCTTTCCCAGGTCGGGGAGGTGATCGTGGGGCAGGTGATGGCGGATTCCATGAAGGCGCAGGCAGCAACCCAGGAGGCCCACGAGCGGGCCCGGAGGAACTGATGACCCCGGAGTTTTTAGAAGGCAGCGACCTAATCGCCTCTGCCGGACAGAAAATCAGACGGCTTCTCGACGAGAGAGATAAGCTGAAAGCCGATATCGAACGCCATCGAGAGCGGGCCAATAAAGCCCAGGGGAGGTGGGAAAACCATGAGCAGATAGATTGCGCGCTCAAATGCGCAGCCGAGATCGAAGAGGTCCTGGGGACCCGGGATCCGGTTGTGGCGGCCCGGATGCTGCGGGCATTAATCAAGGCCGTGGGGCCCGAGAAGTGGGAGGAGATCCGTGTTCGATAAAACCTGGGAAGGCGCTTTTGAGCTTGCCTGGATCCTGGTCGAGGCCGAAGTTCACCAGACCGCCCTTGATAAAGGCTGGTACTCGAAAGACAAGAGGAACGGGGGAGAACTCATAGCCCTGATCCACTCCGAGTTATCCGAAGCCCTGGAGGCCATGAGACAAGGAAACCCGCCCGCCGAACACATCGAGGGCTTCAGCGCGGTCGAGGAGGAGCTGGCGGATACGGTCATCAGGGTGATGGATCTCGCGGGTTACCAGGGTTACCGGGTGGGGGAGGCGATCATCGCCAAGATGGAGTTCAACCGGACCCGTCCCGAGAGGCATGGGGGGAAACTATTTTGAGGAAGTTTGATCTGCCCAAGCCCTGCCAGAACTGCCAGCATCTGGGCTCAGACTGGAACGAGATAAGCGATACAACTTGCTGGTACTGCGAGCTCACGCTCATCTGGCCCACCAAGGGGAGTTGCAAGCGGCAAAAGCTGTGGGAAAAGGAGAAACCATTATGGACTTTATTGAAATTCCCGCCGGTTCGTTCTTGATGGGAAGTGACAAGAAACACGATCCACAAGCAGAAGACAATGAGGTACCTCAGCACGAAGTTACCCTGCCCCGCTACTACATTGCCCGCTATCCGGTGACTGTGGCACAATTCCGGACATTTGTAGAGAAGAGCAGGTACAAGCTGGAAAACGAAGACAGCCTGCACGGGTTGCCCAACCACCCGGTGTCGAATGTGACCTGGTACGACGCCCTCAAATATTGCAAATGGCTGACAGAACGGCTGCGAGGGTGGGAAGGGACCCCTGAACCCCTGGCCACGCTGCTGCGCATGGAGGGCTGGCGGGTCAGCTTGCCCAGCGAGGCGGAGTGGGAGAAAGCGGCGCGGGGTACGGACGGGCGGATCTACCCCTGGGGAAACGATCCCGAAACCCATCGGGCCAACTATGACAACGCGACGAGCGTGGTGGGATGCTTTCCGGGGAGAGACAGCCCGTATGGGGTGGAGGATATGAGCGCGAACATCTGGGAGTGGACGCGGAGCCTGTGGGGGGAGGACTGGAGTAAGCCGACTTTCGAGTACCCCTATGATCTGAAGGATGGTCGGGAAGACCGGAACGCACCTGATCGTGTTTTCCGCGTGCTGCGGGGCGGCGCGTTCTGGGACTATCAGAGGTACGTGCGCTGCGCCTACCGCTACAGGCTCTACCCGGGCTACCGGTACTGGAACGGCGGGTTTCGGGTGGTGGTGCTCCCGGCCTAAAAATTGCGAGAAAAGGTATAGGAGAAAGCCATGAACTGTCTAATCGTAGGCGCCGACCGCCTCGGCTCAATTCCCCAAGCCCTCCGGAAGAAGGGAGCGGGCGAGATCTATCACTGGTCGGGGAGGGAGGAGTTGAGGAGAGCCATCCCCTCCGACGTGGAAATGATCATCATCCTCCACGACTACATCAACCACAACCTGGCGGCCAGGGTCAAGCGGGAGGCGAAGGAGCGGGGGCTTCCCGTGGTGTACTCGCGGCGGTCGATCGGCGAGCTGGGGAGAAAGGTGGAGAGGCTGGTGGGGGTGGGGAGATGACCATCGTCTATGCGGCGACCAATAAAATTGAGATGCTCATCCGAGGCATACCAGTCCCTCAAGGCCGCCCGCGCTTCTTTGTGCAGCGAGGGCACATTGGGGCCAAGGACCCCGAGAAATCCAAGGGATGGAAAGAGACCGTTCGTTGGCAGGCCATCGAGCAGGGAGCCATCCCCCTGGAGGGCCCCCTTTCGCTTTACCTGAGATTCTTTTTACCCCGTCCCAAGAGCCTGCCCAAGAAGGTCCTCGACCATACCAAGAAACCGGATTTAGACAACATGATCAAGGCGATCAAGGATGCTTTAAAGGGCATCTGCTACAAGGATGACTCGCAGATCGTGAGGTTATTAGCTACCAAGGAGTATGGCGAGGTTCCTGGGGTAAAGATTTCCATCCGAGTAGCGGGCAGGGAGGAGTTGGAGGAACTGTTGGAGGAGCTGAAGGGAGGATCGCCAGAATAGCTCTGGGATCGACCTCTCCAGTTGAATACAGGGGAAGCTATGGGTTTCGCACCGAATGGATGTAAAGGGCCTTTACGGAGGCCAGGGAGGCAAATAAACATGACTACTTTAAAACTCTTTACCCGTCCAGGCTGAACGGATTGCGAGAGTCTGTATGACTCTGCCGCAGCAGCCAGGGTCCTGATCTACGATATCTCAACCGCCGAGGGCCTTGCAGAGGCGGCCTGGGATGAGCTGATATCCAGCCACGACATCGCCGTCCCGCTGCTGCTCGTCAAAAGCCTGGAGCGGGATCAGAGCAACATGCTCTCCCCTGTGCGGGAGGTGATATCCGATGGGGAGGAGATCCGGAGGCGGATCGAGTCGGCAAATAAGGCAAGAAAAACAACAACTTAGAGATATATCTTTCAAGGAGAGTCGCAACTATGCCACCCCGCCTGACCGCAGAACAGAAAGAAGTGATCGCCGTCCCCTGCGGAAACCCCGCCTGCTCCGGGGTGATTCGAGGCTCCCGCCGCGCCATCGAGTACCGCAAGGAGGCGAGCGGCAGCGGCCTGATCTTCTGCTCCCGGGAGTGCTCCTTCAATGTCGCCCCTGGCTTCGGCCTGGGGATTAAATACGGTTCTCAGGCCTCCAGGAGGAAGGCCCCGGGCCCGGTGAGGAGACGACATTGCACGGAGGTACAGGGCTGCCGGAGGCCAGGATGGTACTCGGATAATCGGGACGGTCTCTCCTGCGAGGAACACCGCCCGCTCATGGTAGCCCGGATGGAGGTGTGGGCGGCTGAGATGGTGGAGATGCTGCCCGAGGGGTATGATTCAGGCAAGGCTACCGGAGAGGCGGACCGGGGGGAGGATCTATTGGATACGATAACAAAAGGGAAGCTGATCGGGTGAGAGGAGAGTTAAAAAGTGCTGATCTATGATTGTGAGATCGAAAAAGCAATCCTGGGGCGGGGAGAAGTGCCTATCGAGGGGATAGAGTATTGTAAGGGTTGGAGTGATTTCAAGGGGATGGGCATCTCATGCATCTGCGCCTATAACTATAATGATGACCGCTACCGCGTATTCTGCCGCGACAACTTCGACGAGTTTCAGGCGCTCGTCAATGCCCACGATATCATCGTAGGCTTCAATTCCCTGGCCTTCGACAACCTCCTCTGCGCGGCACACGGCCTTACTATCCCTCCCGATAAATCCTATGACATCCTGGTCGAGGTGTGGCGGGCGGCTGGGCTGGGGCCCAAGTTCGAGTACCCGAGCCATGCGGGGTTCGGCCTGGACGCCATCTGCAAGGCCAACTTCGAGCTCAACAAGACAGGCCACGGATCCCATGCCCCTGTCCTATGGCAGCAGGGCAAGATAGGCCAGGTGATCGATTATTGTCTCCAGGATGTCCGCTTGACCCATCGGCTCCTCGACTGGATCGACCTGGGATGCCCCATCCGCGATCCGAGGAACCGTGAGAAGACCCTGAAAGTGAATACTACGGGAGTGAAACGCTTTATCTTTAGTCCTAAAAAGACGTACACTGGGCCTACCGGAGGATAGATGAGAAAATTTGACTTCGATCTCCTTCAGCCAGACCTGACCCTCCTGGATACCGCCACCCGTCAGCGGCGCAAGATGGGCCGCTTTCGCCGGGGCCGCTATCTGGAGATAACCGGAGGCCTCCTTTTTGTAGCGGTCTATCTAGTTATCGCCTATTTCAAGGGAGGATGGCCATGGTAGTAACCGCCGCGCCATATAGATCCAGGCAACAGATGGCCCGCGATAACCGCGCCAAGGTACTGGCCGCCGTCCTTGGGGGCAAGGGCCTGAACGTCACCGAAGTGATGGAGCTTACCTCCCTCTCGGAGTTCGCAGCCCGCCGGCATCTGGGGAACCTGGTGCGGGAGAAGCTCATTCAATCCAACAGGGTGCGCGTAATGCGCGGACAACGATATTACCCTCCGGACGTGCGGATCCCCCAGAGCGCCCCAGTGAGGCCTCATCGAGAGTCTACCGACCGGATTGGCGCCGGGGGCGTTAAGGCCCTCATGGCCCGGATCCTGGAGCGGGCCGTGGTGGATCTCAAGGAAGCCAAATCTGATAGCCCTGCCAGATACCGGGCAGAGTGCGCCTGGCTTAAGGACGAGGACGCCGAGCAGATATTCAGTTTCGTAGGCATTTGCCAGGAGTTGGGATATGATCCCTCCAAAATTCGCCGGAAAATTCTAGAGATGATCAGCGCCGCACAATAGGAGGGCTCCATGAGTGAAGGCGAGCAATCGTGTTATCGCAGCAGCCCAGGGGCCTCCCTGGCTCCCCCAGGACGTAGCCCTCCCCTGCTCATGGATGGGGAAGAGGTATGGGAGTTGCCTGAAGGGAGCCATGCTCTATGTGGCCTGGCGGGCGTGTGAGGGCCGAGGGCAGGAAGGGATAATCGAAGCGGAAACAGGAGGCGGGATTTGGCGAGCAAGACTCTGCGGGAACTGAGGGAGTTGCAAGGCGCGGAAAGAAGAACTCTCTGCGCGGATTGCCGGCATGCGATCGTCCATCTGCCGGTCAGGGGCGAGACCCTGGAGATAAAGTCCATCCAGATTCGCTGCCAACACAAGCACTGGCTGGACAGTAGGGGCAATGAGCGGATTTTCAAGACGCTTGGCCCCCTGTACAATGAGGCGAGCGTCCACTTGAGGAAAGACTGCGAGGATTACCAGGAGAGCATGGTATCTCCTGACACATGGGCAGAGATTTAGTTGTAGCCCGAACGGCTACTTGAAAAGGGAAAGATAAGGAGAATAAAGTGGAATGGAAGGATATAAGTAGCTTTAGCCAAAGTGACAAGGTTCGAGAACCAAGAACGTTTGAAGCGCGCTTTGGGGCGTTGCGCATTGTCGTAACTAGGCACATTCACCACAGTGCAACGGATTGGGTTTTGATATGCGCGCCATGGTTCGATAATGTAGTAATCGGAAGTGGAACGTCAGATGAAGCAAAACAATCTGCGCTACTCGCAATCAAAAATAAAGTTTCCTCAATACTGAGGGAACTTGATGCCTAACGTCGGCATTGAGCGGCACTATACAAAGTCGGGTCCGGGTTAATAGCCTGGTTTAACAGAGAAATAAAAGATAAGGAGCGACCATGAACACCTGCAATGGAGAAATCATCAGGCTTAAGGAGAAGAAATTTGTTTTTTTCTCCTCTCAAAAGATGTGGTATCACTGTTTATATGACGATAAAAAAATAAGGATCAGAGAGGATCCGAAAGAATGTCCTTTCTGTAAGCGCCCAACGAATCTGATTAATAATTAGTTTGCAGAACTTAATGCCCACCGATCTACATGAAATAAAGATCGGTGGGCATTTTCTCAGTGTTCCTCATACATTGCTTCCTATTCTTACTCCATCCCGATGCAAATGTAATTCACCGTAGTTGAATCCATCGCTGCACTACTGGTGATGGTGATTGCTGAAGTAGAAGTTGTGGCAGCATAGGTTACAGCAGTGCTGCTCCCTGTTATTATACAAGGAGGGGCATTAGAAGCATAGGATGCAGAGAACGTAACCGTGCAACTGGTGATCGTCCCTGTGCCGATGGTTACGGTTCCAGAGACATCCGTGGAATCCGTGGCAATGGTGCCCCCAGTCCCACAGGCGGAGACTGCAGGGGCAAACCCGGAAGAGATCAAATGTCCCTTGCTGACCATTAAGTGGGTGGCGGGGGTCCGGTCAGTAGTCCCTGTTCCTCCGGCAATGGCCGATTTCAAGAGAACCCGCCCTCCGGTGTTTCCGGTAGAGATGCCTGGCTGTAAGATTAAATCTCCACCCGCCTTGTTGGTGGCTCCACTTGTGGCCCCACCGGCCTGTACAGTCAGGGAGTTGCCAGCCGTTTCTGCTGTTGTGTGCCGCTCCATTCCAAAGGTGCGGGCCGAGTTCCCCCCCATCCCAAAAGAAATGGAAGGGGCCGCTACCCATAGCCCCAAATTCCCCGAAGAGATGGTCGTCCCCGTCCCGTCAATCCCTGCCGAAAACAGCAAATTCCCAATACTCATCTGATTGCTGGCCGTAGCGCTGGGGGCATCAATGTTATAGCCCAGGATCAGGTTGTAGTTTCCGGTAGTGAGATTATCTCCGGCAAAAAGTCCTATGGTAATGTTATATGATCCAGTTGTAATTGCGCTTCCGGAACCGAACCCCACATCTGTATTGTTTTCTCCTGAAGTTACTGCGATAAGAGCATTGTACCCTAGCGCCGTATTATTGGATGCGGTAGTTGCATCCCTCATTGCGTCATAGCCAAAAAGTGTGTTTCCCGTCCCTGTGCCTGCATATTTACTGGCTGCCCAAATGGTGGGTCCGTTGTAGGCGACAGTTCCAGTTCCTCCTGATGAACAATTGGTGGGACCACTGACTACAGTTGTAGTTGAGCTTGCAGGATCGAGTCTTCCCGAACCCTGACACACCAGAGTCAGGTTGCTGGTGACCGTCAAGCTTGCACTAATCGTCTGGGGCCGATTAATAATAATCGTATGCTTGTTGGTGCTCCCAAGATCGGCCACAGCGTCATCCAGACAAGTGTTGTTGGAAAAAGCTGTAGCATCATCACAGAAGCGATTTACCAGGACGGCATTGCCTGACAGATCCAGGTTGCCATAGCCTGTATCCTCATAGATTCCCCTAGGGGCGTTGGCGGCATCATTGTTCTGCTCCCGTAACGTTCCCTGATCCTGCGCAGATGGCATAGCAGCATTAGTGTAATCGGGGATGGTTATCCCGATGGCCGTAGATTCAACCCTGCCAGGGCCTCTAAATACCGGTTGGGTAGCAGCCCACAGAGGAGATGTCTCTCCCAGGGTCAGAAAGCAGACCAGAAGCCAGACCAGTTTCCTTCTCAGCACCAGCGATCCCTCCATTCGAAAAGCACAAACATATTTGGCTCCGTGGAGGTGATCGTCACCGTATTATCCCCCGGAGCCAGGCTCCAAAAATCCCCAGAAAATCTTGCCACGCT
>Ga0154821_1173_pt4 | contig 10105 bp, 4 predicted proteins | sample Rifle2008BG16ft_FD_116125 | JGI IMG/M metagenome (GOLD analysis project Ga0154821, IMG submission 116125) | Desulfobacca sp. RBG_16_60_12 | reverse complement strand
CGCCAAACCCCGCCGCTGCTTCCCGGTCGGCGCGGCCGCAGCCGCCGCATCCCCGCGGCCGGCCCGGGGCGCGGCCAGGCGCCAGGGTGATTGCAATCTTCTCAAATATCAAGTATATAATGAGTAGTTGTTGTTTTTTTAACCGCGGACAATCTTGTCAGCCACTGTTGTAATAGAACAACAGCAAAGATAGCAACAAGGTAAAGCAACCCGGGGGGAACGCTCTCGATGGCCACTACTGATTCTGTGCCTGCACCTAACTTTATGCACCACATCATTGATGAAGATGTGAAAACCGGTAAAAATGACGGCCGGGGGATCACGCGCTTTCCTCCGGAGCCCAACGGCTACCTCCATATCGGCCACGCCAAGTCCATCTGCCTCAACTTCGGCCTGGCCGCCGACTACCACGGCGTCTGCAATCTCCGGTTCGATGACACCAATCCCAGCAAAGAAGAAGTGGAGTATGTGGATTCCATCATGGCCGACGTCAGGTGGGTGGGGTTCGACTGGGAGGACCGGCTGTTCTTCGCCTCGGACTATTTTGAGCAGTTGTACGACTATGCCGTGCACCTGATCAAGACGGGCAAGGCCTATGTCTGCGACTTGAGCCCGGAGCAGGTCCGGGAGTACCGGGGCACCCTGACGGAGCCGGGGGCCGACAGCCCATTTCGCAATCGGTCTGTTCCGGAGAACCTGGACCTGTTTCAGCGGATGCGGGCCGGCGAGTTTCCCGATGGGGCCCGGACCCTCAGGGCCAAGATCGACATGGCCTCACCCAACCTGAATATGCGGGACCCGGTCTTGTACCGCATCAAGCATGAGAGCCATCACCGCACCGGCGACGCCTGGTGCATCTATCCCATGTACGATTATGCCCATCCCCTGTCCGATGCCCTGGAGGGGATCACCCACTCCATCTGCACCATGGAGTACGAGGACCACCGGGTGCTGTACGACTGGGCCCTGGATAACTGCCCCGTACCCTTCCGCCCCTACCAGTATGAGTTCGCCCGCCTCAACCTCAGCTACACCGTCATGAGCAAGCGCAAGCTCCTGCAACTGGTGAACGAGGCCCACGTGACCGGCTGGGACGACCCCCGCATGCCCACCCTGGCGGGGATGCGGCGCCGGGGCTACACCCCGGAGGCCATCCGCACTTTTTGCGACCGCATCGGGGTGGGGAAGCGGGAGAACCTGGTGGACCTGGCCCTGCTGGAATTCTTGGTTCGGGAAGACCTGAACTACCGGGCGCCTCGGGTGATGGGGGTGCTGAGACCCCTCAAGGTGGTCCTGGTCAACTTCCCGGAGGACCAGGTGGAGGAGCTGGAGGCCTTGAACAACCCCGAGGACTTAGGCGCGGGCACCCGGAAGGTGCCGTTTTCCCGGGAGCTGTACCTGGAACGGGAGGACTTCATGGAGGACCCGCCCAAGAAGTTTTTCCGCCTGGCCCCCGGGCGGGAGGTGCGGCTGCGCTACGCCTACTTCATCAGGTGCCAGGAGGTGGTCAAGGACCCCTTAACCGGCGAGGTGGTGGAACTGCGCTGCACCTATGACCCCGCCACCAAGGGGGGCTACGCCCCGGACGGCCGCCAGGTCAAGGCCACCCTCCACTGGGTCTCGGCGGCCCACGCGGTGTCCGCCGAGGTGCGCCTCTATGACCGCCTCTTCACCAAGCCCGTGCCCGGGGAGGATCACGGCGGTGATTTCAAGGCCGATCTCAACCCCGCCTCCCTTCAGGTCCTGACCTCCTGCCGCCTGGAGCCGAGCCTGGCCAACGCCCAGCCCGGGAGCTTCTGCCAGTTCGAGCGCCAGGGCTACTTCTGCGTGGACGCCAAGGACAGCGGCCCCGGGGCCCCGGTCTTCAACCGCACGGTGACCCTGAAAGACCCCTGGGTCAAGCTCCAGCAGGCCCAGAAAAAATAGGGGAAACGGCGGCGGCCGCGTGAAGTGAGCCTGGCAGGGCCGTTCGGCCCTGCCTCTTTGTCGCCCTGAACCAGGCCGGCCCCGGCCATTCATCATTTTGCAAGTTTTGGCCGATAAAAAATTGCCAGGCCGCTGAGCTTTTTTTCCGCCATCGCCGGGTATGGTTTGCTGCCGGCCTGGGGGAGACGTTGCCGGGAACGGCCATCCCGGGAAAGTTTTTCTGAACCAGGGATAAGGCTTTTCATGATATTATCAAACCGCCTGACCCGGGAGACGGGTCTTGATCCTCCACAACTGGCTCGGCGGGGCCTGCGCCAAAGTACACCTGGCCGTTGTAGTTGAGGGGTTGTAACGGATGACAAGGAAGTTATTGGACCAGCCCCTGGAACTCCTGGAACGGCGGTTTCAGGCGCTCCGGGACCAGGTCGGAGCCATGCCCGAGACCGGCCGGGAAGAGCTGAAAACTGCTCTTCACGAGCTCTCCCAGGCCATCGCCGCGCTGCGGCGGCCCCGGGAGGGCGGGGGGTGCGCGCCGGCGGACCCCCCCGGCGGCCAGGAGGCTCAGGTAAGTCGGGGGGACGGAGACCCCCTGGCAGCAATCCCCGCATCTTCCCCGGGCCGGATGGCGCCAGGTCACTCGTCGGCAGAAACCCCGGCCCGCTGCGAAACCATTCTGAGCCACCTCTTTAGCGCCATTCCCGACCTGCTCATCGTCCTCGACCGGGACTTCAACATCATCATGAGCAACTGGCATGAGTCCGAAATGGTGCCGAAAGAGGCCCGGCGGGGCTGGCCCAAGTGCTATCGGGTATATCATCACCGGGACCGGCCCTGCGAGCCCTGCCATGTCCGGGAGGTTTTTGTCACCGGTCGACCTCAGAAGACCGAAAAGATCAATCTCCTGGACGGGCGGACCCGGGAATTCACTGCGTTCCCCATCCTGAATGAAGCCGGGCAGGTGATCCTGGCAACGGAAAACGTGCGGGACGTCACCGAGCGCCACCTGGCGGAGCAGGCCCTGAAGGAGAGCGAAGCGCGCTTCAAACTGCTCTTTGAATATGCCCCGGATGCTTATTATCTCATGGATATGCAAGGTAATTTCCTGGATGTCAATCGGAGTGCGGAGGAATTAACCGGTTATGACCGCAAAGAGTTAATCGGCAGAAATTATCAGGCCCTGCCCTTTTTTGATGACCGGCAAAATTCGATGGTTGCCGCACTCATAGAACAAGCGGTGAATGGTAAAATGTTAGGGCCGGTGGAACTCCTTCTGAACCGTAAAGATGGGGAAAAAGTCATCATCGAGGCCAAAGGCCTGCCGCTCCAGAGCCAAGGCAAAAGCCTGCTCCTGGGCATCGCCCGGGACATCACGGCCCGCAAGCAGGCGGAAGAGGCCCTGCGGGAGAGCGAGCAAAGGTTCCGGGATATCACCGAGAACACCGCGGAGTGGGTTTGGGAGGTGGACCCCCAGGGGAAATACCGCTATTCCAGCCCGGTGGTGGAGCAATTGTTGGGCTATAAACCTGACGAAGTCCTGGGCAAATATTTTTATGATTTCTTTCTCCCGGACCAGCGGGAAGAGTTGAAGAATGCCGCTTTGCAGGCATTCGCGGCCAAACAGCCGTTCCGTGATTTTCTCAACCCCAACCTGCATAAAAACGGCCAGATCGTCTGGCTGTCCACCAGCGGCATTCCCATCCTGGATGAACAAGGGAACCCCTTGGGATACCGGGGCGTGGATATAGATATTACCGAACGGAGGGAGGCTGAAGCATTATCCCGTAACCTGATTGCAAATTCGCCGGTGGGTATTTATCTGATTCAGAAAAGAAAATTTCAACTGGTGAACCAATGGTTTTTTACCATTACCGGCTATAACAAAGATGAATTTCTAAACCTGGAGCCCCTAGGCTTAGTACATCCGGAGGACCGGGAGGCAACCAGAGAGAATGCCGTGAAGATGTTGAAAGGGTTGAGTTCCGTCCCTTATGAATACAGGAGTATTACCAAGGGTGGGGAGACCAAGTGGATTATGGAAACGCTTACCTCCATCCAATACAAAGGAAAAAGGGCCGTCTTGGGATATTTTATGGACATCACGCAGCGCAAGGCCATGGAGGCGCAGCTCCTCCAGGCCCAGAAGATGGAAGCGGTGGGTCGGCTGGCCGGGGGGGTGGCCCACGATTTCAACAACCTCCTGATGGCCATCACGGGCTACGGCGAACTCATGCGGGCCAAGGTCCACAAAGGCGACCCGCTTTACGGCCACCTGGAAAACATTCTGAAGGCCAGCGACCGGGCCGCGGCCCTGACTCAGCAACTGCTGACCTTCAGCCGCCGGCAGATTATCCACCCCCAGGTGATCGATCTCAACCGGGTGGTTTTGGACCTGGAACCGATGCTGCGGCGGCTCATCGGCGAAGACCTCGACCTGGAAGTCGTCACTGACCGGAGACTGGGCGCCGTGAAGGCGGACCCCGGCCAGCTGGGCCAGATCATCATGAACCTGGTGGTGAACGCCCGGGATGCCATGCCCCAAGGCGGTCGGCTTACCTTGAAAACTGCGCCGGTCGAGGTTAAGAAGGACCGTCACACCAGGTTCGGGCTGGCGCCGCCGGGACCTTACGCGATGCTGGAGGTGGCGGACACTGGGGTCGGCATGGATGAGGCCACCCAGGCCCACGCCTTTGAGCCGTTCTTTACCACCAAGGAGTTGGGCAAGGGTACCGGCCTGGGACTGTCCACCGTGTATGGCATCGTCAAGCAAAGCGGCGGTTACCTCGACCTGGCCAGCGAGCCCGGGGCAGGCAGCACCTTCACCGTCTATTTGCCCCGCCTCGATCAAGTGGTGGGGCCGCCCAAGGTGAAGATCCCCATCACTGCCAGCTTCCGGGGGGAGGAAACGGTTCTGCTGGTGGAAGACGAGGAGGTGCTCCGGGGCTTGCTGGCTAAGTTTCTGCGGCTCTACGGCTACACGGTGCTGGAGACCAGCCACGGCGGCGAGGCCCTGTTGACCTGTGAACAGCACCAGGGGCCCATCCACCTGATGGTGACCGACGTGGTGATGCCCCAGATGAGCGGCCGCGAGCTGGCCGACCGCCTCACCCCCCTGCGCCCGGACATGAAAATCCTCTACATTTCGGGCTACACCGAAGACGCTTTGGTCCAACACGGCGTGGCGGATTTATCCGCGGCGTTCCTCCAGAAGCCCTTTAAGCCCATTGACCTGGCGCGCCGGGTGCATGCCATCCTTCATCCTCCGGTAGGTCGGTGACGGTTGACACCGTCTGGTCAATAATTCTTCGGTCAATTTTCTCCGTTGTCCCTCAAACCCGGTTAAGGGCGAAAATATATGAACGAAACGTAGGGCCGCACCTGTGTGAGCGCCCTCATGGGGGACACCTAGGTCCCCCCCTACAGAAGATGTTCTTTGATCACAACTCGGTATCAAACGTATGTTTTTTGCCGGGCCAGGCCCCGCCATTTTCCCGCCCTAAAGATTTCTCCCGGTCCGGTGGTCTGATAAAATAAAGAGGTGGCAGGGCGACTCCGGCGCCCGGGGGCGGCCCGGAGAATTGGCGGGGGATGCCCCCAAGGCGAGGTTTTTTATTGACATTATGGTCTGATGGCCTCTCAATTGAAAGAACGGATCGGGAAATCAGGTCCGTCGCACCGGGACCGGAGACGCTAAAGGTGAGGGATATTCCTGGGAGAGATGGGCAGCCATGGTAGACAAGCTGGAATTTAGCAAGATCCTGGTGGCCAACCGCGGCGAAATTGCGGTGCGGATCATGCGGTCGGCCCAGGAATTGGGCCTTAAGGTGGTGGCCATCTACGAGGAGACCGACAAGGACGCCTTCCATATCATGCGGGCCGATGAGGCGGTCTGTATCGGGTCCGGGCCCCGGAAGGACTACCTCAATATCGACAAGATCATCACCGCCGCCCAGAAGACCGGGGCCCAGGCCATTCATCCGGGTTACGGCTTTCTGGCGGAAAACCCCGATTTCCCCGAAGCCTGCACCAGTGCGGGCCTGGTGTTTATCGGGCCGCCCCCGGAGGTCATCAGGAACCTGGGCAGCAAGGTCATCGCCCGGAAAATCGCCCAGGCCACCGGGGTCCGCGTCATTCCGGCCACCGAGACCCTCGCCCAGGGGGCGACGGGAGAAGACGCGGTCCTGGCCTTTGCCGCCACCCACGGCTACCCCGTTATGATCAAGGCGGTTTCGGGCGGCGGCGGCCGGGGAATTCGCCAGGTGGGGGATCGCTCCAGTCTGCTGGAGGGGCTCAAGCGCTCCCGCGCCGAGGCCCTCATGTCCTTCGGGGATGACAACATCTACCTGGAAAAATGCGTGCACCGGCCACGGCACGTGGAGGTCCAGATCCTGGCCGATTCCTATGGCAACGTGGTCCACCTGGGGACCCGGAACTGTTCCATTCAACGCCGCCACCAGAAACTCATCGAGATCGCCCCCGCCGGCCTGGCCCCGGCTTTGACCGCAGAGATCTGCGACGCCGCGATGCGGGTCGTCCGGGCCGCCAAGTATCTCAGCGCCGGCACGGTGGAATTTCTGGTGGAGGCCGACGGCACCTATTACTTCCTCGAAGTCAATACCCGGCTCCAGGTCGAGCATACCGTCACCGAGGTCTTGACCGGTATCGACATCGTCCGGGAGCAGCTCTTGATCGCCATGGGCGAACCCATCAGCTTTTCCCAGGACCAGGTGGCCGAGCGCGGCTACGCCATCGAACTCCGCATCAACGCCGAGGACCCGAAAAACGACTTTCTGGCCAGCCCCGGAGTGGTGGAGGTCTATCGATCCTCCGCCGGGCACGGGGTCCGCCTCGACGGCACCATCTACCAGGGCTACAAAATCACCCCGTATTACGACTCCCTGATCGTCAAACTCACCGTCTACGGCTTTACCTGGCGCGAGGCGGTGGACCGCATGGCCCGGGCCCTTAACGGCTTTCTCATCATTGGGGTCAAGACCACCATCCCCTACTTCCAGCAAATCGTCAAAGAGCCGGATTTTATCGGGATGAAGCTCGACACCGCCTATATCGATGACCACCCCCAACTCATGGATTATCGGGAGCAGGAACGCGAGGTGGAGAAACTGGCCCGCCTCATTGCCGAAATCAATGCCCATGGCAAGAATCCATATACCCAGTGAGGCGCCGCCCCGGGCCCGGGCCGCCATGGCCCCGCCCGGCCGCCACGATTCATATGCGTCATTCATGGACCTTTGGCCCACTCGTAACTTATGAAAAGGGCGGCCGTCCTGCCCGCCGCCGGTGCGCAGTGCGCACCCTACATCAACCTTGAACTTTGAACCTTGAACTTTTTGGAACAGTACGGATAATGAGGATGGTGGGCAGTGCCATCCTGCATTTTTTTCCTGACCACTGACCACTGCTTCAAACAGGGGAAAGCACCATGCAGGGACGAATTATCCGGGGAATGAAGCCCACCGAGATTCTCAGCGTGCTGCGGGAGTCCGAGGGATACTACCTGTGCAACAACGAGCGGGATGTGTCCCAATCGGACTTCAAAAACCGGCTCATGCCCATGACCACCGTGCGGGTGGCGCCGTACCGGGAGGCCGCCGGCTTCTTTTCCGTGGAGGTCAGCGGCGGCGCTTCCGTCCACGTGGACCTGATGCGCAAACAGGTGAACCCCTTCGAACGGCTGCGGATCACCCGGAAGGCCATGCCCCGGACCCTGCTCCAGACCGTGTGCCGGGGCTCCAGCCTCTTCGGCTACCGCCATTATCCCGAAAACGTCATCCGGCTGACGGTGCAGGCCTTCGCCCGCTACGTGGATGTCTGGCGGGTCTATGATTTTCTCAATCACGTGCCCAACCTCATCCCGGTGATGGAAGAGGTCCAGAAGGCCGAGCGGCTCCTCATGCCCAGCATCTGCTTCTCCACCGGGCCGGAGCACACCGACCGGTATTACGTCGACAAGGTCAAGGAGATTCTTACGGTCACGGGTCCCGACGTCATCATCTCCATCAAGAATTACGCCGGCCTGGGGACCCCCAAGCGCCTCCGCCAGTTGGTGGAGTCCATCTGTGCGGCCTTTCCGGGACTGGTGCTCCACTATCACGGCTGCAACACCGATGGCAACGACATCGGGCGCATGAGCGCCGCGGTCCGGGCCGGGGTGAAGATCGTGGATGTGGCGGATCACGGCTATGGGTCGATCTACGGCCAGGCCCCGGCCCTCACCTTAATCCAGGCCCTGGACGACTACGGCAAGAAGGCCGTGGGAGTCGACATCCCCTCCCTCATCAAGTCCTCGGATCTCCTGCGCCGGGAACGGAAAATCTATGAGCCCTTCGAAAGTCCCTTCCGGGGGCACGACCCCACCGTGGCGGACTACAAGCTCACCGGCGGCGCCGTGGGCAGCGCCTTTGAACAGGCGGACCAGGGGGGGTTTTTAGAGCGCCTGCCGGAAATCCTCACGGAAATGGCCCGGGTCCAGGCCGAGCTGGGGAACTGGTGGTCGGTGACCCCGGGGTCCCAGATCCTCTGGACCACCGCGGTCAACAACGTCCTCCATGGCCGTTACGAGCGGCCATCTCTGGACCTCAAGAATCTCATCCTGGGACGCTACGGGCCCCTGCCGTTTTTTAAACCCGACGCCTGGATCTGCGAAAAGGTGCTGGAATTTCAGCGCTACGACGGCAAAAAGTGGCCCGAGATTCTGGCCGCCGAGGGGGGGATGCAGAAGTCCGGGGACGCCGACCTCAAGCTGGAGCGCCGGCGGCTGGAAGGCGAGTTGGACCGGCCGGCCACTGATGAAGATCTGGTGCTCTACCTCCAGTTCCCTTTCGATGCCCTGTCGTTTTTCAAGTTCCAGGACCGGTGCGGCAAGGCCTGGCTACTGCCGCCGGAGATCTGGTTCAGGCGCGGCGGCTTCAAAGACGGCGAGACCGTCACCTTCGCGGACGAATTCGGGGTCCCCCACCACATCGAGGTGATTTCCACCCGCCGGGAAGGCGTCAACGTCATCACCAGCCTGATGGTGGACTACAGTTTTCAGACCTTCAGCGTCCAGGTGGAAGGCCCCGCCAGCCCCCCGGCCGCCGGCTGAGACTGATTTGCCGTCAAAGAGTGGCACAGGCTTTCCAGCCTGTGCCATCGCAGGCTGATACCAAGTTGCGCTCATACAGGTAATTTATCATTTTCTTCTGTAGGGGCGGACCTATGTGTCCGCCCTTGGTTGGGGGCGCAGACGCAGCTGCGCTACAATAGCTTTTCTTAATTCTATGAGCGCAACTTGGAATGAAGCGTGCGGTTATACCAAGTTGCCGTCAAACAAGTAATAATCCGAATTGCAGGGGCGGTTCGCGAACCGCCCCTGCAGGGGTTGCTATCATAAAGCCAGAATTACCTTTATGACGGCAACTTGGTATAAGTTCATGAGAATTTAGCCTACCGAGCATGATAAAAACGACCCGAGACCCTGGGCGCTTTCCATAATATTCTTAATCCGGAAATCAGGTTTTCCCTCCCCATAAACCAGGCTTTTACTGATTTCTTTTATTCCCCTGAGTATTAAATTGAAGCCCTTAGAATGATTTACCGAATAGTGAGTAGGGGATGGGACACCGAATCGTCATTAGATCAGGGGCCTTGGTGCCTGTTTAAGCCCCTCTCCCGGTCTCTTGCCTGGCCTTGGCAGCCGTCCCGGCTCGCCAAACCAGCCGTCGGAGGGTAGTTTTGACCCATGACCCCTTTCACCCGGAGGTTCATCCATGCGGTCCGCCGGATCATTTTTCCTATCAGTTGAAGCTGCGGATCCAGGAATCGGGCTGTGCTTTTGGGCCGGAGTGCTTTGTATCGTGATGATATGGGTCTCGGGGTGCAGCTCGCTCGCCACCGCCCGTTCGAGCACATTGTCGGCCATTGCCAATCCTGCTTCGCCGCACAACCCGGATTATCTGGAATATCGGCAAGGGCGCCTCACGGAAGCGCAACTGTTGGACCGCCTGCCCCATATTGCGATGGTCGGCGACAGTCTGAGCAGGGGTTTTTATGTGTCCTCCTTCATCAGCTGCGTATGGCGTTCCAAGATGAACCATGGTTGCGACTGGTTTCTCAACACCGACCCGTCCGCCAACGGCGTATACAGCCTTTATGAGCGACTTGCCCAGGAAACGCCTTTGGT
>Ga0154821_1203_pt1 | contig 10122 bp, 7 predicted proteins | sample Rifle2008BG16ft_FD_116125 | JGI IMG/M metagenome (GOLD analysis project Ga0154821, IMG submission 116125) | Desulfobacca sp. RBG_16_60_12 | reverse complement strand
GGCGTCGTGGAAGGCGTTCTTGTTGCCCAGGAACAGGGACTGGTGGGTGTGCATGCCGCTGCCGTTGATCCCGAAGATGGGCTTGGGCATAAACGTGGCATAGACCCCGTTGATCATGGCGATGGCTTTCACCGTCGCCTTCAAGGTCATGGTCTTGTCGGCCATGCGCATGGCTTCGTCGTAGCGCATGTCGATTTCGTGCTGGGAAGCGGCCACTTCGTGGTGGCTGTATTCGATGCGCACCCCCATGCTCTCCAGGCCGAAGATGGTGTGGCGCCTCAGGTCGTTGGCCATATCCAGGGGCGGGGCGTCGAAGTAGCCGCCCTGGTCCAGGACTTCGGTGGCGTCGCTGTTGGCGAAATAAAAGTACTCCAGCTCCGGTCCCAGATAACTTGTGTAACCTTTCTCCGCGGCCTTGGCCAGCATGCGCTTCAGGGCGTAACGCGGGTCACCCGGATAGGGGGAGCCGTCGGGCTGCAGGATGTCGCAGAACATCCGGGCCACGGGTTTTTCCTCTGGGCGCCAGGGCAGGATCTGAAAGGTGGTGGGGTCGGGCTTGGCGATCATATCGCTTTCTTGAATGCGGGCAAATCCCTCGATGGAGGACCCGTCAAACCCCATCCCCTCAGTCATGGCCTCTTCCAGTTCGGACGGGCGAATGGAAAAGCTTTTTAACACTCCCAGGATGTCGGTGAACCAGATCTGGATAAAGCTTACCTCTTTATCCCGGACAATGCGGAACACATCCTCTGCATGTTGGCAGGCTTGGCAGTGCACGGTATTCCTCCTGAACAGAATATTTATACTCCTCACAGCAATTATTATACCAGACTGATTATTAAGCAAAATCAAAAACTTAACCAAACCTTAGTTTACAATATTGTAGATTTGGCAAAAAAATTGCTGACAAGATTGTCAATATTTCTCGCCGATCCAGCGGAGAAAAAAGCCCTGGCTGAGGGGTGCAGGGTCTCCACTGCCCGCCACTACCTCAAAATAATTGGGGTTACGAAAAATTATTTGTAACAGTCCTCCATGGGCCTTCGGCTCACCCGCAAATCGCGAAAAGACCGGCCCGCCGGTGTTATGTAAAATACCTCCTACGCAAAATTTTCAAAACAGTCATGCATGCGCCTTTGGCCCACCCGTAAATTATGAAAAGTTTGGTAGGGCGGGCCTCCGTGCCCGCCACCATCCTAAGGCAATGGTGCGTAGGACGCACCCTACGAAAAACTTTTCAAGGCAGGGAATTTAGGGGAAGGGCGGCTTACGCGGCACGCTGGGGCGGGCTGAAGCGCGCCGCAAAAGGAAGTCATGGCCGGGGACGCGCCCGCCAGGTTTGTTCTCGTTCCCAAGCTTGGCTTGGGAACGAGTGGAATATAAATAAAGGTGGCACAGGCGTCTCGCCTGTGCAGGCGCAGGCTAAAGCCTGCGGCGACAAAACCTGGCTCTGTGAAGGCCACTCGGTATAAATCGACCTCAATTCTTTTCCAGGCCCCATTACGCCGCCCGGAAGCGCCGGGCTTCGATGCCGTACTGCTTGATCTTGTAGCCCAGGATCCTCAAGCTGGTGTCCAGGATTTGGGCCGCCTGGCTCTGGTTGCCCCGGGTCTGGCGCAGGGCCTCGGTGATGAGTTCCCGCTCCAGGTGTTCCACCTGGGCCGACAGGCCCCGGCGGTCCCCCCCCGGCTCCTGGCGCTGCAAGGTGGGAGGCAGGTGAACGCTGAGGATGGTGTCCTCGTCGCACACCAGCACCGCCCGCTCGATGATGTTTTCCAGTTCCCGAACGTTGCCGGGCCAGGGGTATTGCATGAGCAGGTCCAGGGCCGGGGCCGACAGGCGCTTCACCGGCTTGGTGTGCTCCTCGGCGTATTTGATCAAGAAGTGCTCCGACAGGGCCGGGATGTCGGCCATGCGCTCTCGTAAGGGCGGCAGGTAGATGGGAAAGACGTTGAGGCGGTAGTAGAGGTCTTCCCGGAAGATGCCGCTGGACAAGGCCTGCTCTAGGTCCCGGTGGGTGGCGGCCAAAAGGCGGATGTCGGCCTTCAGGGTGGTCGTTCCCCCCAGCCGGGTATATTCCCGCTCCTGGATGACCCGCAGCAGTTTAAGCTGCACATTGAGGCTGAGATCGCCGATTTCATCCAGAAAGATCGTCCCCCCCTGGGCCAGCTCGAAGCGGCCTTGCTTGCGCTGCATGGCCCCGGTGAAGGCCCCCCGCTCGTGGCCGAAGAGCTCGCTTTCCACCAAAGTCTCCGGCAGGGCCGCCAGGTTTACCTTGATGAAGGGCTTGTCGGCCCTGAGGGAGTTGTAGTGCAGGGCCGAGGCCACCATCTCCTTGCCGGTGCCGGATTCGCCCCGGATCAGGATGGTGGCGTTGCTCTTGGCCACCCGTTCGATCATCTCGAACACTTCCCGCATGCGCCCCGAGGCGCCGATAATATTGCCCACCTGGTACCGCTCCTGCAACTGGCCCTTGAGGGTCAGGTTCTCGTTCTGCAGGCGTTCCTTCTCCCGGTCGATGAGCAGCAGGTTGTTGACCGTCTGGGCGATGATGGAGGCGATGATGGTGAGCTGCCTGAGATCCCGGTCCAGGTCCAGGTCCCGGTGGAGTTTGTCCACCGACAGGGCGCCGATGGTTTTGTAGTTGATTTTAATGGGCACACACAAAAAGGAGAGTTCCTCCTTCTCCCGGGAGCCCCGGGACCGGGTCCGGTTTAAAAAGAGCGGCTCCTGGCTCACCCGGGGGACCACCGCCGGTTCCCCGGTCTCCACCACCCGGCCGGTGATGCCTTCCCCCAGCTTGTAGCGCCCCCGGCGCCGGGCTTCCGCGGTGAGGCCGTGGGCCACCTCGATTTGCAATTCCGAGGTCTCCGGGTTGAGAATGGTGACCGTGCCCCGGCGCATGTTCATGCTCTGGGCCATGATCTGGAGCACCCGTTGCAGGGTGCGGGGCAGAGGGCCAAGGCTACCCAGGGTTTCAGTAATTTCGTAAAGCAGGTTAAGGTCATTCATAACGGAATATTTTTGTGCTTACCTTCTTTAAAATTTATCAGTTCTATCTTTATTATCTTTGTTTTCTCCAAAAGTCCAACCAACATATGTCAAACTCAATCGTTTTCACATTATATTTTAATCCTGTCTCTAAGTCTGACCCCGTATGATTATTCAATCGCGGCTCTCTTAAATCTTTTGCATCATATCCCTCACAATCTCCTATGTGAAGCCGATCAACCTCCATTGCGCTCAATGAACTTGGAGGATAAAGATATTTAGAATTGGCCTTATTTTTACTTGATAATATATTTGCATAAACCCCTAAGAACCTAAATGTTTGGGCATTGTTATCAATTATTGTAACCATATCTTTGGAGTAGTTATAACTTGGAACAAATAAAATATCAATATCATGTAGTACATCCGATTTTCTTGTTCTAAAAGCATCATAACATATCTTAAAATAGAGATTGCCAAAATTGCTATTTATTATTTTCAAATATGCAGACCCTTCATATTTAACAAAAGGACTTAATTTTTCTAAAGCGTCTTTCTCAAAAGGACTTAAATTGTTCTTATAGCAGAAGTATATCTTTTTCGTATTCTCATCTTCATTAAAAATTATAGGGCTAACATTGAACCAATTATCAATATGAGATCCGGCAATAATTATTAATTTTTTATTTATTTTGTACTTAACAATTTCTTGATAACTTGATTTGGGAATTGCATATTCTGGAAATATGACAATATCGGCATCAATATAGTTTTCACGTAATAGATTATTAATTAATTCAGTATATTTTTTTCTAAAAGTTACCCTGTCCGCTATACTATTATATGAATCTTCAGCATTACTAAAACCAACGATGCTTTTGTTTCTAATTATTTCGAACATTTCGTCACGTTTTGCTTTTTTATCAAATGTGTCTGATAAAGCGAGCCTGTGGCCATCATTAATTCCTGGGCTAATTATTTTAATAGTTAATTTTTTTTGATAATTATCTTTTAAATCAATTCGCATTATAGTATTTGGCATCCTAGGGCTTATGTATCTAATACAATTTCCGCAATTACGCTGCAAACATCTTCCAATTCTTTCGCATCCATCACAATCATCGTTATTGCATTTATAAGGAACTAAGGGGTAAAAACAAGGTCTACATCTAATCTTATGTTCAATAATTTTTGATAACTTGGGAAATGGAAACAATAAAAACACTTGATAATCTCTATATAGTTCTCTTAACTCATCCAACAATTTAAACATTTCTGACATATCAATAACAACTAAATTACAAAGTAAAGATAGTGGCCTAAACTTCGGCACATAAAAATTTATCATAAACTCATTATTTCTAATTTTTTTCTTTAACTTTATTATAAATTGGTCCTTATCGTCTAAATTATAAAATAAAACTTTTAAATGAATATAAATAAATTTCTCATCATTTAGCTCGATAATTGGTTCTATACCGATTGCATCAAAATTCTTATTTTCTTTAAGATAATCATTTAGATCATCTTTTGATATTTTATTATCACAAAACGCCTCTCTAATTCTTTCTCGAAAATAGTCTTCCCTAGGGGTAAACCCTTCTTGAGATAATTCCATTTCTTTATCTTTATCAAAAATTGGATTATAAAATGACAAATCTGCACTCTTTCCTAAAAATATATCATTTTCATATTTTCTAATATTAGTGGAATTTATTAAAAGCGATTCTATCAAAAATGTATCAAATAAGGAAAATGGCTCGCTTCTCGCACCAGTGAAATGAATTGGTTCACATATTACTATTTCTGTCTTATCAATTTTGTCAGAATTTCTTTCTAATATTTCTTTATGTTTATTTGATAATACATTATAATCACTGCAATAAATAAGAATAACAAAATCATATTCTCCGGTTATATGATATATTTTTGGAACAAATGAATCTATTGTAATATTAACTGCATTTTTAGTTAAACTCTCTCCAAGATCTTTTTTTACGCCATGCCTTGATTTGATAAATAAGAAACTATTAATCCAATCTTTCCTCTTTATAGTTATAGTATATTTATTTATTAAATTATTGGGGTGCGTTAAATCGTCTTTTGAGCAATCCGTTCTTAAGGGGGGGGGAGGAAAATCAAGGTAGTCAATAACTTCTCGCCTAACTCGAGGAATTGCAATATCTATACCCATATTAAGAAATTCAAATTTCAATCTTTCCAATTGATGTTTATTGTCCTGTTTTAATAAGTCATTTTTATTAGATAAAATAGTTGCAATTGCATAATTAACTAGTTTTTTCACTTTCTTTGCTTGTAAATAAGCAACCTTCTTTTCATTAACTAAATTAGTTTTTTCGCCATCCTTTTTTACTGTCAATAATACAAATTTGGTAATTGTAGATATATTATTCTCTACACAATATGATATTAACTTATTAATAGAAAACATGTCGGAGCATTGGAGATTTAGAATATAGCTATATTCACCAGCTATTTTATAAAAAGAGACAATACTGCATTCTAAATTGTACATCTTCTTGATCAATAAAGTAATCGCTTCCTTATCATCCAAATCTTTAGAAATTATTGGGGTAAAGAAAAACCAAAAAGACAATAAGTTACTCATGCTAATAGAATGATTATAATTTATTGTGACGGTTTTTAGCATATCTTGAGAAAATTTTGATATGTGTTTAAAAGTAATATTATATTGGTCCTTAAAAATGATTATGTCATCCATGGAATCACCCTCTATTATTAGTACCCATGAATGAACACCAGTGACTCGATAAATTGATTTTACCCTAATGTCATTCTTAATATGATCAATATCATCCTCACTTATATTGCAGCTTAAGAAAAAAGATCTATGCATTATAATACTCCAATTATAATTTAATAAAATGGTATGGATTCATAAAGTCACTCGTTGTCAGCCCATGGTGTAGCTTTAGAGAGGTTAATACAAAGAGGAGAGTAGCCAGCGGGGCCGGACAACCTCCGCCCAGGAAACCCGGAAGACCGAATGGCCCTCGCAAACCCCACAAAGGTTCAACCGGATAAAGCCATGGGGTCTTGAAGCCGATTCTTTCCGGCAAGGGCCGGAAAGCGTTTAATTGGTGATCGCATCCCTTAATTATGTTATATATTCCACTTTCGTATATGTAGCAACAAATATGATAACAATTATATACGAAATTGTGATTCATCCTTTCTCCCGGGGGAAGCATCCGGGTATCGGCCGGGCTCCGGGCTTTCTCCTTGACACAAGCCTGATTTTTAGGTAGTTTTAACACGTTGTAACCCATGGCGAGGTGTCGGAGGTCAGGCTGCCTGGCCCAAAACTTTCCCGTCCGTGAGGGTTGCATGGGGCGAGGCTGATGAGAGAAGGCTTGTTTTATCGGGCCGGCCATCAAACGATGGCTTTCGTCGATTACATGGGGGACTTGTTCCTCTTTTTTGTGGATGCCTGCCGCAGCCTGGTCTACCCGCCCTGGTTTGTCCGGGAGGTTATTAGCCAGATGTACCAATTGGGGGTGAAATCCTTCACCCTGGTGGTGGTGTCCTGCTTTGCGGTGGGGCTGGTCCTGGCCATGCAGGGCCTCAAGGTGCTGAGTTGGTTCGGGGCCTCCAACTACATCGCCACCAGCGTGGCCATGTCTTTTTTCCGGGAACTGGGCCCGCTGATGGCCGGCATCATGGTGGCGGCCCGGGGCGGCGCCGGCATGGGCGCCGAGCTGGGTTCCATGCGGGTTACGCAGCAGCTCGACGCCCTCACCGTCTCCGCCGTCAACCCCATGAAATACCTGGTGGTCACCCGCATCCTGGCCTGCATGCTGGTTTTGCCGATGCTGACCGTGGCCGCCAACCTCGTGGGCATCCTGGGGGGCATGGTCATCGGGGTGACCCAGGTGGGCATGACCCCAACCTATTACTACACCCTGACCGTCAAGTATCTGACGCTGAAGGATATCCTGCCGGGCATCGGCAAGACTTCCATCTTTGGGCTCATCGTGGGCACCGTGAGCTGCTATCACGGCTTTAACACCGAACATGGCACGTTCGGGGTGGGCCAGGCCACCAAGACTTCGGTGGTGCGGTCCATCCTGCTGATCCTGATTGCCGATGTCTTTCTCACCAAACTCACCATATTCCTCTGGCCTTAGGGTGGAAGAAGCCTCTGCCCGGGTCATCCCGGAGCCCGGCCGTCCCCTGATTTCCTTCCGGGGGATCCACAAAGCTTTTGGGGGAAATGGCGAAAATCATGTGCTTATCGGGATAGACCTGGATGTCTACCCGGGGGAGACCATGGTGATTTTGGGCCGCAGCGGTTCTGGCAAGACCGTGTTGACCAGCATGCTGGTGGGGCTAAACACCCCGGATACGGGCGTCATCACGGTGGAAGGGGTGGAAATTACCGAGTTTATCTCGGATGCCGACTGGAGGAGCCTGAGGCTGAAGACCGGCTACCTCTTTCAGGGTTCGGCCCTGTATGATTCCATGACGGTGGGGGAAAACGTGGCCTTCCCCATGGTGCAGCATACCGATTGGAGTGAGGCAGAGATCGAGCGCCGGGTAGCGGAGAAACTGGGGCAGGTGGGGCTGGCGGGGGTGGAGCCGCTGGAACCCACCGCCCTGTCCGGCGGCATGCAGCGCCGGGCCGCTCTGGCTCGCAGCCTGGCCCTGGACCCCCAGATTATCATCTATGACGAGCCCACCGCCGGCCTGGACCCCATCACCGGCGATGAGATCAGCTCCCTGATCCACCGCCTCCAGAAGGTCCTCAAGGTCACCTCCATCGTGGTCACCCATGACCTGCGCCTGACCCAACTGGTGGCGGATCGGCTGGCTCTCCTCGATCAAGGCCAGTGGGTCTTTCAGGGGACCTACGAGGAATTTCTGCACTCCTCCCATCCCGAGGTCCTGCGCTTCCTCCACCGGGATCTCCACGGGGAAATGACCACATGATCGCGCGCAAATATGAAACCATCGTCGGCCTCTTTGTCGTGGCTTCGCTGGCGGCCCTCCTCGCCATGGTCGTGATCGTGGCCCAGCAGGAAGGACTCTTTCAGGAGTACAACACCTACCGGACCATTTTCAAGAATGTCAGCGGCCTCAAGTCCGGCTCCGAGGTCCACCTGGCCGGGGTCACGGTGGGCAATGTCCTCACCACCGCCATCAACCCCGAAGGCAACATCGTGGTTACCTTCCAGGTGTTGAAAAAGCACAGCGAGCGCATTCGGGAGGATTCCCGGTCCACCATCGGTTTCATGGGGTTGCTGGGCGACAAGAGCCTGGACCTGACCTCCGGTTCCCTTAAAAAAGCGCCGATTCCCCCGGATGGTCTCGTGACTTCGGTGGAGCCCCTGGATATCACCCAGCTCCTGGCCCGGGCGGCTCCCAGCCTGGAGGATCTGCAAAAAGTCATCACCAACCTGGTGTCCCTCACCGATGACCTGGCGGAGCCGGGAAGTGATACCAGGAAAATCCTCTCCGAAGTCAGGGACATCGCCTCCAAGATCAATGCCGGCAAGGGGACCATGGGAAAGCTGGTGAATGATCCCGCCCTCTACAAAGATACCGCTGACACCATGGCCCAGGTGCGGCAATTCGTCGGCGAACTGGAAAAAGGCAAGGGCCTGATAGGCACCCTGTTGAATGACCCGGCCTTCAAAGACCAGGCCGTCAAGACCATGGCGGAGCTGCAAGCCACCTTCGCCAATCTCAACAAAACCACCGCAGATTTGAAAGAAGCCGCGGCCCGGCTGCCGGACATGGCCAAGAAACTGGAGAGTTTCATCGCCAACCTGGACCGCGCCGGCAAGGGCCTCCCGGGGCTGGTCACCCAGGGGGAGACTGCCATGGGTGAATTTGACACCACGAACAAGGCGATCCAGCGGAACTGGCTGCTGCGCCGCAACGTGCCCCAACTCCAGGAGCACACCATCCGGATGGATGCGGAACCGGGAAAGGATTAGACGTGACTGACAGGTGGTGTTGGTTGTGGGTGCTGGTTTTCCTGCTGGGCTGCGGCGGGCCCGCCAAGACCGGCGTGGACCTCAAACATGATGCCATCGCCTTCAATGACGCGGGGTATCAGTATTACCGGCAGAGCCGCTTCACCCTGGCCCAGGAAAAGTTTGAAAAGGCCCTGGAATACAACCGGCTCATCGACCGTAGGTCCGGCATCGCCGCCAACCTCAACAACCTGGGGGCCATCGACCAGGCCCAGGGAAACCTGGAGGCGGCCGTGCGCCGCTTTAAGGAAGCCCTGGCCGTGAACCGGGAACTGAACGACCCCGCCGCCATCTGCGAGACCCTGAACAACCTGGGCCTGGCTTATCAAAGCCAGGGCCGCCTCCGGGAGGCCAGCGCCGCCTACCTGGAGGCCATGGATCAGGCCCGGCCGCTGGCCCCCGGGCCGCTTTTGGCTCTGACCCTGACCCACTTGGGGGATGTGGCCCGGGCCCATAAGGACTACTCGCTGGCCCTCAACTATTACCACCAGGCCCTCATGGCCGATACCGGCGCCAAAGACCCCCGGGGCCGGGCCCTGCGCCAGGAGCGCCTGGGGCGCACCTTCCTGGACCTGAAGGACTACGACCGTGCTGCCATGTATCTCAAGGAGGCCCTGCGCGAATTCCGCCGCCTCCAGGATACCGACGGCATTGCCGCCGCCCTCAAGGACCTGACCCGGTTGGCCCTGGCCCGGGGTGACCAAGAGGAGGCGGAGCTCAACGGGCAGCTCCTCCTGGGCATCTACCAGGCCCGGGGCCAGGAGCAGGAAACCAAAGAACTGGAGGCGCTGTTGAAAAAGGGCGGCGGGAGCTGACGGACCGGGCCTTACGCCATTTTCCCCACCTTGCCGCCGCCGATCCCCAACCGTTAGGCCGGCATTCTCCTATATAATGATTAGATGAGACGGTTGAGTGCCGTGCCTTGGTGCGACAGACGCTGAGAAAAATATTCGGAAGAATCCAGGCATAACCGGAAGGGTATCTATGAAAGTTGATGATCGGATGTGGAAAATAGTCCAAAGGCATTTAGGATACAGTAATGAAGAAATGACCCGGTTCCAGGACAATCCGAGAAATGAGGCTGTGCTGTCCAAAAGCTCGGTTTTGCGGG
>Ga0154821_1196_pt2 | contig 10136 bp, 4 predicted proteins | sample Rifle2008BG16ft_FD_116125 | JGI IMG/M metagenome (GOLD analysis project Ga0154821, IMG submission 116125) | Desulfobacca sp. RBG_16_60_12 | reverse complement strand
CCTGCTGCTGGGGGGCATTGCCTACCTGATCTACTGGTATATCAAGAAGAAGCGCCAGGAAGCCAGCGCCACGGCGGGATATTACCAGAGCAGCGGCAACGTCGAACTGCCGCCCCAGCCCCAGTACCCGCCGGTGTATGACCTGCCCCAGACTGCGGCGCCGGAGGGCGACCAGGACCTGGAGCGCGGCCTGGCCAACATTCGGCAATTCGACCCCTCGTTCGACGAAGCCAAATTCCAGGAATTGTGTATGGATACCTTCTTTAAGATCCAGGGGGCCTGGGCCAACCGGGATATGACTACCATAAAAAATCTGTTGACCGACGAAATGTTCCGGATTTTACAGGGGGATGCTGAGGCGCTGAAAGCCCAGAAGAAGATCAATCGCCTGGAGAATATCGCGGTGCGGTCCGTGGATATCACCGAGGCCTGGCAGGAATCGGGCTCCGAATTTATTACCGCCAGAGTCTACGCCAATCTGCTGGACTACAACGTCGATGAAATCACCGGCCAGGTGGTGGAAGGCAGTAAGACGGAACCGGTGAAGTTTGAGGAATACTGGACCTTCACCCGCCCCGTGGGCAATAACCCCTGGCAACTGTCCGCCATCAACCAGCCGCCGGCATAAAAGACGGTTTTGGGTTCCGGGTTTTAGGTTCTGGGTTTTAGGTTTTAGGTTTCCAGTTTTTAGTTTTTGGTAGGGGCGACCCGGTGGGTCGCCCTGTTTTTTTCAGGTGACCGCGTAGGGGCACGGCGGGCCGTGCCCTCGTACCAAGCCGCGTTCAAAAGACAATTATCTGTAGCCGCAGGCTTTAGCCTGCGCCTGCACAGATGGGGACGCCTGTGCCACCGGTCCTTTGCCCTCCCCGACTTCCGATTACGATCCGCCCCTCACCCCAGCCTCTCCCCCCGCAAGGGGGGAGAGGGAGCTTAAGCGCTGGAAGCCGTCTTGATTCCCAGTTGCGATCAAATCAGCCTGTTGTAGGGGCGGACCTGCGTGTCCGCCCGACAAGAGGACCAATACCTGGGTCGGCCCCTACAATGCTAAAAAGTATCCGTTTGATTGCAACGCGGTATGAGTTCCCAGGCCTAAACCTTTGCCAAGACTATAAAATGCTTGCGAAATCCCCTCTCCCCCTTGAGGGGAGAGGGTTAGGGTGAGGGGTGCTTATTGATTAGCTCGAAAACTTTAGTGCTCCGCCACCCGTTCAGGCGCGGTATAGATATTGAGGCGCTGGTCCCGGACGAAGCCCACGGTGGTGAGTTCCAGTTCCTGCGCCAGTTCCAGGGCCATGGAGGTGGGGGCCGAGACCGCGGCCAGGATGGGAATGCCGGCCCGGGCGGTCTTTAAGACCATTTCGAAGCTGATGCGGCCGGAAAGCAGGGCCACCAGGCCGCTGAGGTCCTGGCGGGTGAGGACGGCCCGGCCGATGACCTTATCCATGGCGTTGTGGCGCCCCACGTCCTCGGCGTGGATGAAGGTCTGGCCGTCGGGACTGGCCAGGGCCACGGCGTGGGTGCCGCCGGTGTCCCGGTAGATGGTCTGGGCTGCCTGGAGGCGGCCCATGAGGCTGAGCAGCGCCGCCGCCGGAACGATGAGGCGGCTGGCCACTTTGGGGACCTTTTGGCAGATCTCGCTCACCGCCTCTTTGGCGCACAGCCCGCAGCTGGAGTAGGACACCTCCAGATGACGGCGGCCCCGCCGGGCCAGGGCCGCCTCCGTCAGGCTGACGTCCACCACGTTGGGGGGCAGCATCGGGTCGGTGGCGGTGCCGCAGAAGTGAATGGTAATGACCTCGGAGAGAGCCCGGACGATGCCTTCGGTATAGAGGAAGCCCAGGGCCAGTTCCTTTTCCCAGCCCGGCAGGCGCATCAGCACCTGGAAAGGCTCGCCGCCCAGACGGATTTCCATGGGCTCTTCCACGACTACCGCGTCCCGGGTGGCGGTTACGCCTCCCTGGCGCCAGCGCCACATGGGGAATTCTTTGATGGGATCAACCATAGGCAGAGATGAGAGATTAGGGGTTAGGGGTCAGGGGCCAGGGATTAGTATACATGATCAGTAGTCAGTTTCGGTTTATCTCCCTGCCCCCCATGATATTGGCAGACGCCTTTATACACAGATCAAAGCTTATCGATATTTTTTAGATGTATTAATACATAGCAGTTATACGTAACAAAAACCGTTTTTTCCAGTAATGGTAGTGTGTTAAGTGCTGTTTTTGTGCTGCTCCAGTTTTTTCCTTCGCAACGTGTTCTTTAAATTAGCTTCATTTCAGGAATCCTGCTATCATTTTTTTATCCGTCCGGAGGATAGGGCTCTGCTGGAGAGCAACCCGAGCGCCGTGGCGGGGGATGACGGAGGGGCAGGGCTGTTACGCTCTGCCCTTCTTTTTCCTGCCCCTCCAAATTCCCCTTAAGCGTTAAACTCCGGGGGTGTGGGGGCAGCGCCCCCACGTTATGATGGTCACTCCGGTAAGGTTTGGGGTCCGTGAGGACCCTTTTAGTGACGGCAGCACATTCCAACATCATGTCCCTGGCTTTCTGCAAATCTGAGCTGTAAGAGATACCGCTGGGCAGCGTTACCCCTGGCCTATAGATTTTGTAAGTTCACCATTTCACGTGATTACTTTTTGCTTGACAAGTTTACCAAAACATGACCTGGATAATATCAATAATAGCTTATTTGTTAACAGCTCCGGCAACTACGCCGCTTTCCCCCAATGGCTGGCTGAGAGAACGTCCAGCCCAAAGAAACTAAGGTTGGTAATCTTCTCCGGAGTCCTTTCCGGCGGTGGCCTTTGGTCTAGTGAGACACAGCGTCGGCCCTACCTTTCACCATGAGTTTAACTACCGGGCCAATCTTCCGGAGTTTTCATAAACAGGGGTATTGAGCAGAGGCTGCTCCGCCTTAGAGCCCTGGATAAGCCGGGTTTACCGCTCCATGGGCCTGGGCAGGAAAGCAGGCACAAAGCCTGCGCTTTCCATCTTCTCACCGTGAGCCGATCTGGCCTTCCGGCCAGTGACGATATTGCGCCGCCCCTGGGGTGGCGAATCTCTGAAGGAGGGAAGCCCCATGCCACGCTATAAGTTGAAAAAGAAGTGCCTGTTTGTCGATGCTATCAATTTCGACGACCCCAAAGCCCCCAAGCGGTACCCCGAAGTAATTCCATATCCCCATATCCTGGATAAAAGCACCGCGTCCTACTTGAAGCTCAACGACACGGCGGGGTTCATTGCGCGCTTTATCGTGATTGGGATAGACACTGACCTCATCCCCCAGATCCTTCTCTCCGAATACGGCGTTACCCTGCCGAGACTTGTTGAGGGCACGAAAGCTAAAGCCGAGGCTGCGGCCAAGGCTGCGGTCAAGTCCGTGGTCAGAATGCTGAGGCCTTATCTGAAACCGCGTACGCGTACTGATAGCAAACAGCCCTACGAGCCTCCCGCAGCCCTTGGGGTTGGAAAACATGAGTGCAAATATAAGTTAGACTTTTCAGTTCATTTTGTAGGCACCACCGTCGTCAAAATACCGCCGCCACCACCGCCACCAAAATTACCTTGACCATAATAAGGACCCGCTTCATGAAAGTTATCTTCCTCGAACCCACTAATCGGTGCAACCGTTCCTGCCGGCACTGTTTGCGCAACAAGGCGGACCCCCCCGGTTTTCTGCCTCTGGAGGTCGCGGACCTGATCCTCTCCCAGGCCGGAGCCTTGGGATTCAAAGCGGTCTGCCTCACCGGCGGCGAGGTGGCCCTCTACCCTCACCTGGGGGAACTGTTGCACCTGATTACGGGCCGAGGCTTCGATTTCACCCTGGTGACCAACGGTTACCGGTTCCCGGAGCATGTCCTGCCCCTCCTCCTGGAGCCCCAGGTGAAGGAGCGGCTGGTCTCCGTGTGTTTTAGCCTGGACGGGGTCCAGGCCGAGACCCATGACGGCCTCAGGGGGCCAAAATCCTTCCGGGAAGTGCTGGAAGGCATGACCCTGTGCCGGAATCACCAACTCCCCTTGGCATTGAAAAGCGTGGTCACCACCGCCAACCGGGGCGAGCTCACCGAGCTCGCCCTCCTGGGCGCCAGGATGGGCGCCTCAGAGCATGGCTTTCTCTATCCTTTGCCTACCCCCACTTTCATCAGAGACGGGCTTTTGCCCTCTCCCGAGGAGTTAAGGGACACGGTTAGCTGGATTCAAGATAACCTCATGGGGGTCACCCGGAACAGAATCACGGTGGAGGGATACTCCATGGACGGGATCATCCTCAACTGTGGTCACCTGGTGGAGTACTTGAACGTGGATTACCAGGGCAATCTCATCTTCTGCTGCACCCTTTCCCACTTAGCCGGCGGTGACGGCATTCCCACGTGCCTCGGCGGCGAACTGGTGGCCGACCTCAAGGAAGTGTCTTTAAAAGAAGCCATTGTCCGGCAGTTTCGCAAGGCCGCCGAGGTCCTGGAGGCCAGACTGAACGGCGGCGGCAACCCCGGGGGCCTCTCAGAGACCCCCTGTCTCTGGTGCTTGAAATATTTCGGCAAGCTAGACTGGCTGAAGGACTTTCCCGACTCTCCCTGGACGGACTGGTTGCTGGGCGAAAATGGCCGGCAGCAGAACTGCTGCTAACAAGGAATGGGGTGCACCTTGCGATTTTTTGACCTCTGATTAAATCCAAAGCGTAGGGGGGAATATGCGACGTTCAGGATGGATAGGCTGGCTTATCCTGGCTTTTTTCGCCGTTTTACTCCTGCCCGACAGTTCCATGGCTATGTCTTCTGAGGCGCCCTCGGTGGCGAAGTTGATCGCCATTCAGGGGCAGGTGACGGTCCGGCGCGGCATCGACAAAAGCTGGGAGCCGGCCCAGGTCGGACAGCCCCTGGGTGCCGGCGACGCAGTGCGCACCGGCTCCGCCTCCAGCGCCTCCATCCTCTGCGTCGACGAAAGCCAAATCAAGCTCAATGAAAACACCATCGTCATTCTGAAAAGCATCGCTCCTTCACCCAGGCTGCAGCCGGTAACCCCGGCCAAAGGACAGCCTCCGCCTGCCAGCCACTACGAAGTCCCCGAAGGGGAGATCTGGTTGCGCAACAAACATGAAAAATTTCGTTTCGAATTGGAGACTCCGGCGGTAACCGCGATCATCAGGGGAACGGAGCTGAACATCAGAGTCAAGCGCAACGGCGCCACCAACATCCTTCTGCTGGAGGGCAACGTTTGCATTGCCAACTCTCAGGGAGAAGTCTGCCTCCGACCGGGCGAGGAAGGCTACGCCGTCCCGGGGCAAAAGCCGACCAAGCAGGTGCTGGTCCAGCCCTCGGACGCGGTGCAGTGGGTGCTCTACTACCCGGGCATCATCAGCTATCGTGACTTGCCCCTCACCCCCCTGCCCGGGGAATTTCGCAGCCCGCCGGGATCTCCGGCCGTGGCCCCCCTGATCCAGGAGGGGGAGGCCGCCTATGATCAGGGGCGCCTCCAGGAAGCCAGGGAGAAGGCGGAAACGGTCCTGGCCAAAGACCCGGGAAACTCCAGGGCCCTGACTGTGCTCGGGTGGGTGAGCCTGCAGGAAAACCGGCCGGATGAGGCCGTGAAGCAGTTTCACGGCGTGAGGCAACCCGACGACCTGACCATCGTGGGGCAGGCCCTGGCCCGCGAGGACCTGGGGGACGCAACCGGGGCCTACGAGATTATCTGGGCGGCGGGCCAGAAAGGCAAATCCTCCCCTCTCCTGGTGGCCATGTCCGGCTACTTTGCGCTCCTGGCCGGGAGGGTGGAGGAGGCCCGTTCCCGACTGCAGGCGGCCGTGAATCTGCCGTCCCCGGCCCCCCGGTTGGCCCGGCCTTTGCTGGTCCAGATCGATCTGGTCCAGAATCGCAAGGAGGCGGCCCAGGCAGAGGCCTCCCAGGCCCTAACCCAGGCTCCCAACTCGCCTATGGCACTGTTCAGTATGGGCCTGGTGAAGATGGCCTCTTTCGATCTCCCCGGGGCCACCCAATACCTGCAAAAGGCCATCGCCGCGGACCCCCGCTTTGTAGAAGCCTACGTGTACCTGGCCAAAATTTGGCTGGGCACCGAGTACCTCTCCCGGGCCCAACAGACCATCGACAAGGCTCTGCACCTGGCCCCCCGCAACCCCCAGGTCCTTAGCCTGGTCGGCTTCGTCCGACTGGCTTTTCGCGACTATGCCGGGGCGTTCCAGTTCTGGAACCGGGCCCTGGCGGGATATCCTAAGTTCGGGGAAGCCCACCTGGGATTGGGCATTTATTATTTCCGCCACCGCGACTTCCGCCGGGGGCTGGAGGAGATGCTCACCGCCACGTTGCTTGACCCCCGGGTCGCTTCCTATCAGACCGAGCTGGGCAAGGCCCTCTACCAAACCCGCTCCTTTGACCGATCCCTGGAGGTTTACGATTACGCCAAGACCCTGGATCCGAGGGACCCTACCCCGTATTATTATCGGGGCATCGCGCTCACCGACCTCAACCGGCCGGGTGAAGCCATTCAGGAGATCAACAAGTCCATCGAGTTGAACGACAATGTGGCCATGTTCCGGTCCCGCAGCCTCCTGGACCAGGACCTGGCGGTGCGGAACTACAGCCTGGCCAAGTCTTACCAGCAGTTGGGGCTCAATGATTGGGCCTACAGCAAGGCGGTCACAGCCGTCAACTACCACCCCCACGAAAGCTCGGCCCACCTGTTCCTGCGGGACGTCATCTTAGGGGCTCGCGCCGGTTCCGAGGCGCCTTTCCTTACCGGCGGCCTGCTCTTTACTACCGCAAGTACTGAGGCGGCTCTCTATCGGATCCTGTCCCGGGCCAACCAGGCGACGTTCAGCAACGTGGCGCTGGACGGGACCGAGGCCTTGGGTTTCACCACGGATTACACGCCCATGTTCGAGATGCCTTACGGCCGCGTCGTCGCGTCAGGGAGCATCGGGGCCTGGCAAGGGAAGAAGTCGGTCCAGGACCAACAGGGTCTGGTCTACGGAGGCGCACCCGGGGTGGCGGTGGCGGCGGCGGGAAGATATTTTGACAACCGCGGGGCGAATTGGCCCTCCGCCTCTAGTGTCACTCTCGATACCTTCAGCGGCACGCAGCGTTTTACCGACCTCACGGGGGTGGCCAAATGGGAGCCCACCGTCAAGGGGACCCTCACCGGATTCGCTGAATACATTAACGTAAAGGCCATCGACCAGCAAACTTACCGGCAGGCCCCCCCATCCGGTTTCCTATCCCCCATTAATACAAGCTTTGCCAACAACACGGTTCTTCGCCAGAAAAATTATGAAATGGCCTATTATTATCGCTTCAATCCCCAGGCGGCTTTTCTGGCATATTATTCCCGTCAGAATAATTCTTATCATTTTGTTCAACCTGTATCGTATAACAGCACTGTTGACCTGGGGCTTGGCGAGTTCGGGTTCCCCTCCTTCCCCTATTCGGCGCAAGGATCTCTGAACCAGACGTTCGACCAGATAAGCAACAATGTCCAGTTGCAGCAATACCTCCGCCTGTCAATGCTGGGACAGCACAGCCTCATCGGCGGCTTCGATCATTTTAGCGGTCCCGGCATCGATCAAAGGAGATTTCAATATTCCATGACCACCATAGACACTTCGTCGCTGGTGCCATTTTTTGCGGCCTTTGATGTCCAAGTCCCGTCTTCGATAACCGCTGAATCGCATAATCAGATAGGTTTCCAGACGCCCCAATGGAGCTACAGCTTCTATCTGCTGGATTACTGGCGACCCTTTCAAGATCTGGTAATTGAGTTAGGCCTCTTCAAGGACTTCAACAAGGCGGTCAGCCGTTACTTTCAGGAAAATTCTTACACCTCCATGTGGAGCCCGCGCTTCGGGGTCAATTACCAGTTTGAGGTCAAGGGTACCCAACAAGTCCTGCGGGCGGCGCTGGGCCGCTACCTGAACACCCACCTGCTGACGCAGCCCCTATTGGTGCCCGCCGAGACCGCCAGCTTTCCCTGGGCCATCGACTCGCAGTCGGGTACGGAGATCCGCCAGGCCGGGGCTGCCTGGGAGGCCCAGTGGAATAACAAGACTTTCTCGGTGGTGCGCCTGAGCACCCTGCGGCTTTCCACCCCCACTTTTTTTACCGACGCGGTGACGGGCTTTGACCAGCCCATGTTTCAGACCTGGAAGCGGTATCAAGCCTCGATTACCCTGAACCGCATCCTCTGCACCTCCCTGGGTCTGTCCCTTGGGGTCATGGGCAAGAGAGTCATCCCCGACCTCAGTTACGAGGCGACAGACGGCCTCCGGGGCTTTTCTGAATTTAACGCCTTTATCGGACTCGCCTACCTGCACCCGGATGGGTGGCTGGCGCGCCTCAGGCCGCTTTTGGTGCAGCAGTACGGGGATATCACCGGCCACAAGGCGGATAATGTCTTTGTTATCTTTAACATGACTCTGGGCCGGGAGTTCCCCAACAAGCGCGGCTTCGCGCTCTTCGAAATGCAGAACCTTTTCAACCATCGCCCGTTTTATTCTCTTGAGCCGCTCCGGGATCTTGAGTTCACCAATCAGCGGAGGTTCTTGTTCAGAGTTGGCCTTTATTTCTAAAATTCTGCAGTCGACCCGGCTGAGGGTATGCAGTTTCATCCTGATAGTCTTTGCCGTTTTGGCGGCCATGAGCGCCTTCCAAGTAGGCCAGGTCCTGGAAAATCAGGCCCTGGACTTTTGCTACCGGTTGCGGCCTTCCTCCCCTCCACCGTCGGAGATCGTCATCGTCGGCATTGACGAGCATTCTTTTCAGGACCTCAAAAAAGCCTGGCCCTGGCCACGCAGCTATCACGCCAAAATCACCCGTCAACTTAAAGCTGCAGGGGCTCGCCTCATCGTCTTCGACGTTCTTTTTGCCGAACCGAGCAACGCAGAAGATGACCAAGCTTTTGCCGAAGCCATGCGAGAGGCGGGAAACGTCATCCTGGCAACCACCATTGAATCCAGCGAGAGCTCCCATGTGGCCCGTCAGATCCTGGTGCAGCCGTATTCACTTTTCCGTCAGGCGGCCCTGGGGATGGGCCTGACTCTCGTTACCCCCGATGGCGACGGCATCGTGCGCCGTTTTCATTGCCGTCTCGGCGAAGAAGAGACTCTGCCGGAAACCGTGGTCCATGCCTATCTTCCCACTCTCGAAATTCCTCCCTACCTCTGCAGCCTCATTCATTTCACCGGCCCCCCCGGACACCTTTACACGATCTCCTACAGCCGGGCGTTAGAGGGGCTGGACCCATTTGCGGTTGAACGCCTGCGCGGCAAGATCGTCCTTATCGGTCGCATTGTGGGGGCCGCGCCGACTCCCATAGCCGATGCCTTTTACACGCCCTTCTTTGCCGGCACTGGCCAGCTTATGTCCGGGGTGGAAATCCACGCGCAGGTGATACAGACGCTGCTGAAAAGAAATTGGGGGCGGGAGCTATCCTTGTTACCCAGGCTGAGCCTTTACCTCTTGGTCCTCCTGCTCTTCGGTTGGTTGTTGGTGCGGGTTTCCCCCTTCGCGGCCATGGGCGTGCTGGTGGGTTTCATTCTGGTGATCTTTGGGCTATCAGTTTATCTCTTCCTGCACTTTAACCTGTGGTGCCCCCCGGTGCTCCTCTCCGGCGGACTGGGGGTAGTCTATGCCGGTTATATCTTTGCCCATTACTGGATTGAATCCCGGGAAAAGCGTTGGCTGCGGCAGGCCTTTGGGCAATATGTCTCGGAGTCCCTGGTGGAGTCCATCATCGCGCACCCCGAGCGCCTCCAATTGGGCGGCGAAGAAGTGGAGGCCACCGTCCTGTTCTGTGATCTGGTGGGTTTCACCTCCATGGCTGAAAACACGGCGCCGAAGGAACTGATCCGTTTGCTCAACGAATATTTCTCCACCATGACGGAAATTATCCTGGGGCACAAGGGGACCGTGGACAAATTCATCGGCGACGCCATTATGGCCTTTTGGGGGGCGCCGCTGCCCATTGCCGACCACGCCACTTTGGCCTGCGAGGCGTCCCTGGAAATGCTGGCGGCCATGCGACTTCTGCAGAAATCCTGGGAGAGCCAAGGGTTTCCCTCAATCTCGCTTCGTATCGGTTTGCATACCGGTCCAGTCGTTGCCGGCAATGTGGGCTCAAAAAAGCATTTCAAT
>Ga0154821_1193_pt1 | contig 10149 bp, 12 predicted proteins | sample Rifle2008BG16ft_FD_116125 | JGI IMG/M metagenome (GOLD analysis project Ga0154821, IMG submission 116125) | Desulfobacca sp. RBG_16_60_12 | reverse complement strand
CCGATAACCCGCCGGCAAGCCGCGGTCAGTCCTTAATGGCAGCAGAAAACTGGGTTACACCAGGCCTATATAACCTGATTGAAAATCCCCCTCAATCTCCCCTGCACCTCTTCTGATTAAGCCACTTCAGCCGGAGCCGCCTTGAGCTTGCTCAGGGCTTTGGTGAGCTCCACCAGAACCCCCAGACCCTCCTTGCATTCTTTATTCCGCATCCGCCAGAGCAGGCCAAAGGGTCCGGCCGGCCGGGCTTCCTCTAAGTTTATTTCCAGGGGAATGTCGATGACCTTTTCGAGAAATCGGATCAACTGGGGGTTCGACAATTTCTTGACCACTCCATGCATCCGGACGAACCCGTCCCCCATGGCGTCGATGTCCTCGGGGTTATAATTCGCCGCGATTTTGCCATACATCTCCAGCACCGCGGCGTTAATCCGAAAAATCCCTTTCTGTTCCAGATCATCCAGGTAATCGATCAGCTTGGGGAACCCCAGCTTCAATAAGGGCTCCATATCCTGCCACCAGTCGATGAGGTTTTCCATCTGTTCCAGGGACCAGGTGAGGTATTTCAGGCTCGGCAGGAGTTTCTTGATCAGGGCGAAGAAGTCCTCCATCTGAAACCCCACTTCAACTTCCACCATCTCTTCCGTCAGCTTCTTGACGGCAGGTTCCGTTAAGAGGGACAGATCTCGCCCCAGATCGCTCAAGTTTTCCCAGGGCCCGGCAAACGCCGCCATTTGATTTTCCCCCCGGGCGACTCCCTCCAGCCTTTGCTCGATCCGCGCCAGTCTTTCCAGGATCAGCTCTTCGTTGGTCATGGCCGCCTCCTTCTCAGGGGCATCTCGATATCCGGAGAAAGAATGCCGCGGACCTTGCCGGCCAACACAAACTGGGACTCCAGGGGCAGGTGGCTGCCTTTGAGCATCAGGTTGTAATAGGTCCACCGGAACATCATCTTGGCGATGTAGTTGGCAAAGCTCTCTTTGAGCAGATCGAACGGTCCCAGGCCGGGGAAGGGGAATTTACCGGGTAAGGGCTCGATTTTATAGTTGAAGTCGAGAAGGGACCCCTTCTCGTATCCCGTGACCACCAGTCAGGTGGCATGGCCGTCGTAATCGGGCAGAGGCGGCTGGCCGTCGATTTCCCGCACCAGGTTGTCCACAATGGTGTCGGCTTCATAGTGAGCCACAGCCCCCGCCTTGGAGGTGGGCACGTTGGTGGCGTCGCCCACCACGTAAATATAGTCGTAGTTTTTGGCCTTCAAGGTGTGGTGATCCGTATCCACATATCCCATGGGATCGCCCATGCCGCTGTCGATGATGATCTGGGCCCCGAAATTCGGCGGGATGGCTACCAAAAGATCGTAGGGAACTTCCTCCCCCCCAAAGGATTTAATGAGTTTATTCCCCACGTCGGCCTGGGCGATTTGGAAGTTGGGGGTGACCTTGATGTTTTTTTCCGCGCAGATATTCCCCAGGACTTCAGCCGCCACCGGCTTGGTAAAGGCCGCCGACAGAGGCGTCACCAATTCTATTTCAATGTTTTTCCTCACCCCGTTCTTGGTGAAATACCAATCGGCCATGAAGGCGAATTCCAGGGGAGCCACCGGGCATTTAAACGGCAACTCGGCGATATTGATGACCACCCGGCCCTTGTCGAAATATTTCAGCTTGTCATACAGGGCGACGGCGCCGTCCTGGGAATAGAAGTTGTGGATGTCGCCTCCCATCCCTTCCGCCATGCCTTCCACTTCATCCGGCATGATGCGACAGCCGGTGGCCACCACCAGCCAGTCATAGTCATAAGAATCTCGTTTGGTTTTGACCTGCTTTTTCACCGGGTCAATCTCAGTTATTTCATCCAGCACAAAGTTGACCCCGGGAGGCACAAATTTGATCTTGGGCTTCACGCAGTCCGCCGCGGTGTAAATGCCAAAAGGAATAAAGAGCCAGCCGGGCTGGTAGTGGTGCTGCCAGTCCCGGTCGATCACGGTTATCTGCCAGTCTTTCTCGGACAGCTTTTGCCGCATTTTCGTGGCAATGATGGTGCCGCCGGTGCCATGCCCCAGGATAACTAGGTTCTTCATACGGAAGGCCTCCCCGTCACTGGTTAGTACTTGCCAAGATAATGCCCCTTTAGCCGCCTGTCTTTGACTTAGCCTAAAAACCGCAAAAAAAATCAGACTGCCAAATTACTCTTAATGCTTATTTGCAATCAAACCGGTGGCACAGGCTAAAGCATCATGGCTGTTTTTGGTCACTCCCTATCATGAAATTCCTTGTAAGGGCGGTTCGTGAACCGCCCCTACGGGTTGATTTTTACTGCAAAGCCTGCGGCTATAAAAATAGCTCTTTGAACGTAACTTCGGTATGAACGGGAAAAAGGGGAGAACTCTCCCCCCTCTGAATATTTTCCCCCTCTATCCCGGTTCAATAGCCCTCGTCGTAGGTCACGTCCTCTTCCTTGACTTTGCCTTTGAAGAGGAAGTGCACCCAGGTCTGGTAGGCTATCACCAGAGGCACGAAGGTGAGGGCCACCCCCAGCATGATCTTCAAAGTCAGGGGGCTGGAGGCCGAATTAAACGCGGTCAGGCTGGCGGCGGGGTCCAGTCGCGACGGAAACAGGTTGGGATAGAGCCCTACCACGCCGAAGAGGGTGACGGACACGATGGTCAGGCAGGAGGAAAACCACGCCTTCCACCAAGCGGTTTTGCGGATCAACACGTAGGTGTAGATCAGGGAGGCCACCGCCAGGGTGGGAATCAGGAGCAGGACCGGGCGCTCCCCATAGTTGTTAAAGAGCGGGGTTTGGAAGCGGGTGCCCAGAAGGAACATGGCCGCCACCACCAGGAGCACCGGCCACAGCCGGGCCGCCATGGCCCCGGCCCGGGTCTGCAGGGCGCCCTCGGTTTTCACCGCCAGCCACAGGGAGCCGTGCACCAGAAAGAGCAGCACGAACAACAACCCTCCTGCCAGGCCGTAAGGATTGAGGAGGGTAAAAAAGTTGCCCTGGTAAACCCCCGCCGCATCGATGGGCAGGCCCCGAAAGATGTTGGCGAAAGCGACGCCCAGCAGTAAGGCGGGCAGGAAGCTGCCCACCACCAGGCAGCCGTCCCAAAAGGCCTTCCACCGGGGGCTGTCCACTTCCCCCCTAAAGGCCAGGGACACGCCCCGGAAGATCAGGGCGAACAGGATGAGCATCAAGGGCGAGTAGAGGCTGCTGAACATCATGGCGTAGGTGGCCGGGAAAGCCGCAAAAGTCACGCCCCCCGCCGTGATCAGCCAGACCTCGTTGCCGTCCCAGAACGGTCCCATGGCCCGGTAAATCAGGCGCCGGTCCGTCTCATTCTTGGCCAAAAACGGCAGGAGCGATCCCAGACCCAAATCATAGCCGTCCAGCATGAAATAGACCGACCACAGGACGCCCCACAGGATAAACCAGATAGTTTCCAGCATGTTCTTACCTCTCCCCTTGACCGGCTGCCGCCGCCCGGGGCTCCGGCCCGCGCCGGGCCTGTTTCCCGATGAGATAAAACGCGATGGCGCCCAAAGCCGAGTAAACCAGGATAAAAGCCGCCAGGCTGATGGCCACCTGGGAGCCGGCGATGGGGGATACCGCGTCTTTGGTCCGCATCAGCCCGTAGACAATCCAGGGTTGCCGCCCCACCTCGGTGACGATCCAGCCCGCCTGAAGCGCAATATATGGCAGGGGGATGGCATAGAGCATGATCTTGAGATAGCCGGGACTGGCCTCCAGGTTACGCCGCTTGAACCAGCCCACCACCGTCAGCAGCACGAACAGAAATCCCAGGCCCACCATGAGCCGAAACGCCACGAAGGTCAGGGCCACCGGGGGCCGGTCTTCCTTGGGGAAGTCTTTCAGGCCCTTGACCGTGGCCTGGGAGGAGTGGTAGGCCAGCATGCTCAGCGCCCCGGGGATTTTGCCGATTTCCACCAGGTTGCGTTCGCTTTTGGCGTCGGGGATGAGAAACAGGTACATGGGGGCATCGGCCTGGGTCTCCCACAGGGACTCCATCGCCGCCAGCTTGGTGGGTTGAATCTTGGCCACCTCGGCGCCGTGGATATGCCCCTGGACCACCTCGGCCACGGAGAAGATCAGGGCGAAGCTCAGGGCCATGCGGAAGGATTTGTTGAAGAAGGCGGTCTCTTGCTTCCGCAGCAGGTGATAGGCGCTGACCCCCATGACGAAAAAGCCCCCCAGGATGTAGGCCCCGCTGACGGTATGGAAGAATATCTGAAAGGCGAATGGCTGGGTGACTACCGCCAGAAAGTCCGAGAGCTCGGCCCGGCCATTCCTGAGGACGAAGCCCACCGGATGCTGCATCCAGGCATTGGCGATGAGGATCCACAGGGCGCTCAGGTTGGCGGCGAAAGCCACCAGCCAGATGCAGACGCAGTGGAGTTTGGGAGACAGCCGCTTCCAGCCGAAGATCCAGACCGCCAGAAAGGTGGATTCCAGGAAAAAGGCCATGGTGGCTTCGATGGCCAGTAGCGAGCCGAAGATATCGCCCACATACTTGGAGTAGCGTGACCAGTTGGTGCCGAATTGAAATTCCAGGGTGATCCCGGTCACCACCCCCACAGCAAAGTTGATGATGAAGATTTTTCCCCAGAACCGGGCCATCCGCCGATAGTCCTCGTCGCCGGTCCGGACGAACACCGTCTCCATGATGGCGATGAGGATGGAGAGCCCCAGGGTCAGCGGCACGAAGAGAAAATGGAAAAACGTGGCTCCCGCGAACTGCAGCCGTGACAGCATCAAGACGTCCATGAGGGGCGCGACCTCCCGTGAATGGATTCGTGTGGCCCGAGGGCTGCGGCCGCCAGGTGGCCAGCCCTGGCGGCCGGGTTATCGTATCTTGGCTTGCCGGCCGGGGCCCTTAGGCCTTCCACAGCCCGTGCAGGTTGCAGTACTCCCGGGCCGTAACCTTTTCGGCCTTGAGTTCAAAGGTCGCCTCCGGCGCCTCCCCTGGGTTGAGAAATTTCCGGTAGGCCTTGCCGTCCGCAATGACCTCAATCCACTCAATGTAGTGGGCCTGCTCCATGGGGTGGAGAACGCTCCCCACCGTCACCTTGATGCCCGCCGCGGTCTTTTCGATCACCGGGATATGCTTCTCTTTGGCGGCATCCACCGTATTCTCCCGGAAGAGCTTCATAGGCTGGCCGCAGCAGACCATCTCGCCGGCCCCGGCATGCAGCATCTCAACGATATTGCCGCAGACTTCACACTTGTAGATTTGCAGTTTCTCCGTCATGTCTTGATTCTCCTATTAAAGAAATTCGCTCAGGCCTTAATCCACCTTGGAAAAGGCCTTGGCGCCGCTGTTGCACACCGGGCACTTGTCCGGCGGCTCGTTTTCACAGGTGTAACCGCACACGGAACAGACGTAGTAGTCCACGTTTTCGGGTTTTTTGTCCAGGTTGGCCAGGGCCTTTTGGTACAGCCCGGCGTGCACCTTTTCTACCTCGTTGGCGTAAGCGAAGCTCCGTTCCGCCGCTTTGTTCCCTTCGGCCTGGGCCGCGGCGATCATTTCCGGATACATGTGCTCAAATTCGTGGGTTTCCCCGGAGATGGCCGCCTTGAGGTTTTCCGCCGTGCTCTTGATGCCGCCCGCCGTCCGCAGATGGGCGTGGGCATGCACGGTTTCCGCGGCCGCCGCGGCCCGAAAGAGCTTGGCTGCCTGGGGATAGCCTTCCTTCTCCGCCTGCTTGGCAAACGCCAGGTACTTCCGGTTGGCCTGAGATTCACCCGCAAAGGCTTCCATCAGGTATTGTTCGGATTTCGTCATGTTCTCCTCCTGGTTATCGGTATCATGGATTAAGTTGATTTTCCTGAGCCCGGTTAATCCCTGGGACTAATTAAACCGGGCGTTTCATAACTCTGAGGGATTTGCTCCCCACTCACTCTACCTCGATAAAGAGGTCTTTTCCGGCGCCGCACAAGGGGCAGACCCAATCCCGGGGCAGATCTGCAAATTTCGTCTCCGCGGCAACCTCCACCTCGGGATATCCCTGGGAATCATCAAAGATAAAACCGCAGCCACCGCACAGGTGTTCCTCCATCCTTGCCCCTCCGGCCTAGGTTTCTCACCGGCCTTTTTTGCTGTGGGCCTCTCGCTCCGCCTCGGCCAGTTTCCGGATGCGGTACCCCGAATCCCGGAGGACGCCGTAAAGCACCCCGCACCCCACGTCCTTCCGGGCGGCGTCGCCTTCCTCCGCCACCCTCAGCATGAGTTCAGCCAACTCCAGGGTCTTCACGATGCATTGATTAGCCGGCGACATGGGCAGATTCTTTCCCGGTTTTCTGATCTGGATTGGGTTACAGGCCATTACCCCGGGGGAACCCCGTTTGATTCCCCTGCTATTTTCTTTAATCACTATCCAAGATATGTGCCACCCCTGAGACCCTGATCTTTTAAAAATAAATTTAATGGGAAATCAATGAGTTGCGAAATAATGGAGAATAGCGGTCCCGATAGCCATCGCCCGAAACCGCCAGGCGGCCGTGAGACACTTTAGATTTGCTGAGATTAACTGATTGATTTCTTAGAAGATATTATGGGACAACTGTCTCATCTTTCCGGGTGGGACAGAGATGTTTCATGAGACACCAGGAAGCGATAGAGGGTAGCCCGGCCTACCCCCAGAAGTTTGGCGGCCTTCCCCTTGTTGCCGCCGCACTGCTTCAGGGCCGCCGCCACTACCGCAAAATTGAGCTTGGGGACGGGGCCCCGGGGCGCACTGCTCCGCCTGATCTCCTGGGGCAGGTCTGCCGGCCCCGCCACCTCGCCGTGGCAGCCGGCCAGGGCATAGTGCACTGCGTTCTGCAATTCCCGCACGTTCCCCGGCCAGGGGTAGCGCAGCATCAGGTCCGCGGCTTGAGGTGAAAAACTCAAGGCCCGCTGCCCCCGGCTCCTGGCCTGCTCCAGAAAATACGCCAGCAGCAGGGGGATGTCAGCCTGCCGCTCCCTTAAGGGCGGCAGTTTCAGGGGCACCACGTTGAGGCGATAATAGAGGTCTGAGCGCAAACGCTGTTTTTCCACTTCCCGCTTGAGGTCACGGTTGGTGGCGCTGAGCACCCGCACGTCCACGGTGACGGGTGTCTCGCCGCCCACCCGCATAAAGGTGTAATTTTCCAAAACCCGCAGCAATTTTACCTGGAGGGGCTTTGCCAGCTCGGCCACTTCATCCAGAAAGATCGTCCCCCCGTGGGCCAGTTCAAACCGGCCCTTTTTGTCCCGCACCGCCCCGGAAAAGGCGCCTTTCACGTGGCCGAAAAGTTCGCTCTCCACCACCCCTTCCGGCAGGGCGCCGCAATTCACCGGCACGAAAGGGCCGCGCTGCCGCCGGCTCTCGCTGTGAATCGCCGCGGCCACCAGCTCCTTGCCCGTGCCGGTCTCCCCCGTGATCAGCATCGGGTAGTCATGCCCCGCCCCTTTTTGAATCTGCCGGTAGATCTGCACCATCTTGGGGTCGCGCCCCACAATGCCCCCAAACCCGGTGGATTCCTCCGTCCAGAATTTCAGGCCCACCAGGCTGGTGATGTCACGCACCGTGGCCAGAACCCCCACCAGGCGCCCCGCTTCATCCATCATGCCCACCACCGCCATCTGGATCTGTTTGGGCTCACCGGTCTTGGTGACAATATTGAGGGGATAGTTGATGTTGGTCCAGGCATCCGGCGCCTGGCCGCAAAACGAGCATTGGTTGCCGCAAAAAGGCCGCCCGAAAGCCTCGTGGCAGTCCCGGCCCAAAACCTCCTCCCGGGCATAACCGGTCAGGGCTTCCGCCGCCCGGTTGAAACAGATGATGCGCCGCTCCCGGTCATGGCAGATGATCCCGTCCGGCAGGTAGTCCAGGATCTGTTCCAGGTGCTTCTGGTCCTTGGGGAATTTTTCCAAGAGTGGGTCGGCCCCGGGCGAATTTGGCGGCAAGGTGCGTCGAGCCAAAAGATAGCGTATCGGCTAAATTATATCAAATATTAGTTTTGCCCAAAAGCCGCGTTATGCGCCCTCCAGCCCGCCGGTGGACAATCCTGGGTTTACCCTTGCCTCGCCCCCGTCTCGTCAACCGCCAGGTTTTGCCCCGGGGTTTTCGCTAAAAGTCATTTCAATACCGATGTTCGGCGTCATTTTGAATTAACCGAGGGAGCTTAAGTCGGAAAAGGATCACCCCCCTTTTCTAAAAGGGGGCAGGGGGGATTAAACAAGCGATTGATAATTCATCTAAATCCCCCTTGAGGAAAGGGGAACTTAAAATTTCGGTTCCCAACCCTTAACTGGTTGAGAGAACATATTCGCAGCCTAAGACAGGTTTTGCATTGGGTGATAGTTCCCCCAAAGACCGTAGTGATCCCCTCGGTCTGCCCCTGGACTCCGGGCAAAAAGGGGTTGACGGCCTGCGGTGGATAGGGTACTAATTCCTAAACTCCATCTGGCAGGGTGAGATACTGGTTTGATCATGAGACGTGTGGCGGCTGCCTGGTTGGCGCTCTTTCTGCTGGGTGGATCGGTGGGTTGCGGTTCGGCGCCGGTGGCCCCGCCCCGGGGAGCCGTCGCGTCTCCGGTGGAGCCGTCCCTTCCCGTAACTTCGGATTCGGCCAGGCTTAAAGATTCTCTCACCGGGCGTGAGATGTCCCCCGCCGAGGTGGCGGACCTGAGCGACCGCCTGCTGGCGGACGGCAGCAAGGCCCTCAACAACCAGCAGACCATGGCCCGCCTCGAACTCGTGATCCTCAAAACCTTGAACGCCCCGGACAAGACTTACCGCCCGGTCCTGTGGCGCAACCTGGGCATCATCCACTACCACCAGCAGAAATACAAGCAGGCTGAGCACGATCTGCAGTCCGCCAATGAACTCAACCCCAAGAACGCCCGCACCCATTTTTACCTGGCCTGCCTGTTCGCCCACAAGGGCAAGATTTTCGAAAAATCGGGCAAGACCCGGGCCTCCCTGCAGCAGTATAAGCGAGCGGCCATCGAAATAGGACTGGCCCGCAAACTGGAGCCCAGCAACGCCTTGTACAAGCAAGACCCTAAACAAATTATCCAGCAAGAGAATGGGAAATGAAGATTGCCTGCCCCTTTTGCGGCAATGACACCGATTTCTATGAAGTCGCCGAGGGGGTGACCATCACGACCTTTTACGTTCAGAATGAAGACGGCAGTTTCTCCTCGGTGAGCGATGATTCCGAGATCCAGGGGGAAGTGCGCCTCTTTTGCGGAGAATGCCACAAAGAGCTGCAGGAATACCACGAACACTTCCTGGACATGCTCTTTTAGGCCGGGCCCCCGGGTCACACGGTTTGATGGGAGTCCGCCGGCTGCCGGCTTTCGGGCCGCCCACGCCGCTCCCCGCTACCCTACACTCCGGCCCGCCCACGTTCGGCTCAGCCTGGCAAGGGCGCGCCCTTTAACCACCCGAGGTTTTCCCCTGAAACCAGTGGTCCATTCATGTCATCGTCGACGGCCCGGTTGTCCCGGTCCCGCCGCCGGCCGGGGTAACGTCCATGCCTGAGCTGCCCGAAGTGGAAGTCATCCGCCGGGGTCTGGTCCCGGTGCTGGTGGGACGGCGGTTTCTGGGCGTAAAGGTGGGAGACAAACGCCTGCGGCAGCAGTCCTCCCCTCAAGCCCTCCGCCGCTGGCTCCCGGGACGGCGTCTCCAGGGCCTGCGCCGCCGGGGCAAATACCTCCTGTTCGACCTGGAAGGCGGCGTCACCCTCCTCATCCATCTGGGCATGACCGGCCGCCTGCTGGCGGGAGCGCCCCCCTCCCCTCCCCTGCCCCACGTTCACTTGGTGTTTCACCTGGAAGGCGGGCTGGACCTGTTTTTTCAGGATACTCGGCGCTTCGGCCAGGTCCTGGTCTTTCCACCCGGGGTCGACCCCCCGCCCCTGGCCCAGGTCGGGGCCGAGCCGTTCTCCCGGCAAGTTACCCCGGCCTGGCTGGCCCAGCAGGCCCGGGGCCGCTCCCGGCCCATCAAAAACTTCCTCCTGGACGCCCGTATCCTGGCCGGCATCGGCAACATTTACGCCTGTGAAATCCTCTTGGCGGCAGGGCTCCATCCCGCCACCCCCGTGGGCCGCCTGACCCTGACGGACTGGGGCCGGGTGCTCACCGAGACCAGGAGAATC
>Ga0154821_1017_pt14 | contig 10218 bp, 9 predicted proteins | sample Rifle2008BG16ft_FD_116125 | JGI IMG/M metagenome (GOLD analysis project Ga0154821, IMG submission 116125) | Desulfobacca sp. RBG_16_60_12 | reverse complement strand
GAGAGTTTCGAGTTGGGTTACCGGGTTATGGGTTTTGTGGACCAAGAGTGGCAAGGCCACCGGGAGTTCCAGCAATCCGGTTATCCGCTGCTGACTGATTTCAAAAATTTTCCCGCCTTTTTGCGGGCTCATGAAGTGGATGAAGTTATTTTGGATCTTCCCCTTAATTCTTTCTATCAAGAAGCGTCTTACATCGTCGGACTGTGCGTGCAGCAAGGGATCATCGTCCGGTTCCTGTCCGACAGTTTCTACCTGTTGTTCGATATGAACCTGGCCCGGGCCGAATTGGAAGAGTTCCAGGATTATGTAGTCCTGTCGGTATACACCGGGGCCATGGGCGGGTGGCCCATCCTCGCCAAAAGGGCCTTCGACTTCCTGGCCTCCCTCCTGTTGCTCGTTGTGCTGTCTCCCCTCTTCCTGCTGATCGCGGGCCTGATCAAGCTCACCTCACCCGGAGGGCCGGTCTTCTTTGTCCAGGACCGCATCGGGTTCAGAAAACGCCGGATCAAGGTCATTAAATTCAGGACCATGGTGCCGGGCGCCGAACAGACCATAACCGCATTGGAAAACTTGAACGAAGCCAGCGGCCCGGTGTTCAAGATCAGAAATGATCCCCGGGTCACCTCCCTGGGCCGGTTCCTGAGGAAGACCAGCATCGATGAGCTCCCTCAGTTGCTCAACGTCCTCAAGGGAGACATGAGCCTGGTGGGGCCCCGACCGTTGCCGCTGCGGGATTACGCCGGGTTCAGTCAAGACTGGCACCGGCGCCGCTTCAGCGTCAAACCCGGCATCACCTGTCTCTGGCAGATCTACGGCCGAGACGCCCTATCCCTGCCCTTTGAGAAATGGATGCAAATGGATATGGACTACATCGACCACTGGACCTTGTGGCTCGATTTCAAGATTCTGGCCCGGACCATACCCGCGGTCATTAGGGGCCGGGGGGCCTACTGAATTCGGGCCCAGCGCCCCCGGCTTCGCCTGATACCAATCTGCGCTCAAAAAGGTAATTTCCCTTCGTAGGGTGCGTCTTACGCACCAAGAATGGCGCGTGAGACGCGCCCTACGGATTTCAGTGCCTTGGGAAACTATTCTCCGGACCTGAAAATACTTTTCTGAGAGCAACCTGGTATGAGTCACCCCATCCCGGGGTTTGGTAACCCGCCTCCCCCATGCTTAACCCTCACCCCGAACCGGCAAGCCCTTCAACTGCTCCCGCTCATCAAATGTTCCCCTGCCGGGAGAAGAACTCCCTGGTGAGAAGCCAGTAAGTCTGACGCGTCAGAACCGGCCATGCAGACGAAGCGATCCGGCAGGGTTGCGCCGCGTGGTTTTTTATGGGGCGGTGGCCGGCGTGGACCTGACCAGGCCCGGCTGCAGAGGGGCTGGAAATCCCGGCCGGTGGTACTTCTCCGCACCCCTAAGGATTTTTAAAGTTTTGGCTAGCGGTGCCGATACATACATCAGTTATTTCCACGCCACCGAGAAAGGCAAACTCCACCGAAAGGGGAGGACGCAAAATCTCCAGCCTACGGCCCTCGGGCTAAGGTAGTGGGATTGCCGAAGTGGTGAAGGTGAGACTGCCCAATGGCACCACACCAGGCGAAAGACCCGAACCGGTGGGCGGCGTGGATTCACACCAAATCGCAGGAGGTGCGAATCAAAGGCACCATTGTCAGGACCGCCATTGGTATCAACCATTGGAATGCAGTTTCACCCCTCACTTAAGGAGAACCACCATGCAAACTTACCTGCAGAAATTCTTATCGTTCCTACGGGATGAGGAAGGTGCGTCGGCCATCGAATATGCTCTTTTGGTGGCGTTGATCGCTTTGGCAATTACGGCGGGGGCGACTACCCTCGGCACCAAGATCGGCGGGATGTTCAATAACGCTGCTTCACAGCTGGGGACGTAACTGTTTCCTGGCTTAACCGTGCAGGGGCCGGAGCCTCAGGGCTTCGGCCCCTGCCTTACCTGGAAAACCGGTTTTGCCGAGGGGAGGGCGCATGGCTGCGGAGCATGAAGGATTATTTTTACCTCGCCGCCGGGGAACCAGGGCACCTGATGATAACCCCTCGGAGCCTGGACCCTGGCTTATAGCGGGCAAAGCTCGAGGCCGGGGCCCTCGCTTTCTTCCCGATACCCGGCCCCTTTACCAGAAGAGGGATAGGCGGCCCCGACGCCCTGGGTCACCCCCATGAGCCGACCTTAACGGGGTCATGGGCTACCCGGCCCCGGACCGCGGCGCTTGATTGAGATCAACCGGAAACCGGGCCTGGGACATCCCGGATCGGCAAGTTCATGCGGATGCGGCCAACCGCACCCCTTTGCAGGGAGTGACAACACGATGCCTCGTTTACCCGGCTGGGCCTGGCTGCTTTTGGCCATCGCTTTCGCCACCCTGGCTTCATACATGGCCCTGGGGTGGCTAAAACGGCAAGCTGCCGTAAAACCTCCTGTCCAAGAAAAATCCACCATCGTCGTGGTCGCGAAAATTGAGGTGGCCCCCACCAGCCTCCTGACCGAGGCCCAAATCAAGACGGAAGTCTGGCACCAGGAGAAGTCTCCCCCAGGCTCCTTTGCCAACCTGGAACAGGTGGTGGGGCGGGTAACCGCCACGTCTATCATGCCAGGCGATCTCATCACGGAAAACAAACTGGCTCCCAAGGGGACCGTTCCGGGGATCACCGCCCTGCTGAGCCCCAACCAGCGGGCCATGACCGTGAAGGTGGACGAGGCCTCCGGGGTGGCCGGCTTCCTGACCCCAGGGGACCGGGTGGACGTGGTGGTGATCGTGGATAAAGGAGAATACGACAAAGACCCCATCGCCAAACTCCTCTTCCAAAACCTGAAAGTTTTGGGCACCGGCCAAAAGTTGGAAAATCGCCCGGGAGACAAACCCCAGATTGTGCCCACGGTCACCCTGGAAGTCTCCCCCGAAATAGGAGAACGCTTGGCCCTGGCCGCCCAGGAAGGGCGAATCTCCTTGGTGCTGCGGGGCCGGGGAGACCAACAACTGGTGGAAACCCTGGGGGTGGATGCCACCAAGTTATTTGGCAAACCGAGGCGGGCCATCCCTCCCGCCCCTGCCGTGGTTACTGTTTCTCCTTCCGGCCCAACGGTGGATATGATCCGAGGATTAGAACGTGGACCGGTAACTCCTGGTAATTAAACACATAACTTGCTCAGACTGAGGACCGTAAACCGCGATGTCCACCCAATTCAGCATCTATTATAATTCCCTGGAAAACCAGGAATACCTCCGGCAGATTATCGAAACCTCCGGTTCCGGGAAGTTAATGGAAAGCAACGATCTGGCCCATCTGCCTGCCCAGGCCGTGAATGGCATCGATGTGGTCTTCTTGGAATATCAGGAAAACAATCTTGCCTTGGACCAGTGGATCGAGAAAGTTGCCGCCAATCCCAGAAGCCCCGCCATCTTCCTTTACTTTAAGGAAATCTCCACCAACAACTTGTGGAAGGCAATTCGCCTGGGAGCTAAGGAATGCTTCACCTTCCCCATCCAGGAGGAAGATTTTCAACAAGCGGTAAAGCGCATTATGGCCCGGACCGAAGTCAGAAAAGGCACGGGCCAACCCACCCAAATTATCTCTTTTCTCGGGTGTAAAGGCGGCATCGGGACCAGTTTCCTGGTCGCCAATCTTGCCACCATCCTGGCCCAGGAGCACCGCGGCAAGGTGCTGGTGGTGGACCTGGATCTGGGATTTGGCCAGCTCAACTATTTTTTCGATGTCCACCCCGAGCACACCTTGACCGAGGTGATCGGCAATCTGGAACGGTTGGATAATAATTATTTGCAAAGTATCTTCTACCCCATCGGTGATAATTGTTACCTGCTTCCGGCTCCGGCCCGTTTGGAAGAAGCCGAGGCCATTAACGCCGGCCACCTCGAGAAGATTGTCAGCTACCTCAAAGAAAACCTCGGGTTCCGTTGGATACTGATCGATTGTTGTCATCAACTTGATGAAATAACCATGAAAGCCCTGGAGCTCTCCGAATCCTTGATCCTGGTGACCGCCCAATCCATCCCGGCCCTTTCCAACGCCAAGAAAATGCTGGACATCCTCCACCTCCTGGAATTACGAGAGCTCGACGTCCAGGTCTGGGTAAATTTCTGGGACCGCCAACATGAATTGACCCCATCTGACGTGGAAAACTTTTTAGGCAAGACGATTGCCGGCATCATAACGTGTGATTACAAACAGGCGAGTTTCAGCGTCAACGAAGGCAAACTCCTGGTGCAAGCCTCTCCCCGCCATCCCATAGCCGCAGACCTGAAATTGCTGGCCGGAAAATTCAGCCAGGAGGGCGCGCCGGAGGCCACCAATAGCTCCAGGTGGAATTGGCTTCAGGGTCTCTGGAGCAAGAAAAAGCCATGAGCCTCCTGGACCGCATCCGCCAACGGCAATTAGAGGAGCAAACCGGCCAGCCCCCGCCCCTTGGCCAAGACCAGAAGCAAGAGTGGGAGCGTCAAAAGAAAGACGATGTCTTCAATGAATTGAAGGCGAAGATCCACATGAAGCTCCTTGGCTTGCTCGACCTCTCCCGTCTGACCGCCGCCTCAGAGGGCGCCATCCAAGAGGACTTGCGCCGTGGGGTCGAAATGATCCTGACGGAAGAGAAGATACCGCTGCCCTCGCCTGAAAAGGAGCGGCTCTGTCGGGAAATCCGGAATGAACTCATGGGGTACGGGCCCCTGGAACCCCTCCTGGCGGATGCCAGCATTAACGATATCTTGGTGAATAACTACAGCCAGGTATTCGTGGAACGTCGCGGCAAACTGGAACCCTCCATCATCCGGTTTACCGACAACGCCCATTTGCTCAAAATCATTGAAAAGATCGCTTCCGGGGTAGGACGCCGCATCGATGAATCCTGTCCCATGGTGGATGCCCGACTGCCGGACGGCTCCCGGGTCAATGCCATCATACCTCCCCTGGCCCTGGATGGACCGGCCCTCTCCATCCGCAAATTTGCCCGGGACCCCATAAAAGTAGAGGATTTGATCGCTTTCGGCGCCATCACCGCGGACATGGCCGAAGTCCTCCACGGCATGGTTGAAGCCCGTCTCAACGTCCTGATCTCCGGCGGCACCGGCACCGGGAAAACCACGTTCCTTAACGTCTTGTCCAGTTTCATCCCCAACGATGAACGCATCATCACCATTGAAGATTCCGCCGAACTCCAGTTACAGCAGGACCATGTGGTTCGGCTGGAAACCCGCCCCCCCAACCTGGAGGGGCAAGGAGAGGTCAGTCAGCGTGACTTGGTGCGGAATGCCTTGCGCATGCGGCCCGATCGCATCATCCTGGGGGAGGTGAGAAGCGGCGAGGCCCTGGACATGCTCCAGGCTATGAATACCGGCCACGACGGCTCCCTGGCTACCATCCATGCCAACTCTCCCCGGGACGCCCTCACCCGCCTGGAAACCATGGTCTCCATGGCCGGCCTCAATATCCCCGAACGGGCCATCCGCCACCAGATGTGCTCTGCCATCGACGTCGTGCTGCAACTGGCCCGGTTGAGTGACGGCAGTCGCAAAATGATGAACCTCTTTGAGATCGTCGGCATGGAAGGTGAAATGATCACCATGCAGGAGATTTTTGCTTACAACATGATGGGGCTCACCGAGGACAAGAAAGTGAAAGGCCGCTTTATGGCCACCGGCATTCGCCCCAAGTTTATGAAACGCCTGGAATCCATGGGACTCAAGTTGCCCAGCAGTCTCTTCCAAGACCAGGCGTAAACCTATGATGGCGCAAGATGCCCTTTAAACCCTGCTCCTGAATCTGGCGTCAACCCCGCCCTGGACCCCGGGGCGGCTGTCCGCCAGAGAGGCTTGATGGTCAGCGACATGTTTCACTCTCTGGATTATTCTTTTCTGATTCTGATTTTCACGGTCTTCCTCAGCTTCTTTTTCCTCATCAGGGCCGTCTTCTTATTTCTGGCCAGCCCCGAGCGGCTTCACCAGCGGCGTTTAAAAAAGCGCCTCCGAGAAACGGACCGCCTGGAGTCGTCCCTCAACGTCAACACCCTGCTCAAACAGGTAAGCCTGGAAAAATCCTTTCTCGACCAGATGCTGGCTAAATTTAGTCTGTTTAACCAGCTTCAGGTCATGATGCTTCAGGCGGACCTGGCCTGGAAAATGGGGACCTTTCTGGCCGTCGCCGCTCTGTCCGGACTGGTGCTGGCCGGGGTGGGACTGGCGAAATGGGGGGGCTGGGGGGCTTTGGCTGGCGGCGGGCTGGGTCTGCTCATCCCCTACCAGATTCTGGCCCATAAAAAGAAGCGGCGGCTCCACAAGTTTGAAAAGCAACTGCCGGATGCCCTGGACCTGTTGGCCCGGGGACTCAGGGCCGGCCATGCCTTTCCCACGGGGTTGCAGCAAGTGGCCAAAGAGATGGCCGATCCCCTGGGAACGGAGTTTTTCAAAACCTTCAGGGAATTTAACCATGGTCTGAATCTGAATTCCGCCTTACTCAATCTCTGTAATCGCATCAACCTGCGGGATTTGAGCTTTTTTACCACGGCGGTCTTGATTCAGCGGGAAACCGGGGGCAACCTCACAGAGATTTTGGAGAAGATCTCCATCCTTATCCGGGAACGATTCAAGTTGCGCAATCAGGTCAAGGCCTTGACCGCGGAAGGCCGGCTGTCAGGGCTTATCCTCCTCCTCCTGCCGCCGGTGCTGGTCGTCATCCTGATGGCGGTCAACCCGGAATACGAATTACAACTGTTCCATCATCCCATGGGCCGGGCCATGTGCGGGGTGGCTTTAGGATTCCAGCTGTTGGGCATGTGGTGTATCCACAAGATTGTCAACATCAAGGTGTGACATGGAAATCTTACAGGCGGTTCTCTTTGGACTTTTGATCGGCGGCACGATCGCCTTCCTGGGTATCTTTCTGCAGCAGCACTACTCATCGGTGCGGCGGCGGCTTCAGGTCAATCCGCGTCTCAATGCCGATTTAATGCGGCCCCAGATGGAAGACAAACCTGCTTTCATCAGCCCCAACCTGGCCCAAAAGCTGGAAGAGAAACTCGATCTGAAAAAAGACGGCCCCACCATCAGACAACTCCAGGCTCGGCTCACCCAGGCCGGAATTTACAGTGAACGGGCCATCCCGCTTTTTCTCGGGGTCAAACTGGGGGGACTGCTGGTCCTGCCGTTATTGGTCTTATACATCCTATGGGGCAGCACCAGCCAGCGCGGCCTGTTGATGGGGGTGCCCATCGTCCTGTGCACCTTGGGATACCTTCTCCCAAATCTCATCCTGTCCCGCCTGATCAGTTCCCGCCAGCATAAAATTAGGGAGTCGCTTCCCGATGCCCTGGACCTGCTGGTGGTCTGTGTCGAAGCCGGCCAGGGTTTGGACGCCGCCATCAAGCGGGTGTCGGAAGATCTCCAGGATAGCAGTCCCATCATCTCCCAGGAATTGCTCCTGGTGAACCTGGAAACCATGGCCGGGCTGGAGCGGCAACAGGCCTTGAAAAACCTGGGGGAACGCACCGGGGTGGAAGAGTTGATCTCCCTGTGCAATGTCCTCATCCAAAGCGAACGCTTCGGGACCAGTATCGCCCAGGCCCTCAAAACCCAATCGGATTATATGCGCACCGCCCGGCGTCAGAGGCTCGAGGGCATGGCCGCCAAGACCCCGGTCAAACTGGTCTTCCCCATGCTGCTCTTTATTTTTCCAGCCATCATGGTGGTTCTCTTGGGGCCAGCGTTTATTCGGCTCTCGGAATTCTTCAACAAGGGCGGGTAAATCAGGAAACCTGCAGGCCGGATGGGGGGAGGGTTCAGGTGGGGCCATAATCTCCCTCCCCCTGGTTCACGTTACATCTTTGATGATTCCGTAAAAGTCCAAAATTCCCTGTCCTTTTGATGGGCTTACCCTTGCTCCAGGTTTATATCTGGCTGATATTACGTTATTAATCCCCCCTCCCCTTGAGGGGAGAGGGTTAGGGTGAGGGGTGAAAATGACTTATTTACGAGTTTATATCTTTAACTCATCCCGGGTGCTGGCCACCGCCGCCGCCGATTTCTGCAGCATGGCCTCTTCTGCCTTGGTCAGTTTCAAGGTCAGGATTTTTTCGATCCCCCCGGCTCCCAAGATCACCGGCACCCCGAAGTAAAGATCATTTAGGCCGTACTCCCCGGCCAGATAGGCTGACACCGGCACCAGGCGCTTCTGGTCCTTGAGGATGGACTCGGCCATCTGCACCGCCGCGGCCGCCGGGGCATAATAAGCCGAACCGGTCTTGAGCAGGGCCACGATTTCTCCCCCGCCTTTGCGGGTGCGCTCCACCAGGGTGCTGATACGCTCCGGGGCCAACAGGTCGGTGAGAGGTACCCCCGAGATGTTGGTGGCGCTGACCACGGGCACCATGTCGTCGCCGTGGCCTCCCAGGACCATGGCCTGAATCTCCTCCACCGCCACGCCTAATTCCATGGCGATGAAGCAGCGGAAACGCGCCGTATCCAGGATGCCCGCCATACCCATGACCCGCTCCCGGGGCAGGCCGCTCACCTTTTTGGCCACGTAGCACATGGCGTCCAGGGGATTGCTGACGATGATCAGGAAGGCGCGGGGCGATTTGGCCACCACTTCCTTGGTCACCGTGGCCACGATGTTCTTGTTGGTATTGATCAAATCTTCACGGCTCATCCCCGGCTTCCGGGCAATGCCCGCGGTGATGATCACCACCTGGGAGCCTTTGGTGGCAGCGTAGTCATTCGTCCCCACCACCTCGGCGTTAAAGCCGAAGACCGGACGCGCCTGCATCAGGTCCAGGGCTTTGCCCTGGGGCATCCCTTCCACCACATCCACCAGCACCACATCGCCCAACTCCCGGGCCGCAGCCCAATGCGCACATGTAGCCCCCACGTTGCCCGCTCCTACTACGGTAATCTTCGGGCGACCCATAATGTTCCTCCTTGCGAGATATTTTTGGGGAAAAAGGACATGGGCAGTCCCAACCTCCCCGGCAATACTATTGTCAACCGTTTTTTATTAACCCGTTTACGTTTATCCTGCAACGAAAATCTCTCGGCCTGACGTTGACAGCAATTGGCCTCGCGCCTATAATCCCTTACTGGATAATGCCTATGGGGATTTTTGTCTACCTGCGGGCCTCCCGGCTCCCCTTTCTCACCGGCTCCCTCTTTCCCGTGGCCGCGGCCACGGCCCTGGCCTATTTTACGGATCACACCTGGAGCTTCCGGTTTTTCGGCCTCACGGCCCTGGGAGTCGCCGCCCTGCACCTGGGAGCCAACCTGATTAACGATTACTACGACTCCTTCGGCAGCGATCCCTTGAACCGCAATTTCACCCCCTTTTCCGGCGGCAGCCGGGTGATCCAGAACCGGCAGCTGAGCCCGGGGCTGGTCAGGACCCTGGCCTACCTGCTGTTTACCCTGGGAGTGGGATGCGGCCTGGTGCTGATCTTTCAGGGACGTCCCTGGGTGGCCGTTATCGGCCTGCTGGGTCTGGGCGCCGCCTGGTGCTATTCCGCCTCGCCGGTGCAGCTCATGAGCCTCGGCCTGGGGGAGCTTATCATCTTCCTGGCCTTCGGGCCGCTCCTCACCTGGGGGGCCTATTACGTCCAGACGGGGAAACTCAGCCTGGTGGGGGCTGCCGTCAGCCTGCCCCTGGCCTGGCTCATCACCGCCATCATCTGGATTAACGAGTTTCCCGATCTGGAGGCGGACCTGGCCGCCGGCAAGCATCACCTGGTGGCCCGCCTGGGCCTCAAAACCTCCCGATGGGTCTATGCCGCCTTGATGCTGGCCCCCTTTGCCAGTCTGTTCGTGCTCATGGAAATATTTCATCTGCCCGATCTCATCGTGGCGGGGCTCTTGCCCCTGCCCCTGGCGGTGCGGGCCGTGCGCCTGGCCTTCCGCCCCCCGCCCACCGACCCGGAGTTTGTCCCCGCCCAGGCCCTCACCATCCAGACCCATTTCTTAACGGGCCTGACCCTCACCCTGGCCCTGCTCTACGCCGCCTGGTGGCGATAAAAGCAGCTATCAGCTATTAGCTGTCAGCTCTCAGCAAAGAACTGGGGTTGACGAAGGCAGTAATGTAGGGTGCGTCCCACGCACCTTCTATGGTTGGCGGTCTGAAATAAATGTGGTGCGTAGAACCCACCCCACGACCTATGATTGACGCAGGCAGAAAATCATGTAGGGTGGGCAC
>Ga0154821_1165_pt6 | contig 10294 bp, 6 predicted proteins | sample Rifle2008BG16ft_FD_116125 | JGI IMG/M metagenome (GOLD analysis project Ga0154821, IMG submission 116125) | Desulfobacca sp. RBG_16_60_12 | reverse complement strand
CCACCAGTTGCTCGCGCGTATACCCCGTCATCCGGCACAGGGCCTCATTGGCTTCTTGGATGACGCGGTTGAACACCAGGCCGATGCCCACCGGCGCCACCCGGAAGATACTCAGTAATTTCTGCTGGCTCTCCTGGAGCGCCTCCTCCGCCTCCTTGCGGTCGGTGATGTCAAAGGCTACGCCGCTGATGTGTCTCACTTTCCCTTCGGCGTTGCAGTATATCTGCCCCAGACACTGGACCCAGCGAATCTTGCCGTCTTTTCTCCTGATGCGGTGTTCCCGCACATAGGATTTGTCAGTCTTCAGGGCCTCAATGAAAACTCTTTGGGCATAAGCGAAGTCTTCTTCGGGAATCAGGTCAGCCCATTTGACTTTCCGGGAATCGAAGTCTTCCTTGCTGTAACCGGTCAGTTCCTCAATTTTTCGATCCAGAAAATCCACGCTCCAATCCGAATACCCCTTAAAGACGATGGCGGGGAGCTGATTCACCAGCAGCCGATATTTTTCCTCGTTTTCCCTGAGCCGTCCCTGAGTGCGCCGCTGCCGGATGATGGCTATGGACAGGATGCTTATGGTCAAGGTCAAGAAGGCGATGATCCACGATACCGCCAGAGTCAGGTATTTATGTCGTGCATAAAAAGACACCGGGCGGTTGACGATAATGCTGCCGGTGGGCAGGGAAGCCAGGGGAAGATTAAACCGGGCGAGCTGCAGATAATCAAACATGGGGCTGGCGGTGCTCTGGGTAACCACCGGGAAGCGAGCGGGGTCTTCTCCGGCCAGGATCTTTTGGGCCATCTCCCCGGCTTTCCGGCCATGCTCCCGGCCTCCCAGGAGGATTCCCCCCACAATGCCATGCCCCAGGCGGCTCTCGTGCATGGCGTACAACGGCACCCCGGCGGCGGCAAGCAGGCTGGTGCTTTCCGCCAGGCCCAGGCTTTCTCCCCGGCTGTCGGTGGCGAAGCCCGTGATCAGCCCCAGTGACCCGGGGGAAAGCGATTGCAACTGGTCCAGAACTTCATGAAACGTGGCCGGGGGGGTGAAGCTGATCTTCACCCGCCCCGCAAAAACGGGCCGCAATGCCTCTATTTTCCGCCGCACGGCCATTCCGGTGGCAGTGTAATCATGGATCACCAGCACTTCTTTGGCGCGGGGCTGCAAGGTCAGGGCCGACTCCAGGGTGCCGGCGGTGTCCTCGATCTCCGCCACCCCGGTCACTTTTTCCTGCCCCTTGAGCATGGCCGGGGTAAAATTGTTGATGCCGCAAAACACTAGGGGTACGCCGGGAAAGAGCTCCTGCCGGTAACGCAGCGCCGTTTCCAGGGCGGAGTTGTCCAGGGTTATGACCAGGTCGATTTTTCTGCCCCGGTATTTGCCGGTCAGGTAAGCCTGCATCCGTTCCACTTGATCCGGGCCGGGGAAACGCTTGGCATCCAGGTATTCGAGGCTGGGGTCGATCTCAGGGTAGCCCTGGCGCAGCCTGTCCAAAACGCCGGCCAGCTCCTCGTCCGACCAGACATATCCCTGGTGGTAGGAACTAAGTATGAGCACCTGAGGCTGAGGGCCGTGCGCCGCCGCGGCAGGCGTCCAGAATATGAGGAGGCCGGCCGCCAGCCACCACCACCAACGTCCCGGGCCGACCCAGGCCCGCGGCGCGGCTAACCGTGAAGCAGGCCGGGGGTGGTGAGTCACCGGTGGCGCCAGGGCTTTTGCGGCGCCATATGCGAAAATGCCCTCCATCTTCTCCTCCAACCTACTGAAGGGTGTAGTATTGCCGGGGGTGCCATCGTACGCGGCCTGTTTGTCTCAAGACCCGGCCATAACGTTTCTGATCAGGTTAGCATCTAACTTCCCGTTAGGCCAAGATTATCCGGCAGCCGTGGCGGTTGCTCTCTTCAAGTGTTTTCGGCATCGTTCCGCCAAAGTTTAAATTGGGAGAACTTTCCCGGATAAAGGCAATCATAACATGGTCACAATATGCCACAAAAATCCACCATCAAGCAAAATAATTTAAGCTGATTTCCCCGTATTTTTCGGCAAATGCATGGACAGGCGCCTCTCCCAAGACGACATCGCACCGAGTCAGTTATAGCGGTTGCCAAAAGTTTTTTCCAATTGGTATATTTTGATGAACCGTAGGGGCACAGCGTACTGTGCCCTCAAACCCCATGGGCATAGCACGCTATGCCCCTACAAAACGAAATTACTTTTGGCAACCTCGATAAGCGAGAAACCCACCTGTCCGTAAGTTTCCTTCCCAGTGTCGTGTTTCGGAAATAGCTTTAAAGAACAAGGGGTTCGTCACACAGTGGCTAACTTATGAATCAATTTGATCTTTTGTGGGGACGGATCACTTCGGCTTGAGCTCGTTTTACCGACCATGGCTGGAAACCCGGCAGGACTGTCAGGTGGTGGGCGAGGCCGCCGATGAGCGGCAGGCGCACCGATGCCCGCCCAACTCCATCCCGGACCAGCCCTCTTGAACCTGGCCGGGCTCGAACCGAACGGCATCGAGGCCGGAGTTGCGCCTCAACGCCGTGGGACCTACCCTCAGGCAGTAAGGCTCACCTTGTTTGACCACGACGACGATGGGAGCCAGGTGGCTGCAGTGGAGCAGGCCCGGCGGCGGGCTTTGGATGGCGCCGCGCCGGGCTGCCTTTTTTCGGTGGGGGCCCAGCCAACCGGGTTGCCCAGGAGTTTCTGCACCGCGCCGGTTCCCTTTTCTCAGGATGCCGGTCAAGCTTAAAACATTAATTTTACCAGGATGATGGCGATGACGATGCCCGCGGCATCCGCCACCAGGCAGACGGGGACCAGGTATTTGGTTTTCTTGATGCCCACGGCCCCGAGATAGACCGCCAGAACGTAAAACGTCGTCTCGGCGCTGCCCATAATAACCGCCGCCATGATGCTGGCCAGGGAGTCGGGGCCGCTGATTTTGAGAATCTCCGTAAAAATGCCGAGGGAAGCCGCGTTGGAGAACGGTTTTACCATCGCCACCGAGAAAACTTCCGTCGGTATGTGGAGTGGAGAAGCGACGATGGAAAACATATTTTTAATAAAGTCGAAAGCTCCCGACGCTTCGAAGGTTTTGACCGCAATAAAGATTGCCAGGACATAGGGAAAAATCCCGATGATGATGCCGATGCCATCCTTGGCCCCCGAGACGAACGAATCATAGACCGGCACCCCTTTGGCAAATCCGTAAATAACCGTAAAGAAAATGAAAGCCGGTATTAAACCCTGGAAGACAAAACTGAGGGTATCCATATCACCTGTCTTTCCTGCTGAATTTTCTGAATACATAGAGTATTCCCACTGCGGCTGCCGAAGATATGACGGTAGCAATAATGGTTGGCAGGACAATGACATTGGGATTACGCGAGCCGTAACTTGCCAGCAACCCGATGGCCGTAAAAGGAATCAACTGAATGCTTGAGGTGTTGATGACAATAAAGAGCATCATCTCGAAAGTTATGGTGTCATTCTCGGTATTGAGGGTCTGAAGGTCTTCCATGGCCTTGATGCCCAGTGGCGTGGCCGCATTACCCAGACCAAACAAATTGGCCAGCAGGTTGAGGGTGATTGAGGTTATGGACGGGTGCCCTTCGGGGATATTCTTGAAAAGAAAAGAGATTGCCGGTCTGAAGAAATTCGACAGTTTGTAGATCAAACCGGAATCTTCCAGGATTTTGGTAAGACCCAGCCACAGAGAAACAATGCCCACCAGGTAGAGGCAGACTTCCACCGCGGCTTTGCCGGCTTCAAACATGGCCTTGGTGAACCCATCAATCTTGCCGTTTATGGCCGCAAACACGATGCTGATACACACGACCACGAGCCATACGGTGTTCATCCGGCCTTCCCTTTCTTGTTCCTAAGATTGTTGCACGTTGATCAAGAGATGGGGTCAGGCTCCGGGGCGCGGCAATCGGCTTGGGGCCCTCTGAGCCCCATACATTGTGCATTTTTACCCAGGCGCCCGCAAGCAAATAGTGAGAGCTGGCTCGCGCCGGTCCCTCGCCGCCACCGCATAGGCCATCAGGGGGTGGCGGCCGCGGCGCCAGTTACTTTTGAGCCGCCGGAAATTTTTTAGGAATGTCGTTAAGGGAAACTTGCAAACCGTTGTTTTTGGGTACCGATTATAGTATCTTTCAATCAACCTCGGGGGAGACTGTTTAGTCTTTTATGGCCTGACTCGAAACCGCCGATCAGGAGTGCAGACCGTCAGAACACCGCATCAGTAAGGGCGGTTGGGGCTGGGCGGGGCGCGGCGCCTTGCGCTGGCGCCGCATGACTTGACTCGGGCGAGGGGTTTCCCGGGTGGGACGCATAAGCAGTGATCGTGATAACTCATTAAATCATTGAAGGGAAAGAGAAGATGATTCGGACGCTCCGCTTGCTAGTTGGGATTGCTGTGCTGGTCGTGAGTTTTTGCTGTCCTGTGGCATCGGCAGCTGATCAGGTCACCGTGCCGGTCCTGTGCTACCCCCGCTTCGGCCCCACGGTTGCCGATGGTATGACGGTGACCACCAAGGTGTTCGAGTCGCAGCTCCAGTGGCTCAAGGACCACGAGTATACGGTCATCCCGCTCCGGACCCTGGTGAACTACCTGCGCGGCCAGGGGCCGCCGCCCCCGCCCAAATCGGTGGTGATTACCGCGGATGACGCTCACAAGACGGTCTATACCGAGATGCTGCCGCTGGTGCGCAAGTACAACATTCCGGTCACCCTGTTTATCTATCCGTCGTGCGTTTCCAACGCCTCCTATGCCATGACCTGGGACCAGTTGAAGCAACTCCAGGCAACCGGTTTGTTCGACATGCAGTCGCACACCTTCTGGCATCCCAATTTCAAGAAGGAAAAGAAGAAACTTAAGCCCGAAGAGTACAAGAAGCTGGTGGACGCCCAGCTTTCCAAGGCCAAGGCCTCTCTGGAAAAAAGGTTCGGCACCACGGTGGACGTGTTGGCCTGGCCGTTCGGCATCTATGACGACGAACTGGAAAAGGATGCCGCCAAGGCGGGTTACGTCACGGCCTTCAGTATCGACCGCCGGAATGCGAGCCCCTCCGAGAAGATCATGGCCCAGCCCCGCTACCTGATGGTCAACGGCGACGGCACCAAGAATTTTGAAGCCATCGTCACCGGCCGGGCCCAGGAAAAGGGGCATAAGACCTATTAGGCTGGCTGAGGTGCGCTCGATGGCCCCTGAAGCCGGCGGCTGGTTTTGGTGAGCCTTGGCGGTAGCTCGCCGCCCCATCTTATCCCAAGCGAGAAACATCGTGAAAAAATTGAGCCTATGCATCTGTATCGGCGTCCTTTTCTTCATCTGTGGCTGCTGAGGCGGGGCCAAGGGACTGCGGTCGAGCAGCCCCCGGTTACAGCCTCCGGCGGATTCCCCGGTGAACCAACGGGTTTCCGGCGCCCTGGTTTACTCCCAGGAACTTGCCGGATTCGATACCGAGGGGTTGAAAGCCCGGCCCCGGCTCTATCCGGCCGAATCCTCCGCGAATGTCTTGGACTTTTACCGTGAAAGTCTCTCGTAGGGGCGGTGCCCTCACCGCCCCTACAGGTAGCTTTCATTTTCGGGGGTGGCCAAAAATTGGCCATGAGTGCTTCATAACGGTTACTTGGGAAGCCATAAGCTTCGGCACGTTCGTTGAAAAAAAATACTCTGGGCGGGCCGGTGAGGTCGCCGCCTGCAAGAGGGAAGCATGAAGAAGAAACTCGGTATGTCCGTGCTCATCCTGGTGGGGGCCCTGGTCCTGGCCGGCGCGGTGCCGGCCGCTGACAGCCAGACCAAGGAACCCGTCGCCGGCGCGGGCCCCGCCCCGGAAGGTAAGGTTGTTGAAGGCCAGATCAAGGCGCCCACCCCCGCCGCGGCCAAAGCCTATGACGGCAAGGTGATTGACGCCCAGACCAGGGCTCCCATCGCCGGCGCCCTGGTCACCCTCAGCGATCAGCAAGTGCGCGCCGATAAAGACGGCGTCTTCCACCTGGAGGGCGCCGGGGACACTCTCAAGCTGCGCGCCCCCGGTTATGCGCGGCGCCAGCTCGCCACCTCGGAGCTGGGCGCCCCCCCGGCGGAAATCGCCCTCACCCCCTTCAAGGTGAAGGCCCTTTATCTCTCCTCCTACGGCCTCGCCAGCAAGAAACTGCGGGAGGCGGCCCTGGAAGCCATTAAATTGAATAACATGAACGCCCTGGTCATCGACGTCAAGGGCGATCGGGGCTTTATCCCCTTCAAGGTCGACATCCCCCTGGCCGATGAGGTCGGGGCCCAGAAGACCATATTGTTCAAGGACATGAAGGCCATCACGGATGGCCTCAAAGCGCAGGGCCTCTATCTCATCGCCCGGATCGTCGTCTTCAAGGACGATCCCCTGGCTGCGGCCAAGCCGCAGTGGGCCGTCAAGACCAAGGGGGGCGGAGTGTTCCGCGATCGGGAAAAACTCCGCTGGATCGATCCCTTCCACCAGGAGGCCTGGGATTACAACATCGCCATCGCCAAGGCCGCCGCGGCCGCGGGTTTCGACGAAGTGCAGTTCGATTACGTCCGCTTCCCCGACAACCGCGCCGTGGGGTTCGCCAAGCCGGCGAATCAGAACAGCCGCACCGAGGCCATCACCGGTTTCCTGAAAGCGGCGCACCAGGGTCTGACGCCCTATAACGTCATGGTGGCCGCCGACATCTTCGGGTACGTCATGTGGAACTTGGACGATACCGGCATCGGCCAGAAGGTCGATGCGGCCCTGGATGCCGTGGACGTCATCTGTCCTATGCTCTACCCCTCCGGTTACCAGTTCGGGATTCCCAACTACCGCAACCCGGTCCAGAACACCTATGAAATCGTCTATCTGTCGCTGAAGCGCGCCCAGGAGCGCACCGACGCTTCTCCCCTGCGCTTCCGCCCGTGGCTCCAGGCCTTTCGCGATTACGCCTTCCGGGGCGGAGACTTCACAGAAGACCGGATGCGGATCCAGATCAAGGCCTCGGACACCTTCGGCGCCAACGGCTGGATGTTCTGGAACCCGAGGAACGTCTACCCCACGGGGAAATTCGCCGACTGACGCGGCTGGAATCAAGGGCGCTATCGTTAGGTTGCGTAATTTATATGACAAATATATTGCTGTGATTTTCCGAAAACCTTTTTTAAGTCCCCCTTTTTTAAAGGGGGATTTATACCAATCTGCGCTCAAAAAGGTAATTTCCCTTCGTAGGGTGCGTCTTACGCACCAAGAATGGCGCGTGAGACGCGCCCTACGGATTTCAGTGCCTTGGGAAACCATTCTCCGGACCTGAAAATACTTTTCTGAGAGCAACCTGGTATTAGGGGGATTATCAGGGAGTTATTTATAATCCCCCCTGCCCCCCTTTAGAAAAGGGGGGTGTTTCTCAGTCTTTAATACCGCACTCATTGGAGAACGCCCCACTATCCAGGATTTGCTCCACCCTCCCCGGGGGGAGGTTGCCCCCCCAGCGGTGGCGCCGTTCAAAATTTCCCACCCTTACCGACTGGCAAGAGATCGCCGTTACGTCTCGGAGATTTTCGCTAAGCAATGGAGATCTAGTTTGGTCATCGAGATATCCCGGCAGTGAGGGATCATGGCAATGTAGCTGGAAATCCCCTACCCGGGCTTTGCAAGTACTGGTGTCTGGCCGGGGGCCAGGCTGGGCCCAGCCACATCCATGCCGGCAAGGGTGGGGTAAAATTTTTCCAGCTGAGTTTGACGAGTGGGAAGCGCGAAAAAAAGCCCGAAAGGCTCGGGAAGTTCATGAAGGTATGGCGGAGGAGAGCGGGGGAACTTGAGCCCCCGCTGCCCTCCTCTGCCATTTTACCTGTTGAGGTTATCGCCTCCGAGGGGCAGCTTGAGGAGCGGCGTTGCCGGAGCGATTCGCCATGCTACCCCCGGTGGGTTGCCGAGGCATCATGCTGGCATTCGGCCTCATAGTGGGTTGAGGCGTCTGGGAGCGAGCTTGCTGATATTGCTGCTGGCTCTGAGGTCCGGTCCCGGGTTGCCGGAAGACGCCCGATTGTCCGTTGCGATTGTAGTTACCCTGTTGACCATGGGTATTGCCTGCCGTGGTGATCCCATTTGCCGCGGTGCCGTTGCCACCGGGGTGATTGCCCCGCCATCCCTGGGTGTTCTGGGTGTTACCCGGTGTGGTATTTCCGGTTGCGGCGGTGCCGTTGCCACCGGGGTGATTGCCCCGCCAGCCCTGGTGATAGCCAGCGCTGTTTGGGGTATTGCCACCAACGCCGGGGTGATTGCCCTGCCCGGCGTAACCTCTTCCACCCCAACCGCCGTAGTGATTGCCACCCCTAGGCGAGTTGGTATGCCCACTCCAGCCTTGGGTGCCGTTGCCCCGCCAGCCCTGGTGATAGCCAGCGCTGCCTGGGGTATTGCCACCAACGCCGGGGTGATTGCCCTGCCCAGCGTAACCTCTTCCACCCCAACCGCCGTAGTGATTGCCACCCCTAGGCGAGTTGGTATGCCCACTCCAGCCTTGATGGTTATTGCCACCCCAGCCTGCGGCGGTCCGGTTGTTATGTTCCAGGCGATTAATGTCCCGGCTGGCCTGGTTCTGCATCTGGTTGAGCCGTTGCCGCTCCCAGGGAGACAGGCGACCGTCAGCCTCCATCCGCTGCTCGGCAGCCTGGATGCGACTCTGTTCCCTTTCCAGATATCGCGTTTCCCCTGGGGTTAAGGCCCCGGAGTCAATCCCCCGCTGGATACGTTGCTGTTGGTAAGCTTCCCGCTGATCAATATTGGGGCCGTAGGCGCTCTGCGCAGCAGCCGGTGTTCCGGTCAGCAACAGCCCCCCCAACGCCAGTCCTACCATGGTCATGCCTGCGCTCCATTTAAACATCGGAATAATCCTCCTGGCAAGAGTCAGAAATCATCAGTCCTGATTCACCTTCCGCATATCCCAACCTACTGGCTGGGTCGGAAAACCGGAATCTCACGGGATTTGAAGGGTGAGGGCCCCCCTCCGGGCCCGCCCTCGGGCCCGCCCTTGATACTCCGAGCTTTCTGCATGAGAGTCCTGAAATTCAGCCCCTTGGGGGGCTGCAGCCAAGTTTGGCGCGGGGATGCCGAACTGCACGATCCCAAGGATACAGAAGAAAACCTTTTGAACGATTAGACGACGGAGATAAGAAAAGGTTAACCAAATTATTTTAATGAAAATTATCAGTGGGTTACTCACGTGAAGCCCCTGAGCTAGCAATGCGCCTAACAAACGGCAGCGAAATTCATCTAAGGGGTTAAGAGGAAAAAAGAGTCGAGGCTTTGGCTGGCAAGGTCATCGTCGGCGTTGAGGTCAAAGCCGATAGAACGCCATAAGAGGAGGCACATATGAAGAAATTAGGTATCATTTTTGCGCTCACCATTTTGCTGGCTGGGGGAGCGATGGGCTTAATGTCTTTATTTTCTCAGGCTCAGATCTATGCACCCCCGCCACCGCGTCCTTTAGTGTCACCGTGGGTTGGGCCGAATACGCCATGGACCTTTTACAACGGTGATTGGTTCTCGCAAGGAGTCCTGTATTATTTTTTCGGCCCACAATATGGCTGGGCCCCATATTACGCTTATCCTCGCGTCTATGTTGTCAGGCCGACTCACTGGTATGCTCCCAGATGGAATGCGTGGTATAAAGCAAATCCTGCCCACGGGAAACATTTTCATCACGAGTATCCCTATTGGCGCGCCCACCAAGTTGGCCGCCATTATGACGAGGCTTTTTATAACCGCCACCATCATGGCAAAGGCAGGGGCTGGCATAGCGGATTACCGGGCAAATCATAATCGAACCTGAGCCTGTTGATAAAACCTGAGTCGCCGGTCGCGGGGCGCAATCCCATGGACTCCTTGGTATTATCGGTCTAAGCCTTGTGGGCTGTGAAGGTTCCAAGATAGCCCAGAGGAAAGCGGATGTCTGCTGAGGTATATGCTCACAAAACTCATTGATCTATTGATCAGAATAATAGAGGCGACCCTACCGGCAGGTTACGCTCGGGTCAAGCCTGATCTCGATGTGAAGGTGTGCAGATTAAATTCGGTTCCTGAAACCGAGTTGCGGTCAAAAATATACAGACGAAACGTAGGGCCGCACCTGTGTGTGCGCCTTCATGGGGGGACACATGGGTACCCCCTACAAAAATTGTCCATTGAGCGCTAATCGGTATGAAACGCCCTGGGCGCCAGGCTGCGCCCCGGGTCGCTCTCCCTGGCTGAAACCCTGCTATTCCCTGGACAAAGACACCAACCTCGGATAGAATCCCCACTTATA
>Ga0154821_1015_pt1 | contig 10943 bp, 7 predicted proteins | sample Rifle2008BG16ft_FD_116125 | JGI IMG/M metagenome (GOLD analysis project Ga0154821, IMG submission 116125) | Desulfobacca sp. RBG_16_60_12 | reverse complement strand
TGCCCCTGGTGCAAAAATTGATGGATAGGCCGGCAATCTGGAGCAAAATGCCCACGGTGTATGCGTCGGCGCGTCTGATGGGGGCAAGCCTGCCCGTGGCCCTGGTTATTCAGGGGCTGGCATCTGTCGTCGTCATCGGCGCGGTAAGCTGGGTCTGGCGCCGCCAGGCGCCCCAGTGCTGGCGGGGCTCGATTCTGGCGGTGGGCATCTTTTTAGCCACACCGTATGCCTTTGAGTACGACTTGGCGGTCCTGGGGCTTGCCTTTGCCTGGCTGGGATGGGAAGAGTTCACCCAGGAAAACCGGTTTGGCCAGGCTTTCTTGGCTCTGTGCTGGGTGGCGCTTTACCTGGTGAATTACTTCTTGCCTCTGAGACAGAGCTTCCAGGCCACCCCATTCATTTTGTTGGTGCTCTTGTCGTTTATCCTGTTTCGCGCCTATCGCGCTGCGCCCATGAAACCAACCCGGCTTATGCCGTATGAAGGTCTGACCGGCGATGGTCAAGGAGGGTGAATTGCTGGGGAAAATTAAGGTCCCATTCCCGGCGGGCCCGCCGGATCTCCCCCAAGCTCGTCCATTACCCGCTAAACGGCGTAATCGCGGGCGGGATGGGGCCTGGGGCCGGCGCCTCCGGGTCGGTGAAGCCGAAGTGGCGCAGGTTCGGGTTTTTCAAGAGCACCACCCCGGCCACCACGAAGGCGATGATCGCTCCCCCGGTGATTGACGGGCCGGCCCCCACGTAGTGCGCCGCGACCCCGTACAAGATGCTGCCCACCGGGGCGAAGCCCATGACGATGACCCCGAACAGGCTCATGAGGCGGCCCCGCAAGGCATCCGGCACGTTGAGTTGCAGCAGGCTGTTGCCGGTGGAGAGCTGGGTCACCAGGCCGAACCCGGCCAGCGCCATAAAGCCCAGGGCGGCGTAATAGTTGCGGCAGAGCCCCAGGCCCATCAGCCCCAGGAGGAACAGGCCCTGGCCCGCCAGAAAAGACGGCATGGGCGGCCGGCGCGTGAGGCGCCGGGCCAGGGTGAGCCCCCCGGCAAAGGCCCCCAGGCCGCTCATGGCCATGAGCAGCCCGAAGCCCCGGGGGCCCACCCCTAGGGTATCCCGGGCCAGGATGGGCAGCAAGACGAAATAGGGCATGGCGAAGATCGCCACTGTGGTCATGAGCACCAGGATAAGCTTCAGTTCCCGGCGCTCCAGCAGGTGATCCAGGAGCTCCCGCCAGGCCTGGAGAAATGGCTTCCAGGGCGCGGTTTGGGTTCGTGGCAGCTTCATGAGCATGAGCGCCAGGAGCACCGCCAGAAAGCTGGCGGAGTTCAGGAAAAAGCAGTTGGCCATGCCCACCGCGCCGATGATTACGCCCCCCACCGCCGGTCCCATCACCCGGGTGGCGTTGAACAGGGTGGAGTTGAGGGCGATGGCGTTGGGCAGGTCCGGCTTGCCCACCAGGTCCACAATGAAGGCCTGGCGCACCGGGATGTCAAAGGCCATGGCCGTGCCCGACAGAAAGACCAGGGCGCAGAGCATCCAGACCTGGACCACTTTGACTTCCACCAGCACCCCCAGGACCAGGGCCAGGAGCATGAGAGCGGCCTGGGTGATGAAGAGCAGCCGGAGCTTGGAGGTGTGGTCGGCCACCACCCCGCCCAGGAAGGAAAAGAGGAGCACCGGCAGGGTCTGGAGCGCCCCCACCAGGCCCAGGTAGAAGGCGGAGTTGGTGAGCACCAGGACCAGCCAGCTAAACGCCACGGACTGCATCCAGGAGCCGGTAAGGGAGATCGTCTGGCCGGAGTAAAACAGCCGGAAATTGCGGTGGCGCAGGGCCGCAAAGGTGGAAAACCGTACCGGGTTCATAAAAGCTCCCACATTAGCTGGCGCATGGTCAAAATCACTCTTTTCGCGGGTCCGGAAGTATATATTCCGGCTTTGGGTCAGTGGCGCTCCTGGCAACCGGCGCGGCATCGTTTCCTTTATGATAAGAAAAGACGAAAGCTTGTGCAATGGTCCGGGCCGGGCCGGGTGGACGGCACGGGCGCGGCGGACTCAGGTGCGGGCTTGACAAGGGCGCGGCCCCGGGTCTATATATACCAAATACTTAGACCGCGGAGACCTGGGAAATGTTTGCCCTCAGAAACCTGATCGAAGCTCTGGCCTCTATTCTGAACCTGGCCCTGACTATCTATATGTGGGTGATCATCGCCCGGGCCCTCCTGTCCTGGGTCAATCCCGACCCGTATAATCCCATCGTCCGGTTCTTATACAACGTCACCGAACCGGTCCTCGGATGGATCCGGCGCCGGGTGCCCGTGGTCTTCGGCGGTCTGGATCTCGCCCCGCTCCTGGTGTTGTTGGCCATCATCTTCCTACAGCGCTTCCTGGTCGCCACCTTGATGGATCTGGCGCTGCGCCTCGGCTGAAAACGCCTTCCTCCGGCCCATGGCCCCCTTTTTTCAGCCCACCTCCCAGGGATACATCCTGCGCCTGACGGCGGTGCCCGGGGCCCAGCGCACCCAGGTGGTGGGGCTGTACGGCGACCGTCTCAAGCTGCGCCTGGCGGCCCCGCCGGAAAAAGGCGCCGCCAACCGCGAGCTCATCGATTTCCTGGCCCGATCCCTCCACTTACCCAAGAGTTCCCTCAAGCTCACTCTGGGCGCCAAGAGCCGGTCCAAAGTGGTGGCGGTGAACGATCTGTCCCCGGACCTGCGCCACCGCCTCTCTTCTCTGGTGCCAGCCTCCCAAGAATCTGCCTGATTTTGCCCGCAACTCCCCGGCCCCATCCTTGACAACGGTTAGTCGGATGATAACAATTATGTGCAAATGTAAACGTGAGCCGCCATCTATTATTCCAAAGGGCTTGTGGTTGTTTCGGGATGCCGAGCTACTATGAAATTTTGGAGGTTTCGAGAGAGTCTGCCTTGGAGGAGGTCAGAGCCGCTTACCGGCAGTTGGCCCTCAAGTTTCACCCGGACAAGAACCCCGGGGATCAACAGGCGGAAGACCGATTCAAACAGATTTCCGAAGCTTACCAGGTCCTGGCCGACCCCGAAAAGCGCCAGCTTTACGACCTCTACGGAGATGCCGGGCTGGCGGGCTTTGACTTGGGCGGCTTCGAGGATATCTTCAACTCCTTCGGGGAGGTCTTCGAGGATTTTTTCAGTTTCGGACGCTCCCGGGGCGGATCGGATCAGCCCCAACCCGGTGCGGATCTCCGCAAGCCGGTGGTGCTGACCCTGGAGGAGGCCGCCCGGGGTGTGAACAACTGCCTCACCGTGGAACGCCGCGTCGGTTGTCCCCGGTGCCAGGGGCACGGCGCCGAGCCCGACCACCCGCGCCAGACCTGTTCCCCTTGTCAGGGCAAGGGGCAGGTCAGCCCGTCTCAGGGACTCCTGAAAATCTTCAACACCTGCCCGGATTGCCAGGGGGCCGGTACCATCATCACTGCTCCCTGCTCCGTCTGCCAGGGCGCCGGGGGCATCAACGAACAGAAGCAGATCCAGGTACACATCCCGCCGGGGGTGGATACCGGCACCCGCCTGCGCCTCCGGGGGGAAGGGGAGGCGGGTACCCATGGAGCCTCGCCCGGGGACCTCTACCTGGAAATCTGCGTAGCCCCCCATGCCATTTTCACCCGCAAGCGCAAAGATCTCTATTACCGGGCCCAAATCTCTTTCGTGGAAGCCGCCCTGGGTACGGAAGTGGAGGTTCCCACCCTGACGGCCCCAACCCGCCTGGCCATCTCCCCCGGCACCCAGCCCGGGGCCACCTTCCGCATTCAGGGCCTGGGTTTGCCCGGCCTGCGCGGCAAATCCTTGGGCGACCTGGTGGTGGTTGTGGACCTTCAAACCCCCACCCAACTCTCGGATCAGCAGAAGCAACTCCTCCAGGAGTTCCTGCGGCTGAAGGAAAACGGGGGATTGGACGGGTTCAAGGGGATGGAAGCCTGAAGGTAGAGCGTTTGCCGAAAATCCCTTCCGATTGCTGATTTTTGAATCCCCCTAAATCCCAGTAGTGTCCGGCAAGTTTTTTGCAAGCCGGCTCAAATGCAGAAGGAGAATAATGCAGCCGCAGGCTTCAGCCTGCGCCAGTAAAAGTTTGGAGCTTGCGCTAACCAGGTTTTTCATATGGACAGGACCCCTGCCGACGTGAGACGCTATTTCAGGTCCAGACATTTTATGAGGAGCAGTCCCCGCCCTACGAAAACCCTCAGTAGGGCGCGTCTCACGCGCCATTCTCGGTGCGTAAGACGCACCCTACAAGAGGTTCTTTATGGGATTCCAATCATGATCAATCACGCAAATGGCGTGCCGGACACTGCTGCCTAAATCCCCCTTTTGCAAAGGGGGACTTTTAAAGGAAATTTGCTAAGTTCCCCCCTTTGGAAAAGGGGGGTATGGGGATTTGGGTTTTTGGAGCAGGTGTCATAACGGAAAAAACTTTTGGCATTTCTTATAATTAGTCGGCCCTGGCCGCCCGCGCCCGAATTAATAAATGTCACGGAAGTATCACGCCGTTCACCGGCTGGTGGGGTCTGTCCGGTCGGTGGGAAAGACTGACTTCTCTCAGGTTATTTGATATCATCCTGCTGACAAAAGAGATCCCTTTGGAGTTGAACATGAGACCTGCGTGTTGCCAACCCCCGTTTCGGGGCGGGACCGTCCGCCCCGGGCCTGAGTGCGCCTGAGCATGAAAACCTTGCTGATCCAATCTTCAGGCTACCGGGAAAACGGCCGCCTGGACCGGCGTAAGAGCCGCTGGCTGCTGGGCATGACCCTGCCCTATGTGGCGGCCTTGACCCCCCGCGACATCCAAGTGGAGCTCAAGGATGATATGCTGGAGGAGATCACCTTCCGGGAAGACTGCGACCTGGTGGGCCTCTCCTTCATGTCTCACCAGGCCCCCCGGGCTTACCAGCTTGCCGCGGGGTTCCGCCGCAGAGGAACCCCCGTGGTGATGGGCGGTTTCCACGCCACCCTGGCCCCGGATGAATGCCAGGAACATGCCGATGCCCTGGTGCTGGGGGAGGCCGAGGAGGCCTGGCCCCGGCTCCTCCGGGATTTCCAGGCCGGGCGGCTCCAGCCTCGCTATAAAGCGGAGAAACTCTCGGACCTGAAAAACCTGCCGGTGCCCCGCTATGATCTGCTGGATCTCAAGCGTTACAAGGTCTGGAACATCCCCTCCCAGACCACCCGGGGGTGCCCCTATAACTGCAGCTTCTGTGAAGTAACGCAGGTCTATGGCGGCAAGTTCCGGCACCGGCCCGTGGACGAAGTGATCCACGAAATTGAGCAGATTCGCCGCTTAACCGACAGCGGCTTTATCTACTTCGTGGATGACAACTTCGTGGCCAACCGCCGCCACGCCGTGGAGATTATGGAGCGCCTCATCCCCCTGAAGCTGAATTACGCCTGCCTGGCCACCGCCAACGTCGGGGATGACCCGCAGCTCCTGGACCTTCTGGCCCGCAGCGGCTGCCGCCACGTGAATATCGGCATGGAGTCCATCAGCCCGGAAAGTCTCCGGGCCATCAACAAAAAGCAGAATAAGATCAAGGATTATGAACGGCAGTTCAAAAGCTTGCGGGACCGGGGCGTCGGCTTTTCGGTGAACGTCATGTTCGGGCTCGACGGCGATAAGCCGGAAATCTTCGAGACCACGGTGGATTTCCTTAATCGGGTCAAGGCCCCGGCCGCCTTCATGTTCATCCTGGCCCCCCGCCCCGGCACCAAGGTGCAGACGGAACTGCTCCAGGCCGGGCGCATCTTTGACCACGACTGGAGCCACTACAGCGGCTTTCAGGTGGTTTACCACCCCAAACACATGACGGTGCGGCAACTGGAGGAGGGCTACTGGCGCGCCAACCGGCGGTTCTATTCGCCGCTGTCCATGCTCAAGCGCTTCCACCGGGCCCCCTACGCCCTCAATATGCTGATCTTCAACCTCTACTTCGCCTGGGCGGCGCGCCGCCGCTTTCAACCCTTGAATTATTTCTTTTAATCCCCGGTCGCGATCCGGGAGCCGTTTTTGCCGACGTCCCATCGGCGCCTTTCCCCGCCTGCCTCTATGACCAAGTCGTCAAAATACGACACCGAATCGGCTTTGGTCCAGAGGCCCACAAAGCCATGTAACGGGCGCTCGGCCTGGTATTCCAGCAGCAATTCTCCATCCAGAGAACCTTTTAAGACCTCGCCCGAGATGGTTGCGGTAATCTGGTACCACTGCCCGGTGTTGATGGGGTGCGTGATATTGGCCCGCTGCACCCGCTTATTGTTGACGTATTCAAACAGGGTGAAATTATCTTCCAAGGCATTGATCCTGAGGACAAAATAGTCGGCCACGTCCCTAATGCCGAAGGCGAGGCCTCCCGCCTGATCAATCTTGCCGGCCACGGATTTGGTGCGCACCCTTAGGTTGGCGTCGCCAGCCAGACTGTCTTTGGCCACGGCCAGGGGAAAATAATAGTAGGCCTCGAGATTATCCAGGAAATCCTGATACTTGGCCCCAACCATCTTGCCCATCAGGGAGGCCAGGCCCGAAGACAGACCCCGGCCATAGCTGGAGCCGTCTTGGCAAATGAAGCTTCGCCCCGCTTCCTCCACCCGCTGCCAATCGCCCATGGGGGTGTAGAAGCCGGGCAAGGCCCTTTCCTGCGCCATATGATAAAAATCGTAGTCCCCCTGGAAAAATGCCTCCACCATGCGGTCGACATCGCCTTCGCCGGTGATGGCCATATCCAGGAGGCGGCTGGCCGCCAGCAGCCGGCCCACTTGTTCCAGGGTGGCCTCCATGGATTTCAAGTCGTAACCGGTGAGGGAAGCTTCCAGAAGATCGCCGGTGACTTTCAGTTTACAACCGAGACGTCCCAACACCTGCCCCAAAAAACTGAGGCGCAGGGAGCGGCCGTATTGACTGCCTACCCCGCCGGCAAATTGCAGGGAAAAATAATTCTCATCGGCATTGGGGCCCACCAGGGCGTCGATATTGGCATAATGGTAGCCGAATTTGGCGCTTAAATTGGCGTATTCTCTTGAAAGGATGGCAAAACTATCGCCTCCGGGCAAGTCGCTTTCCCGGGTCATCATTCCCTGGGTCATGAGGTGCAGCAGATCTCTGGCCGCGACGGGAATTCCCCCTGACCAGCTGATGCCCGGGTGGGCCAGACCCCGCCATAAAGCCCGCATGGGTATAGACTCCAAATGCTCCGGGGTGATTTCATGACAGGTGGTCAATCCCGGCTTGATCCCGCCCCCCAGATCGATGAGGTGGAGGGACAGGGGTATGTGGGTGGTGAGCTTACAAGAAATAACCTCATCTTTGGCCATCGCGCCCAAGCCGAACATCTCCTGCATGGAACGTTCGTGGGCGAATCTGATGATATCGTGGATAGTTCGGCAGCCGGCCGGGGCAAAGGCGGGCGACTGGGGGTCGGTCAGGTTCAGGGGCGAGAGCTTGTCCAGAACGGCCCGCAAGCGGCGGTGCATGGGGCTGTCGGCGATGTGTTGCCGCCGCGGCCTGGTATCGGCGGTCAGTTCCGGCACTCGACCCTGGTAAACGGTGGCGTTGTCGGCCACCATGGTGATGGGCTCGCCATGCGCCAAAACTGCGGTGGCTTTCCCGGTATCGAAGATGGCTGGCACGCCGAACTCCCGGGCCACGGAGGCAAGATGGCTGGTGATGCTTCCCACATCAGTGATGATGCCACTGATTCGCCCCATGAGGCTGGCGTGTTCCGGAGAGGCGGTTTTGGCCACGAGAATCGCCTCTTCCGGCATGACTTCCGAATCGGGTGAGCCTGCCATAAACACCCGGCCGGCGGCTATCCCGGGGGAGGCCGTCTTGCCGGCGGCCAGGCGGACGGGATGGCCGGAAAATTCTGGGAGTGCGGCGGTTTGCGGGGATTTGCTCCGTATGAGCCCCAAGGGGCGGGACTGCAGGAAAAACAGCTGCCCCTGCCCATCAATGGCCCACTCTACATCCTGGGGTGTCTGGAAATAGTCTTCCAGGAGCAGCCCTGCCTGAGCCAGGCGGCGGACCTGGTCAGCAGAGAGCGACGGCTGGCTTTTCTCCGCCTCGGGGACCTCCTCCAATAGCAGGCCGCCCCCCGGCAGATTCATCAAACGCTGCTCCTTGCGGCCGATATGACGGTCCCTGATCGTGAGGGTCTGGCGTTCCACCAAAAATTCATCGGGGGAGGCCTGGCCGCTCACCAGATGTTCGCCCAAGCCCCACAGGGCGCTGATCTTGAGGAAGCCGGAATCGGGGTGGGCCGGGTCCACCGTGTAGAGCACCCCGCTGGTTCGGGAATCGACCATCACCACCCCGGCCACGCCCATGGGCGTATCCCGGTCATCCAGGCCGTAGCGCAGCCGGTAGAGGATGGCGCGGGGGGAATATTTGCTGGCCACCACTTCTTTATAAGCCGTCAGGATATTCTCCCGGGTCACATTCAAACTGGTCTGGTATTGGCCCGCAAAGGAGGCCTGGGAATCCTCCCCCACGGCGCTGCTGCGCATGGCCAGGCGCACCTCGCTTCCTGTCCCGGCCTCGAGGGCGTCGCAGGCCGCCAGAATTTTTCCTGCCAGGGCGTCCGGCACCGGGGCCCTCAGGATCATCTCTTGAAGAACCTGGCTCTTGGCTTCCAAGTCCGAGACCGCCTCCGGGGAGAGCCCCGCCAGGGTGGCCTCCATGACCTGGGTCAGCCCGGCTTCTTCCAGAAAGCGGCCAAAGGCGCAGGCCGTCACCACAAAACCCGGGGGGATGGGCAGGGCCAGGACGTTGCCCAGGATGGCGAGATGCGTGGCCTTGCCCCCGGCGTCCGGGAAGGACTCCGGCGTCAGGGCGGACAACGGCAGGACCAGGTCCCCGGTCAAGCAGTAGGGCGCGGGGTAATACAGGGGGGCGAGTTCCCGTTCCAGGCGGTCCAGGACGATGATCAGTTCCCCATACCTGCCGCCCCCTAAGCCGTCCAAGGCCCGCGACAGTTGGCGGACGCAGGCCAGCAGTTCCCGGCAATGCTTCTCCACGACCCCCATGCTGAAGGGCGCCCCGGTGTAATAGATTTGCTCCAACTCCGCCAGCGCGTTCAAAGCCTGATAGTTCTGGCCGAGGAACTCTTTGAAATATTTATATTTATCAACGATATCGCCTTCCAGGTTGACTAGCAGGCGGCATGATTTCTTCGTGGAGAAAAGCTCGAGGATTTTCATAGACTTAACCTTGGTCGCGGGGCTTCCGGGTGGATTGGCGCCGGTATGGCGCGATCCATCATATTTTTAGCTGTACTTGAGGCTCTCCGCCTCCAGGGCCCGGATGCGATCCCGCAGGGTGGCGGCCCGCTCGAATTGCTGCTTCTTCGCCGCGGCCTGCATTTCTTTTTTCAGGCGCTTAATCGCCGCTTCCGGCCTTTCCGCCAGGTAGGGCATCTGCTCCTCCGCGGCCAGGGGCACCGTGACATAATCGGCCTCGTACACTGAGGCCAGGACGTCCTTGATGGTGCTCCGGATGGTTTCCGGGGTGATGCCGTGCTCCCGGTTATAAATCTCCTGGACGCCTCGCCGCCGGTTGGTCTCTTCCAACGCCGCGGCCATGGACGGGGTCAGGCGGTCAGCGTAAAACAGGACCTGGCCGTTGACATTCCGGGCGGCCCGGCCGCAGGTCTGGATGAGGGAGCGCGCCGAGCGCAGGAAGCCCTCCTTGTCCGCATCCAGAATGGCCACCAGGGAGACCTCCGGCAGATCCAGTCCCTCCCGCAGGAGGTTGATGCCGATGAGCACGTCGAAGACCCCCAGGCGCAAATCCCGGATGATCTCCATGCGCTCCAGGGTGGTGATGTCGGAGTGGAGGTACCGCACCCTGAGGCCCAGGTCCTGGTAGTACTCGGTGAGGTCTTCGGCCATGCGCTTGGTCAGGGTGGTGACCAGCACCCGCTCCCCTTTGGCCAGACGGGCTCGGATCTCCCCCAGGAGATCGTCCACCTGGTTGGCCGCGGGTTTGACCGTAATCCAGGGGTCCATGAGACCGGTGGGGCGCACGATCTGCTCCACGATCCGGCCGTCGGCCTGCTTCACTTCGTAAGGGCCGGGGGTGGCGGAGACATAGATGCGCTGCCGCACCCGGGCCTCGAATTCCTCAAAGCACAAGGGCCGGTTGTCCAGGGCCGACGGCAGGCGGAAGCCATAGTCCACCAGGGTCTGCTTCCGAGACCGGTCGCCCCGAAACATCCCCTGGAGCTGGGGGATGGTGATGTGGGACTCGTCGATGACCACCAGGGACTCCCGGGGCAGGTAATCCAGGAGGGTAGGGGGGGCCTCCCCCGGGGCCCGGCCCGTGAGGTGCCGGGAATAGTTTTCGATACCGTGGCAATAGCCCAACTCCCGCATCATCTCCAGATCGAAGCGGGTGCGCTCCTCTATCCGCTGGGCCTCCAGGAGTTTTTCCTGCTGCCGGAACCATCTCACCCGCTCGTCCAGCTCCATCTCAATGGCGGCCATGGCCTGGCGGCGCACCAGGTCCGGGGTGACATAGTGGGAGGCGGGGTAGACCGTGACGCGCTTGAGCTGCCGCAGCGTCTGGCCCCGCAGGGGGTCGATCTCCCGGATGGCCTCCACCGTGTCGCCCCAAAACTCCACCCGGATGGCCCGGTCCTCTTCATAGGCCGGAAAGATCTCCACGCGGTCGCCCCGCACCCGGAAGGTGCCCCGGTGGAAATCAATGTCGTTGCGCTCGTACAAAATCTCCACCAGCTTGCTCAACACCTCCCGGCGGTTCATCACCGCGCCCTCCTCCAGGCAGAGGAGCATGCCGTGGTAGGCCTCGGGAGAGCCCAACCCGTAGATGCAGGACACCGAGGCCACGATGATCACATCGTTGCGGTCGAACAGCGACCTCGTGGCGGAGTGGCGCATCCGGTCAATGGCTTCGTTGATGGAGGAGTCTTTCTCGAT
>Ga0154821_1030_pt5 | contig 11028 bp, 14 predicted proteins | sample Rifle2008BG16ft_FD_116125 | JGI IMG/M metagenome (GOLD analysis project Ga0154821, IMG submission 116125) | Desulfobacca sp. RBG_16_60_12 | reverse complement strand
TGGCGCCGTCTGGGGCCGCGCCGCGGCCCCCGCGCCTCTTGCTGCACCTGGGGTTGCTCCTGGCCACGGTGGTCACCACCGTCATCGCCGGGGCCATCCAGCAGGGGGTCAACCCCCTGGCAACCCCCGGGCTGCTCTATAAGGGCATCCCGTTTTCGTTTACCCTGCTCCTGATTCTGGGCACCCACGAGATGGGCCATTACCTGGTATCCCGGCGGCACCACCTGGATGTGACTCTGCCCTACTTCATCCCGGCGCCGCCCATTCCCTTCATTATCGGCACCTTCGGGGCCTTCATCCGCATCCGCTCTCCCATCAGGGACAAGCGGGCCCTGCTGGACGTGGGCTGCGCCGGGCCGTTAACCGGCGTCCTGGTCTCCATCCCGGTCATCCTGGTGGGCCTGAAATTATCCACCGTTACGGTCATCGGCGGGGGCCCCGAGAGTTTGACCCTGGGGGAGCCCCTGTTGTTCAAGCTCCTGAGCTGGGTGGCCCTGGGGCCGATGACGCCGGAGCAAAATGTCATCCTGCATCCGGTAGCGTTTGCCGGCTGGATCGGTCTTTTGGTCACGGCCCTCAACCTGATCCCGGTGGGGCAACTGGACGGAGGGCACGTCGCCTATGCCCTGTTTCCTGAATACCACCGCTACATCTCCCTGGGGAGTCTCGGTCTGCTGGTGGCCTGCGGGCTCATCTTCTGGAAGGGCTGGCTGTTTTGGGCCGGGCTCATAGCCTTGTTGGGCTGGCGCCACCCGCCGCCGTACCAGTTTTGGGTGCCGCTGGACCGACGCCGCCGGGTGCTGGGCATCATTACCATCGTGGTGTTCATGCTTTCTTTTTCGCCGACGCCCTTTGATATAAAATAGCTGCCGCCGGCACCGGGCGAGCGGCTGATGGATAACTGGCCTCGTCCCATATAACCGGAGATGTGAGTATGAAGACCCATATCCGCTATGCATGAAATTGCCACGTACAAATATTGCCCCCAGTGCGGCGGTGGACTGGAAAAGCGGCTGATCAAGCCCGGCGAGCCCCAGCGCCTGGTGTGCACCGCCTGCGGCTTTATCTTTTATCTCGACCCCAAGCTGTCGGTGATCGCGGTGATCCCCATGGATGACGGCGTGGTCATGGTGCGCCGGTCCATCGAACCGGGCTACGGCCTCTGGGTGGTGCCCGGGGGGTTCGTGGACCTGGGGGAGGTGGTGGAGACCGCCCTGATCCGGGAGACCCAGGAGGAGACCCTCCTGACCGTGCGCCCCATCCGGCTGCTCAACATCTATTCCTATCCGGACCATCGCACCGTGATTGCGGCGTACGTGACCGAGTACGTCTCGGGCGAGCTCGCGGCGGGGGATGAGACCCTGGAGGCCCGGGTCTTTGGGATCAAAGAGATTCCCTGGCCAAAGATTGCCTTTTCTTCCACCAAAGATGCGCTGCGTGAATATATCAGCCGATATAGCAGTTAGCAGGTAGCAGTGGGCAATGGGCAATGGGCTGTTAGTAGGAAGCAGTTGCTCATGGGCCTTCGGCCCACCCATAAATTATGAAAAGTTCCTGATGAGCATGCCCCTAACTTTTAACTTTGAACCTTGAACTTTTCGGAACAGTGAGCCGAGACTAGGCATCGGCGCCGGCAATCTCTCCGTAGGGTGCGTCTTACGCACCATTTTTCCCAGAATTGCCGAGGGCGGTTATCCCACCTGGTTATGCCGCCAAAAAAAGACTCGGGGAGTGTACTATGGACCAAGCACGTCGGCAACTTCTGGAACTCCTCAGGGAGAAATCTTTCCGGTATAGCCCGGATATGCCGTTCAAGCTGGTGAGCGGCCGGGAGAGCCCGTACTATATTGATTGCCGCCCCACCACCCACAATGCCCAGGGGCTGGCCCTGATCGGGGAGATTTTCTTTGACCTGATCCGGGACCTGAAGGTGGACGCCATCGGCGGCCTCACCATGGGGGCCGACCCCATTGCACACGCCACCGCCCTTACCAGCTATGTAAAGGGCAAACCCATCAACGCCTTTTCGGTGCGGCAAAAGCCCAAGGAACATGGCACCGGCGGGGTCCTGGTGGGGGATGTGGAGCCGGGGGACCGGGCGGTGGTGGTGGAGGACGTCGTCACCACCGGGGGCTCGGCGCTCCGGGCCGTGGCCGCGGCCCGGACCTTTGGTCTTACGGTGATCAAGGTGCTGATCCTGGTGGACCGGGAGGAGGGCGGTAAAGAAGCTGTGGCGCAGGAGGTCCCCGAGGTGGAGGCGGTGTTTACGATTTCGGACTTGAGATGATTTTTATTGATCAGTTCAAGAGAAGACAAACCCCACCGCGGCGTTGACGATCAGCAGATAATGGACCGCTTAAGGGGTTTATGGTGCGGTTAATCCTTCCCGGATGGCGTATTTGGTCAACTCGGCAATGCTCTTAATCTTTAATTTCGCCATGAGTTGGGCCCGATGGGTTTCCACGGTCTTGACACTGATGTGGAGGCTTTCGGCTATTTGGTTGGAACTCTTGCCTTCGGCAAGCAGTTGCAGGACTTCCCGCTCTCTGGGCGAGAGCAGGTGAAAAGCAGAAAATTCATCGGGGGTGGAAACGCTCAGGTAGTCTTGCACCAAAATGTCGGCAATTTCGCCACTCAGGTAGGTCTGGTTGGAGACCACCACCTTGATGGCCTTGGCCAATTCTTTAAAAGCGCTGTCCTTGAGCAGGTAACCTTTGGCGCCGGCCTTGATCATGTTCAGGACAAAACGCCGGTCATTATGCATAGAGAGGGCGATAACCTTGATGGTGGGAAACTCGGCGACAATCTGGCGAGTGGCCTCGATGCCGTTTAAGTCGGGCATCGACACGTCCATAATGATTACATCAGGTTCCAACTCCCGGGCCAGCCGCAAGGTTGTGCGTCCCTCTTCCGCTTCCCCTACCACCTTAATCCAGGGCTCCTTTTCCAGCATGGAGCGGAGGCCATCCCGCACAATCTGGTGATCGTCGGCGATGAGAACCTTAATGCTCATGATCTATCCCCCTTCAGGCCCCATCCTTGTCGGCGAACTCTTATTGCCGGAACCATTTCAATGTAACGTTGATCTGATCCTATTTCCCCGGTTCCTCAGTGCCTTCTAATACTATTATGCAATTTTGTCAATTATTTTTAATGAATTCTTGTAAATAATTCGGAAAAACCAGAACTCTATTGGCGCTGCCTTTTTCAATTCACGGTCTTTACCGGCACCTGAGTCGGTAGGTTAATTTTAAGCTCCCCAATTTTAATGTTGACATGAACCGGGATAATCGCCTAGTATTGAACGAGAGTCAATCTCCCGGGACAGGGAAAATAATGGAGATATTCCTCATAGTTAAGGCATAAGGGGTCTATTCACCTTATCAGGTGAGTCGCAACAGAAAGGAGGGGAATATATGGCTGATGTCCCTATTGATTTGCGGGACTTAGTTGGCAGGTTAGAGAAGGTTGAAAGGCAAAACCGCTTCTTAAAAATCTGGGGACTTTTGATCCCTCTGCTCTTATTAACCGGAGAAGTCAGTCTAACGGCATCTTTACCCGCAAAGGTTATTACGGCAGAAAAAATTTGCTTGACGGATAAAAATGGAATTACCCGTTTGAAAATGGAATTAGAGAATGGCAACCCTCAATTAACTTTGACTTATGAAAATGGCGATCCTTGTCTGCTAATGGGGCCGGGCGAACTGTGCTTCTATGATCAAGGGAAAAAAGCCCGCATTAATATATTGGCGAGAAATACCTTAAACTTCACGAGCTTTGCCCTAACTGATCAAGAAGGAAAAAACTGTGTTACCTTAAGCGCCGGTCCTGAAGGACCATATCTTAGTATCGATGACAATGAGGGGAATAAAGAGGTAGTTTTAAGTATTGACCCAATCGGAACCTTCAACATGATTGAAATGGGTCGTGGCAAGCCTTAATGTGTCGAGTATTAATTGAAATTAACGGTTATCAACCATCTCAGTTGAACTTATCTCATAGTATTTTGCGAAACGAGGCTTATGGTCTCCATGATATGAGGATTGCCCTTGAATCATAAATCTGCTGATGAGCCAGGGTAAAGCGAGTTTGGCCTTGGACCAACCTAGCCGCGCCCCGCGCCGCATGTTGATCGAGGCTTTAAAGAGGTATCCTTCTTTAGCCGTATTCTGCCTGCAGATTTTTGCCAAGCCCGGTTGGCAGCCATAGGGTGGCCTTACCTGACTGCCGGTTGGCAACCTCATCCTGGAAACATCCCCTTGCGGCATTGCCGCCATAACCCAATTCCGGCCGGCCACCCCCGGTATGGTTAATCCGCGTATCGATCCCGCCTATCCTAAGGGTTTATTAAAGGTAATACTGGTTTTTCCCTTAAGGAATATTAGGTTTTCCCTGATTGCCGAAGCAGGGCCGCACCTTTAAACTGCCTCCATACGAGATCGGAATGCCATGAACGGAGGGAAAACATGGACGTCGTTGCCTGCGCCGGCAGTTTTTTCCTGGGAGGAGTTGCAGCGGCAACCTTTATGGGTCTGCTGCTCCTATTCATTGAAAACCCTCTAAAGAAAACCAGGGATGACCAGTATCTTCAAGAGATCGCCAAAGTCTTGCTCCCCCTGACCGATTGCAAAGGTGCAGCAGAGATGCCCAAGGGGAGAGATGGGGAAGCTTTAGAGGTTCAGCAAAGTCAGCCGGCTAATGACCAGTTGTCCCCTGATCAGAGGAAGGCGGGTGGCAGGTGGGGCAAGGAATATATCCCTGTTTGCGAGCTTCTGCAGTAGATGAGAAGGATATGAGCTTTTGTGGTTTGATCTCGGTTGCCCATTTGCAGCCGGGATAGTGGTATTTGTTGGAAGTTTTGGAACCCACATATTTGAACGGCGCGGGCGCCTTGGCCGGTGTGGGGTCAGCAGGCGCAGCCTCCGGCTTGGGATCATGCGCCTTGGCCAGCGGCTCGGTCGCTAGGGGGGCCTGACCCCCGGCAATGGACTGAAGGGGTTGGGGATCATTTGCTTTGGCAACGCCTTCCCCGGAGGAGGATTTGGGGGATTCAACCCGTTGCCACGCCTGCAGGATGACCTCCTTGTTCAAGAGCTTGGCTTGGACCATCAGGAAGGTGGAGGCCCCAACCAGCACCAGCACTAACGTCAAAAACATAGAGCCAAGAATAACAATTTTTCGGTTCTGCTTTTCAAGCTTTTCCACCTTCGCCATTACTTCGGCATCACGATTGATTTTATCTACCTTTTGAAAGATGCTGTCCACTTCCTGCGCCGAAACGGAGGCTCTGAACGGCAGTGGATGTTCCAAGGGTCCAGAGGAACCGCCAGCTCTCTGAATATCGAAATCATCCCAAGCGGTGAACCCGATCTCTTGGCGACATTTGGCCTCGGGCAAATTCAGTTTTTCGGATAGCCGCGCTTCTTCAGGATGCGTTTGATGAGCCAGCAACTTATCAAGCTTGCTGTCCACCAGCGCTAATCTTTCCATTAAACCTTTCGGTACCTGATTCTCTGACATTTCTTCATTCCTTAGGCGTAAAGGCATATTCATCATTATAGTATCCTGAATACTTTAACAACTGTTTCTTGTGGTTAATGTGCCGACAATTCCTCTCGGTTCGCGTTTAAACCGGCTCGCTCAATCCGCCGGGGAGATACGCCCGCAACCTCAACAAGCGCGATCACGCAGGGGATTGCCGAACATATTCCCGGAAATTACTTGCGCCAGAGCAGCCACTATCCAGGGATCGTAAAGGATCCCGCGCGGCTGCAAGATTTCATCCAAAGCCAACTCATCCTCCAGGGAAGGTTCACAGGGATGGTGGGCCGACATGGCATCGACCACCGCCGCTATTTCTAAAATTAACGCTCCCGGAATCATGTCTTCTCCTGACCAACCCAATGGGTAGACCCATTAATCTTTTGGGTTGTTGCATTATGGTAAGGAATACGCCAGACGGCAGGGTGAGCGGTTTCACCGGCGGGTTCTGGCGTAGCCCCGGCATACTCAAGCGTTTTCATCATCGCATCCATACTTTCCTCCTGAAGTAAAAAGGCCAAATCACCTGTCGAAGTCCTAAGCAACCCGGCTATCTCATTCCTTTGAGATTTATAGCTTTCCATTTTCGCCTCGCAGCTGGTTCAGCTTTATCTTGATATGAGCTAATAACGCCAATAACTGACTTTTAATTTATTATTTGCCGCGCCCTTTTTGATTCCTTTCTTAAATTCAGCCAATTATTCTCAGCCGAAATAAAATCTGATTCGTACCAATTTTCTTGTGCTTTTATATGTAATAGATTCTTAATATATGGAAAATCGGTGAATGTACTGATTTCAAAGCGGGGGAAACCCTGATTTTTAAACTGAGGATATTTTGTCAGCCGCTAAGGCTAATATGCTGTTATTTTATTGAAATATGATCTCTTCCCCCAAACCGGACCAGGCATTCCGCTTGAGAGAATTTTTCTCAGGGCGAACAGTCCGCTCAGGAGGGTTTTCCCGATGCGCAAAAGCCCCTTGGCCCGGCGGCAGGCAGGTCCCTGATGCCCCCGCTCAACCTCCCTCCAAATCATGATTAACCCTCAGGCAGGCTCATTTTCCCCCAGGCGGCCGGCGCGCCAGGCGTAGAGGAAATAGACTGCCAGGCCCAGCGCCAGTCATATGAACAGACGCAACCAGGAGCCTTCCGGCATGGAGACCATCAGGGCCAGGTAGACCACAGGGCGCTGCCGGCCTGGGGCATCATGGCGGCCAGTTCGGCATAGCCCAAGGCCGCCAGGGTGCAGGCCCCGCCGGCCAGGAGAAAGGAGAGGATGAGGCCCGGGCCGGCGATCTTCACCCCCACCCCGGAGATGACGAAGATGCCGGCGCCGATGATCTGGGCCACCCCGATGACCACCAGGCCAGGCAGGTGAGGCTGCGGCTCAGGACGGTAGCGCCGTTTTCGGACGCCGGGCCACCCTGCACCAGCTTTTTTACCGTGAAAGTCCACCCGTAGGGGCGGTTCGCGCAGCGCCCCTACAAGGAATTTCATGATTGGGGGTGACTCAAAACGGCCATGATGGTCTAGCCGGCAAACGTCGGCCCAAGGATCGCCAGGTCAGCCCGGTTGGCTGGGCGGGCCTCAGAATTCCACAGCCTCAGCGTTGATCTGGAGCTGGGCGCCTGCTCCCCGGGCCGGCGGCAGGCTTACCACGCCGGTCACGGTGAGGGGTTTGTCCAGGGCGGTGGAACTGAGGTTCTGCACCATCTTTGGGTCCGGCAGGTTGCCGAACAGCACCTCGATCATGCCTTGGGGACCCTTGAGCATGAGAGATTTATGGTGCACCATAACCGGCCCCGGCATGCCCTTGACCTTCACCCGGGCGCCCAGGTAGCGGTCTTTGCTGGCCAGGAGTTCGGCCACGGTCAGAGATTCCAGGGCCGGGGGTTGGCTCGGCACGGCCATGGGCGCCGCCGGAGACTCCGGCTTCTTCAGCAGGTCCAAAATGGCCTGCTGCCCGGCCTGCACCTGGGTGAGCTTTTCCTGCGTGGCGGCCATTTGCGCTTTGAGCGCCTGAACCTCCTTGCGGAGCTCTTCATCCGCCTGGTTCGAGGGCGCACAGGCGGACAGAAACACCAACGCCATGAGCATGGCCATGAGGCGGCCCACACCGGCGGGGGCCGGTGGCTGCGGTAAGCCGGGAACCGTATGCATAAAGATAACCTCTGAAGGAATTGGACTTCGGGAGGGCCCCAGTCCGGGCCGCCTTACACGGGGTCCGAGGACCCCGCCGCGGCTTTTGCCCAGTTTAAGGGATAAACTCTTTCAGGGCAATGGCTAAATTAATCCCCAGGCGTCCCCCGACTCCGCCCTCAATGAAAAAATGCGCCGGAGCAATTTACCTTGGGGCCGAAGCCGGTTACAATGGAGCCACGCGGCGATTTGAAAGGAGAAACGCTTATGGCCCGCATCTTGATCACCGGTGGGGCGGGGTTCATCGGCTCCCATCTGGTGGAGTACCTGCTCAGCCGGGATCACGACATCCTGTGCCTGGATAATTATTTTACCGGCTCCAAAGTCAACCTGCTCCACCTGCGGGACCATCCCCGGCTGGAACTCATCCGCCACGATGTGGTCAACCCCATCATGCTGGAGGTCGATCAGGTTTACCACCTGGCCTGTCCGGCCTCGCCGGTGCATTATCAGTACAACCCGGTGAAGACCATCAAGACCAACGTCATGGGAACGCTCAACATGTTGGGGCTGGCCAAGCGGGTGAAGGCCCGAATCCTCCTGGCGTCTACGTCGGAGATCTATGGCGACCCCCAGGTTCACCCCCAGCCGGAGGGCTATTGGGGGAACGTCAACCCCATCGGGATTCGCAGCTGTTATGATGAAGGCAAAAGGGTGGCGGAAACCTTGATGATGGACTATCACCGCCAGAACCGGGTGGATACTCGCATCGCCCGCATCTTCAACACCTTTGGGCCCCGGATGGCCCTGGAGGACGGCCGGGTGATCAGCAACTTCATCGTCCAGGCCCTCACCGGCCGGGACATCACCATTTACGGGGAAGGGCAGCAGACCCGGTCGTTCTGCTACGTCTCCGACCTGGTGGAAGGGCTGGTGCGGCTGATGAACCGGGACGGCGTCACCGATCCCGTCAACCTGGGCAATCCCGGGGAATATACCATCATGGAAGTAGCCCAAAAGGTCCTGGGATTGATCAGCACGCCTTCGGCCTTCATCCACCGGGACCTGCCGCCGGACGATCCCGGGCGGCGGCGCCCGGACATCACCCGGGCCCGGGAGTTGCTGGACTGGCAGCCCACCGTGTCCCTTTTAGCCGGTCTGAAGGAGACCATTCCCTACTTTGCGGCAAGACTCAAGCAGGAAAATATCCCCGTGGCCGCGAGCCTTAATTTCTAGCCTGATCCTCCTGGCCGGTGGCGGTCTGATGCTGGGCGCCTGCGGGGGCGAACCCTCCGCCCCGCCCCAAGCCGCCCTGGTGGTGCGGATCGTTGATGGGGACACCCTCATGCTGGAGGGCGGCATCAAGGTCCGGGTGCTGGGCATCGATGCCCCGGAGATGGAGAAAGACGGCCAGCCGGCGGATTTTCTGGCCCACCAGGCCAAAGCGGCCTTAGCCGAGCTCATCCTCAACCGCACCGTCAGCCTTTCGTACGACCGCCTGCGCTATGATCATTACGGCCGCCTTCTGGCCTACCTCTTCCTTCCGGACCACACCCTGGTGAACACCGAACTGGTGCGCCGAGGCCTGGCCCGGGTCTATTTCATCGCCCCCAATCTGCGTTACCAAAAGGACCTGCTCACGGCCCAGCAGGAGGCCATCGAGGCCCGGCGGGGCATCTGGCGGCAAATGCTCAAGCAAGACGAACCCTTCTACCTGGGGAATCGCAATACCTTACGCCTGCACCGCCCCAAGTGTCCCCTGGCCGCCAACATGGCCAAGGCCAACCAGGTGCGCTTCACCTCGCTGAAATCGGCCTACCTCCAGGGCTACAGCCCCTGCCGCAGCTGCAAACCGTAAGAGCGGGTTTTGGGTTCTGGGTTTTTGGGCAAGGCTCCACGTTTTTGATGCTGAGCTACGTAGGGCGCGTTCCACGCGCCATTAATGGTGCGTAAAACGCACCCTACAAAAACTTAGAGGCGGTTTTCGGTAATTTTAATCAAAGGGGCAGCCGAAATAGGTGAGCACCCAGAGGGCCGGAAGGTACACGCTCAAAAGAGACTGAAGCCCGGCGACTGACCGCGGCCAGCCCGTGGCTCGGAGGATGTACTCCCTCATCTGTATTCGGCTGGTCCAGGAAGTGTAGGGTGCGCACTGCGCACCATGCTTTTTAAAGAACAGCCGAGGGCGGCTGTTCCACATTTTCTCCTGAGCGCGTTACCGAGAACCCAGAACCCAGAACCAAAAACCCGTCTCACCTCGCGCCTTCATGGCGCAGCAGCCAGCGCTTGCGGTCCAGGCCCGAACTATAGCCCCCCAGGCCGCCATCCGCCGCAATGACCCGATGGCAGGGGATGATGAGGGGGATGGGATTGACCGCATTGGCCTGGCCCACGGCCCGGGAGGCCTTGGGGCTGCCCACCCGGCGGGCCAACTCTTTATAGGAGATGGTCTGGCCCCAGGGAATCCGGCGCAGTTCCGGCCACACCCGGAGTTGGAAAGGGGTGCCCCGGGGGTCCAGGGTGAGGGCGGCGAAATCGGTGGGGACGCCGCGGAAATAATCGGCAAGCGCATCTCTCGCTTGGTTCATGAATGGTATCACCGTGGACGGGGGAGCCTTATGTTTTGGAGAGGATTGCCCTCCGGCAAACTCCAGGGCTGTGAGGCCCTGTTCAGTGAAGCATAACCAGAGAGGCCCCAGTTCAGGGGGAGTCTCAGGGAAGGCAACAACCCATTCCGGTTCAGGGTCCTTTCTCTTTACCCGCATATTGCCTCCAGCGAAGATGAGGTCTTATCAACACCGGCGTCTCGCCGGTGCTTTCTTATAATAAGGGATTGGGGGTAGGGGTTTGGGGTTTTTTGTAAGGGGGGTAAGGGCCTCGGCCCTTAGCCCCCTTCCCCAAGAAAATGCCTTTTCAGCCGCCAGCGGTGCCACCAGCGTAGCAGGGAATGGGGCGGCGGCTGGGTTTTGGTCTCTTGCCAGGCCGGGTTGAACGGCAGGTCCAGCACGTGCAGGGTGGGGTGCCCCGTCTTGGCCAGGCGGGCCCGGCAGGAGGCGCAGTAGGTGACCAGGTCCCGGGTGGCCTCGGACAGGCGGAAGTCGGTCATTTTCTTGGCCAGTTCCGGCGCCACCGCGGGCACCATGCCGCCTGAGCCGCAGCAGATGCTGCGCTCCCGGTTGTGGGCCATCTCCTCCACGGAGTAGCCCAGGTCGGCCACCAGGCGGCGCACCGCGTCATGGATCTGGGGGGCCTGGCGGGCGCCGCAGGCGTCTTGTATGTTAAAGATTGCCGCCGCAGTGCTTGAAGCTCCGTCCGGCAGACCCACCTCGTTCAGCACCTCGTAGATCG
>Ga0154821_1193_pt2 | contig 11281 bp, 14 predicted proteins | sample Rifle2008BG16ft_FD_116125 | JGI IMG/M metagenome (GOLD analysis project Ga0154821, IMG submission 116125) | Desulfobacca sp. RBG_16_60_12 | reverse complement strand
CCCGTTTCGGTTTTTTTCATGATCAATCCAGCGGTTGAGAAAGCGCCTTTTTCATTAACTTGTCATGCTAAAGGCCGCAAAGCCTCCTATTGGTCGTATGGCCAGTTACGGAAAAACCCCTTAGAAGCGCCACTTATCGATATGCCTCCCGTCGGTGCCGAACCTGGGTGACGACTATTAATTGACCCAAATCATCGATTTCATAAATAAGACGATAGTTACCGACCCTGACCCTATATAATCTTGCATGTCCTTGCAGCTTCCTAACCCCTCGCGGACGAGGTTCTCGGTGCAATTTCTCGATTGTCATCCCCACCCGATGCTTAATATCCGATGGGAGGAAACGAAACTCTTTGGCGGCCGAGGCCACAAACTGAATGCGATAATCACCCAGCCTTGGTCTCCTCCTGAGCCATTTCGGCCTTTAAGTCCTCCCAATCAACCGTTGGCTCGTGTTTCCGTGAATGGGATACTATGACATCATAGATATCTTCCCACAGCTCTCCCCACTCCGATAGGTCGATGAGAACGGCTTTTTTCTTACCCGTATCATCTATGACGAACTGGATGCCTTTCATGTGTATATCCTTATTTGCTTTACAAATTTTGCCACGCTTTATCCTCTTCGAGCCGCAGCCAATCTTTTTTAAGAGAGGACTCGCTGGCAAATGCCGTGGCCATCTTACCAGAAATTATCTTCCCCTTTAAAAAGTGCACGAAATCCAGCCCCTCATCAAGCAAAAGTTCAGGAAATTTCTCTACTTCGCTCTTAATGATTTCCACTTTATTCATAAGAGAGTCCTCCCTCTTGTTTCGCGGCAAATTTTAAATCAGAACTACATAAAAAAAAGCGGGCCTCAGCCCACTTCCGGGAAATTCCAAGATATGTGGTTAATCTCGGGGCACCCCAGAGCAACTACTTATCTCCGCCCTCAAAGTAAGCCGGCCATCCTGCCCCTTACTGCCGGCAACCTCGATGGGGGAAGCGGGTCTCCCCGGCGGACCGGTTGGCCTTTTGCGCCAACCGTCTCGCCCCCGGGGCTGGAGCGGGCAACGGGATTCGAACCCGCGACACCAAGCTTGGGAAGCTTGTACTCTACCAGCTGAGCTATGCCCGCCCAATGCTCAACAAGTATTTTTAATAAATTTCCGCAAAATTGTCAAGGCTTTTTCCGGCTGGCGGCCTGATCTGCCGGTCTCTCCCCCCCGCCTCGGGACCGCCTCATCCCACCTGACGGTGGAAAAGCTCTTATGGTGGTGTCATTCTGCCCGGCGCCGCCACCATCCCTCCTGCGCTTCGAAACATGAAAATTCGCTTGAAGTTATTTCGGAGGAGCGCCGATAGGGCTAGTAAATCTTGGCCTGGAGCGCACCGATGGAAACCGTCTGCCTTTCAAAACCTGCGTGGCTGGCCGCCGGCCTCCGGTTTGTCCTCCTGGGCTTTGTCACCCTGTTGCTGCTTCCCGCCCCGGCCCGGTCACAATCCGCCTGGCCCCAGGGAGACGTGGGCAAAACCCCCGCCGGCGTCATCACCTCCGGCCGCCGCCCGTCCCGGTGCCCCCTGCCGCCGGCGTCCGCCTTCACTTTACAGACCAATCTCCGCAAGTATCTGGAGGCCTGGCCGACGCCAGGCTCCACCGCTACCGAAGCCTGGCCGGAATATATCCCGGAGGATGGGGAAGAGCAGGACTAACAGCCAGATATAGGGTGCGCACGGCGCACCATGATACTTGCCTATTCAGAATAAAGCGCCCCAGGCCGCGATTTATCCTGCCCTTGAGGGCACAATGAATGGCATTCGGAGGCAGTGGTCTTTTAAAGTCCAGCCGGTCGGCTGGGGTAGAGGCCCTCAAACCAACTGTCTTCAGATGCAGCCGCCGCACAGGCCGTCGATGTCCCCGGCGTGCAGCTTGCAGAAATCCTGCCCGCACTTGGTGCAGTCGTCCAGGTACGCCTCCAGGCAGGAGTCGCACTGCCGCTCCCGCTCCACCCGGTAATCGTCGGGAAGCCCCGGTGTCCTGCAATGATGGCTATCCTTCAGGTGCGCCAGGATCTCGGCCTCGCTCACTTCCCGGTCTCGATTCCATCTCGACCTCTGGCCGCAATGACTGCAGCTTGCCCGGTGCCGCCACATGGTTCTTTCCTTATATCTTAATCCCTGGGGCTGACCCCCGGGCCCCGCCTCAGTGCGGCGCCAGTGCCCGCCGGGCCGCGGCGATATCCGCGTGGATTTGGGCCGCCAGGGCCTCTAAGGAGGGGAAGCGCGCCTCCTCCCTCAGGCGCGTGACGAATTGCACCTCCAGAGATTCGCCGTACAGGTCCCCGGAAAACTCCATCAGGTGCACTTCTAAGGAGAGTTCCGCATTGTCGAAGGTGGGACAGGTGCCCAGGTTGGCCACCCCGGGCAGGATGGCGTCGCCCCGGCGCACCCAAACGGCATAGATACCGCGGGCCGGCAGCAGTTCGTTGGGGGTGAGGAGGTTGGCCGTGGGCACTCCCAGGAGCTTGGCTCCCCGCCCCTTGCCCTGGACCACCCGGCCCGCCACCCCGTAAGGGCGGCCCAGCAGGCGCCCGGCCTCCGTCACTTTGCCCAGGCGCAGCATAGCCCGGATCAGGGAACTGCTCACCACCGCGCCTTCCACTTCCACGGCCCAGACCACCTGCACGGTGAACCCGTGGACCTCACCCATTTCTTTCAAGAGGTCGATATTGCCTTCCCGGCCCCGGCCGAAACAGTAGTCATGGCCCACCACCACTTCCCGGGCCTTAAGGCGGTCACAAAAATACTGCTTGACAAACTCCCGGGCCGGCAGCGCCGCAAATTGCCGCGTGAAAGGCAGGACCACCACGGCATCCAGCCCGGATTCGGTCAACAGGCGCAGCTTCTGGTCCTGGGTAGTGAGCATCGGCAAATTTACTTCCGGCCGCAGCACCTTCACGGGATGGGGGTTGAAGGTTACCGCCACTGCCTGTCCCCCAAGCTCCCGGGCCCGCTGGCACACCCGTGCCAGAATGGCCCGATGGCCCAGGTGGACCCCGTCAAAATTGCCGATGGTGGCCACCGTCCGGGAAAAACCTGTCTCCCCCGGGGGGAGATCATCATAAACCATCAACGCGTCGCCTCTCGCAGTTTGGCCTTGCAATATTTACCCTAAAATTATATATATCTAATTCGGAAATTGCCAGGGCGAAGCGCTTCAGGCTCTCCCCGGCATCCGGCCGAAGTGGCGGAACTGGTAGACGCGCTGGGTTCAGGGTCCAGTGAGGGTTTCCTCGTCGGGGTTCAAATCCCCGCTTCGGCACCATCAGATTAAATAAGGCGTAATCTCAAGGGGTTACGCCTTTTGTTTTCGCTTTCCGCCCCCATGCGCCCCTCCCCGACGACCAAACCGGCCCCCGCCAGGTTCAGGTAGGCGCACTCACTAGTGAAAAGAAAAGGCGGCAATCGCCGCCTCTTTCCCCGGCAGCCCCAGACCATCCCTTATGGGCCGCCACCCTCTCAACCCGTTTTTTTCGTAGTTGTGTATGTCAAGTTCTGCAAATTGGTCGAGGCATACAGGTTTTTTTTAGTCCTCCCGAGCCATTGAGCTAAGCTGCGGAGGGCCGCCGAGAATGGGCCCCAAATTGCTCGTCGGAGGCGGCCCGGATCGGCGATCTCATCGGTGAGCAGGGGCAGGTTTGGTTGATAGCAATCTGGAGCCCATGGACGCAGAAGTGTTTAAGGCCAACCCCTGGAGCGAAATCGCCGCCGAGAGTTGGCGCGGGCTTTATTAAGGAAAAAGAAAGCCCCGAAGAGGTTTTTTAATTCCTCTTTCAGAATTGTCCCCTTAAAGGAGCTAATGACCTAGCCCATCTCCAAAAAGAGACGCGTGAGTTGAAACAGATAGCCGCATGGGAAGAATTGGCAAGCGGCCTGCCGGAAGTGATGTAACTTTGAGGCGGGCTAAGTTAAGGATGGCTGGGGTTAAAGCGTTTCCTAAATTTGCTGAGGACAGGATAAACCCTGTGGGCCAATGGGGAGATGCTGGCGAGGAAGGTCCCCAGGGCCTTGCCCCAAGCCGTATTCAGTCTTATCTTTACTCCTTGCCCCCAGTCCACGGCCACCACCCGACCCAGCACCTGTCCCGGGTTGATATATTCCCGGGTGCTGCGGGGAAGGCTGTCTCCCCGGGCCACCAACGTCAGCCGCCCGTTTTCCCAGAATTTCTGCACCAAACGGTGGGCCACCACCGCTTTTCCCGCCCGATGGTACAGCATCACGTCTCCGGGGCGCAAGTCATCCGCTGCCAGCGGCTCCACTTGAATGACGCTGCCGGTTCGGAGAAGCGGAAACATGCTGGAGCCCATAGTGTTGCAGCGTAAGCTATAACCGCGCCCCAAGGTCTCCCGGCAGAGGGAGAGAAAGCGCAGCGAGCCGACGCTCACTGCAGACCCCGCACGAAGTCTATTACTTTGGTATCGGGCACAAAGCCCAGCTCATAGCAGGGAACTTCGGCAGCCACCTGGGAAAGGAATTCCACCACAAATGCCATGCCTTGCGGGTCATAAAAGGGCGGGAAACAGCAGACCATCAACTGGGTAACGGCTTCCATGGTGGAGAGCGGTCGCAGTTGATTTTTGGGAGACCGGGACAGGAAGTAAATCCGCTCCAGGGGCGCGGCTTCCGGGGAGGCGATATGGGCGTCGCCGTGCCAGGGGGTGCCGTACATCATATAGCGGTCATCCTGCCGCCGTAGGATGATGCGATCATCGCTAAGCAGGGTCGCCCCGGACCCCTGCCAGAGGTTGGCCATGGTGCTCTTGCCGGCCCCCGAGACTCCCACAAAGAGCAAGCCCCGGCCACCGTCATCGAATCCCAGGGAGTGGATGATCACCCCCAGGCGCCCCTTAGCCAGGTAATTGAGCATCAGCAGCTCCGCCGTGGGAAATATGAGCGGATCGATAGTAACCTGCTGCGTCGGCTTGACCGCGCCGGGCTGCCGTCGCTGAATAAACAGGTCCCCGGCCGTAAAGGCGCGGTTCATCACCGCCATCCGGTGTGGGTGGTGGTAATCTCCCAGAATTAGAGGGATTGCGTAACCGTCTCGGTGGCGATAGAGGGACCAGCGGTGCGCTCCGGTTTGAAGCGCCTCACTCTCCGGGGGCAAAGATGGCAGGTCGCCATAGCGCACCTGGAGCAGGATGTCGGGGACGCCGTTGTCCACCAGGAAACGGTCTTCGGGCGAGGGCAAGGCCAGGGGGGGACAATCGCCGCCGCACGGTGCAACCGTGATGGTCACCCTTCCGATCCTCAGGTTCAAGGTCTCAGGTTTCCCTCTGATATTTTGATCCATGGGAAATCAAACCCGTTTTCATAGGGATCGCAGCCTTTCTCCGGGGAAATGATGTCCTGCATCAAGGGCAAATCTGCACCGCGCCCCAGATTCTTGAGCAGGCTAACTCACACCCTCAGCTGGCGGAGGTCAGGCAAGTAGGCGTACCAGTCATAAGCGGGTGACAAGTACAAGCCGCCCCAGAACCGGTGACCTTACAGGCTGTCAAGGCCGCTTCCTCCGGCCGCAGTTCCACCTTGGTGACTTTGGGTTTCTCGTAAGTCTTCTTCATAATTCCGCCTCCTTTGGATGATGATGCGCACCAAAAACCGCCGCACGCAGGTGGGCGGTCCTGCAGACATACTCCACCACGCCTCCGGGGATGCCCTGCTCCAACATTCCCCACCCGGGACATTGATCGCATATGTTGAGCCAGGCGCAGGTAACACAGGGGTTATCCTCGGGCCATTGCTGTTGTCGCGCTTCCAGGAGAACCTCCTCCCATCCCGCCTTGAAGGAACTGCGGCTCAGAGAAACCCCTGGTTGCCGAACTGTGATGCATAAAGACATAATTCCAGCGGGACCGATATGAAAACTGGTCCAGCCGGCGCCGCACCGAAAAAGGTCCCTGATGACCGGTTTATACTGGATATCCCGAAAACGCTCCCGCCAATGCTGGGAAGACTTCTTATCGGCCAAGTCCAAAGCCACCAATTGTTCCGGCGGCAGGCGGTAACCGCAGGGCTGGGAGGAGCCGTCCAGCCGGGCGTTCACCATGGGGTCGTGGCGGAAATCAACTCCCAAACCTTGAGCCCAGGCCCTCATGCTATCCAGTTCCGACGCGTTCATGGTCAGAAGCATAGTTTTCAGGGTAAGGGGCAGGTTGCGCTCCAAAAGCAGTTGAATACCTCGCCGGCACCGCTCAAAGGACCCGGGGACCCCGGTGACGGCTTCATAAGTTTCTCGGGTGTGGCCGTAAAGGGTAATTTCCACCGAAAAAGGCCGCCACCGGGCCAGATGGTCGGCAATCTCCGGGGTTATCAGGGTGCCGTTGGTGAACAGGGTGATGAGCAGTCCCCGCTTTTTAGCATAGGTGTAGATATCCAGAAAGTCGGGGCGCACCAGGGGTTCCCCGCCGGTGATGAGCAGCCAGAGGCAGCCTGCCGCCACTATTTCGTCGATTAGGCGGGCCCATTCGGCAAAAGAGAGTTCATGCTCTCTCACGGCTCGGTCAGCGACGGGCTGGTTGATAAAGCAGTGGACGCACCGGAGATTGCACCTGGCCGTGAGCTCCACGCTCCCATGAATGGGAATCCGGCATTTGCCGGCCTGCGTATGGAGCCGTTGACTCCAATCGCTATAACGCATCTCGGGGGAGTGATCGCAACCCATATTAGGCTTCCTTCACCCCGCCGATCTTTTGCAATTGCTCTAAAAAGTCCACCAGGTCGATTTCGGTCTCCTGGGAGGTCACCTCGAACTCGCCGGCGATGATGTCCCGGATTTCCCGGATGGACCGCTCCACATCCAACAGTTCCCAGATACGCCCGGCCACCGGGTTCAGCACAAAAATATAATTAAGATCCGCCGTCCGTTCGCTGATGGGCACCAGGAGACATTCGTCTCCGATGCGGCGGTAGACCATGTCGGGATCTTTAGAAAAACGCTTCTCCAGGTAATTGGTGCTTTCCATCAAAACTCTCAATTAGGTATAAGATTTTGCCTTCGATAATGCGTTTATTTTTATATCCAGAGCCCCATTCTGTCAAGGCAAATTAAGCGCAGATGTCAATAGCACATAAAGTTATCCGGTTGCAGAACCCCTGAAATGTCCGGTTGGTTTACAAGAGAATTTTGCTTAACCGGGGGTGGTCTTTCGGGAGGATCAACCAACTCTAACGAGCCACCCGCCACGTTAACCGGGAGGTCCGAACCCCGGGTAAAACCGGGCAATTATTTCTGCAGATATATGACCACCAGTCCCGCCAGGATGATGCCGAAGGCCACGTAATCGCCATAAGCCATGAACCTGGCCAGGCCCCGGCTGGGGAGCGGCCGGCCGTGCTTCACCCGCCGGCGGCCCAGGTTGTTCAGTAACAGCACCCCCATGCCCGCCAACGCCAGAATTTCTCCCGATTTAATCGCCACGCCTCTCACCCCCACGATCCACGAAGCCCTTGATTTGATACCGGGTTGCGTTCAGAGAGCTATCTTTTGTAGCCGCAGGCTTTACCATGAAAGTCCATCCCTAGGGACGGTGAGGGCACCGCCCCCACAAGGAATTCCATGATTGGGGGTGACCCAAAACGGCCATGATCCTTTAGCCTGCGCCTGCACAGGCGAGACGCCGGTGCCACCTGTTTGAATGCAACTCGGTTTGATTGCGTAATGTATAGTAACACAGCGCTCCCCCGCCGCCAAGGAAAGACCGCCGCCCGGCCTTTCGGCCTCAAGGTTTGCGGGGCAGCAGGTTGGCCAGCAGGTTGAGGGCCGCCACCAGCGCCGCCAGTCCAAAGGCCTTCTGGAAGGGGACCATATCCGGACTTACCCCCGGGATGGGCGAGGCGTGGTTGCCGCTGAGCCAGGCAAAAACCGCCACGATCAAGGTGATGCCCACCAGGGACCCCAGGTTCTTCAGGACCGCGTTGGTGCTGGCCGCCAGCCCGATGAAGGCGGGCTTCACCCCCCGCAGAATTTCATTAAGGTTGGGGGCCTGAAAGAGGCCGAAACCCAGGCCGATGACCATGAACCTGGCCGCCAAGCTCAGGGTGGTAGTGTCCGGGTCCGTAAAGATGAGCGAGATCAACCCCGCCAGGATCAGCCCGGCTCCGGTCCTCAGAATCAGCAGGTTCCCCAGCCGGTCCGCCAGGTAGCCGCCGAAGGGGGCCACCAGGGCATTGCTGGCGCTCAGGGCCGCCAACATGAACCCGGTCTGACCCGGGGTGTAGTGATACACCTGCTCCAGGAAAAAGGGCAGCAGGAAGAAGACGCCCATCACCGGCGCAAAGGTCAGGACCACCGCCAGGGACCCGGCCACAAAGGGCCAGCGTCGCCAGAGCTCCGGGTGGAGCAGGGGGTCGGGGCGCCGGCGTTCCCTAAAATGCAGGGCCAGGCCCAGAAGCGCCGCCAGCCCTAAGGCCCCCAGGGTTTCGGGGCTCCACCCGGATTTCTGGATCCAGGTCAAGCCCAGCAGGAGCAACCCCAGGGTCCCGGCCAGGATCACGGCTTCCCCCAGGTCAAACGACTGCCAGCTCCAGGCCTTCTGGGCCTTGATGGGGCTCAGGACCCGGCCGCCCACCCAGAACGCCCCGGCGCAGATGGGCAGGTTGATGAAAAAGATAAACGGCCAGCCCAGGTAGGTGGTGATGATGCCTCCCAGGGGCGCGCCCACGCTGATGCCGGTGGCGAAGGCGGTGGAAAACAGCCCCAGGGCCAGTCCCCGTTCCCCTTCCCCGTAAGCCAGGGCAATGAGTTTGGGGGCCACCCCCAGCATCAACGACCCCCCAATCCCCTGGAGGGCCCGGCCGGCCACCATCCAGGCCAGGCTTGGGCTTAGGCCGCACAGGGCCGAGGCCCCGGTAAACACCAGCAACCCCAGGAGGAAGAGCCTGCCCGGGGCCAGAAGGTCCCCCAACCGGCCGCTGGTCAGCAGCAGCGAGACGTTCATCAGGAGGTAGATCAGCATGACCCAGGAAATCTGCACCAGGGAACACCGGAAGTCCCGGGCGATCTGCGGCAGGGCGATATTGACGATGCTGGTGTCCAGGGTCGCCATAAAGGCCCCGAGACAGATGGCCAGCAGAACGACGCGTCGGTTCAGGCTCGGAGGTTCCGAAGTCGGGGCCGCGGCAGGCATGACCCTTATCTTACGCCAAGCCGCGCCGAAGTGGGAGAGGATTTTTCGGTAATGGGCGCATCGGCCCATCTGAGGCCGCTACGCCATGACCGTTCACCTGGCAAAATGTCATTTGAAATGTAGCCGCAAGCTTTAGCTTGCGCAGGCTCAAGCCTGCGGCTACAAAAACAAACCCGCAAAATTGTCAGGCATCGTTGCGACCCGCCGGGGATGTGAACTTTTGGGAGGAAATGAGCCACCCGGGGTGTTGGAAAATAAAACTGGCGGAGAGAGAGGGATTCGAACCCTCGGTGGAAGTTTCCCCCCACACTCGCTTAGCAGGCGAGCACCTTTGGCCGCTCGGTCATCTCTCCGGTAGGGCTTACGCTTGGTTTACGGCCGGTTCAGGGCCATGTCAGGCGATTATATCTTGATCTATCTCCTGATAGGGGAAAGCAGATGGCGGAGGGAGTAGGATTCGAACCCACGGACCTTCCGGTCTGCGGTTTTCAAGACCGCTGCCTTAAACCACTCGGCCATCCCTCCACATCATGTTTTTTTAACACCGGACCCGGCCATTGTCAAGGAACGGTGGCTTTGTACACCCGTAGGGGCAGGTTTAAAACCTGCCCCTACCAAAACATTGACGGACCTTGGCCTATTGGCGCCGATCCACGACCCGCTGGGCCTTGCCTTCGCTCCGGGGCAGGGTGTTGGGCTCCACCAGCTCCACCCGGGGCGTGACCAAAAGCTCACTTTTGAGGGCCTCGGTGATCCGTTTTTGCAGCTGCTTCAGATACCTGAGGTCCTCCTGGAAGAAGTTCTGCTGCACTTCCACCTTGACCAGCATCTGGTCGCTGTAATCCTGCCGGCTCAATTCCACCAGGTACTGGGTCCCCACCTCCGGCATGGCCATGAGCACCTTGTCGATCTGCAGGGGGAAGATGTTGACCCCTTTGATGATCACCATGTCATCGCTGCGCCCCATGATCCGAGAGAGGCGTTTGAAGCTGCGGCCGCAGGCGCAGGGCGCCGCCTCATAGGAGGCCAGGTCCCGGGTGCGGTAGCGCAACAGCGGCATGCCTTCCCGGGTGAGGTTGGTAAAGACCAGCTCGCCCACCTCTCCCGGCGGCGTCGGTTCCAGGGTCTCGGGGTCCAGCACCTCCAGCAGGAAGGCGTCTTCCCAGACGTGCATGCCGTTTTGCTCCGGACACTCAAACGCCACCCCGGGACCGTTCATTTCCGAGAGTCCGTAAGAGTTGTAGGCCTTGACCCCATAGGCCGCCTCAATGCGCCGCCGCATATCTTCGGAGTGGGGCTCGGCCCCCACAAAGGCCAGGCGCAGCGGCAGATCCCGGGGGTCCAGGCCGTGTTGGGCGAAGGTATTGAGCAGATACAGGGCATAGCTGGGGATGATGTGGATCGCGGTGGTGGCAAACTGCTGCATCAGCTGCAACTGACGCTGGCTGTTGCCCGCCCCCACGGGGATGGTCAGGGCCCCCAGCCGTTCGGCGCCATAGTGAAACCCCAGCCCCCCGGTGAACAGTCCGTAACCCATCATGTTCTGAAAGACGTCCGCGGCCCGCATCCCGCTCATGTACAGGGAGCGAGCCACCAGGTCGCCCCAGGTCTCGACATCGGCCCGGGTATAATAAATGACCGTGGCCTGGCCCGTGGTCCCGGAGGAAGCGTGGAGCCGCACCATGTCGGCCAGCGGCCGGGCCAGCATTTCTTTGCCGTGCGCCCGGAGATCATCTTTCGTGGTAAACGGCATCCGGCGGATATCCTCCAGGGACCGGAGGTTGGCCGCGGCAACGCCTGCTTCCTTTAAGCGCCGGCCATAAAAGGGGCTGGCCGCGGCGCGCTCCACGGTCTGCCGCAAGCGGCTCAATTGCAGCTCTTGCACCGCCGCCTGATTCAAGGTTTCAAGCTTGGCATCCCAATACACTGCATATCTCCTGGTGGTTTTGCCGGAGACACCCGGCTACCCGACTTTTTATGCGGTTGGCGGCCGGCTGTCAAGGCCTGGGGGCAAATCAACCCGGAGTACGATAAATTTAAGTATCGTCCCGGGGAACCGATGGGGAAAGACAAAAGATGCGGGAGGGCGTTGTGCCTTGGGGTACTTTTTATC
>Ga0154821_1168_pt1 | contig 11336 bp, 13 predicted proteins | sample Rifle2008BG16ft_FD_116125 | JGI IMG/M metagenome (GOLD analysis project Ga0154821, IMG submission 116125) | Desulfobacca sp. RBG_16_60_12 | reverse complement strand
AGCCCCAGGTCCAGCCCCGGCCACAACCCCAGCCGCGGCCTCAGCCCCAGGTGGTACCGAAGCCCCAACCGCAGCCTCAGGTAGCGCCGAAGCCTCAACCCCAGCCGCGGCCTCAGCCCCAGGTAGCGCCGAAGCCTCAACCGCAGCCACAGCAAAAAAAGGAAGAGCCAAAGAAGAAGCCGCCGCCACAAACATAATTACCACGACGCCATCTGACGTCGGATAACCCCAGGTCCTGCCCCTTACCGGGCGGGGCCTGGGCCTTATTGCGCCCCGGCGAGGGCGACCGCATTGACCACGGCTCCCGGCGGAGCCGTAGCCATTTTCCCCCAAAGGAGGACGTATGCCCCACATCGAAGCCATCCGCGCCCAAGAAATCCTGGACTCCCGGGGCCAGCCCACCGTGCTGGCCGAACTCCGGCTGGACAACGGTCTGTGCACCCAGGCCATGGTGCCCTCGGGGGCCTCCACCGGCGAGAACGAGGCCCTGGAACTGCGGGACGGCGGCCCCCGCTACCTGGGCAAAGGTGTGCTGAAAGCCGTCAGCCACGTCGAGGCAGTAATCCAGCCGGCCCTGAAAGGCGTCAACCCCCTGGAGCAGGAACTGATCGATCAGACCATGTGCCGCCTGGACGGCACCCCCACCAAGAGCAAGCTGGGAGCCAACGCCATCCTGGCGGTCTCCATGGCGGTGGCCCGGGCCGGGGCCGCGGTCTCCGGGCTGCCCCTGTACCGTTATCTGGGGGGCGCCGGGGCCGCTTCTCTCCCCATGCCCATGCTGAACGTCATCAACGGCGGGGCCCATGCCGGCAACAACCTGGATATTCAGGAGTTTATGATCATGCCGGTGGGCGGCCCTTCCTTTCAGGAAGCCCTCCGAATCGCCGCGGAGGTGTTCCAGACCCTGAAAAAGGTCCTATCCTCCCGGAAGCTGTCCACGGGCGTGGGCGACGAAGGTGGCTTCGCCCCGGATTTGCCCTCCCATGAGGCCGCCCTGGACCTGATCGTGGCGGCGGTGGAACAGGCGGGCTACCGCCCCGGAGAAGACGTGGTCCTGGCCCTGGATGCCGCGGCCTCGGAGTTTTTCGACAAGGCCAGTGGGGAGTACATCTTTAAAAAGGGCGATGGTTCCCGCCGATCCGGCGCGGCCCTGACGGAGTACTACCGCGAGCTGGCGGCCCGCTACCCCATCGTTTCCCTGGAAGACGGGTTGGGCGAAGCGGACTGGGACGGCTGGGTGCACCTCACCAAGGAATTGGGCGGCCGGCTGCAACTGGTGGGGGACGATCTCTTCGTCACCAATGTCCAGTACTTAAAGCGCGGCATCGAAGTGGGCGCCGCCAACGCCATCCTCATCAAACTCAACCAGATCGGCACCGTCACCGAGACCCTGGACGCCATCGGCCTGGCCCGGCGTCACGGCTATCGCGCCGTCATCTCCCACCGTTCCGGGGAGACCGAGGACACCTTTATTGCCGACCTGGCGGTGGCCACCGGCGTCGGGCAGATCAAAACCGGCTCCGTGTCCCGGTCCGAACGCATCGCCAAGTACAACCGGCTCCTGGTCATCGAGGCCGAGTTGGGGGCGACGGCCCGGTTCCGGGAAGACCCCTACTGGCTGAAACGAGGCTAACCATCCCGGCCTCGGGGAAGGAGCAGGCCCTGCGGCCGTTCCTCCGGGCCGGCCTCAGCGCCACCGCACCACCAAGCCTGAGCGGGCCAGGCGCCGATTCGCCTCCGCTCCCTCATAAAGTATTCGGGTGGGATTGGTATTCTTCATCCATCAAATAACAGACGGTTAACGGAACAATCACGGTCAACAAAACCGCCTTTTTTATTGATCACCGCCGTTGATTTTGCGGTCTTGCTGGTGGTTTTTGTTTTTGACATTTTTCTGGGGCAATGTTATCGTGCCCTAACTTTTAGTATCATCCGAGCCTGCATCAAAAGGGGGAGGAAATGGTGCGGCGTAAGTGGGGCAATGGCCTGATGGTCATGGTGCTGGCGGCGTGCGTGTTGCTGCCGGGAAGGGTGCAGGCGGCGGAGTTCGACGTCAGCAAGTTCAACCAGGAAGTTGGACTGCGCTTCGGCTACGGCAAAAACACCACAACCGCCTCGGTCCACCTTTACAGCTTATTGCCCCGCTGGGGCATCTTTCTCATGCCCCCGGGCAAAAAATGGGGCCCCTTCGGAGCCTCGTTCGTGGTGGAAGGCATCGTCAGCGTCGCCTCGGCCGATGAGGTGGGCTTTGAAGTGGGCTTCACCCCCATGATGAAGTTCAGTTGCCTCGTCTTTCCCTCAGTCCTGGCCTATATCGAAGGGGGCGCCGGGCTCATCAGCGAGAGTATTAACAGCAACGCCATCGCCCATGCCTTCAACTTCACCCCCCAGGTGGGAGCCGGGTTCGACATCGCCCTGACCTCCCAAATGGCCCTGTCGGTGGCTTACCGGTTCCGCCATTCTTCCAACGCCGGCATCTATAAGGAAAACCCCGCCTTTAACGTTAATTTCTTTCAGGCCGGCCTGAATTACTACTATTAGGACTAGGGTTCCCAGCAGACGGGGTGAAGAATCGACGGGTTCTTCACCCCGTCGCATTGTCGGGAACATACCGGCGGTTCGGTCCACTTTTTACCGGTCCCAGGTGGCCCGGTCTCGTGGATCTAAACTCTTCCTGCAGGATTAAGTCCACCCGCTGTGGCCATTTCCCCCCTGCTCCTGAGCCCCGACCGGCCTAATAAGTGTTTTCCCCTAGGCAAAATGAGTACTTTTACTGATTTATTTCTGGTGACGGAAAAATAAAAATATGAACCGGAAGATATGGCTACCGGGGAGTTGCGCACCACCCCTGGAGAAGACCATCCTCCACCCCAAATTCTGATTTTCTTGACCGGAAGGGGAACAAGACCATGGTCACCGTCATATTTCTCGCCAGCTTTCTCCTGAGCTTCACCGGTATGGTCCTCCTGTCGGCCAAGCGCCATGGCCTCCAACGCCGGAAGCTGCGGGTTCCGGTTGACCGGCGGCCGACTTCACGTCGGGCAGACCCGCCGGCGGCGTGAATCTGAGGTTTCATCGGCACCGGGCCGGAAGAGTCGGGTTGGCGCCGCAGGGGCCCTCCCCGGGCGCAGCTCCTGGGGGTGCCGCCCATTTCTGTAAAACCCCTCCTCCCTCCGGCTTACGTCAAGAAAAACTGCGCAAAATCTGATGACCGGGCATTTTGTCTTGACATATTCAGTAATAATTCTTAAATAATAATCAGACATGGATAATCTCATCCAGCAATTGCGGGACCGCAGGATTGCCGTGACCCCGCAGCGCCTGGCGGTGATGGCTGCCCTGAAGAGCCGGCGGGACCATCCCAGCGCGGATCATATCTATCAGGAGGTGCGGCGGCAATTGCCGGCCATCTCCTTTAACACTGTGTATAAGACCCTGGAGGTCTTATGCCAGCAAGGCATGGTGATCAAGGTCAACCCCCTGCACGCGGTGGCGCGTTACGATGGGGTCACGGGCCAACACGCCCATCTCATCTGCCGGCAGTGCCACCACATCATCGACCTGGACTGGGAGGCCTCGGAAGTCCCCTCCTTGCCTGCCGCGGACCTGCACGGCTTCCAGATCGAGCACCCATCCCTGACCTTCTGGGGCCTCTGTCCCCGCTGTCAGCACGGTGAATCCCCCGAGGAGGACTAGCATGGCGACCTCAGTAGGGCAGGAATATCGCTGTAAGATATGCGGCAATAAGGTGAAAGTGGTGGAAGCCGGCGGGGGCGTGCTGGTCTGTTGCGGCGTTCCCATGAAGCTGGAAAGCGACAAATAGGTCGAGGCGGTGGCCTGAGCTACCGGATAACTGCCCCATCTGCAACGCCACAAAGAAATTATTCCGGCGCCTTGACTGGCGCCGCCCACGGAAGGAAGGTTGCCTGGCGATCTTCCTGCCCCCACGACCTTTCCCAGCCTGCCGCAGCCCTAGCCGGGGGCGCCGTCCCCTTCGGGTGCCGCGCCGTCGTCGGTCAAGATCTCCAGGGCCCGGCGGGCCGCCCGCTGCTCCGCCTCTTTCTTGGTGCGGCCGTCCCCCTGAGCCAGCGGCAGGTCCTGAAGACGCACCTCCACCTTAAAATGTCGGGCGTGGCCGGGTCCGCTTTCGGCCATCAGGTGATATGAGGGAGGGGCCTTGTAGCGCGCATGGGCGAGCTCCTGGAGCGAGGTCTTAAAATCCTGTCCGGGTAAGGCGGTGGCAATCAGCGGGCTGAACCAGCGTTCCGTCAGGCGCGCCGCCGCCTCCAAGCCGCTGTCCAGATAGACCGCCCCCAGCAGCGCTTCCAGGGCATTAGCCAGGAGGGAGGCTTTTTCCCGGCCTGCCTGCCGCTCTTCCCCCCGCCCCAACAAGAGGTGGGCCCCCAAACCTAACTGCCGGGCCAGGGCCGCCAATTGCCTGGCATTTACCAAGGCGGCTCGCCCCCGGGACATCTCCCCTTCGGAACTTTCGGGAAACCGGGACAGCAGCAGGGCGCTGACGGTGAGGGCCAGGACCGCGTCCCCCAGGAACTCCAGCCGTTCATTGCTGGGGCCGCTCTCCGGATTGTCATGGGCATACGAACTGTGGCGCAGGGCCTGGTCCAGCAACCCGAGATTCCGGAAGCCCTGGTCCAGGCGCTGGGCCAGGCCCTCCAGTTCCTGCCGCCGGGCGGGGGGCAGGTCTGGCCACAAAACCGTCATCAGCCCCGTGCCTCCGGGCCACCGCCAGGGATCGCGACCTTCTCCCCGAGTGCCATCCGTTTGCCCCCATTCCCGGCAAAATAGGGGATTACGAAATATAAAATGAGGGAAACCCTAATTGTGGGGATCGAGGATCGCCTGTACCTTATGGCTAACCTCACCGGTCCAAGGTTTCTGCGGCTGACGACCTTATGCCTGGCGGGGTGAAACTTTGCTGGAGAAGGAGACGCCATGGAGGCCCTCATGCATGTGCTGGAGTCCACGATAGCAGCCCGGGATCCCTATACCGTTGGTCATCAGCGGCGGGTAAGCCAGATAGCCTGCACCATCGGTAGGGAGATGGGACTTTCCGAGGACCGACTGCACTGCCTTCGGATGGCCGGTATACTCCACGACCTGGGCAAGATCGCCATCCCTACGGATCTTCTTTCCAAACCGGGGAAACTCACCCCCATGGAATTCGCCCTGATCAAAACCCACCCCCAGGTGGCGTATAACATCCTTTCGCCCATCAACCTCCCCGGCAACACTGCCAAGATTATCCTCCAACATCACGAGAGGCTTAATGGCTCCGGCTATCCCCAAGGCCTGAAGGGGGAGGAAATCCTCCTGGAATCCAGGATTCTGGGCGTGGCCGATGTTATGGAGGCCATGTGCTCCCACCGTCCTTACCGCGCCTCCCTGGGCCTGGCCGAAACCCTGAATGAACTCACCAGAAACAAAGGGATTCTCTACGATGCGGCCGTGGTGGAAACCTGCCTGGAGCTCTATGGGCAAGACCTGTGTGATCTCCAAGAGGTGAGCCTCACCCTGACCCCCCTGTCGCCTGGCCTGCCTGAACCTCTGATTCCCCCGCATGACGGCGCCCAGACCCGTGAAATTATTGCCCGGGGGCGCCCCTTGCCCGAAGCCGTGGAAGGCAAAGCGCGGCACTGGGCCAGATTGAGCGCCAAGGGGCATCGCTCCTGGATGCACCTCGGCAGCGCCTCCATCTTGGGATGGCTGATCATGGCGTCGGTCAGAGGCTTCTAGGCTCGAGATCACCCAGGACCAAACGCCCTCCCCATCAATTCCCTATCCGGCCGGCCGTCATGGCGCCGGCCCTGCACCAGAGTCCCGCTGCGGATTCACGCCGGGATGTTCGCACTACCGGGTTTAATGCAACCAAGTTAACGGATCACGGAATGAAGGGACTCCGATGGCGTCGTCGCAACGGTAGCCTCTCCGGCTAGCCTGAGCGCGGGTCGGGAAGGAGGGGCACCACGGGTTCGGCCAAGATCTTCTGGCTGATGCCCCGACCCAGGGCCACCCGGCCGCCGTTGATGCCCACGATGATGAGGCCGCGATTATTTTGTATGACTTCCACTTCCCGTCCCAGGTTGAGACCCATGGCCAGCAACCGGGCCCGAAGCATCCGGCCGCCCCGATAGCCGGTAATCCTTACCCGCCGGCCAGCCGGAATCTCGGCCAGGGGGTTTTCCAGGGGTCCCACTGCATCCGCCATGACGTCGGGGTCCTTTGTTAAGACAGCCAAGTTACTCCGCCTCCTGGCAGGTGGCGCAAAGTCCGTGCACCTGCAACTGGTGGCCTTTAATCCGATAGCCGTATTCCCGGGCCAGGTGCACTTCCAGGCGTCTCAGGCCTGGGTCCTCAAACTCCAGCACTTCGCCGCATCCCAGACACCGCAGGTGACTGTGGTGGGCGTGGCCGTAAATGTGCTCATAGTGCCAGTGGCCGTCGTTGAAATCCACCTCTCGGACCAGGCCGCAATCTATCAGCAACGGCAGGACGCGGTAGATGGAGGCCTTGGACACCCTTGAGCCCTTGTCCCTGAGCCTCAGGTGGAGTTCGTCCACATCAAAATGCCCGTGTATCTCAAAAATCTCTTGCAGGATCTGCTCCCTCTCCGGGGTGCGTCTCAGACTGCGCCCCCGGATATATTCCCGGAATACCTGGATCTCCGATTTCATCACCATGCCCGGCGTCATCAATCGATGCTACTGAGAATCAATTGCAATAATAACCTTATTTCGGCCAGAAGTCAAGCACATTCTGGAAAAACACCAGAGCTCACGAAAAACTAACCAAATTGATGCTTTTGCGGCAAAGCCTTTGGGGAACCCCGGCACCTCGCCTGCCGATTCCCATTGACGGGCCGCGGCAGCCCGTTTATGATGAGCCATTCATCGGGGCACAACCCAGCCTTCGCCGGTTCTCACCGGACCGACTCCCGGCGCTGGCGATGACCTCTGATCTGGAGGATTTCGACTCACGGTGAGACCGGACCGGATAGGTCCCGGAGCGCCTGCCGGCGGCCCTTGTACCAAGTTTCGCGCCTAGAGGTAAAATTTTTAGGTGCTCTCGTAGGGGCGCAATGCATTGCGCCCGCAGGGGCTTGATAAATCAAGCCTCTACAACAAAATTACCTGTCTGATGTCAGTATTGAATCAACCGGACAAACTTCCCAGACATCGCGGCGGCGCCTTGGCACAACCTAAACCTCCCTTAGCCACGGACCTGACCTCCCAGCCCCTTTCGACCCTGGAGGGGACGGTGGAGCGCCTCACCTTCGCCGACCCGGAAAGCCACTACGCCGTGGTGCGCCTTAGGGTCAGGGGCCGCCGCCAGCCCGCCACCGTGGTGGGCCCTTTGGCCGCGGTCAAGGAAGGGGAACAGCTCCACCTCAAGGGCCGCTACGAAGTGCATCCCAAGTGGGGGGAGCAGTTCCGGGTGGTGTGGTGGTACGCGGTGCTCCCGGCCACCGTGGCCGGCATCGAAAAATACCTGGCCTCGGGGCTCATCAAAGGCATCGGGCCCGAACTGGCCCAGCGTCTGGTGGCCCATTTCGGCCCTGAGACCCTGACGGTGATCGACGACCACCCGGAGCGCCTGGCGGAGGTGTCCGGCATCGGGCCCAAAAAGATGGACCAGATTCGCCGGGACTGGCAAACCCATAAAGCGGCCCGGCAGGTCCTGGTGGCCCTGCAGGGCCTGGGCGTCGGTATGAGCATGGCCACCAAGATCTATCAGCAATACGGCGCCGGGGCGGTGGAAGTGGTGACCACCAACCCCTATCAACTGGCCCTGGACATCCACGGCCTGGGGTTTCTCACCGCCGACCGCCTGGCCGGCCGCCTCAACCTTGACCCCTTGACCCCGGCCCGCCTGGCGGCGGGACTGCTGCACCTCCTGGATACCATGGCCGGAGAGGGCCACGTTTATGTCCCGGAAGAGGTGCTCCTGCACCGGACCGAGGAATTGCTTCAGGTCCCCCGCCCGCCCCTGGCGGGGACCCTGGAAGACCTGGCCCGGGCAGGACGGGTGGTGCTGCCGGAGTTGCCGGCTGGCCGGGCCGTGTACAAAAAGCCCGCCTGGGTGGCCGAAACCGGGGTGGCCCAGTCCCTGGGACGCCTGCTCACCGCCCCCGGGAGCCACCCGCCGCTCCATCTCGATGACCTCATCGCCCGGGTCCAAGTGCAGCGCGGCTTGACCCTGGCCCCGGAGCAGGCCGCCGCCGTGGACGCCGCCCTCAAGGACAAGGTGCTCATCATTACCGGCGGTCCCGGCACCGGCAAGACCACTATTGTCAGTTGCATCCTGGACCTTTACCAGGGCCTGGGGGCCCGGGTCATGCTCATGGCCCCCACCGGCCGGGCTGCCAAGCGCCTGAGCGAGACCACCGGCATGGCCGCCACCACCATCCACCGGGCCCTGGAATTTTCCCCCCAGACCGGCGGCTTCCGCCGCAGTCCCGGCGACCCGTTGAAGGCGGAAGTGGTGGTGGTGGATGAAACCTCCATGGTGGACACCTACCTGATGTACCACCTGCTCCGGGCCGTGCCTGACGTTGCCCGCCTCATCCTGGTGGGGGACGCCCATCAGCTCCCCGCAGTGGGTCCGGGCAACATCCTCAAAGACCTGATCGATTCCCAGGTCGTCAAGGTGGTTCGCCTCACCCAGATCTACCGCCAGGCCAAAGAGAGCCTCATCGTGGTGAACGCCCATCGCATTAACCAGGGGGACTACCCCGTCCTGCCGAACGAGTTCGGGAAGGGCGACTTCGTCTTCCTGGAACTGGATGACCCCGAGGCCATCAAGGCCAGGCTCCTTAACCTGGTGGCCCAGGAACTGCCCCGGCGCTACGGGTTGGACCCCTTACGAGACCTTCAGGTGATCACCCCAATGCACCGGGGCCCGGTGGGCATCCAGACCCTCAACGTTGAGCTGCAGCAGTGCCTCAACCCCGAGAGCGACCGCTGGTCCTGGGGGGGCCGGGTTTACCGCCGCCATGACAAGGTCATGCAACTCCGGAATAATTACTACAAGGAAGTATTTAACGGCGACATCGGCCAGGTCTGCGGGTTTTTGAGCGCCACCGGCCAACTCCAGGTGGATTTTGACGGCCGGGTGATCACCTATGATCCCGGGGAAAGGGAGGAGCTCACCCTGGCTTACGCGGTGACGGTGCATAAGGCCCAGGGCAGTGAGTTTTACGCCGTGGTCCTGGTCCTCACCACCCACCACTATATGATGCTGCAGCGAAACCTCCTGTACACCGCCCTCACCCGGGGGCGCCGCCTGGTGGTTATCTTGGGCAGCAAACGGGCCCTGGGCATGGCCATCAGGAATGACCGGCCCGTCCGTCGGTATACGCACCTGGCCGCCCGCCTGCGTGAAACCCTGGTCCCGTCACCGGGGTAATAATGCTTGACAATTACGCCTCGCAAGCGCACAATCAATATGTCATGGGGGATACGCGTGGTAACCGATCTGTTTAATACCCTGGAACAGAAACTGGAACTGGTCTTGAGTAAAGTGAGCACCTTGCAGGAGGCCAACGCGGCGCTGCACAAGACCCTGGGCGAAAAGGAACAGGCCCTCAAGGAGTCCGAAGCGGCCCTGGCCCGGGTCTCCCGAGAACGGGAGGCGGTCCGGGAGCGGATCGATAAGATCCTCAATCGCTTAAAAATTATCGATACGGGAGAATCGGCATAGATCCGGTCCAGGAGCCCACGCCGGTGACCGTGGAAATATTGGGCCGCCCCTTCGCTCTGAAGGGAAGCATGTCGAAGGAGAGCCTGCAGGCCGTGGCGCGGGAGGTGGATGTCCATCTGCGCGAATTGCAGCAGGCCTTTCCCACGAGGCCCTTAAGTGACCTGGCAATCCTGGCGGCACTGAACCTGGCATATGAATGCCTGGAGAGTAAGGAGGGCTATCAACAGCTCCAAACGGAAATCAAGACGAGGTCTAGACAATTAATCCAAATATTGGAGGCAAGTGACTCATCTTTTCTCTCCGGCCCGTGACGCCGCCCGGGAACCTTCCGGTTCAAGGCGGGGTTGCAGTCCCGACAGAAAAGACCTGGGGTGAGGGCAAGGACGAGGACGACAGGAAAGTATTCCGGGCGGCAGTAAAACAACGCTCCGGTCAGCAATATTGACCCTGGCGGGAAAAACCAAGCAGACCCAAGGTCCCAGAATATTTGCTGGGATATCAATAAGATATGCGGGGGACAGCGTCAAAGCATGCCCGAGCGTTGTCAGAGCCGTTGTTTCATAAATATAGTGTAAAGTATGATTTATTTTGCCGGTGAAAAATCACCGGCATCGCCGTCCATCCTCTTCCGCCCTAGCAGCATCCACTGTGGCCCATCCTGCCACCGCCCGCCGTCTCGACCCCTCCCGGGTTTATTAGTGAGAAATTTGATCTATCCCGGCCATGGCCGGGGCTAGTACCGCTTGTCGGGGAGTTATTTCGTATATTCGCATAAGGGAATGTCCATGACCATATTGCATTTTATCGTTGAAGTTATCCTGCTGTGCCTCGGCTTTGTGGCTGGTTTTTTCTATCGGAAGTACGTGATGGACAGCCACCAGCAATCCCTGGAGGCGCTGGGCAAGAAGATCCTGGATGAAGCCCGCAAAGAAGCCGAGAGCCTCAGGAAAGAGGCCAAGCTTCAGGCCAAAGACCAGCTCTTGCAAATGAAGATGGACTTTGAAAAGGAGACCCACGAGCGGCGCCACGAAACCAACCAACTGGAGCGGCGCCTCCTCCAGAGGGAGGAAAACCTGGAGAAGAAAGGGGCTCTCCTGGACGAACGCGACACCGAACTGATCAAGCAGCATAAGCAGACCGCCAGGCAGGAAGAGGAACTGAAGGTCCACATCGAGCGCTACCAGCACCTGGTGACGGAACAGAACGCCCGCCTGGAGCAACTGGCCGGGATGAGCGCCACCGAGGCCAAGGAGCATCTCCTCCTGTCCATGGAGCGGGAAATCCGGGCCGACGCCGCCCGCCTGGTGAAGCGCATCGAAACCGAGGCCCGGGAGCACGCCGACCGCAAAGCCAAGGATATCATCGCCCTGGCCATCAAACGCTATGCTTCGGACTATGTGGCCGAGCAGACCGTTTCGGTGGTGGCCCTGCCCAACGAAGAGATGAAAGGGCGCATCATCGGCCGGGAAGGCCGCAACATCCGCGCCCTGGAAGCCGCCACCGGAGTGGATATCATCATCGACGATACCCCGGAAGCGGTCATCCTGAGCGCCTTCAACCCGGTGCGGCGCGAGGTGGCCCGGCGCAGCCTTGAACGGCTCATCTCCGACGGCCGCATC
>Ga0154821_1194_pt10 | contig 11352 bp, 8 predicted proteins | sample Rifle2008BG16ft_FD_116125 | JGI IMG/M metagenome (GOLD analysis project Ga0154821, IMG submission 116125) | Desulfobacca sp. RBG_16_60_12 | reverse complement strand
CTTGGGGCACAGAAGTGGAGGTGTCGGGCCGGCGTCTGATTATGATTGGGTCCAACGACTACCTGGGATTTACCCACGATCCCAGAGTAATTGAGGCAACGGGCAAGGCTGCACGTCGGTGGGGTAGTGGCCCCGGGGGATCCCGATTCTTGTGCGGCAACTTGACCTTGCATGAAACCCTGGAGGATCGACTGGCCGCTTTTGTCGGTAAGAAAAAGGCGGTGGTCCACGCCACCGGGTTCACCACTAATCTGGGGGCCATTGCCTGTATGCTGACCCCCCAAGACATCATCGTCTGTGACCGGGAAAACCATGCCAGCATTTTTGAGGGGTGCCAGGCCTCACGCGCCCGGCTGATTCCCTTTGGTCACAACGATGCGGCGGCGGCGTCCCGCAAGTTAGCGGCGGCGCGCCAAAAAAACGCCAACGGCTGCCTGTTCCTGGTCACCGAAGGCGTGTTCAGCATGTCCGGGGATCTGGCGCCCCTGGACGAACTGGTGGCGCTGAAGAAAAGTCATCCGGACCTGCTGATCTATCTGGATGACGCCCATGGGTTGGGAGTGATGGGCCGCGGGGGAAGGGGAACGGCCAGTCATTTCGGACTCACGTCGGAAGTTGACTTTATTATGGGCACCTTCAGTAAGGCCCTGGCTTCCATCGGTGGCTTCATCGCCGCCGACGACGAGGCGGTGCTGGAGTATATTCGGCACCATTCCAAACCGCTCATTTTCTCCGCAGCCCTTCCCGCCAGCAATACCGCCACCGTCCTGACCTGCCTGGATATCCTGGATGAGGACCCTGACCGGGTTACCCGCCTCTGGGACATCACCCGACATGTCCATGCCGGATACCGGGAGATCGGACTCATCACCAAGAACTCTAAATCTCCCATCATCCCCATATACATCGGGGCGGAAGAGAAAGCGGCCCTTTTTGCGCGTGACATGTTTGAGCATGGCGTTTTTGCTTTGCCCGCCATCTATCCGGCAGTTCCCCGGGGGCAAGCGGTGATCCGCACTGCTTACATGAGCACCCACAAGGATAGCCAGATTAGCTATGTCCTGGAAGTCCTGGAAAAGTTGGCCAAAAAACATCGTATCCGGGCTTGTGACCTCACGCAGCCGGACTCTTTCTTAGAGGAGAGCGGGTTCACCACAACCTATCCCGGTGCCAATGGCACTGCCGTCAGCATGCTGGGCGATTGATGGGGGACCATGGGGAGGGCCGCGCCTGATGAGGCTTAACGACCTCATGCGGGTTAGTGTGCGCCAGGTGATACGCCATCGCCGCCGCTATATGGGAGTGGTGTTGGCTATTGCTTTGGGCGTTGCCGGGTTCCTGAATATTGTCACCATGACCCGGGAGGTCAAGAAAAACTTCAACGAGAATCTTGACCTGATCGGCGGGGTGACCATCTTAAGAATCTATTTCGACAATCAGCGGTCTTACCGGCCCCAATGGTTCCGGGAGCAAACCCTCGCCGCCCTCAAGCACCTCGACGGAGTCAAAGAATTAAGCCTCACGGCCGTAAGGCACAGCCAAGCCAACTATCAAGGCCAGCACTTCGGCTTCAGCACCCTGGCGGTGGATGAAGGTTTCTGGCAGGTCCGCAATTTTTGGCCCCTTACCGGGAAACTGTTCGGTCTTGACGCTGTGTCCGGACGCAAACGGGAGATTGTCTTGGGGGCCGAACTGGCCAAGAAGATCTTCGGCGGCACCCATATCCGAGGCAAAGACCTGGAGATTAACAACGAGATTTATCAGGTATCCGGGGTGTTGGGAGGAGTTACCGACAGCGGGTTGTCGAACTCCTTGTTCCTTCCCCTTACTACCGCCGAGGACCGTTTCCCGGGCAGACTGCTGGCCGACCGTCTCTATCTGCGCTGCGCCACCTGGGATGATGTCGCCACCGTGGCGGCTGCGATTCCCGGGATCGTCCAATCTCACCAATCGCCCGAGCAACTTCACGTCGAAGTCTCCTGGGAAGCCTTAAAACGTGTCAAGTTGCTGGCCTGGTGGATCGAGTTTTTGATTTACCTGGCCACCACCGCCACCTTCCTCTTAGGGGGCGTCGGCATCTGGAACGTGATGATGGCCGCGGTCACCTCCCGAACCCGGGAAATCGGGTTGAAAAAGGCCATGGGCGCTGAAGATCGTGATATTCTGGCGCAATTTCTCTCCGAGGCTCTCTGTCTGAGCGTCGGGGCGGCCCTTTTGGGGGCCGGGATAGGCCGCATCATGATGGAGATTTTGAGTCACATCATCGAAAGCCGCCCGCCGGAAAATCTCTTTCTATTCGGGGTGACCCTGGCGTTCCTGTTCGCGGTGATAATCGGCGTGGGGGCTGGCCTCTACCCTTCAATCCGGGCCAGTCGCATGGAAGTCGTAACCGCCATCCGCTATGAATAAGTTGGGTTCTTCCAGCCCGGGCAACGGCGCCTTGGTTCGGGTGGCCGACCTGTGCAAGACCTATGACAATGGCGTCGATCTGATTCACGTATTGCGCGATGTCAATCTGAAGGTCTTCCCCGGGGAGATCGTGGCGATCATGGGTCCTTCCGGGTCCGGGAAGTCCACCCTGCTCTTTATTTTAGGAATCTTTCTCAATCCCACCAGCGGCTTATATTTCCTGGGTGGTCAGGATGTACTCAGCCTGGATCGCACTGCCCAGGCGGAATTTCGCCGCCGGCGGGTGGGATTTGTCTTTCAGAGCTGCGATCTGTTGGAAAACTCCACCGTCTATGAAAACCTGGAATTCCCGTTAATCTATGCCGGAGTTGAGCGGCGGGACCGGCCAGAGCGTATTGCCACCGCCCTGGAACGCGTCAACCTGGGGCACCGGATTCACCACTCTTCCAATCGCCTTTCCGGGGGTGAGCGCCAACGGGTGGCAGTGGCCCGGGCCCTGGTCAACCAGCCCCAGGTCATTCTGGCGGACGAACCCACCGGCCAGCTCGACCGGAGCCATGGCCACCTGATCATGGACCATTTTGCGGAAATCGTCAGCGACGGTAAGACTGCCGTCATAGTCGTGACGCATGATCCCGACATTGCAGCCGGATGCACCCGGATCAGTTCGATACGAGACGGCGTCCTTTATGACCAATGAGCCTACTTACCCTGAAAACGCCAGCCCGCCTGGCCTCCGTAACCAGCATCGACGGTTGCTCCATGAACGATAGGGTTGACCCCACCGGAACGGCACGGGGTCACCGCCACATCTTGTCTGGTTACGCCCCTTGGATCACCGCGACACAGGCCTGCCTGATCATCGCCATGCTGGTGATGGCTGGCGGGGTAATGGGTCGGTGCCGGCCGGCCCAGGGCGCCGATCAGCGCCCGGCGGCCCAGACCCTGCCCCCGGGCAGCGTGCTGACCTTTGACGAAGCCGTTAAAATCGCCATAACCCAGGCCCCTTATTTCGCCAAAAGTTCCGTGGATATCGACATCCGGCGGATGGATGAAACCGACAGTCGGTATGCTATGGTTCCGCCCTTGACCTTTCGCACCTATTATTATGTGAACCGTCCCACAGGGGTAGGCCACGGCCAGCCTTACAGTTTAAGTTTCTCGATGGATCCGTATAACCCCTTGGGGGCGTACTTCACCCTCCAGGCCCAGAAGTTGATCACCCAAATAGCTGTTTTGGCCCACCTCAAAGTGATCAGCATGGGTCTGGGACGTCTGGGCGAATTCTACCTGGAACTGGACACCATGCACAAGGTGGCCGCTTGTCAGAAGGACATTATTCAGGTGAGCCGGGAAAACCTCACCTATGTGGAAAACCGCATGAGTATCGGCACGGCCACCTCCCTGGATGTCACGGTGGCCCGGCAGCAATTGGAACTGGCCCTGGGCGAGCAAGAGGCAATCACCTTGACTATAAAACGGGTTCTCATCGGCCTGAAAAACTTTCTGGGGCTGCAAAACACGCAGGGTGTCACCCCTAACTACCAGGACAGCCGGCGTCAAGTGTTGGGCAATTTTGATCCGGCCACCGCTTCCCTGGAGCAAGCCAAGAAACGTTCGTATGATCTCAAGTCGATGGAATTGTATAAAGAGCTTCAGAACTATAATATCCGCCAGGCCATTGCCAAGGTTTTTCCCGCCTTTTTATTCAACACCCAGACGCCCGATCCCTTGAGCGTCACCACCGGCAGTGGCCTTTATGTCGGCTTGGGTCTGGAAATCCCGGTGTGGGATGGGTTCAAACGGGTCCGCAACATCTCCCGGCAAAGGGCCGTTTTGAAGCAGATGGGGGCCCAAACAACGGAAAGAGAGAGTTACTTAGAAGATAAGTGGTACGAAAACTTGGCAAGCATGAAAGAAAAAGGCGCGGCCATGAAAAATACCCAGACCCAGGAAAACTTGGCCCGGCTCAAGGCCCATCAGCAGGAAGTCCGCTATCAATCCGGGGATGCGCCTCTGACGGTAATCCTGGAAAGTCGCAGGGAGGTTCTACAAGCCCAAAAGGAGTCGCTGCGCCGAGGCCTGGATTATGACAAGGAAGTGCTACTGCTGAGGGAAAAATCTGGAGACTTAGGTAATTCATATGTGGATGCAAATTCTTGGCAGAAGTAAGTGGGCGGCCTTAGGGGGCTGGGTTTTGGTCGTCTTCCTGGGATTATGCAGCCCGGGAGCGGCATTCGCCGGCGAGACACCCGCCGCGAAACCCGCCCCGCCTCCTGCTTCCGGGGAGTCAGAAATAATCTTCAACGGTAAATTTTTCTGCTCCCTGAAACGCCGCATCGATCTGCCCTTTAAGGGGATTATTACTGCCCTGCGAGCCCACTCCGGACAGCGGGTGGAAGCAGGAGAGACCCTGGCGACCTATCGCCTGGCTCCGGAATCGCTAATGGCGATCCAACAGCGTCTCTCGCCGCCGCAACTGGCCGAAACGGAGATGAAATTGGCGGAAGTGCAGCGGAATATGGTGCCATTGACGAACAAACAACGGGAACTCACCCAGTTGGTCCAGAAGAAGTTGGCGCCCTCCCAAAGCCTGGCCCAGGCCAACCAAGAATTGCAGTTCTTGGGAAAGGAGAAGACGACCCTCCAGGAGAGGCTGCAAAAGGACCGTCAACTGGCCCAGCAAGACCGAGAGGTCTTGAGTAATTTGTTGGGCACCTCCTTGAAATCCGGCCAGGTCCCCCTGGAAGTGACCCTGAAGGCCCCCATCAGCGGCCACGTCATTTGGGTCAATCCCGAGCTGCGGGAAGGCGCCGAACTGCCCCCCCTGCCCGCCGCCTTTCAAGTGGGGGTGATGAACCCCATGCTCTTGCGGGCCCAGGCTTTCGAGATCGAGGCCCTCCAGGTCAGAATCGGCCAGGCGGCCGAGGTGACCCTGGACGCCCTGCCGGGGCGGAAATTTCAGGGCAAAGTCAGCCGCGTTTCCTGGTCCTCAATCACCACCGGCCCGGACCAGCCTGCCTACTATGAAATCGAGCTCACCGTCCCCAACCCCGATCTGGACTTAATAGAAGGCTTGAAGGCTCGCATCGTTCTGCGCAAATCCGAGTAAGAGGTACCTTGATGAAGTTAGGCGGGGAGATCACGGTTTCTCCCGTTCAGAATGACGCGTCCCTATGGGAATTTCTGCGCCTCCCCTGGCGCATCTATCAGGGGGACCCATGTTGGGTGCCCCCTATTCTCTCCCAACAGCGCCAGTTTCTGGATCCCCGGCGCGGGCCCTTCTTTGAGAACGGCGAGGCCCGGTATTTTTTGGCCTGGCAAAACGACAGGCCGGTGGGGCGCCTGTCTGCCCACATCAATCGGCTCCATGACGCCCATCACGGCCCCGAAACCGGCTTCTTCGGGTTCTTCGAGTCTATCCAGGACCACGACGTGGCCGCGGCCCTGTTCGAGGCCGCGGCGGACTGGCTGCGGGAGCGCGGCAAAACCCGCCTGGTGGGACCGTTGAATTTCGGAATCTACGATGAGATGGGGCTGCTGGTAGAGGGGTTTGACTCCATGCCGGCCCTCTTCCAAACCCACAACCCGCCCTATTACCAGGACCTCCTGACCTCCCTGGGTTTTGTCAAGGCCATGGATTGGCATGCCTACAAGATCACCAACCGGAAGGTGGACCTGGAGGCCATGGAACGCCGCTATGCGGACATTTTGCGCGGCCAGGACATTGAGGTGGTGGCCTACGACCCCAAAGCAGTGGACCGCCGCGCCGACGAGGTCTTCCGGCTGTTCAATACGGCATGGGCTCCCAACTGGGGACACGTGCCCCTAACCCGGCGCCAGTTCGATGACATGTTTGAGATGGTCAAACCCTGCTTACGCCTGGGATTGGCTCATGTGCTCCTGGATGACGACCGGGTGGCCGGCTTCGGCATCGCCCTGCCGGACCTCAATCCTCTCATCCGGAAGTTAAACGGGCGTCTCACGCTCTGGGGCAAACTCCGCCTGTTCTATTGGGCCAAATACCGGCCGGTCCACAGAGTCAGGGCCCTGGTGGTGGGAATCAGCCAGCCTTACCAGCGACGGTACTTGCATCTGGCCCTGATCCTGCGCACCTATATCTACCTGGTGAAGCACACTCCCTGTGAGATGGCCGATTTTTCCCTGATCCCGGCCAACCTCAGGCACTGGATCAAGGTCATCCTGGCCCTGGGCGGCCAGCGTTACAAGGTCTTCCGCGTCTTTGAAAAACCCATCTGAAACCGTAGAACCTCAGGAAGGGTGGACCAGGGGCCCCTGGCCCGAAATAACCGTGGCCCTGATTTCCGGGGTTGTCTTCGTTGTGGCGCACTTCCAGGCCCTGGCCAATCCTTTTATCATTAATGACGACGTCCGCCAGCAGCTCTACTGGATGCAGCAATGGCAGGACCCGGCATTATTTCGGGGCGACTTCCTGACCGGCTATGCCAGAGCCTACGTCCCCTGGGGGGTAAAGGGTCTCTACTGGCTGGCCTCCTGGTGGGTGTCGCCCCTTAACTTTTCCAAGCTCCTGGCCGGGTTCCTGTTCGTCTTCCTGGCCATCTGCCTCTTTAAGATCGGGGCGCGCCTCGCTGACCGCCGCCTGGGGTGGGCCATGGTGGTCTGCTTCTGGCTGATGCCTTTTTTCCTGGACAACCTGTCCGGGGGTCTGTCCCGGTCCTTCGCCGCCCCGCTCCTGGCCCTCTTCTGGCTGGGATGGCTGGCGCGGCGTCCCTGGGTTGTCGGCGCGGCGCTCCTGCTCCAGGCACTCTTCATCCCCTACATTTTTATGGTGGCGGCCCTGGCGGCGCTGCTGGCCTGGCTGCTGGCGCGCCTGGGCCGGGATAGCCCGCCGCCTTTCCCGGCCCAGGCCGCCCACTTCATCCTGCTGGGTCTGGGAGCCGCGCTGGTGGTGGGGCTGAACCTCCAGTTCAGCGCCGGCGGCTACGGACCTCTGGTGAGCGCCGCCGAGATGGTCAATCGCCCGGAGTTCTACGCTCATGGCCGCTACTGCTTCCTGCCGGAAGCCTCGCTCCTGTGGGAACTCCTCCGTCCCTGGGAAATGATCCTGCCGTTTCGGGCCTGGGGTTCGGTAGCCGGCGGCCTGGCCGGCGCGGGCCTGCTGGTGCTGGTGGCGGCCGGGCTCCGGCGCCTGGACTGGCCCGCCTGGCGGCAACCGCTCAAATCCGCCTGGTACCTGGGATTGGCCTCCCTGGCCCTTTATTTCCTGGCCCGCCTCTTCCTGTTGAAGTTATTCGTCCCCGACCGTTATCTTATGTACACCTTGAATCTCTTTTATTGCCTGGGGCTGGCCCTGGGGGTGGAGACGGCGCTGCGGGTGTCGCGCTGGCCCCGCTCTCTGGCGATCCTGGTCCTGGTGGCGGCAGCCGCCCTGGGCGCCTGGCGCCTCCAGGGGGTCGGGCTCAAAGATTACTCCGCCTACCAGGCCGTCTATGCCGCCCTGGCCGAAACTCCCAAAGATGCCCTTATCGCCGCCCACCCCAACCTGATGGACACCATCCCCACCTTTGCCCAACGCCGGGCCTTCGCCACCTATGAACTGGCCCATCCCTGGAGCCTGGGTCTCTGGGCCAAGCTGCAGCCCCGTCTGGCTGATCTCTTCCGGGCCTACTACGCCGCCGACCCCCAGGAGGTGGTGGCCTTTTGTCGGAAGTACGGCATCGCCTTTCTCATCGTCGATGACCGTCATTACACCCCGGCTTTCTTGAAGGGCGGCTTCTTTCTTTTCCCCGGCGAAAAGCCGCATCTTCCCGGGGTGGCCAGGGGACTGGCCGAACGGATTTACTGCCCATTTTTCGCCCCGTTTGATGAGCAAATCCAGAATGTTACAGCAGGGCGGCTAAATTATGCCTTGCTTTCTGATCTAAGCTTTCGTACGCTTGCTATTGGCCAGCATGTGCGCCTCATCGATATGCGTCCCTGGTTGTCCCAATAGTAATCATCCCGTCCTTGACCCTAATTTTTATCCACCACATTTGAGGCAATCATGAGAGTTCTGCTAATAAATCCTGCGTTTCCACCATCATTTTGGTCGCTTGCCGAAACCTGTAAATTGATTGGTCGCAAGACCCCGCTGCCGCCCCTGGGGCTCCTGACCGTGGCGGCGCTCTTGCCCCAGGATTGGGAATTCCGCCTGGCCGACCTGAACACCCGGGCCCTCACCGCGGCATCCTGGCAGTGGGCCGACCTGGTGATGATCACCGGCATGATCATTCAGCGGGAGGGGGTTTTAAGTCTGGTGCGGGAGGCAAAAGAGCAGGGAAAAACCGTAATAGTGGGGGGCCCCTTTGCCACCTCTCTGCCCCAGGATGTGCTGGAAGCCGGGGCCGATTTCCTGGTGCGGGGCGAGGGGGAAACCACCATCCCGCGTTTAGTGGCGGCCCTTCGGGAAGGACAGCCGGGAGGGGTGATTGAAGAAGACAGCAAACCGAAGATGACCATCTCGCCGGTGCCCCGGTTTGATCTGATCACGCTTGACGACTATGTCACCATGGGCATTCAGACCTCCCGGGGCTGCCCCTTTGACTGCGAATTCTGCGATATCGTCAGCCTCTACGGCCGCACGCCCCGCTACAAAGATCCCGGCCAGGTCATTGCCGAACTGGAAACCCTGTACCGTCTGGGCTGGCGCGGGGTGGTGTTCATCAGTGATGACAATTTCATCGGCAACCAGGATCACGCCCGGGCCATTCTTAACCGGCTGATCCCCTGGATGGAGGCCCACGGGGAGCCCTTCGGTTTCTGGACCCAGGCTTCCATGAACCTGGGGCAGGATCGGGAGATGATCGACCTTTTGACTGCCGCCAACTTCGCCTACATCTTTTTGGGAGTGGAAACGCCTGAACCTGACATCCTGCGCGCCACCGGCAAGTATCAAAATTTACGCAACCCCCTGCAGGATTCCCTAGCGGCCATCAATGCCAACGGCCTCAATATGATCGCCAGCTTCATCATCGGTTTCGATGGGGAGCAGCGCGGCGCCGTGGACCGCATCGCGGAGTTTGTGGAAGAGCTCGCCATCCCCGTCATGATGATAAACATCTTGCAGCCTCTCCCCAACACCAGGCTATGGAAACGGCTGGAAAAGGAAGGCCGGCTGCTCCATGGCAAGACCAGCGGCGACTTTTACGGCATGGGACTCAATTACCTACCCACCCGCCCCCCGGAAGAGATCTTGGGGGAATTCGTGCGGGGCCTTGACCGCCTCTACGAACCTTCCCGGTATTTGGCCCGGGTTTACCGTTACTTTCTGACCATGCGGCCCACCCGCCGGGCCCTGGCCCGACAGGCCGGAAAAGATGTACCAGGCCCTCCTCAGACCCCCAAGAAACTGCCCCCTTCCCGTCGTTCCAGTGAAGCATTAGCTCCCTTAATGCGCCTGCTTTGGCGCCAGGGGATTCGGCCCAGTTATCGCTGGCAGTTCTGGAGACAGCTCCTGGGGATTTACCGTCAGAACCCAAGCCGCCTGAAGATCTATCTCATATGCTGCAGCATGGGTGAAGATTTATTTGCTCTCAGGCGGGATATTCTGAAGAAGTGGCAAAACCCCGCTTAGGCTTGACCCAACAGGACGACCGCTCCCGGCGCCCCGCCAGTCCCACCTCCGGATGCATCAGGGCGTGGCCAGGTTGTCCACCACATAGAGGGCCGCCGCTTCCCGAATCCCTTTCAGTCGGACCTCAAACTCCCGGGTGATCCTGACTTCCGTTTGAACCAGTCGGTACACGGCCTGGGAGATCACCACCTCCCCGCCCCGGGCCTGGGTCTGGATGCGGTGGGCCAGGTTAACCGCGGAGCCGATAATACCGTACTTGGCCCGGGACTCGGACCCGATATTCCCCACCACCACCTCCCCGGCATGGAGGCCGATCCCCATGTGGAGGGGCGGCAATTTCCGACCGATCCCGGCCAGATTGACTTCCGGCATGACCTGCTGCATGTGAAGGGCGCACTGGACCGCCTCCTGCGCCACCGGGCTCAGGGGGCTATCCAGGGGATCAAAAAAGGCCAGAATCCCATCTCCCAAAAAATCCACGATGATGCCGTGATGCCCCCGGAGCACCTCCACCATCCGGGAAAAATAGCCATTGAGCAGATAAATGGTGGCCTCGGGGCTCAAGTTCTCGGCAATGGGAGTAAAACCCCGGATATCCGAAAACATGATGACCACCTGCCGTTTTTCCCCACCCAAACGGCTGGCTTCCGGGCGCTCCATGAGTTTGGCGGCGATCTCCTGGTCCACGTAGCGGCCAAAGGTATTGCTGATGAAATCGCGCTCCTTGAGGCCCGCCACCATGTCGTTGAAGCTGTGGGTCAACTGGCCGATCTCGTCCTGGGATCGAATCTTTAGGGGCTCGCCGTATTCCCCCCGGGCCACCTGGGCCGCTTTCCGAGAAATCCGCAGGATGGCCGCGACCATGGACCCCACTCCCAGTTGTATGAGGACCAGACTGACCGACAGACACAAGAGCCCCGCCATGATATAGTCCAAGCGGAAGCGCAGGATGGGCGCCATGATCTGGTTTTCTTGGGCATGGAGCATGATGACCCAGGGAGCCCGGTGGAGCCGGTAGAACCCGGTTACCTCCTGATGGCCCACCACGGTGCCGTAAGGCTTCGTCTGCATCTCCTGAAGCATGGTCAACTCCAGTGGGTTTTCCGTATCGCCCAGACAGTGGCGGGTTGCCATCGCCGGGTTGGTATGGGCCAGAAACGTGCCATTGTCATTCACCAGACAGGCCATGTAGGTGTGGAGCCACCCGGCGCCGCGCACCCCTTCCATCAGGTAATCCAATTTTATCGACACGTCCAGACGCCCCAAGGGATGTCCCGCCTCATCCAGCAGGGTGAACGTCAGACTCACGGTCTCATGATCCGGGGGATAAAAAAACTGGGGCGGAGAGA
>Ga0154821_1178_pt4 | contig 12001 bp, 12 predicted proteins | sample Rifle2008BG16ft_FD_116125 | JGI IMG/M metagenome (GOLD analysis project Ga0154821, IMG submission 116125) | Desulfobacca sp. RBG_16_60_12 | reverse complement strand
CATTATTCATGAGAATGACAAGTTCGCCACCGATGTGGTCAAAGACCTGAGGAAATACGCCGAAGATAAGGGCTTCACGGTGGTCCTCTTCGAGGGTTATGACAGCGCCACCGCCGACTTTGCCCCCTTCATCAACAAGATCCCGGCTGACGTCGATGCCATCATGGGCGGCGGCCATTTTGCCGATACCACCACCCTGGCCCGGCAGCTCTATGAAAAGAAAATCAACACCCGGATGATCGCTCTGCTGGTGGCCCCGCCGGAGCCCAAGTTCGCCGAACTGGGCGAGGCCTGTATCTCGGTGGTTGGCTCTTCCCAGTGGGAACCTCTGGCCCATTTCACCAAGGAATCGGCCCAAAAAGAGGGGGTCGCCTGGTTCGGGCCCACCGGGGAGGACTTCATCAAGGCCTACAAGGCCAAATTCAAGGAAGACCCGTCTTACCATAGCGCCGGGGGCTATGTGGCCGGCATGATCTTGCAGGACGCCATTCTGAAAGCCGGTTCCACCGATACCGCCAAGGTCAAGGCCGCCCTGGACGCCATGGATAGCATGACCTTTTACGGGCGCCTCAAGTTCGCCACCGGCCCCAAGGATCACGGCCTCCAGGTGGGCCACGATATGGTTTACATCCAGTGGGCCAAAGATAAGCAGGGTAAACCCGTCAAACAAGTGGTCTGGCCGGAGGCCGGCGCCACCGCCTCTCCCTTCGTCTGCCCGGCGCGTTAAGGCTCGCGGCGCGCCGCCACCGTGCTCCGGCGCCTCCGCAACTGGGGGCGCCGGGATAAAGGGGTACTGCTAAGTGCTCGACCAACTGATATCGTCTCTGACGGACGGACTCCTCTTAGGGTTCGTGTATGGCGTGGCCGCCATGGGGCTGACCTTAATCTGGGGCGTGATGTCGGTCATCAATCTGGCCCACGGACCTGTCATCGCCCTGGGTATGTTCGGCACCTACCTGCTGTTTACTCATCTGGGAGTGAATCCTTACCTGGCCATGGTACCCGTGGCCGGGGCGGGCCTGATCGTGGGCCTGGTGATTTACGTCATCGCGGTGCACCGGGTGATTAACGCCCCCCATCTTTCCAGCCTGCTGGCCACCTTCGCAGTCAACATGATCATCATCGGGGTCGGCACCGCGGTCTTCAGCACCTCGCCCCAAAACATTGACTACTCTTTAGGCTCCGTGGAGGTGGGCTTCCTCACCTTTCCCGCCAGCCGACTGGTGGGGGCCTTTGGGGCCATCCTGGTGACAGCCTGCCTCTATCTCTTTCTCTACTTCACCCGGCCGGGGAAAGCCATCCGGGCGGTGGCCAATAACCGCATGGCCTCGGAACTGATGGGCATCCCGTCCTCCCGGGTGCTGGCCCTGAGTTTCGGTCTGGGCACCATGATGGCGGCGGTGGCCGGCGGCCTCATTGCCACGTTCTTTCCCTTTACCATCCTGAGTGGGGGACCCTATGAATTAAAGTCCTTCGTGATTTGCGTTTTGGGAGGACTGGGGAATCCTTTGGGAGCGCTGGTGGGCGGCCTCATTCTGGGAGGCCTGGAGGGTCTAATCCCCACCTTCATGCCGGTAAGTTGGGTGCCGGTGGTGGAATTCGGGCTCTTCGTGCTGGTGTTGCTGGTGCGTCCCAGCGGTCTGTTTGGAGCCAAGTAAATGAAGCCCTGGCGAAACCCAGGATTCTGGCTACCCCTGGTCATTGTGTTGGTGTGGGGGGCGGTGGTCCTGCTCATCCATCAGGACACTATGCGAGAAACAGCCTTTATCCTGCTCATGGCCGTGGGTCTGGCCTCCAGCCTCAATATCCTGCTGGGCTACACCGGCTATGTCAGCTTCGGTCACATCGTCTTTTTCGGCCTGGGGGGGTACACCGGGTTCTACCTGCTCAGTGAGCAGGGTTGGCCTCTGTTCGCCGCGGCCATAGGCGGGGGGCTGCTCTCGGCCCTCATCGCCGGCCTGGTGGGGCTGGCGGTTCTGCGCCTTCGGGGCGCCTATTTTGCCTTGGCCACCATCGGCATCAATGAGGCGGCCCGGGCCTTTGTAAGCAACTTCGAACCGTTTGGCGGCCCCACCGGCATGTTTGTCAACTTTTCCGCTTATCAGAAGTACGGCGGCCCCGGCGAGGCCCTCTGGATTACCTTCATTTTTCTATGGGTCACTACCATGGTAGTGTTGCTGGTGAGTTACCTGGTGAAACACTCCCGGTTCGGCCTGGGTCTGTTAGCGATTCGCGAGGACGAAGATGCGGCCATGGTAATGGGCGTCAAGGCCCCTAAAGCCAAAACCATCACCTACATCATTTCGGCGTTTTTTCCCGGGGTGATCGGCACCTTGTATTTCTTTAAAAACGGCAATGTCGAGCCGGGTGACGCCTTCCAACTCCACATGTCCATCGAAATGCTGGTGATGGTGATGCTGGGGGGCATGGGAACCGTGATGGGACCCCTGCTGGGGGCCGTCGGTTACCAATGGCTGCGGGGCTATCTCCTCACCAGCCCCATCTTTAAAGACCTCCATCTGGCCGTGGCCGGGGCGATGCTCTTGTTGATCATCCTGTTTGTGCCCGCCGGCGTCGTCGGCTGGGTGCGCAATCACTTTCGCCGTTTACAGAAGGTGCTGGAATGATACTCCAGGTTCAAGACGTTACCCAGCGCTTCGGCGGCCTCCAGGCCCTGACCGACGTCACCTTTGATCTGCCCGAGGGCCAGATTCTGGGCCTCATCGGTCCCAACGGCGCCGGCAAAACCACCCTGTTTAATGTCATCAACGGGGTCTATTCTCCGGAGCGGGGCAAAGTAATCTTTCGGGGTGAGGATGTCACCCGCATGCCCTCCTACGAAGTGGCCCGGCGGGGCCTGGCCCGGACCCACCAGGTGGTCCGCCCCCTCCACGATCTCTCGGTCCGGGAAAATGTCATGGTGGGAGCCTGTTATGGCCGCGAGAAGCACTCCCTCAAGGAGGCGAGGCGCCTGGCCGATGATGCCTTGACCCAGGTGGGCCTGATCGACCGGGCCGACCAGCCCTCGGGGAGCCTCAACGTGGCCCAGAAAAAGCGCCTGGAAATGGCCCGGGCTCTGGCCGCCAAACCTTACTTGATCTTGTTGGATGAGGTCCTGGCCGGCCTCAACCCGTCGGAGATCGCCGCCATGATGGAGACGGTCCGGGCCATCCGGGACCAAGGGATCACCATCCTCATGATCGAGCACGTCATGCAGGCCATCATGGCCATCTCCGACCGCATCCTGGTCCTGGATTACGGTATCTTGATCGCCGCCGGCCTCCCCGAAGAAGTGGCCAACAATCCCCAAGTGATCGAGGCCTATCTGGGCGATCCCAAAATGACGGCGCAACTGTTGGCGGAGTAGATTCCATGGCCATATTGGAAGTTAACGACATCACCTCAGGCTACGAAGGCGTCCAGATCCTCTGGGGGGTCAATCTCAAGCTGGAACCGGGCAAACTCACCACCCTGGTGGGCAGTAACGGCGTGGGCAAAACCACTTTACTCAAAACCGTCATGGGGTTGATGCAGCCCATCGATGGGTCGGTATCCTTCCGGGGAGAAGACGTCACCAACCTGTCCGCCCATGCCCGGGCTAAGGCCGGCATGGTGTTGGTCCCCGAAGGCCGCCAGCTGTTCACCGAAATGACCATCTACGAGAACCTGGAAATGGGGGCCTTCTCCCCCCGGGCCCGGGCCACCTTTAATCAAAACCTGGACAAGGTCTACGAACTCTTTCCCCGCCTCAAGGAACGAACCCGCCAGAAGGCCGGCACTTTGAGCGGCGGCGAACAGCAAATGGTGGCCGTGGGCCGCGGCTTGATGGCCGAACCCGAAGTCCTCATGCTGGACGAGCTCTCCCTGGGCCTCTCTCCCCTGTTGGCCCTCACCCTGTTTGAGGCCCTGACTCGCCTGAAGAAAACCGGCCTCACCATGCTCCTGGTCGAGCAGAACGTCACCATGGCCCTGGCGGTGAGCGATTATGCCTACGTCCTGGCCGAAGGCAAGGTTCACCTTGAAGGCCCGGCCCGGGAACTCAGCAAAAACGACGAGGTGCGCCGCACCTATTTAGGTATTTAAGATCAGTTCAAGGTTTGGGGTGCAAGGTGCAAAGTTCAACTTTTTTTTTACTTTGAACTTTGAACTTTAAACTTTGAACCTTTCTTCAAGAGGAGGTTGGTCATGCCGGTGCAGGATTGGATGAGCAAAGACCTGGTCACCATTGAAGAGGATACCTCGATAATGAAGGCCTCCAAGGTCATGAAGCAAAATAACATTCAACACTTGCCGGTTCTTAGAAAAGGCCGCCTCGTGGGCATCGTTTCTGACCGGGACCTGAAAGAGGCCACCCCTTCCAAGGCCACTACTTTGGATATCCACGAAATGTATTATCTGCTGGACACGATCTCGGTCAAAAGCCTGATGCCGAAAAATCTTTTTACCATCACCCCCGGGGAAACCGTGGAAAAGGCCGCGGCAGTCATGCTCAAGCACCATATTTCGGCTTTGCCGGTGATGGACCCCAAGGGAGCCTTGGCAGGGATTATCACCAAGGGCGACATATTCCGTGCCTTTGTCTCCATCTCGGGGATTTATCAGGGAGCCTTGGCCATGGGCTTTGAATTGGCGGACCAGCCTGGGGCCATTAAGACTGTCACCGACGTCATCCGGGACCACGGCGGGCGCATCGCCAGTATCATGACGCGCTATGAAGGAGCCCCGGAGGGCTTCAAGAGCGTCTATATCCGGGCCAAACACGTCAAAGATGAAAAAGCCCTCCGGAAAGCATTGGAGGGTAAGCATAAGGTGCTCTACTACTTCAACGAGACCGCGGATTAAGTTTCAGGCTGTCCCAACCAATCCCTGATTGCTGGCTTTGTGAGGCTGAGATCGCCCGGGCGCTGGAGCGAGGCGCCCCGGGCCACCTCCGGGCCCTCTGGGCCAGTGGTCGGGTTGCCCACTGCCTCCCGCTAAAACCAGGACCGGTGGCTCCACAACTCCTCTTGCAGGTCCTTCATATCCGTCTGGCACATCAGATACAACGACGCATTCTGGATGGCCAACCCGCCCAGATAGGCCAGGGCGGTGACCAGCTTGATCTCCTCCGCGGTGAAATGCCGCACCGCCTTGCTGTAAAGCCGCAGCGCCCCGATCACCTTCTCCTTGGTCTTGATGGGCACCGCCAGAATGGTGACAATCCCCTCTTCTTTGTTCATGGTGCGGTATTGCACCCTGCGGTCGGTGGCGGCGTTCAAAATGATCACCGGTTTCCCGTTCTTCAGGGCCTGGGCGATGCTCTTCTGCGCCAGCACCGGCCCCTTTTGCAGGTATTTTTTACTCAAGCCGAACGATGCCACCAATTCCAGGGTCTCCCTGGTCTCATCCAGGAGGCGGATGGAGACCCCCGTGACCCCCACCAGGGCCTTGGCCAGATCGGTGGTCATGGCGTGCAAGATCCCTTTTACTTCCAGGCTGCTGTTCAGGTTGACCGCCAGGTCGAAAAAAAGCTGGGTCTCCCGGTGCAGGTGGTCGATGAGACGGGCATGCTCCATGACCCCGCCCCCCTGTTGCGCCAATAAGGAAAGGAATTTCTTTTCCTCCGGGGTAAAATCTTTAGGGGTGGCCGTGAACAGGCAAAATACCCCGATGTTTCTGCCTTTGACCATCACCGGCACCGCCAGGATAGAGGCGATGCCCTCGGCCTTCTTGGCGTCGGGATACTCCAGCTTGGGGTCAGCCGCCGCGTCCCGGCAATAAAAAAAGCCTTTCTTCAAGACCAGGGGCACGATCTTCTGAACCAGCATGGATTTTTTGGAACGGAAATAGCTCTCCGACAAGCCTTTCTGGGCCACCGGCATCAGCTCCGGTTTGCCCGGCTCCATCAGATACAGGCACGCGGCCTTGCCCTTGAGGACCTCCATGGCGCTGGTAAAGATCATCTCCAGGAGTTCCCGCCGGTTGCGAGCCGTGCCAAAAGCCCGGCAGATCTCACATAACTTCTCGAAATAATCGGTTCTTACCGGCATTGCAGTACTCTTTCTTTCCATGGCCGCCAGGCGCGTTTTTCTTTCCGGCTTCCCCTCAAGGGGCTCAGCCTTCCCTGGCCAGCAGCCAGGCGGCAATCCTGGGGATCGTTTCTTTCTGGAATCGCGAACCGACATAAATGCCCACATGTCCCGTATCCAGACAGACATTCTCGGTATCCCGGCTCCCCACCTTCTTCGTCAAGATTTCGCACGCCTCCGGGGGTACCAGGTGGTCGTACTGACCATAGACATTCAACAGAGGCATGGTGACCCGCCCCAGATCCACCCGGCGCTCCCCCAACCTCATTTTGCCCTGCACCAACAGGTTGCCCTGGTACAAGTCCTTGATTACCTGCCGCAAGGTCTCCCCCGGCACGTCCGGGCTGTCAAAGATCCATTTCTCCATGCGGATAAAGTTTTCCACAAAATCTTTGTTGTCCATATTTTCCAAGAACCCCAAATACTTATCCAAAAGCAGCCGGGGGGGGTTGAGGAGCAGGAAGGCCGCGTTCACCAGGTTGCCGGGCAGGTTGCCAAAGGCATTCACCAGACGATCCACGTCAATCTCCTGCATCCAGATGTGCAACAGGCCCTTGGCCGTATTAAAGTGCGTGGGGGTCGCGGTGGTGATCAAGTTCTTGATCTTTTCCGGGTGGAGGGCTGCATAGATGACCCCAAAGGTCCCCCCCAGGCACACCCCCATGAGATTCACCTGGGAAACCCCATGCCGGCCGCGGATAAATTCCACCATGTTATCCATATAGCCGTTGATATGGTCATCCAGGGTGAGAAACTGGTCTCTGCGGCTGGGGGAGCCCCATTCAATCAGATAAACCTCCACACCTTCCTTGAGGAGATTGTGCACCATACTCCGGCCCGGCTGGAGATCCAGCAGGGTTTCCCGGTTAAACAGTCCGTGCACCAGCAGCAGCGGGGTTTTGAAGCGGGCCGCTTCCGGCCGGTAATATTTGAGCCTGACCCGGTCTTCTTGATAGACCATTTCATAGGGGGTGGTCCCAATATTCGTGGCCAGGGGGCCGTGGAAAATATCCCTGGCTTTTTCCAGGCGGTGCTTGGCCTCTTCGGCGTCCGCCGCCAGTTTGGCCAGGATCAGGTCAACCGGGATTTTGGGCCGGCCCATCAGCCTTCCTCCCGGGCAGGCTCGGTCCGGCCGATTTGTTGGGCCAACCCTTTCACACTTTTCTTCAGCAGGTAGATCTCCCGGTACAGCTCATCCATTTCCCGGCGCGTCGGCAGACCCAGGGCGGCCATGGCCTCGGACAGCAGTTCCTCCTTGGCCGTGGTGAAATCTTCCAGGGCATGGAGGGTGTGGGTCAGGGTCCGGATATACTCCACCGACTGGAACAGGGTCATGTAATGCCCTTCCAGGATCTTCAGCCACTTCTTGTAGTACTCCTTGAAATCTTCCGGGGGCTTTTCCTTCCCGCCATCCACCCACTCGGCCCCCATGACCCGCAGGGATTTTTTCACCGGCAGATAGAGCAGATAGATGAATTCAGCCATGGCGGCCTGAAATTGGTTGAATTGTACCGTGGCCCGGATGACCCTCTCCTGGGGGAGACCGGTCAGGCCCAGGTGCGGCAGGTTCAATAACTGGCGAAAGTCATGCTCAAAGATCTCATTGCAGGCCCTGAAAATATCCTGATCCAGGTTTTCATACGCATGTTTCCCGGCCGGAGTCCCACCCCCCTGCCAGCCCTGCAGCCACTGTTGGTGGAGATAAAAATAGCCTCCCCACCCTGCCTGGGCCATCCGCAAAATTATCTTCGAGGGAGCCTGGATGCCTTGAAAAACGGTGGCTACCGTTCCCGCCTCCGTCAGCAGCGAGAAAAAAGCCTGCCATAAGTTCAAGGACGCCTGCCAGGCATCCCCCAATACGGCTGTCTCCCCAGGGGCCTGGCCGGCGCTTCGGTCGGCGTCCACCAGACCGGGACCCATATGGGCCATGGTGTCCCAAAAATCCATGGTCCATGTGATCCAGGCGGCCAGCAGGGGTTCTGACCCCATCTGGCCGGAGTTTGCCTCAGCCATGCTTGCCTCACTGCCCCCAACCGGGCGACACTGCGAATTTTGCCCGATTTCTTTCCCCAGAGTCAAGAGAAATTTTTCACAAATTAAGTCATTCTATCACGATCAACCCTGATTGTGCACCCAGGATTTTCCCGGCCTATTTTTTTCTTGGCCGCGGCCGGCCGCCCTTCCGGAGCCCGGTTCGGCCTCCGGTATCTGCTGCTTTTTCAACCATCTCCTGTATAGTATAGTGAACCGGAAATAAGTTGCCTTGCCAGACGTCGGGGCCCGGCCCGCCGTGCCTTCAATCATAACCAGCGGTATTTCTTGCTTGCTCCGATTTTTCCCTATCAGGAGCATGAGGCTTATGAAAAAAATTCGGCTGGGAATCAGCGCCTGCCTGCTGGGTGAGCCGGTCCGCTTTGACGGCGGCCATAAGTTAGACCGCTTTATCACCGACACCCTGGGGAAATATGTGGAATTTTTCCCCGTATGCCCCGAAGTCGAATGCGGCCTGGGGGTGCCCCGGGAGGCCATGCGCCTGGTGGGGGACCCGGAAGTCCCCCGCCTAATGACCGTCCGCACCAAGGTCGATCTCACGGACCGTATGCTTACCTGGGCCCAAAAACGCGTGGGGGAACTGGAGCAGGAGAACCTCTGCGGCTTTATTTTCAAGAGCAAATCCCCCAGCAGCGGCATGGAGCGGGTCAGGGTCTATAACGAGCCTGCCCAGGGCTCGCCGGTGACCCGGGGGGTGGGGATGTTCGCCCGCATCTTTATGGAGCGCTTTCCCCTCCTGCCGGTGGAAGAGGAGGGCCGTCTCCATGATCCCGTCCTCCGGGAAAACTTCATCGCGCGCCTCTTTGTGTTGCAGCGCTGGCGGGAATTTCTGGCAGCCGGGCCCCACCTCCGCGACCTGGTGGCCTTCCATACCCGGCACAAGCTCCTCATCCTGGCCCACAGCCCCAATCATTACCGGGAGCTGGGCCGCCTGGTGGCCCGGGCCAGGGAGCTTCCTCTCCCGGAACTTTGCCACCACTACCAGTCCCGGCTCATGGAAGCCCTGCGCCTGAAAACCACCCCCAAGAAAAACACCAATGTCCTCTCTCACCTGATGGGGTATTTCAAAAAAGACCTGACCCCCGACGAAAAACAGGAATTGCTGGAAGTCATCGATTCCTACCGCCAGGGCTTCGTCCCCCTGGTGGTGCCCGCCACCTTGATCAATCACTACGTCCGGAAGTATCGTCAGCCCTACTTGCAGGAACAGTTCTACCTCCACCCCCATCCCGTGGAGCTTCAGCTGCGCAACCACGTGTAATCCCAAATTGGAGTCGAAGAGTGGCGCAGGCTAAACCATCATGGCCTGTTGGGGCCACCCCCAATCCCGAAATTCCTTGTAGGGGCGGTGAGGGCACCGCCCCTATGGGTGGACTTTCACGGTAAAGCCTGCGGCTGCAAGAAATTGATTTTTAGCCGTTTGCTCGCCACTTGCTGTATGGTCAAACCCCGGACTTTGCGGCGGGAGAGAGGGTTAATGCTTGAGCGGGATGATGAGCTTAAATTTACCGGTTATCGGGTCATTGGGAATATCTTCGACAATCTCAAGGTTAAGCTTCACAGTTTTATCAAGTTGTTTCCCGGAGAATATTTCCTGCATCCGTTGGCGGATTGCCGCTAACACCGCTTCTTTATTCCCATCAACCATAACTTTCATGAGCATTTCATTTCTCTGGGTTTGAATAACTTGAAATTTTTTCAGACCCGCAACAAATAACTCCACTAAAACAATCGGGTGCAGATAGTCACGTTTCCCTTCGGCCGTATCAAACCATAAAAATTCCTCCTGCCGACCGGCCAGATTGCGCATCGTGGGCAAAGGCGATCCGCAGCCGCAAGGCTCCTCGTTAATGACGATTTCATCATGCATTTGATAGCGAATCAATGGTTGGGTGTAATTATACAAATTGGTCAGGAGCAGATTGCCCGGAGTCCCGGCCGCCACCGGGCGCAAATCGTCGTCCACTGCTTCAAATATATGCCAGTCAGTAAACAGATGGAGATTTTCATACCGTCTGCACTGAGCCGCCATGCTCAGCGATTCCGAACCGGCATAAAGATTAACCGGTTTTCTTCCCAAGGCCTTGGTTATCGTATGCCTCATTTCAAAAGTTAACGGGTCGGACGTGCAAATAATCCGCTCCGGCCGGATCGTGATATTCCCTTTGAGCTGCTCCTGCGCCAGCAGATGTACCCCCGAGGAGTAACCGCTCACCACATCCGGGCGAAAAGCATTGCTCTTATGGTCAATAGTTTCAAGCGGGCTATTAATGGAGAGCGGCAGAAAACGACCCAACCATAGCGGCACATCAGAAGCAAGGCTGACGCCGGCGTAGTGGCCGTCGGTTGCCCCGATGAAAGATACCTTTATCCTCCTATAAAAATATGGAATGGGTTTTATCACTCTGGCCACCACCAAAGCTTTTATTACCGCCCAATCCTCGGGGCCGTACACGAAAAGACTGATGGTTCCGGAAGAACCAGAGGTGTGGATTGCCGTATACATATTGTGATATTTTTTTCTCGGCTCTTTGCAACGGCTCAAAAATTCTTCGATATTTTTTCTTTTTAAAAATCGATCACAGACAAAATCATCATAATGTTCCATCATTATTTCTTTATTAATCGGCGGTAGGTCTTTCACAGAAATATTTTCTATATTTTCAAGATTGATGCCATGCTTTTTATAATACCACTGATAAAATCGTGAATATTTCCAGACGTGCCGTAAAAGCCTTTTAAATCGCCTGGTTTGAAGATGTTGCAGTTGCCCCACGCTCAAACGCTCTGCTTTTTTGAGGGCAAACATCTTCACCAGCACATTGATATCTGATTGTTGGTATAAGGTTTTAAGCATAGTCTGGACAATTTCCTGCTGCGAACCGACGAGTTTTTCTTGCCCTATTCTTTCCCGGTTTTAACCCGAGACCCCTTCGGCTCGCAGACCCCTTATGCCAGGCAACCATCGCGCCATTGCCCTGATCCGCGGCCGGTGAGAGCCTCAATCCGCACCGCACTTGCGCCTGGGCCGCCTCGGCCTTGGGAGTCCAGTGCCCCACAGTTAAAACTCGAAAACAATCCCTCTCCCAAAGACGGCCTTTTCCAAGGAACGCATAATAACACAATAGTCTGAAAAATAACCAGGTTATCCCAAACGCCGACCTCCCCCGACCTTCGGGGACCGGATATCTCCACTGGCAAGATCGCGCCTTCCGGCCGCGGTTTAACCCCAAACTGCCAGGGGCCATAAATCTGCCGCCTCGCCAGGGCCGACTGGCGGTTGGCCGGGCAAACCCGCGGAAAATGGCATGCCGAAATCGCCGCGGCCTGGCCCGGATCGGAACTTAATACAAAATCTCGAAATATTCTGGTATGATTTGCTTGATGAAATTGCCGGAAGGAGGCCAGGAGCACATCGCCATGTTTATGAAGCTGACCACGATTTTTCTGATCGGCGCCCTGCTGTGCACCGCCTGTTCGTTGGCTGAAACCTCCAGCCAAAACCGGGCGACCCAGGCGGAAAATCGCCAACTTTACGAAATTTACCAACAATACATGCAGAGCCAGAATCAGGAGCGGGAGATGTCGGGCATCCCCCCCAAGCCCATCAGGCCTTATGAAGATTGGCAGAAATCGCCCGGTATGGATTAGCGAAAACCAGGCGCTCCCGGATGGTCAGCGATATCTAGGCCGTGAGGTGAACTGCACCGGTATCCGGCTGATCGGCGAGACCATCGCGGCCTTGCGAAGCTTTATCCGGTGATCCGTTGGTCTGCATCACCAAAATTTTTTCCTGCCTGATAACTCGCTACAGATCACCAAAAGGTCGGCAAATCCCCGGGCTTTCCACTAAATTTGCTGCGGCTATCTAATGCGGATTT
>Ga0154821_1194_pt5 | contig 12337 bp, 10 predicted proteins | sample Rifle2008BG16ft_FD_116125 | JGI IMG/M metagenome (GOLD analysis project Ga0154821, IMG submission 116125) | Desulfobacca sp. RBG_16_60_12 | reverse complement strand
GGAGGCCAGGCAGAACACCGATCCCTGGGACAAATATTTATAGAGCTCATTTTCGGGAAATTGACCTTTCAGAATGATGTTTGGGGAAGCATACCGGGAAAGCCAAGGCCGGACTTCGTCCGTAATATTGCCGATGAGCCACAATTCGGCGTTCTTCAGCTTTAATTCGGAGAAAGCCTGCAAGAGATAGGGCACCCCTTTTCTGAGACTGAGCACGGCGCAATGAATGATTCTAAAAACCTGATCTTCCTTGGGAACGGGATAAAAGTTAGTCAGATTTACGCCATACGGGGTCTGGATGAGTTTTTCTCCGGGAATTCCCTGACGGAGAAAGGTCTCTTTAACAAAGTTCGATGGAATCGAAATAAAATCCGCTTCCTGGTATTCCTCGAGTTCCCTCTCCACGACTTGGGGATGCACCACGGTTTTTCTCAGGCCAAATCTGCCATATTCTTCTTCCAATATGCTTTTCTGATAGAGTATATGGGTTGAACCCCGCTCCAAGACGGTTTTTGCCCCCAGCCGGCGGGCCCGCCGCAGAGAATAGAGGGAACAGCCGCTCAATCCCGTAAAGATATCGCAATGGTTCGGTATATGCCTTGAAGCATGACGGTCAAATAATTCGAATATCATATATTGCGGATTGAAGAGAGATTCGGTGAATCTGCTAATTTTTCGCCATCCTCTATTGTGGATCTCATGAATTAACAGAGAATCAATATTTTCAGGATTAATTCCATATTTGACAGCCTCAAATTTAGGATAGCTGGTAATCAGCCTGGCAAGAAAGTTACGGTCTTGGAGCTGCTTGGCAACATGAAATAAGTGGAACCGTCCCAAAACACTGATAGTTACTTTCACAGATGCATTACCCCATGCCAGCTTAGGAACGTTGAGCAGATTATATTTATTAAGATAAGGCTGCTTCCAACATTTTTTTCAAATTATTTTCATTGAAAATGCCGTTGCGGAGACACCGTATCCTTCCTTTTGTGGCAATGTCAGCTCGCATCTTATCATCATCAAGCAGTTTTTTACATTTGTCAATGCATTCCTTTACACCACTCCAGTAAACCGCCTCAATATCTTCCTGATATAGTTGTAAATGTTCCGAAGTGCGTTCGGCGCACAACAACCCCCCGCAATAGGGAATTTCAAAGGTTCTGGTAGTATGTAAATCCCGATTCCCCTTGGAAAGGAGCCCCAGAGAAACCTTGGCCAGTTGAATGGCCTTGAGATAATCATCCCCATAGATGGCCGGGCCCTGCCACACCGTTTGCAACGCCGGCCATTCCGGCGCCTTCTGCCAGTCATTGCCGTAAATCGCCAGGGGCACCCCGGCTTGGATCAACTCCTGCAAGAATAGCCCTCTTTCAGGCATCCAGGTCCCGATGAACAGAACTTCATGGGGCAATAGCCGCCGGTCCTGGGCAGTTATTTCTCTCGGCCCATCCAATTCATCCACCGCCATGAATACCTGGAGAACTTTCTTAGCCCCCAGGGAGTAGGCCTCGGAAACATTGACCAGTCGCACCACGGCCAGCAAATCATAGTGAGGGACAGCTTCCAGATATAACCGCCACTTCTTTTTATCACGGCCGCCGAACGGGTCATCGTTATTGTAATTTATAAGAAGAGGCGACACTTTTCTCAACACACTCAACACATTGCGGCCGACCAATTCTCCATTATCTACAAAAGTTACGTCAAAACTGCATTTATTTAGGAGAGGAGTAATCTTCTTTTTTAAATAACTCGCGATTGCTGAGGCCCCGCCATAATATATTAATCGTCCCACCAAGTCTCTGAAAGGAAATAAGCTGTAGGGATCGAGATGCATGACCTCGTGGCCCAGGCGTTTCAGGGCATTGGCCCTTTTTAAGGCGTTCCCGCCATTGCTCCCGATGAAAAGAATATTCAATTTATCTTCCATGACTGCTGAGCTTAACGTAAAAAATCGCTATTATTCTTGGTTTTTCATGACATAGGCCAGGGCCTGCTTGAGGCCGGCGACATCCTCTTCGAAGCCCCAGCGATTGATGATTTCCAGGCTTTTTCGCCCCATGGCCCGACACTTCCGGGGATCGCCCGTCAGGTCAAGGAGCGCCTGCCGGAGCCCGGCAATATCCCCGGCCGGGAAAACCGCGCCGTTTTCCCCGGGCCGCACCAGATCGGGGCCGCATCCCACCTGGTCGCTCACCACCACCGCCCGGCCGGCGTTCATCACCTCATTGATTACCAGTCCCCAGGGCTCAACGATCGACGGCAACACCAACACATCGCACAGATCGTAATAACCGGGGAGTTCGGTCTGATTCTTGAAGCCCAAAAACTTGATGGAGTTCCAAGGCATCGCCCCGGCGCGCCCTTCCAGGGATTGCCGCTGGTCGCCGTCCCCGATGAACACGAGGTAGGGATGCGGCTCCCGGACCTGGTCAGGGGACATCCGGATATAAGCCTCGAGCAGATCCGCGCCCCGTTTGATCTCCGATAATTTGCTGGCGAACAGGATGATGGGCCGGCCGGGTGAAAGCCCCAGGTCGCGCCGCAAACCCTCCCGGTCCCTTTCCGCCTCCCTGGCCTGGTCTTGAAAAAAAGCATTATCCACCGCATAGGGGACCGAAAAAATTCGGTCCGGGGCAATGCCATAGGATTGATAGTACTCGCCGTTGAGCGTCCCGATCGCCAGGAACCCATCACCCAGGTTCCTGAAAACCAGAAAGAATACTCTTTTCAGCAGCCGCTTTAGCTCATGGCGGGAGCCGCTGAGGCGCGTGGCTTCGTCCCGCACCAACACCTTGAGCCCCCGGATTTTGGCCCAGGCCATGGCGAGCCAATGGAACCAGCGATTATAGCCATGGACCCAGAGAACGTCGAATTTCCCCCGGTGCAGACGCCGGGCCAGGCCATAGTTGAAAGGCCGCCAAAAGGAAAGCCGGTCCTTCCGCCCCAGGGCCGGGAGGATTTCATGCCGGTATCCGCCGGTGAGGGGGATATCCCAGGCAATGAATTTGCCAAAACTGGGATCAAGATAACTTTTCAGGGAAAAATCGCTGCAGAAAAACACCGTCAGATCAATGCCAGGCTCCGCGGCAATCCGGCGCAGCAGCGGGGCCTGGTACTGGATCGGGTGAGTCACCAGATAGGCGAGGCGTATCTTAGGCTCCATGCGTCTTCAGGCGCTGCAGTTCATCCTTGACCATCAGGGCGACCACATCCTTCATTTTTTATTTGGGCTGCCGGCCGGTAAGGTAACTAAATTTCAAATTACTTACGGATCAGCATTGAATATATTTTTTGCGATACAATGTATATCCAGAATAGTATCAAAGTAATAAATATATATCTTACCATAAAGAAGATTTCATTGCCATTTTCCTCAATATTAATCAAAAAAAACAAAATGTTTCCTGTGAACAACCATAAAAACGTAGGGCACTGCAGAGTTATTTTAATTAATAATCCCATTACTATAACTATAGTTAAAATTATTATTGGTACAATTATTATAGAAAAATATTTAAAATCTACTTGTGCAACGCCAAATAGATTTTTACCGATATCAATTTCTTTCTGTTGGACATGATATATTCCAATTAATATGTCGTCTATCAGCGAAAATTGTTTGCCAGCCCAGAAAACCCGGGGAATCGAACTCTTAAAACCCTCCCAGGTTATTTTACCATTGGTAATCATGTTGGGTTTATTGAATTGATTATTAAGAACTAGAAAATTAAATTCCCAGGTTCCGGGTCTTTTCTTTAAGTTATCGATAGTAGCATTAAAATTGATTGCAGCTTCAAACGGGTTCTTCAATTTTTCCAGATTAACCGGGCCTACTGCCTGAAAGACCTCCCGATAAGCCTGGAATAAATTACTGAATAAGAAAAAACCACAAACTAATACCAAACTAACCGTCAGATATTTTAATTGAAATATGTTTTTTCTCTTTTCTACGAACCAAAATATTGCTGCGGCTACGATCATAGCCAAGAAAAACCTTCTGCCGTAAATTGTCACGATTGGAACAAATAAAATAGTGAGAATAATCCACCCATACTGGCGATACCCTTTTGATTTAAGGATATGAGAAAACAAACCTAAAAAAGTTAAAAATGCAAGAAGAGGATAGATCGTCCGCACTGAAAAGAACCAATAGGGGAGCTGTTTGCCAATCCTCTCAAAATCATCGTGCAAAATATAGGTTTTTACTCCATATTTATAATAACTTATTATTTGAAATAAAATTAACATTACATAGACACCAAGCAAAATATACCGGTTTATGCGACTCCATTGTCGTATCAAATTCCTAATGTTCAAGTAATTTGCAATATTTTTTGGAAAATACCAGGATGCAACTCTAATAATTGCTAATATCAATAACACCTGGCCGAAAATTAAGCCAATAACTAATGGGTTGCAATCGCGAAAATCGAAGATAACATCTCTACCGAAATATAAACCTCTTACAAAAGGATAGAGACCAAAATGCAGTAGCACAAATATAATATATATATCTATTATATCAAGATCTGATTGTAACTTAGCAAAGTATATTGTTAAAATAGCTATGAAAATAAATGAAAAGAAAAGCAGCGAGATATTTCCGATCATTTATTAGCCTTTTACTTTAATAGATAGGAATATTATTTGCCAATTGGATTATTGCTTTTGCTCTAAAGATTATGGCATAATTTATTACTGTCCGACATACAATTTGAATAAGAAAGATTGCCGATGATCTGGCGGTTGTGGGGCAAGATATCCCAGAGGTTGCCTCGTTTAAGGAGCATAGTTCCGACAAGGCGAGAGAGCTCCAGGAGTCCCTATCCCCTCTTGGTAAAATTTGGGTAACTTACCGGAATCCCTCAGAAAGTCCACATTTGAACCAGGAGGATTTAAGGGAATTTTCATTCAGGTTAAAAAAGCCTGGCGGCATCCATCTTCTGCTCCGAGTAATAATATCCTGAGCGGCACTCACTTTGAATAGACCCCCCGTTTCCCCATAACTCATTCGTGCTCAAACCACCTTCTCCCGGCAGTTCACATCCCCCGGCCAAACATCACCGTGCGCACCGTCTTCAGGAGGATGGCCAGGTCCAGGAGGAACCCGATGTTTTTGATGTAATAGAGGTCGAACTTGAGTTTCTCCGGGGTGGTTCCCAGGGCCAGGCCGTCTGGATACATCACCTGGGCCCAGCCGGTAATGCCCGGTTTTACCAGGAGGCGATAATGGTAGTAGCGGATGGTGTCCATAGAATCGTCGTGGGCCAGAGGGCGGGGACCGATAAAACTCATCTCGCCTTTCAGAATATTGAGGAGCTGCGGCAATTCGTCCAGGCGCAGTTTCCGGATAAACCGGCCGACCCTGGTGATCCGGGGGTCGTTGTCGGTGGTCCACAAAGGGCCGCACTGGGTGGCATTTTCCACCATGGTCCGGAATTTCAGGATCTTGAAAATCTTGCCCTTGTGGCCTAAACGCGCCTGATGGAAGATAATGGGGCCCCGGCTGTCAATCTTGATGGCCAGGGCCGTCAAGATCAGGATGGGGCAGGAGATGGTCAGAAATAAGACCGCCAGCATAACATCGATGATCCGTTTCAACCGCCGGTAATAGATCTTGGTGGTGTTGATGTTCCACTCAAAGATCCAGTTGTCGGAAATATGTTCCGTGGGGAGTTTGCCCGTTAAAAACTCGTAAACGGACGGCATATCCATGAGGGTGCAATCGTTCCAGGACACGGTGATCAGGTTGTCGATAAGCTGGGGTGATCTTTCCCGGGTAACGGCCACCACCGCCATGGAGACTTGATTTTCCCTGATCAGGGCCGGCAGTTGGGATGAGTTCCCCAGGACCCCTAAGCCGTCCACCACGGCGCCCACCTTCGTCTTATCGTCATCCACAAAGCCCACCACGTCAAAGCCGCACCCGGGCCGGCTGCGGATAGAACTCACCAGATGCCGCCCGGCCTTGCCGGCGCCGATGATCAGGAGACGCTTTTGCAACCGCTGGGTCAGGGATATGGCGGAAAAGGCAAAGCGCCAGGCGGCCACCAGAATCGAAAAAGACACCGCCTGGATGATCATCATGCTGCGGCCCACGTAGGCGCCTCGAATGGGAAAATAGAAGACCAGGACCACCACCAGGCTGCCGATCCAGCAGGCAATCAGGACGTGCACGATGTTGGTGATTTGCCGGAAATCTTTCAGATAGTCGTAAAGATCGGCAATAAAAAGGACGAGAAAATAAGCCACCCCGATCAATAAAAAGATGATTTTATTTTGATAGAGGAAATCCCACGGCCTGGCTGTGGTGTAGGGGTAGAGCAGGAGAGTAGCGGCCACCGACAGAAGATAGCAGCCCGCGTCCCCGGCGATTAACAGCAGCTTCCATTGGGAGATATAGAGGCTGAATATCTTGAACATTGGTTAGATTTTTTGCCAGACCGTCCGGTTGATGTAGTCGATATAGCTGAGGATAATCCGCAGCACCTTCTGGGAAACATTGTCAACATCGTAGTCCGGAACCAGGGCGAAGCGTTGTCCCCCGGCGGCATGCTGGGCGGTGACGACGTCGATGGCCTCGAGAACCCGGGGGGCTTTGAGGCCGCACATGATCAGGGTCCCGACGTCCATCCCCTCCGGGCGTTCATGGGCCTGGCGAATGGTCACCGCGGGAAAACCAAGAATGGAGGACTCTTCCGTGATCGTGCCGCTGTCGGACACCACGCAAAAAGCCCGGAGCTGCAACTTGACATAGTCGAAGAATCCCAGCGGCTTTAAAAACCGGATGCCTTCTCCCAGTTCCATGACCCCGGCCTCCGCCAATCTCTTCCGGGTGCGGGGGTGGGTGCTGACGATGATGGGTTTGCGGTAGCGATCCGCCATGGCCTTCAAAGTGGCCAACAGGTCGCTGAAGTTCGTATCGCTGTCGATATTCTCTTCCCGGTGGGCACTGACCACCAGGTAACCCTGCGGCGCCAACCCCAGCGTGGCCAGGATCGCCGAATTATCGATTTGCGGCTGATGGTGAGTCAGCACCTCTTTCATGGGAGAGCCGGTCTTGATCACCGTCTCCGGCCTGATGCCCTCCCTGGTCAGGTAGCGCCGGGCATGCTCCGTGTGAGTCATGTTGATGTCACTGAGATGGTCCACGATTTTGCGGTTGATCTCTTCCGGCACCCTTTGATCGAAGCAGCGGTTTCCCGCTTCCATGTGGAAGATGGGAATTTTGCGCCGTTTGGCCGGGATAGCCGCCAGGCAGGTGTTGGTATCTCCCAGCAGCAGCAGCGCCTCGGGGTTCTCTTGGGCCATGACTGCGTCGGCCTTGCTGATGACATTCCCGATGGTCTCGGCCACCGTTGCCCCCACTGCATCCAGAAAATAGTCGATCTTTCTGAGTCCCAGGTCTTTGAAGAAAATTTCGTTGAGCTCGTAGTCATAATTCTGCCCCGAGTGAACCAGGATATGATTGGTGTATTTATCCAGTTCACTGATCACCCGGGAGAGCTTGATTATTTCCGGCCGGGTCCCGACAATGGTCATTACTTTAACCGGCATTTCTCTTTCTCTCTAAAGAAGTTAAGAACAAATCAATCTGATCTCATTTCGGTTTCATCGCTTAACAAGCCATGTTTCCTGAGCAACTCCACGGTATTCTCGTAGTCGAGACTCGCATGCGCCGAACTGAACTCATGGTTAAGGCAGGGACCCAGAAGGTCTCCCTCCCGGCGCAACTCCGGCAGCATAGGCCTGATGGTATAATAATCGCCCTGCTTAAAACAGCGGTTGGCTTCCTCTTCGGACACCAGGATCTCGTGGATCTTTTCCCCCGGGCGGATGCCGGTGACCACCGTCTCAATCTGCCGGTCCCCGATGAGGGCCCGGGCAATATTGAGCACCGTGGCGCTGGGGGCGCCGGGTATGTAGGTGTCTCCCGGATCAGCCCAGCGCACCGCAGCAAATACGGTATCCACCGCCTGGTCCAGGCTCAAGAGGAAGCGGGTCATTGCCGCAATGGTGATGGTAACCGGCCCGCCGTTTTTGATCTGCTCTTGAAACAGGGGGATCACCGACCCTCGGGAGGCCAGCACATTGCCGTAGCGCACGCAAATAAAACGGGTTTTGGGGATCATGATATTGGCCGCAATAAAGATGCGCTCTTGGATGGACTTGGTCATGCCCATGACGTTAACCGGCTTGCACGCCTTATCGGTGCTGATGCCCACCACCGTCTCCACCGGATAGCTATTCTCTTCGATGGCCCGAGCAATATTGTAAGCCCCCAGGCAATTGGTCTGCAAGGCCTGCACCGGAAAGTACTCGCAGGTGGGCACCTGCTTCAAGGAGGCGGCGTTGAAGACGAGGTCCGCGTCTTTGAGCACCGAACAAACGTTGGCATAATCCCGGACGTCGCCGATGCGCATCTCCAGGATGTTCATGAAATTGCGGTAAATCACCTCATCGGTGGGCGCCGTTTTGTGCAGGTAGGAGATCCGCATGTCGTGCTGCTTGGCTTCATCCCGGGAAAATACGATGACCTTCTTGGGGATTCCCAGTTCCCCGGAGAGAATCCGGTGTACCAGGGTCTGCCCCAACGACCCCGTACCCCCGGTGATCACGATCCTTTTATCGGTCAGTATCATTTTCGTTATCCATACTCAGGTTATTTTTTATAGCAATCTAACGAGAGATAATGCTGATGCATCTCGGCCACCATCTCCGGCCAAGACGGCGGCCCGTAGCCGGCAATCTTCCGAAAAGCGGAGGAGTCCAGGGAGCGATCCACCTTGAGGCTGTCATCAGGAGTTATGTCAATTTTCTTACCATACTGCTTAGCCACCAAGGTTAACAAGTCGTATTTGGTAATGGGAGCCGAGGAGATGTGATAGAGCCCCGTTAGTCCAGGATCGTTCAACAGGTATGCCTCGATGATTTTCGTAAAGGTTATCATGGGGAAGCCGCTAAAAACAGCCCGGGTGAATCCCCGAACCTGGTTTTTCTGTGCCAAAAACCATTCCAATAACCCTAACTTACCCCGGAGTTCGTGACAGATAATGGAGGTCCTGACGGTGAGGCAACCGGCAGAGGTCACCTCCCCCAGGGCCTTGGTCCTGCCGTAAATATCCAGGGCATTGGCCGGGTCCTCCTCCCGGTAATTGCCCCGGACGCCGTCAAAGACACAGTCAGTGCTCATTTGGATCAGGCGAATCCCGGCCAGGCGGCAGGCCGCGGCCAGGCGATGGGGCAGCAGGGAATTGAGGTAGATCGACATGACCGGGTCGGCAGCCAAGTGTGACTGTTTGACGATACCGATGCAATTAATCACTACCTCGGGTTTGACTGTAGCCAAGGCAAGTATCAAGCTGTTAAAATTAAAAGCATCCACATTCCCCAGACATTTATCTAACAAATCCGGAGTAAACCAGCGCCCCGCCAGCTCTTGGTCCCTGACCGTCCCGAAGACCTCCAGACCTTCACGGCCCGACAGCCAGGTGAATATTACATGCCCTAATGCCCCGGTGGCCCCCAGGACCAAGACTTTCTTAGGTTTGCCGCCCTTCCCCACCGTCACCCTCTTGATCCGACTTAATCTGCAAGCTTAAACTTTGTACCAAAGTTCCCTTTTAAATACCATAATATCTCGTTAAGAGTTCTGAAAAACATTTTCTCAGGGAGAGGGATTGGGGCTTTATGGCAGATGCCCCTCCCCCTAAAATGACTTTTCCAGAGCTCTCACCCAGCCACCCTTCACCTCCTGCATCAGCGCCTCCAGGCGATCCAGGAGCATCTCCCGCTCAAAATGTTTCTCAAAATAGCCGCGGCCCCGGAGGCCCATGGCCCGGCGCGGTGATTCGGACAGGTGGTACAGGGCCAGGACGTTATCCGCCAGTGCCTCTGGGTCCCCGGCGGGACCCGTAACCCCCGCGCCGGCCTCCTGCACCACCCGGGCCCCCTCCCCGTCCAGAGAGGCAATGACCGGCTTGCCGGCGGCCAGGTACGACTGCACCTTGGAGGGTATGGTCAGGGCGAAGATGGGCTCCTTCTTGAGGGTCACCAGCAGGGCGTCGGCCAGGGCAAAAAAGCGAGGCATGGCTTCCGGCGGATATCTCCCCAAGAGATGCACCGTGCCGCTCAGCCCCCGAACCCGCACCTGGTCTTCCACCCAGGCGCGCCGGCGGCCGTCTCCGAGGATCACCCAATGCAGGTCACGCCGGTCTTTGAGCAATTCAGCCGCGGCCAGGATGGTTTCAAAGTCCTGGGCTGCGCCGATGTTACCGGCGAACATCAGGTTAAACCCCCGGGAAAGCAGGGCCCGTTCCGGCGCCTTGGCCTCCACTTTCACCGGGCGGTAGAAGTCTTCGGCGCTGTTGGGAAAATAGACGATTTTCTCGCCTGAGCCGCCGTACTTCCCGATGGAAGGAAAAAAGGCCCGGGACTGCGCCAGAATGAGATCGCTGCCGCGATAAATCAGGTGCACCACCAGGCCAACCAGACCCAGGAGAAGGCGGGAACTGACCGCCCCGGTGGCGGACAGGCTCTCCGGCCAGAGGTCTTGTACCCAAAACATGATGGGAATATTCCTGAGCCTTTTTAAAACCAGGGCCGGCAATCCCACCGTCACCGGCGAGGTCTCGAACACCAAAATCAGGTCAAATGACCCGGGGCAATATATCGGCGCCAAGAGGCAGCCGCACAGGGCAAAGGAAAGATAATTCAAGGCCAGCCGCAGCTTGCCGCCTTGGCCCCGGGGCACCAGGGGCACTCGCCGGATCTTTATCCCCTGGTAGTCCTCCTGACGCCTTTTGAAGATACCGTAACCCGGGAAGAATCTTCCCTCCGGGTAATCGGGCACGCCGCTGAGCACAGTAACCCGGTGGCCTCTTTCCATCAACCCCAGAGCCAGGTCGTTGATGCGAAAGTTCTCCGGCCAGAAGTGGTTGGTAATTATCAGGAGATTCATCTTACGTTAAATTGTTCTAAAGCTAAGGATGTCTGCGTGTATCCATGAAAAAGGGTTTCAAGAGAAACTGAAAACCGCGTGACCCAACTACCTGACTCCCTGGTCCACCTTTTGGGGAGAGTCATTTCCAAACACTGCTATATTTCTTATTGGCTTCCTGAAATCCTATCAAAGTCCATCCCATAATAGCAAATTTATATAAACTTGATGAGTATAATAATCTATATTTATTGGTTTTTTGAAGCCAATATTCAATCATGGCAATGTTAAATGGATTGAGAGCGATTTTTAAAAATATTTTCATAACTATTAGCAACACAGGATCTTTTCGTTTATTTATCGGAGTTAATAAACTTATCCAGGTATTATCATAGCACCCAGGATGTTTTTTCAACATTATTTTAAATCCTTCTCGCGCCGCTTCAATGCGTTTATTCTTATATTTTTCTACATATACTGGATCATGGTGGTAAGCCTTAACTGAAGCGCCAAATATTAATCTAACCCCATGGTTACCCAAGCGAATACCGTAATCTGTATCCTCACCCCCATAGTACTTGAATGTAGAATCGAACCGTCCCACCTCCATCACCGTACTATACGGTATTGAGGCTATTCCACCTGCAAAATATCTAGGTGATAAATTTGAATAATCTATTTTTGCCATTTCTTTTTTTGTTCTGAAACCTAAATAGCGAGACTGAGCAAAATAAGCAATATTATTCTCTTCAATAAATATTTTATCAAAACTCAAATTACCAATTACTACAATTTTCTCATTTGCGTATTGAGCATGGTAGAAGAGAAAATTTTTAATAAAGTCAGGTTCAGGTATGATATCGCAATCGAGAAACATGATATATTCACCGCTGGCGTTCATAATACCCGAATTCCGTGCACTGGCTAATCCTTGATTAACTTGATGACGTATGTATTTTATATTTGAATAAGTTTGCATAAATTTATCAATGTATTCTTTTGTACCATCAGTAGAGCAATCATCAACCAATAGTATTTCATACTTATCTAATTCAATTGTTTGATGCAATAACGCTGTTAAACACATTTTTAGTGCTTCTAATCGATTATAGGCCGATACTATAATACTTGCGTACAATTTCATAGATAGATGTAAATTGTTAATCTGCTCCAGACCCAAAGTCATCTCATTACTTCCCCCAGGCAAACTATTTTTTGAACAAGCGTCTGGCCCAGCCTTGACACACCAAATCCCCCCGGCCGCGCCGACTCTCTCTGATGTCCCAGGCTGGCTGGATGGCGATCAATTTACCCAAAAATTATTTTTATTCCCTGCATTTTTGCTGGCGTCCCCGGTTCCCGAGAACCACAAAACCAGTGACTTCACTTTAA
>Ga0154821_1124_pt1 | contig 12494 bp, 8 predicted proteins | sample Rifle2008BG16ft_FD_116125 | JGI IMG/M metagenome (GOLD analysis project Ga0154821, IMG submission 116125) | Desulfobacca sp. RBG_16_60_12 | reverse complement strand
ATGACCAGGCGCACGACGCCGATGCCCACCAAGGCCCCGGCCAGGAGCAGGGTGAACAGGGTGGAGGCCGCCAGGGGGTCGGCCATGATGCTCAGGCCGGCCAGCACGTAGAGGACGGCAATGAGGACGTGCCACAGGACACTTCCCCAGCCTTTGCAGGTAAAGGTCTGAAAAATCTGGACCCCGCCGCCGATGACCAGAAAAACCCCGAAAATAAAGACGGTGGCCAGAGTCAGAAAAAAGGTCAGGCCCAATCCGACAGTTCCGAGGACCACCAGCAGGATACCCTGGGCCAAGAGCCAGCCCCAGTTGTGGATCAGGTCCCCCAATACCGGCATTGGCGCCATCGTCTGGGATGATGCGGTGCCATCGATCATACGCCTCCCTCCCCATGCTATTTGTAGTGAATGCCAGCGGCCTTTCCCAGTATTTCGGTCCAGGACCGCAAAAGATTAAATCCCGGGTCAGCCCCGCCTCCACTGTCGGGTACAGGGTAATAAGAGATAGTGTTGTGTCCCGGGAGTACCTTTAATAAATGCCGGTTTTATTTCCCTCCCCATTGATGGGGGAGGGTTAGGGTGGGGGTGGCAAATAATAATCATTGATTACCATATGTTAACCGAAATTAATCTCCCCCTCCCACCAGGGGAGGGGGAATAATTGGTGTGAACTTTTGCAAGATATTCCCGGGACACAATACTAGCTGCTGGTGATACCAAAAAAATCAGGGGCCTGAAAGGGAGAAGGTGTGCCGGCATCTCCCCCAAGGGCGAACCCGGAGAGGTCTCAGCAGCCCAGATTGGCCGGGCATCTCGGAATTAGAAGAGAGAAGTCACCACCATCAACAGCGTCAAGACGGTCATGATCACCACGGTGGTCCAGGAGACAAGGTTGTAGCCCCAGCGATTGACATACTCGCCCATGAGGTCCCGGTTGTTGATCAACAGGAGCATGAAAATGAGCACAAAGGGCAGCATAACGCCGTTGACCACCTGGGACCAGAACATCACCTGGATGAGCGAGATTTTGGGGATGAGGATAAAGCCGGCGCCGATAATGATCAAGATGGTGTAGAGCCAATAAAACGCCGGCGCCTCGCCCCAGGACTTGTCGATGCCCGCCTCGATGCCGAAGGCCTCGCAGATGAAATACGCGGTGGATAGAGGCAGAATGGAAGCCGAAAAGAGCGAGGCATTCAAAAGGCCAATGGCAAAGAGGGTGGAGGCCCAGGTGCCGGCCAGGGGAGCCAAAGCTAGGGCAGCCTCTTTGGCGGACTCGACCTGGATGCCGTGGGTGTGCAGGGTGGCGGCACAGGAGATGACGATAAAGACGGCCACCAGGTTGACCATGATGCTGCCCACGATGACATCGTATTTCGTATAGGTGTAGTCCTTCACGGTGATACCTTTTTCCACCACGGAAGCCTGGATGTAGAATTGCATCCAGGGGGCGATGGTGGTGCCGATGACGCCGACCAGAATCACCAGATAGGAGCTGTCGAAAGAAAAGCTTGGCACTACCAGTCCCCGGGCCACCTCGCCCCATTGGGGGTGGGCCAGGTAGCCGGAAATGATATAGCAGAAATAGATGAGACAGGCGGCCAGGAAGACCCGCTCCACCACTTTGTAGGACCATCGGAGCACCAGCCACCAGGTGAACAGGGCCGCCAAGGGCAACGACACGTACTTGCTCACCCCGAACAGTTCCATACTGGCCGCCACCCCGGCAAATTCACTCATGATGTTGCCCAGGTTTCCCAGGAGCAGGCCGACCATGGCGTAAAAGGTGATCCGGACGCCGAAGCGTTCCCGGATCAGGTCCGCCAGACCTTTGCCGGTGACCGCGCCCATGCGGGTGCACATCTCCTGGATGACCACCAGGGCCACGATCATCGGGATGAAGACCCAGAGGATTTTATAGCCGAGGGCGGCGCCGGCCATGGAATACGTGGTAATGCCGCCGGCGTCATTATCCACATTGGAGGTGATGATACCGGGCCCCATAATCGCCAGGAAGAGGAAGAGCCGCCGGAAAATAGGATTTTTCAATGACCACCTCACCGCATGGTGCGCTTTCTGACAAATAAACTGGCGAAGGTCTCGAGGCTGCCGCGGTCGGGAACGAGCATTTCCAGGACGTCATCCACGGTGATGATGCCCAACATCCGGCTCTCGTCGTCCACGACCGGGATGGCCAGGAGGTTGTATTTGTTCACGGCTTCGGCCACTTCCTTTTCATCGTCCTGGGGCTGGACGAAGATCAGCCGGGTCTGCATGAAATCCCGGAGTTGGGCCTCGGGGTTCGCCATCAAGAGTTCCCGCAGGGAAATGACCCCGATAAGGGTCTCTTCTTCCTTTATAATATAAAGATAATAAATGGTTTCCGCTTCGGCCGCGAGGGTGCGCAATTGCCGGATGGCCTCAGCGGCGGTGATCTCCGGGGACAGAGCGATGTATTCCGGGGTCATCAAGGACCCGGCGGTGCCTTCCTCGTAATCCATCAATTCCCTTACTTCCTGGGCCTCTTCCGGCTCCATCAGGTTCAGGAGTTCGACGGATTTTTCTTCCGGCAGTTCTGCCAGGAGGTCGGCGGCCTCGTCGGGGGGCATTTCTTCCAACAGATCCGAAGCCTGCTGGCTGCCCATGTGTTCCAGGATTTCAATCTGGGTGTCCAGCTCCATTTCAACGAAGGCCTCGGCCGCCACCTCCACGTCCAGGTCTTCAATAAAGTCGGCTCGTTTCTTGTAATCCAGATCCTCGATGATCTCCGCCAGGTCGGCCGGGTGGAGTTGGTCCAATTGCTGTTTTTCGCCTCGAAGTCTCAGACTGGCGGTCTTGTCTTCCGGGTGCTGGATAAATTCCCACCAGACCAGGTGGTTTTCCAAGCGGCGAAAGAGAAATTCCACCCCCAAACGCCGGGCCAGACCCCGCCAGCCGATATCCACGGCGTTGAGGACGAGGTGTTTCTGATCCCGGCCCTGGAGCCAAAACAGCCTGATATCATTTACCCGGACGACCTTGGACCCCTTCAAGTCAATGATCTGCTTGTCCATGAGCCACTTGCCCATGTAGATTTCATCGGGTTGGAGCGGAACCAAGGTTGCTTCGTTCAGCTCGTGGAGCAGGTCGATGTGGTTGGGGTTGATGCGGGCCACCTGCTCCAACGGGATGTGTTTCTGTATGTCCCTGGCGTATTTGATGCCGGTTACCCGGGGGGTGTCGCCTTCCCAGCGAATGGCCAGGTCCCGCAAATTTCCTACCTTACGGGCCTGGTGATCGTAAATGGGTTTTCCCTGGATCTGACTGAAGAAGAATTCTCCTAATACCCGCAACTTTTCCATGCGTTCCCCTCCTTCGAGGCGGACCGGCACAACAAAAGGGCCTAGCCACTCTGGTGGAAGGCCCTGGACAGGACAATGCGCAATCGACCTTCCTCACTCGTGGAGTTTCGGCACTGCATAACGTAGAGTCGATTTACTCAGCCACATTAAGTAAAACCTTAATCCGGTAATACCTGTTCGGCCCATTGGCGTCTCTCGACGTTTCTGGGCAGTGGCCTATTTTTATGCAGGAGCCTCACCTAACTGAGGTGATTCTACTGTATGCCAGGGGAAAAAATCTGTCAACCGGGGAATGGCCATTCAAGAAATCGGGTGGTCAATTCCCATGAAAGGCTTATGAATGATTAACAAAAATCAAACAATGGCGTTAACCAAAACTCGCCGGATCACCCAGGCGGCAGCCGGCAAGTTTGAAATCAAGCCTTTTACCGATATACTGATAACGTTAATCATGAGGAACAAGATCCAGGGGTGCCTATGTCACTAAAATACGCTCCTTACCGGTTCGTGGCGGCGGTGATCGTCGCGGCATGTTTGGCTTGGCCCGGGTGGGTCCAGACCCAGGCGGCGCCACCGGAGAAGCCGGAGAAAGGCATTGCCTCGCCCGAGACCCTGTCCCGGGGATTTGAGCACAGTATTGCCCAGTTACAGGAGAACCTCAAGGCCTGGGAATCCCGGGTCCCGGGCGCCGCGGCAGGTCTGGCCCAGACCCAAAAAGAGCTGGACAATCTCCAGGTTGCGGTGGCCACCCTGAAAGCCGCCATGGTCCTGCAACGGCTGCCGCTGCTCCAGGTGCAGGAGCTGCTGGAGGTGTATGCCGACCGGGAAAAGGCGCTCAAGGGGAAACTCAAGGACCTGGGCCAGGAGATCGACGAACTCAAGAAAGGCCGGCAAGAAAACGTCGAATCGCAGAATGCCCTGCGGGTCCAGCTCAGCATAATCCAGGCCAAAGACCCCATCGCGGTGACCCCGGAACTGCAACAAGCCTTTTTGACCTATTTGAACCTGGCGGGGGATCGGGATCGCCTGATGATCCGGGTGCTGGGCGTACTTTCGCAACGGCGCCGGCTTCTGGAGCAGGAGCAGGAGTTGGTCGCCGGCCTGTCGCTCCAGTTGAGGCAACTGGAGGCCGACTGGAAAGGCCAGCTCCTGAAGCGTCCGGCGGCCGTGGTGCCTTTCCGGGAGCAGGTGGGCGAGGCAGGGAAGAGCCTGGCCGTCGTCCCCCAGCGGGGCTGGGACTGGCTCAGCGGCCTGGTGGCATCAGGACGCCTGAGCGCCTTTCTTTGGAGGCGTCTGGCCCCCATCTTCGGCCTGCTGGGTTTCATTATGCTGTTGGGGTGGAGCACGCGGCGGCTAAATGACCTGGTAACCCGGCGATTCCTGGCCTGGAGGGAGCGGGCGGCCGATATCCACCTGCTGCCCCTGTATGTCCTGGGACGGGCCCTGGTAGCCAATCTGTTCGGCTTGGGCCTGATTTTATGGCTGGGCCTGTTTTTTTGGAACTTTAACCTGATAAGCGCCGCCCCGGCCCGGTTAATACTCGCGGCACTGGTGGCGCTCTGGGCCCTACGGCTGGCTAGCCAGTGGGTTCAGGGGTTTTTTGCCGGTCGGACGGCGGGGGGAGTGCTGGCCCTGGATCAAGACGTCGCCAGGTTTTACCGGCGCTCCCTAAAACTTTTCCTGGTGTACCTCTGCCTGGGGATGTTGGGTCTCAAGAGCGCCGGACTGCTCGATTTTCCCGAATCCAGCCGGTTGTTCGTGGAACATTTTTTCCTGCTGGGTATCCTGGTCTGGGGCTTGTGGCTCCTGCGGCGTTCCTACCTGACCCGGCTCCTGCCGCAGTTAGCGGCCCCCACCTGGCTGCACCGGCCGGTGATGAGCCTGTTTGTGCGGGGACTGCTGCTCTTTCTGCTGGTGGTCATCGTCCTGGCTGACCTATTGGGATTTCAGAACCTGTCCCTGTACCTGGCCCAGGCGGCCGTCTGGACCATGCTATCCGTGGTAATCCTGTGGTTCCTGTGGCTGATGGGTGAGACCATCATCCTCCACCTCCTGCATCCGGAAGCTGGCCGGGCCACGTATTTCTTTCCGGAAAGGGCCGAACTGATCCGGAGGATCTATGTCTCCAGCCGCTGGGCCTTGGGCCTCATCCTGGGGGTGGCCGTGGTCCTGGTGTCTCTTAACTCCTGGGGGATCGCCCCGCACCAGGTGGCCTGGGCCTTCCAGTGGATGACCTGGGGCCCCACCCTGGGACCCGTGAAGCTGACCACGTTGAGCGTCGTGGGCGTCACTCTGGCCCTTTACCTGGGGTTCTTCCTGTCCCGGCTGATGCGGGCCCTGATGCTGGCCCGCATCTTCCCCCGCACCGCCCTGGACCCCGGGGTGCAGTACACCATCTCCACCACCGTGCACTATGTCGTGTTAATCCTGGCAGGGTTGATCGGCCTGAACATTCTGGGATTTCCGTTGACCAACCTGGCTCTGGTGGCCGGGGCCCTGGGAGTGGGGATCGGCTTCGGCCTCCAGAACATCGTCAACAATTTCCTCAGCGGCCTCATCCTCTTGTTCGAGCGACCCATTAAGGTGGGGGACATTCTGGTGATCGACGGCCAATGGGGCCTGGTGAAGGAGATCCGGGTGAGGAGCACCATCTTCGAGACCTTCGACCGGTATGTCCTGATTATCCCCAATTCGGAACTGCTCTCCAACAAGGTCGCCAACTGGACCCATTATGGGGCGGGTATTAACCGCCTGACCTTGCGGGTGGGGGTCTCTTACGGTTCGGACGTGCGCCAGGTAACGCAGTTGATTACCGAGATTTGCCAAGCCAACCCCCGGGTGGTGGTTAAACCGCCGCCCCAGGTCTATTTCACGCTCTATGGCGACAGCTCTCTGGACTTCACCATCATGGTGCATCTGAGAACCCCCAGCGATCGCATGCCTGCCACCCATGAGCTGAACAGCGCCATCTTTGAGGCCTTTAATGAGCACGGCATCGAAATCCCCTTCCCCCAGCGGGACCTCCACATCAAGGAGTGGCCGGAGGCGCCGGCGAAAAAGGGATAAGGTGAGGTGGGTTACCGCCTGATCCAGGCAGGTGCGGGGCAGGGGAGGGGTCAACGCCCGTGGGCGGGCGGCGGAGGGTTAAAGGCGGCGGGCCGGAGGCGAGACCGACCTATTGGGCTGCGACATCTTTGGCTTTGCTCTTATAAGTCCTGACCTCGATGATCTTGGGTCGGAGGCGGCGGCGGGGTTCAGGAGATTTTTCCGCGTCCAGGTCTTCCGGCTTGGCGTCCTTTTTGTGTAATTTGGCGCCTTTCCCCGGGGGAGAGGCGGCCGCCTTGGCGTCGCCCGGGGTCCCGGGTTTCATCTGGTTGGGGCCGGCATAGGCCCCCATGACGTTGTTGACAAAGACCTGGGTCTCCTGGTAAGGCGGAATGGCGCCGCACTTGGCCACGCTTTCGGGACCGGCGTTATAAGCGGCTACGGCCAGGGGCACATTGTACTGAAACCGGTCCAGGCAGTGCCGCAGATATCCCACCCCGCCGGCGATGTTCTGCTCCGGGTCGAAGGGGTCCTTGACGCCCATGAGGGCAGCGGTGCCCGGCATGAGCTGCATCAAGCCCTGGGCGCCCTTGGGAGACACGGCGGTGGACTTGAAGCCCGATTCGTGGCGCATCACGGCCCGCACCAGAGTCGGGTCAACCCCGTAGATTTGGGAATACTTGTGAATCAGGGCCTCTAACTGAGGATCTTTGAGGCTTAAATTTCCCCTAAAGGGAGTCTGGACGGAGCGCCCATAAACCTGGGGCCAGACCCGGGTCCTCTTATTGAAGATATAGACCTGTACTTCCTGTCCCAGGACTTCGTAGAGGGTATCTTCCGAGCCCGATTTTTTGGCCGGCTTGGAGCCCGGGTTTTCGATGACCAGGCTGCCGTCCAGGGATAGTATCTTGGGGGCGGCCGCGGCCGGCCCCACCAGGGCGGCCTGCGTCAAAATTACCGCCAGGATAAATAAGACTCTCCCCATAACTTTAATTCTATTCAATATTTTGGTCGTTTTGTCAAGAACAAATTGGAGCGGCATTTACATTTTCTTGGTCAGACCTGAGCCTTATTGTCGGAACCAAGAACATTTTTGCACGATGACGCCGTAGTCTCGGCCGGCCCTGCGGTGGTCGGCGACGAAGCGTTGCTTCGGTTCACCGGCCCGGGGCCCGGGATTAAAACATTTTTTGTGAGTTTATTACAATAAGAAGTCATAATTATTAATAATTTTTCAAGATAAATTTAATCGCCTTTACAAAGATTGTTTGTCAAACAAGATAATACGATGTAATATTGAATAGTTAATCTTAACCGGGCCTCGACCATGGATGGTCTTGCATGCTTTTACCTCGATGGGACGTCAGTCAGGGAGAATTAGGCGCCGAGCCCCGGGAGCCGCAGCCGCCCGGCGCCGGCCCGGGGGCCCGACCGGTGACCCGGCCTCTGGTGCCGGTGACCCTGGCCTTGATAGCGGGGATTGCGGCCCCGGCCTGGGGCCTGCACCTGCCGGAGCCCTGGCTGCTGACGGCCGGGGTCGCGCTCTGGGTCGCCCTGGCCCTTCTCTGGTGGCAAAGGCGTCCGGTCCGCTTTCTGCCGCTCATCTGGTTCGCGCTGCTGGGGGTGGCTTTTTATCAACAGGCCCGGCAGCCGGATTTTCCTCCCGGCCACATCACCAAACTACCCCAGCACCAGAACCTGACCCTCTTCGGCCATCTGAACCGGCCCGGCAAGCTGGGGGGGGAACGGGTCCAGCTCTTCATGGAAGCCGGGGCCTGGCGGAGCCCCTGGGGCTGGCGGCCCGCGGCCGGGAAAGTTCTGGTCCTGGCGCCGGTGCCGGAGCCCCCACCGGTGGGCACCGGCCTGGTGGTCAGAGGGCGCCTGGCCCTCCCTCGAATGTTGCTCAACCCCGGCACCTTCAACCGGCCCCGGTACCTGGCGGCGGACTGGCTGTTCCGGGAGCTGCGGCTTTCGGAGCCGCAGCTCCTCATCTTTCTGCCTGCAACCGAAGACTATCCCTGGGCGGAGAGGCTCCGGGGGGGCATCAGGGAGCGATTGCGGGAGCTTGACCCGGCCGGCCGGGCCATCTATCTGGCCATGCTCCTGGGGGACCAGGGCGAAATCACCCCATTGATGCGCCAAAACTTTTCCCGCACCGGCACCAGCCACCTGCTGGTCATCAACGGGCTGCACCTGGGGATGGTGGCCGCGGTCACCTATTTTCTCAGTTTCTGGCTCCTGCGGCGCTTTCCCCGGCTGCTGTTGCGGGTCAACGCGGTCAAGATCGCCACCCTGCTGGCGGCGATTCCGGTGGTGTTTTATGCCTGGGTGGCCGGGGGGTCTCCCTCCACCCAGCGAGCCGAAGTCATGGTGCTGGCCTATCTGCTGCTGGTTTTCCTGGGGCGCCCCGGGGAGGTGTGGAGCGCCCTGGCCCTGGCGGCCCTGGTCATCCTGAGCCTCACGCCGCTGCGCCTCTTTTCTATTTCCTTCCAGCTTTCCTTTGTGGCGGTGGCCTTCCTGATCTACCTGGTGCCCCGGTGGGTCAGGCACCCGGAGGACTCGGAACTTAACCATGCCATCCCGGGCGCCGCGGCCGGCCTCATTTTCCGCATCAAGGAGTGGTTTATGGTGTCATTGGTGGCCACCCTGGCCACCGCGCCCCTGGCTGCCTTCTACTTCCAGGTGGTCTCCCTCTTGGGCATCCTGGTCAACCTGGTGGCCATTCCCCTGGTCCTGCTCCTGGCCCTGCCCTTGGGGGAGGCCGCGGTCATCTCCCAGGCCTTGTCCCTGACCCCGGTGGCCCAGGCCCTGCTCTTTGTGGGCAAACTCCCCTTGTGGCTGGGCTATCAGGTGATTGAGTGGGGGGCCAAAATTCCCGGCAGTGCGATCATAACGCCCACCCCCACCTGGCTGATGATCGCCGCTTACTATGCCGTCCTGATCCTGGTTTTTTATCCCCGGCGCACGTACCTGACCTGGGCCGGGGCGGCCATGGCGGGGGTGGTTTTGGTGAGCGCAGCGGTCCTGCCCCTGGCCACGGCGCCCCAGGCCCTGGAAGTGACCTGCCTGGACGCCTACGGGGGGCTCGAGGGGGTGGTGGTGAGCCCGGAGAACCGGCGGCTGGTGGTGTCGGCGGCAGTACCTCCCCGGTGGGGCCGCCCCGGTCCGGGTTGGGGGCCGCTGCCGGGATACTGCCATTGGCGGCAGTTTCGGCGTTTGGACCTGGCCATTGCCTTGAACCTGAACGAGGCCAACGCCGGTGAACTGCTCACCCTGGGCCAGCAGTTCAGCGTGGGGTCATACTGGTACGGCCGGCGGGACCGGGACGGGCCGGCCGCCTGGGATCTCTGGAATTATTTGGGCGACCGGGGCGCGACCCCGGGGTCCCTGGCGCGGGGCAGCCCCCCCGGCGCCCTGGGCAGCGTTGACTTAAGGTACGTGAAGCTGGGCGTGGACGCGGCACCGGCGCTGGAAGTCGCCTATCAGGGCCTTCGGGTTCTGCTGATGCCGCCGGCGGGGGGGCTGGCGGCTGACGAACTGCCGGCCGCGGCCGGGCCGCTTGCGGCCCTGGTCCTGCCCGCGGAGCTGGCCGGCCCCCGGGACCGCAACTCCATCATGGCCCGCCTGAACCCCGGGCGGGTGGTGGTCTATGGCGACCCCGGCCGGTCCGGCGCGGCCCGGTCCCCCTGGCCGGTGCCCTGCCAGTTCACCCGGGAGGGGGCGGTGAGCCTTTACCTGGGCGCCTCCGGGGTAACCGCCCGGCAGTGGCGGCCATAAGCGCGAGTGAATTTTCCTCACCCGGGTCTGAAAAGTTCCAGGTTCAAAGTTCCAGGTTCAAAGTTCAAAGCTAGGGGTATCTTCATCAGGAACTTCTCATAATTTATGGGTGGCCAAAGGCCCATGAGCAACTGCCTTGAAAAGTTCATGGAGGGCGGCCCGTGACCACCATGATTGGCGCGTAAGACGCGCCCTGTATCGCGATGATAGGGCAACGCCCCCATACGGCATTTTCATAATTTGCGGGTGGGCCAAAGGCCCATGAATGACTGATTATTCTCAGGGCCCGGCAGGCTGTGCCCTTTTGCCCTGGAGGCGCTGGCAAAATCTACCTTTGCCCGGAATGGTTATTCTGAGCGCAGCGATGAATCTCGTATTTCTCATGGGTTGAGATCCTTCACTTCGTTCAGGATGACAACCAAAACCCTTTTGCAAGAGCTTCAATTCTTAGAAAAATGATCAATAATCCGGGTTAAGGAATTTTCAGGAACTGTGGGGGTGTGGTTACATAATTACGATTGACAAGGAGGTGACGGAATTCCCTGAGGGTGCGAGGTGATTTCGCCCCTGGCTGGCGGTAGGGGTGGCCGCGCGCAAAGGCGGTTCAGCTTTTACGAGAAGTCTTGGGGATGAATTGGCTCATCTGCTGTTTTACGTCGGCGGCGTTGCACTTGGGACAGGCGACCTGGCCGGCCTCGTATTCCTTGATACTCATGATGCGCACAAACTGTTCCCCACATTTGCCGCAGAGGTATTCATAGGTGGGCATGGCATTTCTCCTGAACACCGGAGTGACGTAACATTTAACAACGATTATAATAAGTTCGCCGGGTTATTGCAAGGGGTGTCCGGGGGTGGGAGAAATAATATCCGCGGCGGGGCAATTAAGAGCGCTTTGGTCCCAGAAAAGCAATCTCAGGTCCCAGAAGGGTTTCCCAAGGCGTTAAAATCCGTAGGGCGCGTCCCACGCGCCACTTTATGGTGGGTAAGACGCACCCTACAAAGGGTGCCTCTTTGAGCGCCGCATAATGCAAGGGGCCAGGTGGGGCTATATGTAGTCTATAATGCCCGGGCGACCCGGCCGCAGCTTTCAGGGTCGGCCTGGCCCGCCGGCAGGAGCAGGGTCCCGGGCACCAGGCTCCGGGCCACCATGAGGTTATACCACTCATAGCCCTGGTTCGGTTTTGGGGTCTCGAGGATGGCGGCCTCGGGCTTGAGCCAGGGGTGGGAAAATAAGTGCCGCAGTCCCGGCAGCCCGATGGCGCCCCGGCCCAGGTGCCAGTGGCGGTCCCGCCGGGAATTTACCGGGACCCTGGAGTCGTTGAGGTGGATGATTTTCACCGCGTCCAGTCCCGGCCCCCGGGCCAGGTCCGCCAACAGCCGGGCGACCCCCGGGGGGCTGCTGAGGTCGTAGCCGGCCCCATGGGCGTGGGCCGTATCCAGGCACACGCCCATGGGCACGCCGCTCAGGGCGATGATGCGCTCCAGGTGCTGGAAGCGCCAGCCCAGTTCCTGCCCCTGACCGGCAGTATTTTCCAGGAGCACCAGGGGGGGCGGCGGCACCTGAGAGACCGCCAGGGCCAGGGCCCGGGCCACCTGGGCGAAGCTGGCCTCGGCCAGCGGCCCGTGACCGGGATGCACCACCAGGTAGTCGGCTCCCAAGGCCCGGGCCAGTTCCAGTTCTCGTGACAACCTCTGGGTGGACAGGGCATACAGGGACGGATCGGCCGTGGCCAGGTTGGGGAGATAGCCGAGATGCACCACCAAGGGTCCCAGCCCCGCCTGGACTCTGGCCCGGGAAAAATCCCGCATCGCCGTCGACGTCACCGGGCGCCATTTCCAGCCCCGGGGGTTTTGGACAAAGATCTGGAGGGCCTGGCAGCCCAGGACCTGGGCCTGATAGACCGCCCAGCAGAGTGATCCGGCGATGGAGAGATGAAATCCTAAGCGCATAGAAAGCCTTGGGGGAAAAAGGTGAAAAGGGGAAAGGGCTAAAAGGGAAAAAACAAAAAATTTCGCCTTTATGAAAGCCGATTCCTCGTTAAGATGAGCATTATAACCTATGGTAAAACCTGTCTTAGGCTCCAAAAATGTTTTCTCAACCCGTTAAAGGTTGGGAACGAAAGATTTAAGCCCCCCTGTCCTCAAGTGGGATTCAGGGGGATTATCAACCGCTTATGTAATCCCCCCTGCCCCCCTTTAGGAAAGGGGGGTGGTTCTTTCTCAACTGAAAGCTCCCACGGTTAATTCAAAATCACGCTAAAAATCGGGTTTGAAATGACTTCTCGGGAATCGAAGCTCCGTACCGAGTAATGCATCCATCAGGTTTCTG
>Ga0154821_1139_pt2 | contig 12939 bp, 16 predicted proteins | sample Rifle2008BG16ft_FD_116125 | JGI IMG/M metagenome (GOLD analysis project Ga0154821, IMG submission 116125) | Desulfobacca sp. RBG_16_60_12 | reverse complement strand
TCTGAAAAGCATTTACCCGCTTACCTCGCCGAAATTTGCTATCGTTTTAATCGTCGCTTTTGGGAAAGTTTATCATCTTGGGGTTGATATGAATCCAATATTGACATAGCAAATTGGCTATAGTCTCAGGATTAGCATAAATAAATGCTTTATTTTTTTATTTATTCCAATTTTTTGGATTAAGACACTGAAATCTTTAACTGATCTTTGCCAAAGAATCATACAACTATAAACATTGCTGTCCGGCACGCTAATTGAATAGCAAAGGTTGTCGGTTACCTGGTGGTCGAAGACCAAGCATCGCCCACAGTTCCAAGCGCTCCAGGAGCATAGTTTGCGCCAGGCGGGTGAGTTCCAGGAGTTCCCACCCGACCTTGCTCTTAAATTTGAGCCAGACCAGAAGCAGGTAAGCGATCAAGGCGGTCCAGATTTGAATCAGCACGGCATTTTTGGAGGTGCCGTAAAAGGTCTTGATTTTCAAGTTTTGCTTGATCCATTTGAAAAAGAGTTCAATCTGCCAACGGCGGCGGTAGAGTTCGGCTACCTCCAGGGCAGGCAGGTTGAGGCGGTTGGTCAGAAAGACATATTCCTTGCCGGTCTCCGGGTCCCGATAGTGGACGCGGCGCAGGAGTTCAGGGTAACAGGCCTGCCCTTGAGGGGAACTCAACCCGATAATCTGGTCGGCCAGAACCGGGCCGGAAGCCGCCCGGCTCTGGATCACCTCATGGCAGGAGTTGGTCTTGAGCCGGGTCACGAACCAGACGCCGACTTGGTGCAGGCGATACAGCCAGGCATAATCCAGATAGGCCCGGTCAAAGATCAACAGATCGTCCGGCTTGAAGTGCAGGTCTTGGACAGCCCGGCGGTCATGGGTCTTGCCGTCGGTGACCAGGACGCATTGCGGCAGCACCCCGGTCAAAACGGTGTGGAGTTTGATGGCCCCCTTGCGGGTCCGGAATTTGGCCCAGGGAAAGACGCTGGCGCAGAGGTCGATGGTAGTGGAATCGATGATTTTGATCCTCAGCGCCTCCTGAGGCTGGGTGGCCAGTTCGGTGGAGAGCCGCTCGTACAGCTTATAATAAGTCTTTTCGAAGATGACGGCGGGGCGCTGCTTATTGGCGTCGGCCAGGGTGGAACGCTTCACCACGGAAAGGCCCAGATGGTAGCACTTGCGGACTTGCCGGTTGACACTGAACACCAGGTCCCGCAGACTTTTGCGCGCGCTCCACTGGCCAAACAACCTGGCCCCCAGGTGGGACCAATAGGTGAATTTTCGGGGGTTCGGCCCTTGCCAGGCATGGCTGTCCACTAGGTGCTCGAAAACATGTCTCGGTATGAGTTGTAGTAATTGACCCATGAGTGTGCTACAATGTGCCATAAGCTCCATAACTCCTTTCAATGTTTAGGTTTTCGGCAAACCCATTATAGCATTGATTGGCCGCGATGGGGCTGTTTTACTTGGTATCTCAAATAATTTCTACCGGACAGCAGTGCTCATTGGGGTTTCTGGCGGCCGTGCTGTTAGTGATGACTTATGCGAGTGGGGAATGGCCACCTTTAAAGATTGCTTCCTTTTGGGTGACTTTCGGGGCACTATGCTTTTTATTCAGATTGATACCGGCCCTGTGGAATAATTAAGAAGCCATTAAGCAATCGTAAGGTTTGCGCATTGCGCACCTTTTAAATTCACGCAAAAATTTGTGCGGGGCCCCACCCGATCCCATCCTGAACTTGCTCGTTAAGCCCGTCAACGCCGATGATACTGGTGGCACAGGCTTCCAGCCTGTGATGCACAGGTTGAAAACCTGGTCCACCAGATAAAGGAAATGGTGGGCAATGCCCACCCTTCATGGGAAAGTAGGACGCCGCCAACGCACAGGCTGGAAAGCCTATGCCACCAGTAATTTCCTGACAGCAAGTCCGCTTCTTGACCGAGGCGGGCTTTTTTTGTTTGCATTGCAAATTTTCCCCAGCATGATTAAAATAACCTTAAAGTTTTCAGTGGAGGAAGCCCATGGAAGCGACTCAGTCTCACCTTGACCAAATTTTGGACGAGATAGCCTCCTTGCCTCTGGACGAGCAGGAGATGCTGTTAGATATCCTCAAAAAGCGCAACGTTGAGCAAAAAAGGCTGCGGATAGCCCGGGAAGTTAGAGAAGCCCAAAGAGAGCATAAGAAAGGACTTACTAAACGGGGTACCGTGGAGGATTTAATCAGGGACATGGAAAGTGATTGAAATTGTCTGGGGTCCAAGATTCAAGAGGGCCTATAAGAAGAAGCTCAAACAATATCCCGAAATTAAACAACAATTATCTGCTGCTCTAAATTTATTTGCAAAAAACCCATACCATCCACTTCTGAAAACCCACAAACTGGGAGGCCCGTTAAAATGGAATTATGCCTTTTCATTAGGCTATGACCTCCGAGTAGTCTTTAAATTTCTGGACAAGGAAGAAGTCTTCTTAGAAACCATTGGCACGCACGAAGAAGTCTATTGAATGTCACACCCGACATTATGAACCCGTTAGTTAATCCGGCTGCGCAGGCGTCTCGCCTGTGGCCGGGAGCATGAAGATGATTTCAAGTCAGCCTGGGACCGGCATTTCTCTCAGTGAAGTTACCAATATCGAGCCGCTGGGTTTTTGGATTCTCGTGGACGATAGGGAATATTTTGTTCCATTTGCCGACTATCCGGTTTTTCAGGGCACCGCCATCCAGCAAATTTTCCAGATGCCGCGTGTATCTCCCACCCAACTGCACTGGCCGGATTTAAACGCGGATATCGAAATCGACGCCCTGGACCAACCAGAGCATTATCCACTGATCTTTAAATAAGGGAGCACATTATTAATTCAGCGATCAATTATAGGGCCACAGCCGATCCCATGCCGAACTCGGTCGTTAAGCCTTTGGTGGCACAGGCCGCCGGCCGGTGAGGGCACAGGTTGAAAACCGGCGCCACCGGATAGATGGCTGAGGCTGCTCTCTTCCGGCTGCGTGGTTCGCAGCCCAGGAGCGCTTTATGAAGAAGCTCATGATGGCGTTGATTTGCGGGTTCTTATTGGCGCCGCTGTCGGCCTGGGGGCAGAAATGGATTGAGCCGTACACGGACCAAGACGGCACCCAGGTGGAAGGGCACTGGCAGACCCCGGAGGATGTGAAAAAGGACAGGTATTCGACCCCGGGGAAAATCAATCCCTATACCGGCCAATTCAACCCTCATACCGGCAGCGGGCAAGGGCGGCTGCCCGCAAACCCAACCCCGGTAAATCCAACCCCTGCAAAGCCAACCCCGCCGGGCCAGAACCCTTATTATCCTCAACAGGACTATAGATATCAGGGCAAGTAAGCAGCACCGCGCCTGTGACCTGAAGTTTTCGGAGGCCAGGCCGCCGGGGCCAGCCCCGATCCCCTGCCGCCAATCCGGGGCTTAAACTTTTACCAGCTCGCGGGCCAGGGCCGCGGCCGCATTCAGGGCGGCGGTCTGGGAGGCGACTTCGCCGGGCTCCCGGACGCCGACGGCCCGGAGGAGATGGCTGGAAGCAAAGCCGTACCACGTAAACCAGCGCTGGTAGCGGGGAAAGATGTCGGCGAACTCCGTTGCCTCGGGGTTGGCCTGGGTCAGAACCATGACGACCTGCTTGCCCGGGGGCATCCGGCAGGAGAAATCCGGGTTGAAGTAGGAATAGGTGCGGTCAAAGAAACATTTCAGCTGGCCGCTGAGGTCCCCGAAGTAGACCGGAGAGGCCAGGACCAGGAGGTCGGCGTCCCTGACGGCTTGCAACACCGGGGCCAGGTCGTCTTCCAGGACGCAGGTGTCGAGCTTGGTTTTGCAGGCCCCGCAGCCCTGGCAGCCCTTAAAATCCATGGAGTTCAAGAGAAATTCGGTGATCTCGGCCCCCCGGTCCCCGGCGGCCTGGAGGAAGGCGCGGGCCAGGGTGCTGCTATTGCCCTGGGGCCGGGGGCTTCCCAGCACGGCGACAATCTTCATGGCGGAGTCTCCTCGCAGATGAGTTATGGTGAGCAGGGCGCACCCTTTAACGCCGAGATCGAGGCGGGGACGGGGGCCCGCCCGGCCGCGGGTCCAGGTTTGGGGGTGCGCCGCAGGCTCTTGTAAGACTGATGGTCACGCATACTATAACACAGGGTCCGCGGAGTTACAGGGATTTTGGGGGGGCGGCCGCGGCGAGACCCCGGGGCCGGGTGCATGGGGCCGGGCCAGGCCCGCCGCTTATCCCCAAAGATTTCTTGGGACCGCGCCCTTAAATGAGGTATGGTAAATAGGGGCGCCAGCCAGCCATGGTTCCGGGGTCCTTTGAAGAAAGCAGGAGGAGGCCCTTAGAGGGCCGCGGGAAAGGGAGAGATGCGCGTCGACTGGATCAGGACCAGGCGGGTGATCGCCGGGCTGCTCCTGGCCGCCTTTGCCGCCATTGCCGGGCTGGCCGGGCCGGCCGGGGGGCAGGCAGTCTCGGAACACGGCAACCCCTGGGTCAGGGTGAGCCTGGGGAAGATCACGGTAGAGGCTGAAGCCGTGAGGACTCCGGAGCGGCTCTTCCTGGGCCTGGGTTACCGGAAGGAGTTGCCGGAGGGCCGGGGGATGCTCTTCTTCATGCCGGAGACAGAGGTGCAGACCTTCTGCATGCGGGGGATGTTCATCCCCCTGGACTTCATTTGGATCAGGGACGGGCGGGTAGCGGGGCTAACCCGGAACGTGCCCGCGACCTTCCCGGGTGATCTGACCTCGCCGGCGCCGGTCAGTCACGTCCTGGAAGTGCCCGGCGGGTTTGCCGACCGGCACGGCATCAAGGCGGGAGACCCGGTGCGGTGGCAGTGAGGGGGCTGGTTTAAAGAATCGGCGCCAGGAGGAGATGCCGGCGGGGTTGGTTGAGGACCCGGAGCCCAGCGGGCCGGGACGCCGTGACCAGCGCCGTCAGGTCCTCCCCTCCCCTCCTCTTTTCTCATCTGCTCTCCTCTGAGGGTCGGCTTGATTCCCGGCAAAACGCCAACCAGGCATGGCGGTCCGGCAGCTTTGGCCACCCTTGCCAAGGCCGGCGGATTGGTCTATATTCCCGAAAGATCGGGAGGCCGTGGATGCTATCGGAGCTGGATAAGAAGGTGATCCTGGCCCTGCAACGGGACCTGGAGATATGCCCCCGCCCGTTTCTGGAGGTGGCAGAGTATTTGGGGATGGGGGAAGAGGCGGTGCTGGCCGCCATCCAGGGGCTGATGGCCCGGGGCTATATCCGGAGGTTCGGGGCCACCCTGCGGCACCAGCAATCGGGCTACGAGGCCAACGCCCTGGTGGCCTGGGCGGTGCCGGAGGCCGACCTCAGGCGCATCGGGGAGCACCTGGCCGGGCAACGGGCCGTGACCCACTGCTACGCGCGCCGGCCGGCGCCCTCCTGGCCCTACAACCTCTACACCATGATCCACGGGCGCACCCCGGAAGAGTGCGTCCGGATCGCGGCGGCGATGGCGGCGGAGACCGAAGTCCAGGACTACGAGATGCTGTTCAGCGAGACCGAACTGAAAAAGACCACCATGCGGTATTTCCGTGAAGAAGTGAGTAGTGAGTAGTGAAACGCATTTGCATCAGACAAGATGGTGCGCAGTGCGCACCCTGCATGGCTCAGGGGAGTTGACTTAGGAACCCCCCCTGCCCTCCCCTGATTATATCTTGGATGCGGATTTGGGAGACCGGCAATGGCAACCTGCAAACAATCCGAAGAGCTGTTTAAAGCCGCCAGCGAACTGATGCCCGGAGGGGTGAACAGCCCGGTGCGGGCCTGGCAGGCCGTGGGGCTCACGCCCCGGAGCCTCGCCCGGGGAGCGGGGTCCCGGGTCTATGACGTGGACGGCAACTCCTACCTGGATTACGTGGGCTCCTGGGGGCCATTGATCCTGGGGCACGCGGCGCCGGCGGTGGTGGCGGCGGTGGCGGCGGCGGCGGCGCAAGGCACCAGCTTCGGGGCCCTGACGCCGGGGGAATTGGAGCTGGCCCGGGTCCTGTGCGCCGCGGCGCCGAGCCTCGAGATGGTCCGTTTGGTCAATTCGGGGACCGAAGCGACCATGAGCGCCCTGCGGCTGGCCCGGGGCGCCACAGGCCGGGCCCGGCTGATCAAGTTCGACGGCTGTTACCACGGCCATGCCGACTCTTTCCTGGTGGCCGCGGGCAGCGGGGTCCTGACCCAGGCCATTCCCGGCAGTCCGGGAGTGCCGCCTGCAATCGCGGCTTTGACCGTATCGCTGCCCTACAACGATTTGGCGGCGGTGCGCCAGGCGGTGGGGCAATATCAGGGAGAGATTGCGGCCATCATCGTGGAGCCGGTGGCCGGCAATATGGGGGTAGTGCCGGCTGAGGCGGGTTTTCTGGAAGGCCTGCGGGAGGTGTGCGACCGGGAAGGGATCGTGCTGATCTTCGACGAGGTGATCACCGGCTTTAGGGTGGGTTGGGGCGGGGCCCAGGAGTTGTACGGCGTTAAGCCCGATCTCACCTGCCTGGGCAAGATCATCGGCGGCGGCCTGCCGGTGGGCGCTTACGGCGGCCGGCGAGACTTAATGACCCAGATGGCCCCGAGGGGCCCCATCTACCAGGCGGGGACCCTGTCGGGGAACCCGGTGGCGGTGGCCGCGGGCCTGGCGACCCTTAAGGCGTTAAACGGACCCGGGACCTATGAGGACCTGGAAGAGAAGGGGAGCTGGCTGGCCCGGGAACTGGCGAAGGCCGCGGCCCGCCGGGGTGTGGACCTGACGGTCAACCGGGTGGGGTCCATGCTCACCCTGTTTTTTACCGCGGGTCCGGTGAAGAGCCTTAAAGAGGCCCAGAAATCCGACCTGACGCAGTTTCGGAGATTCTTCCAGGGGATGCTGGAAGGGGGGATCTTTCTGCCGCCCTCGCAATTTGAGGCCTGGTTCATCTCCCGGGCCCACACGCGGGAGGACCTAAAGCACACCGTGGCGGCGGCCGAGGGGGTCTGGGCGCGGTGGCGGTAGGGCTGGGTTCAGGAAATCATACCACCTCATCCTGATGCCCCCGGGCGGTGATTTAGTCGCATATTGCGCTCTTTGTTAAAGGGGAGCCAGGGGAGATTATAAATAACTCATTGATAATCCGGTTAAATTACCCTTTAGCATAGGAACCCCTCCTCGTACCGGCCATGAACATGATGATTCCCCGGCCCAAAAGGGGGACAAAACTTCCTTGCCACAAGCCGTGGAAGCCTTATCCCGGTCCTCTCCGGTTAGGTCTGCCGGCAGTCGCATGTCCCCGTCTCCGGCTCTCCGGGTTGGGCATCGGCGTTACCTAAAGCTGGCGTACCGCCTCTTTGACCCGGTCAATCTCTTCACGCTTGAGATTCATATCCTTGTTTTTGCCAATGCCCAGATCGGTGATCACCAGGTAGGTGCGCAGGGGCACTTCGGCATGCTCCAAGACCCCCTTGGCGCAGCCGACTTCACAGCCGTCAATGATGACCAGTTCGGTGATATCTCTGGCCGATAGGACAAAGCCGCTCAAATGGGCGCCCAGTCCGGCCAGGCAAGAAAGCCTGCCGAAGCCTTCCTGGGTGAGTTCTACCGCCGCCTGGTTGGACAATTGCCCGACATTGGAGCCTCCCGAACAGGCCAGGATCATGGTAGTAACCGTGGGCTGACAACAATCCTGAGACATATGAGTAAGCCTCTCGAGCATAAAGATTTGTTCAGGGGTAATAAAAAAACTTCCCTAATATGATAAATATCTTTATATCCGGTTAACTGAATATAATCAAGAAATTTTCACGGGGCCCATGCCATCCTTGAATACCATTATTACATAGAATAGTGTAATATATCATTATGACGAGGCTAGATAAGACACCCCGAGAAGACTTCTGTCCCCCAAAACCAGCCTTAGAGGAAAGCACACTTCTGGCTTCTCAAGAGGCCACCGAACTCGCTGGGCTCTTCAAGGTTTTGGCCAACGACACTCGTTTAAAGATCCTTTACGTCCTGACCAAAGCTCAGGAGTTGAAGGTGACTGAGCTGGCGGGCCTGGTGGGCATGAAGCCCCAGGCCGTGTCCAACCAGCTGCAGATGCTGACGCACCGGGGCATCCTGGGCTGCCGGCGTGAGGGCGTTCATATTATCTACCGTATTCTGGACCCCTGTGTGGTTCGCCTTCTGGATTATGGTCTGTGCCTGAACGAGGATGCCAAGACGAGGAAGCCATGACCCTGCCAAAGCATGAACAGAAAGCCTTGAAAAAAGCCCGCGCCCTGATAGAGAAGGCGGCTGCCAGCCGCAAGTGCTTGGCCTGCGGGTGTTTTCACCAGATGCTCACAATTCTCGAACAGGCTGCTGCCGATAGGAGCTTGTTAAACGGACTCAGTGAAGCTCGACAAAAGGCCAAGAGCTTGCTCGTGGAGCAGCAATACGATTGTTTTGGCTGTAAGGTCTGTTATCCCCCTTTGGTGTTTAATTCTCTTAGCCTGGCTTTGGGGGAAGATTTCGCGGAGTTAGAGGTCTGTCCTGCCGATCCGGTAGTGGAGCGCCGAGGTTGGCCGCCTCTGCCGGGAAACTATCGGGTACTTCGGTATCAGGCTCCGGTGGCCGTTTGCACCCTTATGGACGACGGCTTAGCAGCTGCGGTGGGGGAAGTATATGAACCAGGACTCTCCATAGTAGGAACCCTCCAAACGGAAAATTTAGGGATTGAGAGATTGATCCAAAATGTCCTGGCCAACCCCCACCTGCGCTTCCTCATTCTCTGCGGCGCCGATTCGGCGCAGGCAGTGGGACATCGGCCAGGTCAGTCCTTGCTGGCTTTGTGGCGCCATGGAGTAAATGAGCAGGGCCGCATCATTGAGGCCCAGGGAAGGCGCCCTTTCTTAAAGAATATAAGCCCAGAGATGGTTACCCACTTTCGCCAGACCGTGGAAGTACTCGACCTTATCGGCCTCCTGGATCCCGGTGGGGTCATATCCGCGATCCGGGCTTGCGCCGCCAGAAATCTGGGATTGGCCGCGCCATTTTGCGCGCAAAAGGTGGTTGAGCCGATTAAAGGGCATTTGCCTGCCGGGATGGTTGGCGATCCCGCCGGATACTTCGTGGTTTATGTCGATCGCCACCGCGGTATCCTTTCCTTGGAGCACTATGATAACGACGGCGTCCTCGATGCGGTGATCGAGGCAGATCAGGCCGCAAGTCTTTATATCCCGGCCATTGAGATGGGCTTGATTTCCCGGCTTGATCATGCCGCCTATTTAGGCCGGGAGTTGGCCCGGGCCGAAGAAGCCCTGCGAAGCGGGGCTCCTTACATCCAGGATGCCGCGCCGGAGGAGAGGGTGCTCCTGAGTCAGTCTACCACGCTTTGCGGAACGTCATGCCGGGAGAGCGGAACCTGAGGCAGCGGCTGACCTGCAGCCGGTCGGCTGCTGGCGCAAGGAAAAAACTCAGACTTCACAGCCTTTCTCTACCGAAAAGACTTGCTAAATTTTTTTATATTGCCATATAGTAATCTGACAATTTATTAATCAGCTTTGGAAATGATTATTCGGGGAAATCGTCTGAAAACCCTACTCAAATCTTTGAAGGCCCTGGCCGACGGCAATCGCCTCCGCATCCTGCGGCTCCTGATGGACCGGCCCCGCTGCGTCTGCGAACTTCAGGCCGCCCTGGGGATCGCCCAGCCCACCGTCTCCAAGCACTTGAGCATTCTGGAAGAAGCGGGGGGGGTGGATAAACAGCGTCAGGGGAAAAATTTTATTTTTTACCAACTTATCGAGGGGTTAGCCCCGGAAGATCACCGCACCGCACTGCTGTCCCTGTTAAGTCATTGGCTGCTTGAAGACCCCGAGCTGGCAGCCCTCAGCCGCCTGGCGCAGGATCTCAACCCCCAGGAGATTCTCAAAAAGACGGGAAGTCCACAGTCCGGCCTCTGCCGGGAGTGCGGGGCCGAAATTACCCAGAATGAGCGATAAGACCAAACAAAATTCTCCTTGAGGTGACGTGCTATCATGTTCATGTCTCGCAACAATTGCGGAATCTGTTTGCTGGCCTTGGCTTTGGCCCTGGCCCTGGTGGGCGCCGGCTAGGCCCAAACCGCCAAACCCTCTTCACCTGACCATGCTATCCTTTACCGCCGGGCGGTTGCGCTTCTGGACCAGGCCCAACAGAAATTAAAAGACGGCGATCTTGCCGCGGCCAAGTCCCTGGTAAAGCAATCCAATTCCTTGTTTACGCTCCTGCAGAAAGAATACTCCTCGGTACTGGCGGAGCGCGAGCTTTCCCCCCAGGAGGATGAGCAACTGGCTATCAACCAAAAGCTGGCCGACGACACCCACGCCCAGGCGGATCGCCTGATGGCAACCGCCGCCGCCCAGGAAAAGAAGGCCCAGGAGCTGGAGGCGCAGGGGCGGGAGGTGGACTCCAAAGCTTCCTATCGGCAGTCCAGGGACGGATACAATCGGGCCCAAAATCTCTATGTCAGGTCGGAACTTCACGCCCTGCGCAATCAGCAGAGGATTTTTCGCTTCCTATCGCCATGATTTCAGCCCATAACCCTTGTCGAGGCATGCTCATCGCAAGCGGCCTGCTCCCGGGGATTCGTCCATTCTGAGGGTGCCGCGGATGAACTCTCATTCATGCCGTCAACAGCCCACTGATTATCATATAGTTAGTCAATGAAGAGTCTGGTGCTCAGGTACCGTTCCCCGGTGCTGGGGAGGATGGCCACGATATGTTTGCCCCGGTTATCGGGACGGCGGGCCAGGCTGAGCGCCGCGCACACCGCGGCCCCGGAGGAGATGCCGCAGAGGATGCCTTCGCGTTTCGCCACCGCTCTGGCGGTTTCCAGGGCGTCTTCGTCGGCTACGGTGATGACTTCGTCAATGATCTCCCGGTTCAACACCTGGGGAATGAACCCCGCCCCAATGCCCTGAATCAGATGGGGGCCCGGGGGGCCGCCGGAGAGCACCGGGGAGGCCGCAGGCTCCACGGCCACGGCCCGAAAAGAAGGTTTACGGGCCTTGATCACTTCCGCCACCCCGGTGATGGTGCCTCCGGTGCCCACCCCGGCCACCAGGATATCCACGGCGCCCCGGGTATCTCCCCAAATCTCTTCGGCCGTGGTGCGGCGGTGAATGTCGGGGTTGGCCGGGTTACTGAACTGGTCGGGCATATAGGCGCCAGGGGTCTCAGCCAGGATTTCCCTGGCTCGGTTAATCGCTCCGGTCATGCCCTGGCTCCCTGGGGTCAAAATCACCTCTGCTCCCAGGTGTTTCAGGAGCTTTCGTCTTTCCAAGCTCATGGTGTCCGGCATGGTAAGGAGGAGACGGTAGCCCCGGGCGGCGGCCACAAAGGCCAGGGCGATGCCGGTGTTGCCGCTGGTGGGCTCCACGATCAGGGCGCCGGGAGAAAGGAGGCCGCGCTTCTCCGCCTCCAGGATCATGGCCGCCCCGATGCGGTCCTTGACGCTGCCCAGGGGGTTCATGAACTCCAGTTTGGCCAGGATGGTGGCCTTAAGTCCCCGGGTAAGGTTATTTAAGCGCACCAGGGGAGTGGCCCCCACCGCCTGGACCACCTGCGGAAACACCCCTCGCATGGTTATTTCCCCCCAGCCGTCGCCGACCCCTGGCGGGAGCGGTGGGATTTATAGACTAATTCCGGCTTTTTCAGGAACACCTTGGTGTCCGGAGGCACCGATTCGGTGAGCCAGACGTTGCCGCCGATGACGGCGCGGGCTCCAATCACCGTTTTTCCGCCCAGGATGGTGGCCCCGGCATAGATAATCACATCGTCTTCCACCTTGGGGTGCCGTTTCTTGGTCCTCAGGGCATCCACCTCATTTTTAGGCAGGGACAGGGCACCCAGGGTCACACCCTGGTAGAGCCTCACCCGTTCGCCGATTTCCGTGGTCTCCCCGATCACCACCGCGGTGCCGTGGTCGATGAAGAAACTCCCGCCGATTCTGGCCCCGGGATGAATGTCGATGCCGGTTAAGCTGTGGGCGTACTCCGTCATGATGCGGGGCAAGAGCGGCACCTGCCGCTCCCAGAGTTCATGGGCCAGCCGATAGACGGTGACTGCAAAAAGCCCCGGGTAGCTGTAGATGACCTCGTCGTGGCTTTTGGCGGCGGGGTCTCCCTCATAGGCGGCGTGAACGTCCGTGGCCAGGATGGCTCGCAAGCTCGGCATCCGGCGCATAAGGCGGATGGCCTCGGACTGGCCCCGTTCCTGGCAGTGAGTGCAGGGAAGGCCGTAGCGCAGGCACTCATGCCGAAGGGAGAGGGTGATCTGCTGGGCAAGGACCTCAAAAAAACCCACCGCCTCCTGGCCTAAATAGTAACTCAGGTTGACCAAATCCACCCGGCCAGCAATAAAATAGCCGGGGTAAAGGAGGCGGCAGGCCCGGTGGATAAGATCGATCACCTTCTCCCGGGAAGGGATGGGCTCCGGACTGATGTGCTCAAAGCACCCCTCGCCGCATGAATCCACGAGCTGCCTGACAATATCGGGAATCTCTTCTCGGTAGGACTGCCCCGCGGCCACTTCCAGTTTGCACTGCTCCAATTCTTGCGGATTTACGGCTGCCATGACTCAAACCACCTTGTGATCGTCGGTGCGGCGGTTTTGGGAAACGCCGCCCTCTGGGCCAGGGACCCTGGTGATCACATTTTTTTATTGAAATTATAATTATTAGGTTTATATATATCAATATAGTATAAAACAGAAGCATTAATTTTTCACCAGACTTAGTGGGCTAACCATAAGCGCCATAAACCAGTTGGGGAGGTGACCGATGGCCAAGACCATCCAGGAAATCAACGAGAAAATCAAAGCAGGGCGGGCGGTGGTCCTCACCGCCGAAGAAATCATCGGGGTCGTGCGGGCAAAGGGCGTGAAGCAGGCGGCGGCCATGGTGGACGTGGTCACCACCGGCACCTTTGCACCCATGTGTTC
>Ga0154821_1227_pt6 | contig 13354 bp, 12 predicted proteins | sample Rifle2008BG16ft_FD_116125 | JGI IMG/M metagenome (GOLD analysis project Ga0154821, IMG submission 116125) | Desulfobacca sp. RBG_16_60_12 | reverse complement strand
TCCCGGGCCAGGTCGATCAAGAGCACCCCATCGTTTTGGGCCACCTGCCGGGTCACCCCGTTGTAGAGATCCACGACCTTGAACATGAGCCCGCCGTTGAGGTCCTCCCCGAGCTTGACGGCCGCAAGGTTCACCCCGGTGACCGGATCAACGCCAGGCCCGTAGAGGGTCGGCTGGGTGAGAAAGACCGGCTCGATCCCGTGGTCCCGGCAGACCGTGACGAGCTTCTCCAGCCGTTGGGCGAACCAGGGCAGGGAGTTTCTCTCGTAATCCTGCAACATCCTGGACGCGGCGCTGGCCGGCAGGTGATCCAGCGTCCCGGCTTTTCTCAAGTCAATTTCCGTGTGATGCAACCCCCGGCTCTGGGCCATGAAATAGCGCGAGAGATTCTGCCCCAGGGCATAGACCTCGCTGCGATACAGCAGGGCGCGCCACATCTGCCTCAGATAATGCCCGGAGGGCTTCTCGGCCGCCTCCAGGTCCCCCGCGCCCACGTCATTGATGCCCATCAGGAACAACACCACCTTGGGTCGCAATTTAATGAGGTAATCCTCCACCAGGATGAGGTGCCGGTAGGTGGTGGCGCCATCCAGGCCGGCGTTATTGATCCACACCCGGTTAAACTCCCGGGACAGTTTTTGGCCCAGGAGGTCCGGCCAGGTCCGGCCGTCGGAGAGGTAGAAGCACTCCGTAGTGCTGCCGCCGATGGTGATGATGGTCAGGTAGTCCCGGAAATCCCGGGGAGGCGCCTCCCCCCGGAAGCCCAGGGAATTTTTGGTGTGGATCGTGGTCTTGGCCAGTTTGGTGGGAAATTTTTCTGTGTTGTCAAAGATATATCTTTTGTGGACCGGCAGGACGATTCGGTCGGGCCGGAAGCGAATCTCCAGGGGATTGTAGACCCGGAGCAGCACTTCCAGCACCGCCAGGGCCACCAGGCAGCCCGCCAGCAGTACTCCTATGTTTTTCACTCGGTTATGAGGTTTCATCGTAGCTTAAGTTGGAAAATGTCGGGGCGGTGAGGGCGCCGCCCCTAAAAAGCTATTTCAAAAGCTTGATTCTCACTAAATTGTCATTCTGAGCGCAGCGAAGAATCTCGTATTTTCAAATGACTGAGATCCTTCACTTCGTTCAGGATGACAGAAAAACCGGTTTTGAACTAGCTGGCAGGAAAGGCCATCCAGAATCATCACGCCTTAATTCCGTAAACATTTTTTCAAGGTCGCACCTTTAGGTTTGTGGTTCTTAATAGGTATCACACCCTCAGCCCGGGAATCCGGTCCCAGTTAAGCAGGTGGAGGGTGATGAAGCCGGCCAGGAGGAGCCCGGCCACTCCCAGGGCCAGCCAATCCCGGGCCGCCATCCGCGTCTCCAGGAGATAGGTGCGCCGGGGGCTCATCTGGAAGCCCCGGGCCTCCAGGGCCCAGGCCATGGATTGGCTGCGCCGCAGGGTCAGGAGAAAAATCGGCGCCAACAGGGGCAGGTGACGCTTCAGGCGGTCCAGGGGACCTCCCTGCTCCCAGCTCAGGCCCCGGGCCGCCTGGGCCTCTTTGACCCGCATGGCCGTGGCGAAGACCTCGGGCACCCAGCGCAGCGCCAGGGCAAAGGCAAAAGCCCCGGGGTACGGCAACCGCAGCTTCACCAGCCCCAGAAAAAGCTCTTCCGCCGGCGTGGTGGCCAAAAGCGTCAGGCCGGCCACCATCATGGTGGCCAGTTTCAGAAAGTTGGCGGCCCCAAAGGCCAGGGATTCCTGGCTAACACCCCAGAACAGAGGGGTGGGACCGTGAGCCAAAAAAGACCAGACCCCGAGACTGAAGATCGCCAGGGGCGCCAACAGCCAGCGGATGGGGCGCAAAGCCCGCCAGGCCCGGGCCAGGGTTACGTGCCCCAGCACCACCAGCGTCGCCAGGGCCGCTCCCCGGGGGCTCTCGGGCAACAACACCATGGCAAAACTGGCCATCAACAGGACCAGTTTGGTGCGGGGATCGAGGCGGCGCACCCAATTAAGGCCCGGCGGGGCCCCGGAAAATTTATTTCCTTGCATCGGGACTTAACTTCTCCGAAAATCAGAATCTAAACTAGATATCGCGTTTTCTCAAGGGATGGTGAAATGGTCAAATACACGGTGCTGATTCTGATCTTACTGGATGTCTTCCTCAATGTCACCGGACAGTTGTCTTTAAAATACGGCATGTCTAAGATCGGCAATTTTTCTCTCTCCCTGTCGACCTTGCCACCCGTCTTTCTCAAAGCGGCCACCAATTTTCATGTGCTCTTCGGACTCCTGTGCTATGGCCTGGGGTTCATGGTCTGGCTCATCGTGTTGTCCAAGGCGGAAGTCAGCTACGCTTACCCCTTGATCAGCCTGGGCTACGTCTTCACCGCCATCTTGGCCCGGGCCCTGTTCGGCGAAGCAGTGGGCCTCACTCGCATGGCGGGCATCTGCATTACCTGTTTGGGGGTGTTCCTGATTGCCCGGAGTTAAGCGGGCCCAGGAAGATGTGGGGAACAGGCAGGCCGGGCTTACCCCCCGGGGCCAGCCGGCGGCCTCGCCTCCCGGCGCGCCAGGCAGGCGGCGATTTTCTCAGCAGGAGATGGGTAATCAGGCCGCCCCGCCCGGTGGCGGCGGCGGATGGTCCGGCCGCCCCAGGATCGGGGCAAGACCTACCCCGGATTATCCATCAATTTTTGAAAAATCCAGATATCTTATTGATAATTTTATTAATTATTGCTTGGATAGAAAATCCGAGTGTCTGTTTAACCGGCTAATACATGAATGGGCACGGCCCGCCGTGCCCCTACAGTGAACGCAATTCCTGCCGTAGGGGCACAGCGTGCTGTCCCCTGAGAATAATCCGGGCTAAGCCTTACGCAGACGGTCCATTAGGGAGCCCCGGGACTCCTCGGGCTTCTTAGCCTCTTGCTTCGGCAGGTCATCTTCCGGCGATACCCAGGCAACGTTGCGTTTATTCAAGATCAAGACCCGCCCGCTTTTGCCCTCCGCCGTGGCATCAAACACGACAATGAAAGGATCGGTGAGCTTGGTGAAGATGTCGCTCACCCGCTGGACCACCGCCTCATCATGCAGCAGGTTGACCTTCCCCTGGACCAGGGAGCCATCCACCATCTTGATGCTCACCTTGCGGGCCTCAATTCTTCTGCTGATAATCTTGACCGACATGGGCGTCCTCATTGCGGCCAGGGCGTCGCTTCAGCCCTTGCCCGCCGCATAATCCGCAGTTCTCCCCAGGCCTGGACCCGGAGGAATTTCCAGGCCATGAGGCGCAGATCACCCTCCACCGCCACACCTGACGATAAGCTTATCGGCAAGACGCGGTCTTTTCTCAAGAATGCCGGGAATTATTGGCGGCGGCGCCGTGGCGGGCTCAAGCCCGGCCGGTCCTCATACACTATTGAGAACTCTGCGAAAGTCCCTTTACCTGTCATTCTGAGGGAGCGGAGCGACCGAAGAATCTCATAAATTACTAAAAGATACGAGCTCCTTCGCTTCGCTCAGGATGACAAAATGGCCTTGCGCAGAGATCTTATATTCTTTTGAAATGAAGCCAATCATCCAGATAACCTTTTGACATCACTTGTAGGGGCGAGTTTCAAACCTGCCCCTACAAAAGAGACGCGATTTAAAGAGGTGGGGGAGCCGCGCCTCAGAAAGGTCGCCGCGCCCGGGGCTCCGGTATGAGGCGCCTTATCCCGGACGGGACGTCAGATTGCCAACCTTCTTGGCCAGCAAGCCTCCGGCCAATTCCCGGGCCCGGGCCAGGGTCTCGGCCACGTCAAAGGAGAGCAGTCGCCGGTCCTGCACCACGACCCGGCCGTTCACCAGGACCGTCTGGACATCGGCGCCGGTGGCGGCGTACACCAGCTGGGAATAGGGGTCGTAGAAGGGGGTGAGATGGGGCTGATCCAGGTCAATGACGATCAGGTCCCCTTTGAGGCCCGGGGCCAGGGCCCCCACCTCTTTTTCCAACCCCAGGACCCGGGCGCCGCCCCGGGTGGCCAGGGAAAGGGCGGTGGGCGCCGGCAGGACGGTGGGGTCCATGCAGTGCACCTTCTGGAGCTTGGCGGCGGTATCCATCTCCTGGATGAGATCCAGGTTGTTGTTGGAGGCGCAGCCGTCCGTCCCCAGGCCCACCGGTATCCCCCGGCGCAAGAGGTCCGCCACCGGCGCAATCCCGGAGGCCAGCTTCATGTTGGACTCGGGGCAGTGGGCCACCCCGGCCCCGCTGGCCGCCAGGAGCGCTTTGTCGGGCTCCGAGAGGACCACCGCATGGTCCGCCAGGAGCCGCTGGTTGAGGAGTCCCAGGCGGTAAAGGTGGCCCACCGGCGTGGCGCCGTAGCGGGTCTGGCAGTCCTTTACTTCTTTCGGGGTTTCGGCCAGGTGCATGATGAGCCGGGTGTCATACGTGGCCGCCAGCTCGCCGCACTGCTGCAATAATTCCGGGGAGCAGGTATAGACCGCATGGGGCTGGATGGCCACCCGGATCAAGGGATGATCCTTAAAGGCGCGGCAGAGGTCCTCGCTGAACTTCAGGCCCGCGGCGGGGGGGCCGTAGTTGGGCGACGGAAAGTCGTAAAGCACCTCCCCCACCACCGCCCGGATGCCGGTCTCGGATGCGGCCCGGGCCACGTGGTCGGCAAAGAGATACATATCGGTGAAGGTGGTGGTGCCAGAGAGCAACATCTCGGCCACCGCCAGCTTGGTGCCCCAATAGACGAAATCGCCGTTGAGGCGGCTCTCGGCGGGAAAGATGTAATTATTGAGCCATTCTTCCAGGGGCAGGTCGTCGGCCAGGCCGCGGAACAGAGCCATGGCGGCATGGGTGTGGGCATTGATGAGGCCGGGGAGGATCAGCCCCTGGGGGTAATCCAGCACCCGGGCCGGGGCGTAGCGCTGTTGCAGCTCCGCCGGCGGCCCCACCGCGACAATCTCGGCCCCGCTTAAGGCCACGGCCCCGGGGGAGAACACCTGGTGCTCCCGGTTCATGGTCAACACCCAGGCGCCCTGGATGATCAGGGAAACTTGCTCTTTCCCCACCTCAGACATCCTGTTCTCCTTGATTATTTGCATAAGCCCGGGGGCACAGCCCACCGTTCATGGTTTGGGGCCGGGGCCGGGGCTGGGCGGAACCGCTTGTTCCCAGGACCGCATGGCCGCCTGGAAGCGGGGGGCCGACCCCTGGGGAATTTTCAGGCGAAAGGTCCCCGGGGCCAGGGAATCGCCCTTGATCCAGGGGTTGAGCGTCTTGATGACTTTGTAATAGGTGCCGCTGGCCTCGGCCAGTCTTCTCACCGGCACCTCCTGCGCCAGGGTGACCTGGACCTCGTCATAAGTAAGGGGCGCATAGAGCTGATCCCCGGGAATAGCGAAGCCGTAGCGTTCCGGGTCCTCCACGATGATCTTGGCCGCCAGGATGCGGAAGATATAGCGCTCGGTCTCCTCCGGCAGGCTCAGATGGTAGAAATTATTGACCCCCTGGACGGCCATGGCCTTCTGCACCCGGCCTTCCCCGGCGTTATAGGCCGCCAGGGCCAGGGGCCAGTTGTGAAACAATCGGTGCAGCTGTTCCAGATACGACAGGGCCGCGTCCGTGGCGGCCCCGAACGACAGGCGCTCGTCCACGGCTTTATCACTGCGCAACTGGAACCGCTGGGCCGTGGGGCCCATGAACTGCCAGGGGCCCAGGGCCCCGACGCTGGAGCGGGCCTGAGTGCGCAGGTCGCTCTCCGCCAGGACCACGTATTTCAGGTCCAGGGGGAGCCGCCGGGCCCGCAGTTTCGCCTCGATTTCCGGAAAGTACCGGTGGGCCCGCTTCAGCCACATGGTGGTCTGAGCCCGGCTCCACACCTCGATGGTGAACTCCCGATCCAGGGCCTCCCTGACTTCCGGTTCATTAAGGGGCACCGGCTCGCCGCACAGATACACCTGGGCGGGGGCGGCAAAGTAGGGAAAGGGGACGACCCCGGAGGGGGCGGCGGGGGCGGCGGGCGGCGCCCCCGGGGGCAGGCCGGGACCCGCGCCCACCCCGCCGGGGAGCAGCCACAGGCCGGCCAGCACAAAGATGATGATCAGCGCCATAGAAGGTAATCCTGACGGTGGCAAGAATATCGTTGGGTAAGCATTTACCCCACCGGAAGCGGTCTGTCAACCCGCCGGGGGTAACGCGGGCTCCGAGTCCCGCATCCGGCCGGGCCCGGGGCATGGCCCCGGAGGGCCCCCAGGCGGTTAAACCTGGCGGCCCCGGCGGCGTTATCCCTCTGCGCCCGCCCCAATCCGGTGGCCGGGAAAAAATTCCTTGATTCCTGGCCGGTTCTCTTTTATTATTTACAGAATATTTCTCTACGAGGAGGTGATCCTGGTGCATCGGTCGCTCTTTTTCACACCTTTGAAATCCTGAAGCAGCGGCGTCCGGGGAGCCTTGGTAAGGCTCTGGATTCGGAGGCCGGACAAGGGTGGGGCTGATTGCCGGGAACTTCTTCACAGCCGCAGTCCTGATTCATCCCCCCCCTTGCAGTAACCCTTCAGGCTCGTCTCGTCATTTTTTCGGCCTACCGACGTAAACGCCGCCAGCTTCACAGGCAGTGGAGGGCGCTGAGGTTCGCGCGCCCGCTTGCCGGCCGCGGCCAAGCCCCATCTCGGGGTTCGGTCCCGACCGCGCCCCCAGACCTTACCCGCCTCCCTCAGGCCTGAGGCCGCCTCCGGCCCAGGCCGGTTTCCGGTTGATTTTTGCTCGAACCCCATGAAAGGTGATTAGTTTGTCGCGAACCGACCTCAAACTCGATACCTGCCAGGAAACACCCCTGGCGGGCAACTCCGGCCGGTCCCGGCCGCATCCCGACCTCGGTTGGGAGGTCGGCCTGACCTGGCTTTATCATTGCCTGCGACTGGGTCTGGCCTGCATCTTCATCTATGCGGGGTTTATCAAACTCCTGGATCCCCGGGCCTTTGCCCACGCCATCGCCCAGTACGACTTGATCCCCGAGGGTCTGCTGCCGTTGGTGGCCGTGGGCCTGCCGGCCCTGGAGCTGCTGGCCGGCCTGGGGCTCAGCGGCGAAGTCCGGGGCAGTCTCACCATTATTGCGATTTTACTCCTGATCTTCCTGGTGATCCTGGGATACGCCGTCTGGCATAACCTGGACATCGACTGCGGCTGTTTTACCGCAGATGAACTGGACGCCCAACACCGCGTCACCACTACGTTCTGGCGCGACCTCATCATGATCGGGGCAACTTTTTTCCTGTACTGGCGGCGGCGGAGTCGAGCGCCCCACCGCCTCTGGATGGAAAAACTCAAAATAAGGCTGAAAGGAGAAGTGACAAAATGATTAACAAATACAAGCTGTTAACTGGAGAGCTCATGCTCATCGCGGCGTTGGCCCTGGTGGGCTGCGGCCAATCCTGGTCCGGCAAAGAGCTGGCGATGGAGACCTCCGGGGTCAACTTATCCCGGGAAGTGAGCCGGGGCGGCTACCAATTGGTGTCCACCCCGGAACTGAAGGGCTGGATCGACCAGAAGAAACCCATGATGATCATCGACACCATGCCCCTGGAAGACAGCTACAAGAAACAGCACGTCCCCGGGGCGGTGCAGTATGAGTTCCCCATCCCGGAAGTTAAGGAGATGGACGACGCCGCCAAGGCCAAATTTGAGAAATTTCTGGGACCCGACCAGGATAAGACCCTGGTGTTTTACTGCGGTTTCGTCAAATGCACCCGGAGCCACAACGGCGCCATGTGGGCGGTGAAACAGGGCTACAAGAACGTCTACCGTTGTCCCGGCGGTATCAAGGCCTGGGATGAGGCCGGCTACCCGGTGGCCAAAGGCGATAAATAAGACAACGCCCGGGCGTTGCGACGCCGGGATTACTGAGAGGAGATTACCTGTCATGTCGGAAAAAACACTGGACTGCCGGGGGTTGGCCTGTCCCAACCCGGTGATCAAAACCAAGGAACTCATTGACCAGGGAGAGGTGCAGCAGCTGACGGTGCTGGTGGACAACCCCGCCGCCCAGGAAAACGTCAGCCGGTTTCTCCAGCGGGCCGGTTTTGAGGTCAAGACCGAGGGCCAGGGAGACAGCTTGGCGATCACCGGCGCCCGGAAGGATACCGGCACCTGCCAGGTCGTAGCGGAAACGCCGGAAGAAGCCGGGCGCAAGATCCTGGTCCTCATGGGCGCCGACCGGCTGGGCCGGGGCGACGATCTCCTGGGGGCCAAGCTCATGGGCAACTTCATCGCCACCCTCAAGGAGATGGGGCCGGAGTTGTGGTGCGTGGTTTTCCTGAATGCCGGAGTGAAGCTGGCCGTGGCCGGCTCCGAGGTTCTGGCCGGTCTTCAGGACCTGGAGCAAGCCGGGGTCAGGCTCCTGGTGTGCGGCACCTGCCTCAACCATTTTCAGCTCCTGGAGGCCAAGCAGGTGGGGGAAACCACCAACATGCTGGATATCGTCACCGCCATGCAGCTGGCCGACAAGGTGATCACTTTGACCTGAGGGGTTGGCTAAATTCGGGAGTGCCGATTCTCTTAGGCCGGGATTTTATTGGAAAAGTGCCCGGCGATGAAGTATATATGGGGAAATGCGCCTTTTAGCCCCACACGCCCTATGATGAATCTAGCCGACTTGCGGCTTTACTTCCGCCTGCTCACGTACTTGAAGCCCCACAAATGGCGCATGGCCGCGGCCATCGCCGCCATGCTGGGGGTCTCGGGGCTCACCGCCCTGTTGGCCTACATGGTCAAGCCCGTCCTGGACGACGTCTTTTTCGCCAAGCAGGAGAACATGCTCTATTGGCTGTCCTTCCTGGTGGTGGTCCTCTACCTGGTCAAGGGGTGTTTGTCCTACACCCACAACTACCAGATGAGCTACATCGGCAACGCCACCGTCACCCGCCTCCGGGATGAGCTGTTTGCGTCTTTGCAGCGTCAGCCCCTGTCCTTCTTCGACGGCGAGGCCACCGGGGTGCTCATGAGCCGCCTGACGTACGACGTCAACCTGCTCCAAGACGCGGTGACCCGGGTGGTGACCAGCTTCTTCAAAGACACCTTCACGGTCATCGGCCTCACCGCGGTGATCTTCTACCGGGAGTGGCGCCTGGCCATCATGGCCATGGTGGTCTTCCCCCTGGCGGTCCTCATCATCGTCCACCTGGGCAAACGCGTCCGCCGCATCTCGCATGCGGCCCAGGTGGCCAACGCTTATCTCTACACCGTGCTCCAGGAGTCCCTCATCGGCCAGCGCATCGTCAAGGCGTTTGCCCGGGAAACCTACGAAGAACGGCGCTTCTTCCGGGCCAACTGGGACTATTTCAACATCCGCATGAAACTGAACGCTACCCGGGAGTTGTCGCCGCCGGTCATGGAGTTTTTAGGCTCCCTGGGGATGGCCGGGATCATTCTGTACGGCGGTTACGCGGTGATTCGGGGCACCTCCACCCCGGGCACCTTCTTCTCCTTTCTGGCCGCCCTCCTCATGCTCTACCAGCCCATCAAGAGCCTGAGCTCGGTGCAGAACGTCTTCCAGGAAGGTCTGGCCGCGGCAGTGCGGGTCTTCGGCCTCATGGACCGGGAGCCGGAGATTCAAGACGCCCCCGAAGCCGTGGAGCTGGCGCCCCTGGCCCGGGAGATCGGCTATGCGGGGATCAGCTTCGCCTACGACGGCCGGGAAAACGTCCTTCATGACATCGATTTCACCGTGCGCCGGGGCGAAGTGGTAGCGTTGGTAGGCCCCTCCGGGGCCGGCAAATCCACCCTGCTGAATCTCCTGCCCCGCTTCTACGACGCCACCGGCGGCGCCATCGCCATCGACGGCCACGATATCCGGCAGGTCACCCTGGCCTCACTCCGAGAGCAGATCGGCGTGGTCACCCAGCAGACCATCCTGTTCAACGACTCCGTGCGCCACAACGTGGCTTACGGCCGACTCGACGCCGATGAGGCCGAAATCATCAAGGCCCTCAAGGACGCCCACGCCTACGACTTTGTCATGGCCCTGCCCGAGGGCCTGGACACCCTCATCGGCGAACAGGGGGTGCGCCTCTCGGGCGGTGAGCGCCAGCGCCTGGCCATCGCCCGGGCTTTACTTAAGGACCCGCCCATCCTGATCCTGGATGAGGCCACCTCCTCCCTGGACTCCGAGTCCGAGCGGGAGGTGCAGCAGGCCCTGGACCGGCTCATCGCCGGGCGCACCACCCTGGTCATCGCCCACCGCCTCTCCACCGTCAGGAACGCCGACCGCATCATCGCCATGGAAGACGGCCGCATTGTGGAAATCGGCAGCCACGCGGAGCTTTTGGCCGCCGACGGCCTCTACCGCCGCCTCTACGAGCTGCAGTTCGCTAGGGAGGAAGAGGCAGCCCCCGCCGCCGACGACGACGACGGAACCGCAGCCCGTGGGGCGGCGAAGTAAGGGTCAGACAACACCACGGCTCCATATATATTGCTGAGATCATTTATCCCAGAAAGAATCGGTTCCTCGACGTAGGGGCACAGCGAGCTGTGCCCTTGCTAAGGCCGTCGGTATCTTGGGATTCGATTATTAATCGGAGCAGGAATTAAACAGCACGGGTCGTAGGGGCGGGTTTAAAACCCGCCCCTACGGCGGCGGCCAGAGACGGTCGTCCTACCAGCCAATTTCCCGGTAGGGCGGGCCTAGGTGTGCGCCCGGGGCAAAACCTTGACAGGAATGCGGCCGGCATCTGCCGAGACTTACCACCCTTGTTTTCCCCTTAACAGGCATTAGTTTGAATCATATGCCGGTTTTCGCCTACCGCGAGTGAGATAATTCCGAGGGAGGAGTGCGCGCCCATGGAGAGCCCTGACGAAAAATTCCCCAACCTGCCGGAACGCCTGGCCGGGTTGGCGGAGTTGTCGGCCAACCTTTGGTGGAGTTGGCACCCCGAGGCCCGGATGGTTTTCAAGATGCTGGACCGCCCGGCCTGGAAGGACACCCGCCACAACCCGGTGAAGCTCCTTACGGTACTCCCTGCCCAAATCCTTGAGACCGCGGCCGCGGACCCGGAGTATCTCCGCCACTATGACACGGTCCTGGCCCGGTTCCGCCGGGACCTGGAGAACAAGGCGTGCTGGTTCACGGCCAACATCACCGACACGGAGTGCGAACCCATCGCCTACTTCTCCCTGGAGTACGGCCTGCACCACTCCCTGCCCTTCTATGCCGGGGGCTTGGGTTTTTTGGCCGGGGACCATCTCAAGGAGGCCAGCGATTTGGGGACCCCCCTGGTGGCCGTGGGCTTCATGTATCCCGACGGTTACCTGCGCCAGTTGATCAATACCGACGGCTGGCAGGAGGGGGCTGACGAGGTCCTGGACCGGGAGGCGGCGCCCATCTGCCGGGTGCTGGACGATAAGGGCGAGCAGGTGGTGGTGCAGGTGCCGCTGACCGACCCGCCCATTTACGTGGCGGTCTGGCAGGTCATGGTGGGGCGCATCCCGCTGTACCTGATGGACACCGATCTCCCCGCCAACGATCCGGCCCACCGGCCCATCTCCGACCATCTCTACATCAGCGGCCCGGAGCCGCGGCTGCTCCAGGAGATCGTCCTGGGGCTGGGGGGCACCGAAGTTTTGCGCGCCCTGGGCATCAAGCACTCGGTGCTCCACCTCAATGAAGGGCACCCGGCCTTTGCCCTGCTGGAACGGGTCCGGGTGCGGGTGGAAGAAGGCAAGATGACTTATGCGGACGCGGTGGCCCAGGTGCGGGCCACCTCGGTCTTCACCACCCACACGCCGGTGCCGGCGGGGCACGATGTTTTCTCTTTTGACCTGATGGACAAGTATTTCGGCGGCTACTACCCCGGCCTGGGGCTGAGCCGGGATGACTTTTTCAACCTGGGGCGCAACCCCACCGACCCCAACGCCGGGTTCAACATGACCGCCTTCGCCCTGAGGCTGTCGGCTTTTCACAACGGCGTAAGCCGCAAGCACGGCGAGGTCTCTCGTAAGATGTGGCAGTCCCTGTGGCCGGAGACGCCGGAGGACCAGGTTCCCATCACCTCCATCACCAATGGGGTGCACGTGCCCTCCTGGATTTCCCCTAAAAAGCTGCGGCTGTTGGACCGCTACCTGGGCGCCGGCTGGCTGGAGGCGCACGACGATGCCGCGGTGTGGCAACTGGTGGATGACATTCCCGCCGGGGAATTCTGGGAGGTGCATCGCCGGCTCAAGACCAAGCTCATCGACCGGATCAGGGAGCGGGCCCGGCTCCGCTGGGTGGGCGACCACATCAATTGCACCAACGTGGTGGCGGCAGGCGTGATGCTGGACCCCTTCATCCTGACTTTGGGGTTCGCCCGGCGCTTCGCCACCTACAAACGGGCCGACCTGATCTTTCACGACCTGGAGCGCCTGAAAAAAATCCTCCTGAACCCCTGGCAGCCGGTGCAGATCATCTTTGCCGGCAAGGCCCACCCCGCCGACGATCCCGGCAAGCGAGTTTTACAGCGGGTCTTCAATTTCGCCCGGGACCCCCGGTTGGGGGCCAGGATCGCCTTTGTGGAGGACTACGGGGAGCAACTGGCCCAGTATTTGGTCCACGGGGTGGACGTCTGGCTCAACAATCCCTTGCCTCCCCTGGAGGCCTGCGGCACCAGCGGCATGAAGGCCTCCCTGAACGGCGTGCCCCAGCTGAGCATCCTGGACGGCTGGTGGATCGAGGGGTTCGACGGCGACAACGGCTGGGCCTTCGGGGCCGGCGCCGCTGGGGACCGTGATGCCCAAGACGCCGCCGCCATCTATGACCTCCTGGAGCAGCAGGTGGTGCCCCGCTTCTATCAGACCGACGACGACGGCATCCCCCAGGAGTGGGTCAAACTGATGAAGCGCGCTATCAAGAGTACCGCGGCCCGCTTCAGCGCCCGGCGCATGGTCAAAGAATACGCCCAAAAATGTTACCAGGAGGCGCTAAATTCGTCTATAAAGTAACGTATGCGGCCTTACTGGCATAACCTGTTCCGGCGGCTTCAGGGGGACCGGAGCGCCGGCCTGCCTCCCGGCCCCGTGGTCCGCGCCGGCGCCGCGGTGGCCTCCCGGCTCTATGGCCTGGGGGCCGGGTTGCGACGCACCCTCTACGCCCAGGGTTTGCTCCGGACCCAAAAACTGCCGGCCCCGGTGGTGAGCGTGGGCAACCTGACGGTGGGCGGCACCGGCAAGACCCCGGTGGTGGCCTGCCTGGCCCGGCTCTGGCAAGACCGGGGCCGGCGGGTGGCCATCCTTAGCCGGGGCTACGGCGGGCAGAGCCCCGGCGTCACCTGCATCTCCGACGGACAGAACACTTACAAAAAACCCCCGGAGGTGGGAGAAGAGCCTTACTGGCTGGCCCGGGT
>Ga0154821_1159_pt4 | contig 14518 bp, 13 predicted proteins | sample Rifle2008BG16ft_FD_116125 | JGI IMG/M metagenome (GOLD analysis project Ga0154821, IMG submission 116125) | Desulfobacca sp. RBG_16_60_12 | reverse complement strand
AATTGTATGGTATAAAACGCACCACATCTTGAACACGGGTGTGTTAAGTCCCCCTTTTTAAAGGGGGATTTCGGGGGATTATTAAGTACTTATTTAATCCCCCCTTGCTCCCCTTTAGAAAAGGGGGGAGGGAAAACCCAGATTTTAATGCCACATTAATTATGAAGCGTCACAATAGGCTTATATAAACCGCATTTAGCCTGAAGGAGCTTATGATGAAAAAGATCAGCCTGTTGATGCTTATGCTGGTTGTGGCCGCGGCCTTGGCGGCACCCGCGGTGGCGACCACTGCGGCGTCGGGGATCTCCGCCGATGAAGCCCTGAGACTCCTCAAGGAAGGCAATACCCGTTACGTCGAGGGCAAACTCCAGCATCCCCGCCAGGACAGGGCTCGCCGGGCCCTGACCGCGGCCCAGGGCCAGCACCCCCTGGCCGCAATCCTCACCTGTTCCGACTCCCGGGTGCCGGCGGAAATCATCTTCGACCAAGGCATCGGCGATCTCTTCGTGATCCGGGTGGCCGGCAACGTTGCGGCCACGGATGAGATCGGCTCCATCGAATACGCCGTGGACCACCTGGCCGCCCCGTTGGTGGTGGTCCTGGGTCACACCCAGTGCGGCGCGGTCACCGCGGTCGTGGACGACACCAAGCTGCCCCCCAACATCGCTAACCTGGTTGCGCCCATCAAACCTGCGGTGGACAAGGCCCGGGAGGCTAACCCCGAGGCCGCCAAGGACGTGCTCCTCAAAGCCGCCATCACCGACAACGTCTGGCAGGCCATGGAAGATATGCTGCGACTGAGCCCCCTCATCCGGGAGAAGGTCAGAAACGGCCAAGCTCAAGTGGTGGGCGCCCTCTATGACCTCGATTCGGGCCAGGTCCAGTGGCTGGGGCTGCACCCGGACCAGGAAAAACTGGTGGGAGGCAAGAAGGGGACAACGGGCAAGTCCGGCACAAAGGCGAAGAAGTCTAAGAAGTCTGAAAGTTAAGTGTTCAAGCGGGCGTGATGCATTCCGCCCCTGCGGTTGGGTTCCGGCTCTGTCCTGAAAAGTTCAAAGTTCAAGGTTCAAGGTTAATGTGTTTCATGTAGGGTGCCCACCGCGCACCATGATAAAAAGCCTGCCACTTTTCGTGACTTACGGGTGAGCCGGCGGCTCATGAGCAACTGCCTTGAGACTCCGAGCCCTCTTTGAGGCGCAGGCGCACATCCCCCCCTGTTTTAACGGACGATCAGGGGGGGATGACAAATAACTCCTCGATAATCCTTTTCGTCGGGTGGTGGCGCTGGGGGCTCATTCCCATCAGGTCTGAGCGCCCCACTGTGGCTAGCGCCTTATTTCTTCTTATCCCCTTTGGCCGATTCCAGTTCCGCCACCGGCCGCTCGCACGCTGAGGTCGGGCTGTCGCACCAGGCGGGCAGCGGTTCGCCGGTTCCCGTCACGGGGCGCTCGAATTGGTCCATCACCTGCCAGCCCTTTTCCTTCCAGGCGGACACGGGCGGTGGCGGGGAGCCGCCAAACTTGAAGCCTTTGGGGCCGCGAGCGTCCAACATCCGCACCTCGATTTCGTGGTCGCCCTTCTTGACCTTATAGCCCCACTCGAAGTTGTCGGTGGTGTTGGGCGTGGTATTCTTGCCGAAATACTTGATACTGTTGCCTTCATGTTTAACTCTGGAGAAGGTCATACAGCAATCGCCGATTCCCGAACCGCCGGGGCCGGTCAACCCGCCGCAGCCGCAGTTGGCGGCCTTCAGCTCCAGGCCGTCCACCGTGTAACCGCCGTGCACCTTTTCGAAGCAGCCCATATCAGCCTCCTTATCAGCATTTGGGAATGATGATCTTTAAATCTGTCGATGGTAGGCTCTACCGCCGAGATTTCCCCGGGGCGAAGGACGCGGCTAACCATAGCTGAACACTCAGTTGCTCTGATTTTTCAAAGTTAATCATCCCCAAAGCTCAAGCAATAGGCAAAAATACCTAAACTCTGCTGGGCCAAACTGCCCAAGGGGGGATTCTTTTTAGAAGGGGATTGCTCCGGAAAAAACCCTTCAGGCCCAGAGGCCATCTTAGGGATGGCGCCTCATGGCCGGGAGGAGAAGAAGCGCGGCATGGCGGCTAAGGCAGGCGCCAGGACAACGCGGCGCCATGAAAAAGGACTTATGCGGCATTTCCCCTATGCCCTCATGTCATGCCTTTATGGCTCCTAGAGAGGTTTGGCTTATCTCAACCGATTATCGGGTTGAGAAAATTTCTATTTCGATTCAATGTAGGCGTAGGCAGAGTGGTTGTGGATGGACTCGAAGTTTTCCGATTCCACCGCGTACCAGGTGAAGTTGTCATTCTGGCTCATGCGGTGGGCGATTTCCCGCACCACGTCCTCGACGAACATGGGATTGCTGTAGGCCTTCTCGGTGACGAATTTCTCGTCCTGGCGTTTCAGCAAGGCGTAGACCTCGCAGGAGGCCGACTCCTCCACCAGGCGGATCAGGTCCTCGATCCAGAAAAATTTCCGATAGCGCACCTGGACCCGCACTTCGCCCCGCTGGTTGTGGGCGCCCACCTGGCTGATCTCCTTGGAGCAGGGGCACAGGGTGGTGATGGGCACGGTGATCCCCACCACCAGGTCCAGGCGGCCGTCGGCGTCGAGGGCCCCGGTGAAGGTACAGATGTACTCCATCAGGCCCCGGGCCTTGCTGACCGGCGCTTCCTTGTCGATGAAATAGGGAAAGGTCATCTCGATGTGGGCCGACTGGGCGTGGAGGCGCCGGCGGGTCTCCTCCAGGATGGGACCGATTTTTTTGAGGCTGATGTCCCGGCGGTATTCGCTCAAGATCTCGATGAAGCGGCTCATGTGGGTGCCCTTGTGGCGATGGGGCAGGTTGACATACATGTTGATGCAAGCCACGGTGTGCTGAGTGCCGTTGAACTTGTCCAGCACCACGATGGGGTACGAGATGTTCTTGACCCCCACCTTGTCGATGTCGATGGTATGGGGACTGACATGGTTCTGGACGTCGGCGATTTCGGCCGTGGGGATTATGACTGTGGGGGCTTTATGGGTTGACATGGCTCATGGTCCTGGTCTGGGGCGCTGGGTCATGGCAGTGGTCCTCCCCTCATAGGCTGGGGGGCTGGCAGCAGGGGCGGAAAGCCGGCTACCCGGCGCCGCCACCGCTGAGTTAATCATCGCGAAACCGTTCGGCCACGGCCCGGGCGTGCAAAAGCAGGCCCTCGTGTTCGGCCAGGGTGATGACCGTATCTTTCAGGGACCTGAGCGCCTCCCGGGTCAAGTGCTGAAAGGTGGGTTTCGTGATGAAATCATCCACGGAGAGCCCCGAGAACATGCGGGCGCAGCCGCCCGTGGGGAGCACATGGTTGGTCCCCGAGGCGTAGTCGCCCACCGGCACCGGAGCATACGGCCCCAGGAAGATGGAGCCGGCGTGCTTGATGCGGGGCAACAGGGCAAAGGGGTCCCGGGTGACGATCTGCAAATGTTCCGGGGCATAGAGGTTGGCAAACTCCAGGGCCTCATCCAGAGACGAAGCCAGGAGCACCGCGGAGTATTTCGTTAGGGCCGCGCTGATGATTTCCCGCCGGGGCAGGTGGGGCAGTTCGGCGGTGATGATGGCCACCACGGCCCGGGCCAGTTCCGCATCTGGGGTCACCAGGACCGCGGCGGCCTCGGGGTCGTGCTCCACCTGGGAGAGAAAGTCCACCGCCACGTACCGGGCGGTGGCGGCGTCATCCGCCAGGATCAGGGCCTCGCTGGGCCCGGCGGGGGAGTCGATGCCCACCTGGCCGAACACCAGGAGCTTGGCCGCGGTGACATACTTGTTGCCCGGCCCGACGATCTTGTCCACCCGGGGGACCATCTGCGTGCCGTAGGCCATGGAGCCGATGGCCCAGGGGCCGCCGATCTTGAAGAGCCGGCTGGCCCCGGCCAGGTGCGCCGCCACCAGGGTGGCGGGATTCACCGCCATCTCGGGTCCCGGCGGCGTGGCGGCCACGATCTCGGGCACCCCCGCCACTTTGGCGGGAATGATGTTCATCAGGGCGCTGGAGGGATACGAGGCCAGCCCGCCGGGAATGTAGCAGCCCACCCGGGTTAGGGGCCGGCTCAGCCTCCCGGCCAGGATGCCGGGTTGGACTTCTATGGCCCACATCTCCCGGTCCAACTGGGCCCGATGAAATTTTTCGATATTGGCGGCGGCGGTTTTGAGGGCGGCGGTGACCTGGGGGTCCAGGACCCGGTAGGCGGCCTCGATTTCTTGGGGGGTGGCTAAAAGGTCGGCCCCGGTGATATCGGCCTTGAACTGCTGATGCTGCCTGAGGGATTCGGCGTCGCCGTCGGCGCGCAGGGCGGCTAAGATGGGCGCCACCACCTCCAGCACGGCGCTGACGTCTTCCTGGGAGCGGGACAGGATCGCCTGCCGCCGCGGTGGCGTGAGCTCGGTAAGTAGTTCCACCTGCAAACCTGGCACTCGCAGGTCCCGCCTTTTCCGAAAAATGGGTTATATCACCGAAAATTATATAAGATTGTTCAACGAAGCACAAATCTAAATGCGGCGCCATCGCCTGGGGGCCCCGGGGAAGCCTGACGCGGTCCGGATGCAGGGCAGGTGCCCGGGGCAGGTGCCTTCCCCCCATTCAGCTTTGCCGGGCGGCGCCGGCCCGGAAGGACGGGCGCAGCTCAATAATGTCCCCGGTCACCGATGGCCGGGTAAGCGTGTATTTTAAGAGAAAAATGAATTTCTCTGTGTGGCCTGCCCGCGGCATCAGAAGATGATTGCGGTGGAGAAGAGAATCGCCCTTGGGTTTTTATCCGGGAAAAGAAGATCAAAGCCCAAGTGTAGGGCAGGGGCAGGGGCAGGGGGTTTCCACCCTCGTCTCGGGTCATCCACCTTGGGATAAATTTTGCCAGAAATACTTAATATTTTTGACGATTATACCGATAAAGGGAGGAAGCGAGTTTAATCACCCAAGGCTTTTTTGTGCTTTACGGCTAAATTATTATGAGAATTGAGCACGTTAATTCCTTAGTGTCCTTTCCGGAAAGACGCCAGTTCGGTCGGATTAAGATTGCCGAACCCCGTATATGTCATATCCACCTGCCCCAATCCAAGGAATTATGGACTGAACAGGGCATATTAATGAATATCAGCCTGGGAGGCATTTATCTCGTGTGTGATCGACAGCCTCCGCTTGAAGAAAACGATATCCGCTTTGTAACTTTGGGTACGCCAAACACAGATCCTGATAAGCCTCATTTTGGGTTTCATGTCTTAGTGGTTCGCACTGAGCACCGGCAACTTGACCTCCCACAATTTGCGGTGGCCCTGAGAATCCTTTCCGACCCCATTTTTTATCCGCTTCAGGAAACCAACCAACGAGAATTTACGCCATTGGATAAACCCCGGATAATGTACCAGTATTACGATTTGAATAAGAAAGCCTACGAAATTATTAGCAATACCCCCGAGATTCGGCCCGAAAGGATCAAATATATCAAGGGATTCATCGAGCGAGGCTCTTATCAGGTAAAATCTGAGGAAGTCACGCAGAGCGTTATCAATGATCTTTGTATGGAACAAATATTGCTCAAAAAGAGATAATCTTCACGCTATGCATCTCTGTCGGTTCAACTTCTTATCTTGCGTGCCAGGCGCGTCACAGCCCGCTTCCCCAAACTGAGATCCTTACGGTTATAGCCGGCCGACCCTTCCGGCAGGAGAGCTTGGGACCACCCCAAGGCGGTCTATGGGGGTATCTTCTTGTCCTCTGCCGTCCCATCCGAAGATTAATTTTTCCACAGTGACCGCGCATCATGACCGTGAGCCGGAGCCGCCCCTCCCGGATGCCGGCGCCCTGTCAAAGATTTACCCCCAATGCCGTTTTTAGGTGACTATTGTTTAACATATTGATATCATAAAGAATGTTTTCTGAAGGCACAATATCAACGAACGCGGCGGCGAAGGCGGATAACACCTCAACCCCTTTAAGGCCCGGGTTGCGAGGGAGATGATGACGACGAAAAGACGGCGCAAAAAGAAGCCGGGGACACAGGAAGACCGAATCCTGCGGACCTTTCAGGAGGCCGCCCGGCCGCTGTTGATGGAGGAACTGCTGCGGTTGCTCAACGCCGGCCAGGACCAGGCCGAGGCCGTGGCCGCGGTGGTGGACCAGATGGTGGCCCGGGGGCAGTTGGTCTCCCTCAAGGGCGGCCGCTTCGGCCTGGCCGATAAGATGAACCTGGTGGCGGGGGAGCTCTCCGTCCACCCCGACGGCTTTGGCTTCGTTACCCCGGAGACCGGCGGCAAGGACATCTACCTGGTGGCGGCGAACCTGAAAGAAGCCTGGCACGGCGACCGGGTGGTGGTGCGGATCGAGGGCACCCGGGGCCGCCGCCGGGAAGGCCGGGTGATCCGGATTCTCTCCCGGCGGCTCACGGACGTGCTGGGCACCTTGTCCCAGGCGGGCGACACCTATTTTGTCGAGCCTGAAGACGAGCACCTGCTCTTCAACCTGGTGATCGCCCCGGAGCACTTAAACGGCGCCGCGCCGGGACAGATGGTCCGGGCCGCGGTGACCCACTATCCCACGGGGCATCTCAATCCCCAGGGAGTGGTCACCGAGGTCCTGGGCGACGTGGAAGACGCCGAGGTCCAGACCCGCCTGGTGATTTTGAAGTATGAACTGCCGGATGAGTTCCCGCCTGAGGTCCTGGCCGCAGCGGCCAACATCGACCCGGACCTGTCGGAGCGGGCCCTGAAAGCCCGGCTGGACCTGCGCCACCTGCCCATGGTGACCATCGACGGCGAGACCGCCCGGGACTTTGACGACGGCGTTTGCCTGGAGAAAAAGCCCGGGGGGGGCTTCACTCTCTACGTGTCCATCGCCGACGTCAGCCACTACGTCATCCCGGGCTCGCCCCTGGATAAGGAGGCCGACCAGCGGGGCACCAGCGTCTATTTCCCCCAGCGGGCGGTGCACATGCTGCCCGAGAAGCTGGCCACCGATGTCTGCAGCCTTATCCCCGGGGAAGACCGCCTGGCGGTGACCGCCATTCTCAACTTCGACCGCCGGGGCCGCCGGAAGGACTTTACCTTTGCCCGCAGCGTGGTGCGCAACCATGCCCGCCTCACCTACCGTCTGGTGGACGATTTGCTGGTCAAGCAAGACCGGGGGCTTCGGAGCCGCTATGGGGCTTTTGTGAAGATGCTCACCCAAATGACGGAACTCTGTGACCTCCTCCGGGAGCGCCGGGGTGAACGGGGCAGTCTCTTGCTCAGCCTCCCCGAAGCCGAGGTGGTGCTGGACGATAGGGGCTGGCCGGTGGACGTCCGCCGGGTGGATCACCTGGTGTCGCACCTGCTCATCGAGGAGTTCATGATCGCCGCCAACGAAGCGGTGGCCACCTTCCTGGGGGAATTTTCCCTCTTCCGGGTGCACGAGCGCCCCGACGCGGTCAAGCTGGCCGCGTTCCGCACCTACCTGAAGAGCCTGGGGTTCGACCTGCCCAAGGAGGTGCACCGCGACCCCAGGGTCCTCCGGGAGTTTCTGGACGAAGTGCGCCAGACCCCCCTGGCCCCCATGGTGCAGTTGATGCTGCTGCGCTCCTTGAAGCAGGCCCGCTACGCCGGTGAGAACCTGGGCCACTACGGCCTGGCCACCGACTGGTACACCCACTTCACCTCCCCCATCCGGCGCTATCCCGATCTGCTGATTCACCGGCTGCTCCTGGCCCGCCTGGCAGGGCGCAAACCGCCTTTTTCCCTGGACCCGGAAGACCTGGAGGCCCAGGCCGGCCATCTCACCCGGCGGGAGCGGGCCGCCATCGGGGCGGAGCGGGAGATGCTGTCCCGAATGCAGGTGCGCTGCCTGGCCCACCGGGTGGGCGACACCTTCTCGGGCCGCATCACCGGGGTCAACGCCTTCGGCTTTTTCGTCTCCCTGGAGGAGGTTTTTGCCGAGGGCCTGGTGCGCCTGGTGGACCTGCCCAACGACTACTATCGCTACGAGGAATCTCACATGCGCCTCTTCGGACGCCGCACCCGGCGCATCTTCGCCCTGGGAGATCTTGTAAGGGTCAAGGTGGCCCACGTGGACATCCGGCGCCGCCACGTCAACCTGGTGCTGGTGGAGGAAGAAGAAGGGGAAAAAGGCGAAGAGGTGAATGGGAGAAAGGGGAATGAAATTTAGTAGATAGTTAACTAATAAAGAACGCCAAAAATTTTGCATGGCTTGTTCCCAAGCTGTGTCTGGGAACGCTTTCCCCAGCCAAGTTTAGCCTGGCAGTCATTCTTGTTCCCAAGTGTAACTTGGGAACGAGTTAAACCTTCCCCTGCCGCCCCTAAAAATCCACGTACGCCCCCCGGGCCAGGCCCCGGAGGTGGCAAGCGTCGTTTAAGCCCATGATGTGCCAGGTGTCCCCTACCCGGTTAAAGCGGTTGATGGCGGTGGTGTCCTGGCCGATACGCCAGAAGTGGGAGTTGTCCAGGCCGATGCAGGCGGCGATGAGCACCTTGTTCACCGCCCGGTGGGCCGCCAGCAATATAACTTGGCCGGGGTGGCGGCGCACCACTTCCTCCAATGCACCCATGGCCCTATCCCGCACTTCGTCCAGGGTTTCGCCCCCGGGAAAGCGGACGGTGGCCGGGGCGGTTTCCCACTGGCGGTAGAGCTCGGCGTAGGTGACCTTGACTTCCGCCAGGGGCAGGCCTTCCCAATCACCGTAGCACAGATCGGTGAGTCCCGGCAGGTCCGCGACCGCGAGGTTGTAATGCCGGGCAATGGCGTGGGCGGTGTCCCGGGCCCGGGACAGCGGGGAGGCGTAGGCCGCGTGGATGGTTTCGCCCTTGAGCCACTCCCCCGCCAGGCGGGCCTCCTCCCGGCCCTGGTCGTTCAGGGGAATGTCTTTGGAGCCCCGAAAGATCTTGTCCAGGTTCCAGGGGGTTTGGCCATGGCGCACCAGAATGATTTGGGTCATAGGCTGTCTTCCTTCCGCGGGGTAATCCCCCTTGGCTCATCCCACGGCGCTGGCGCAAAGCAGGGGCCGCAGGCATGAACCCTGGCCCCTACTATAATGCATCGGCCGGTGCGTTGAAAAGCGCCAATCAGGAAACAATATCCCAATTGAGGACAAAAGTATTGTCATACAGCGTATACTCATAGCCCATCATTTTCCCCACCCCGGGCCGCTCACCTTCTTTAACCCGCCAATACAACAGATAAATGGCAGGGACCATTCGGGGTTCGCCGGATTGTGGGTCAGGCGTGATGTTGGCCCACACTTCTTTTTTCTCCATGGCCCGCCAGACCGTGCCATATTTCTTGTTGCGCACCTCCTGCCCTACCTCTGGCAGGCCCTTTTCCCGGATGATCTTATTAAAATCCTTCATGGCCGCCTCCTCTTGAGGTGATGGGTTATATCTTAAACTTAAGAGTTTTTTCCATTATTTCAAGTAAGGTTTATATATTAATTAAGTATACCTTATTGGGTAAGGGCCATGCTTCATTCAGGTTGGGACTCTGCGCCCAAAATCTTGCCGGGCGCTTCTCCCTATATCGCCATATTCCCCACCAGGGGCCGGCGCCCGGCACCCTCTGGAATTTCCGGAAACCAGGCTGGGGCCGGCCGCGGGGTGTGCTTTGCCTCTCATGGCCCTAACCGTAATTTTGCGGCAGGTCATATTGCGCTTGACTATTACGCCCCTTCGGTTAAAGATTACAGGAAGAATGGCGATGGAGCTCGCCTGGGAAACTTTTCATACTGAGTTGCATTCCAAGAGTTTTTGATGGCCGCCGCAGGCTTTAGCCGGCGCCGGATGTCCGATTGCGAGTCGGTATCATGGCCCGAACCGCGCTGACGCTGATGGCTCCTGATCTCACCGGGTGTGGGTCAGGGCCTTTTTTTATTCGCCGCCCCACACCGGTTTCAGGAGGATAAAGTGGAGCAAGTCTGGTACACCGCGGCGGCCTGGATGGGCCTGGCCCTTCTGGCCAGCCTCATTTCCATCCGCATCGGCATCTCCGTGGCCCTGGTGGAGATTTTTCTGGGCTTAGTGGCCGGCAACCTGGGAACGTACTTCGGGTCCGCCCTCTTTCAACCCAATGCCTGGATCAACTTCCTGGCGGGCTTTGCTTCGGTGGTTTTAACCTTCCTGGCCGGCGCCGAGATCGAGCCGGAGGCCTTCCGGCGGCAGCTGAAACCTACCCTGGCCATCGGCATTCTTTCTTTCCTGCTGCCGTTTCTGGGGGCCTGGGCCTATGCCCATTGGGTCAGCGGCTGGACCTGGCAGGCCTCTCAGATCGCCGGCATCGCTTTGTCCACCACCTCCATGGCCGTGGTCTATGCGGTGATGGTGGAGACGGGCCTCAATGAAACGGAGTTGGGCAAGCTCATTTTGGCCGCCTGCTTCATCACCGACCTGGGCACCGTCCTGGCCCTGGGGCTGATCTTCGCCAACTACGATTACTGGCTGCTGATTTTCACCCTGGTCACCGGGGTGGTCCTGTGGCGGGTGCCGGCCGCCACCCGCTGGATGTTAGCCAGGTGGGGAGGCCGGGTGAGTGAGCCCGAGATCAAGTTCATCTTCCTGATCCTTTGCGCCCTGGGCGGCCTGGCGGTCACCGCCCGGAGCGAAGCCGTGCTCCCCGCCTACCTCTTCGGCATGGTGGTGGCCGGTCTCTTCGTCCACAACAAGGTCCTCATCTTCCGCATGCGCTCCATCACCTTCGCCCTCCTGACCCCCTTCTTCTTCATCAAGGCCGGCACCCTGATTTCGCTGCCGGCGCTCTTGGCCAGCCTGGGCCTCCTGGTGGCCCTGTTCGGGGTGAAGATGATCACCAAGCTCATCGGCGTCTGGCCTATGTGCAGAATCTTCAAGATGCCGCTCCGGGAGAGCAATTACACTACTTTGATGATGGCCACCGGTCTTACCTTCGGCAGCATCTCGGCCCTGTTCGGCTATAACTACGGCTACATCAATCAGGACCAGTATTCCATCCTGGTGACAGTGGTCATTGCCTCGGCGGTGATTCCCACCATTATTGCCCAGGTCTTTTTCCAGCCCCGGGAAGCGGGCTCCGTGGGGGAGGCTGAGTTGGGGAACTAAGGCGATGCCGAGCGCTTTTTGCCTAGTGCGCAGCAGTGAAAGGGAGGTTATGAGATGTTTCGGAAAATCTTGCTGGCCTACGATGGCTCCGAGGGCGCCAACCGGGCCCTGGAGGTAGGAATTGGTCTGGCTAAAATCCATGGCGCCGAACTCTGGGCATTGGCGGTGCAGGAAAACTTGCCCCGCTTCAGCGGCACCATCGATGAAGTGCAGGAAGAAAAGCAGTTTGCCAATGAACAATATGGCAAGCTGCTGGAGGCCGCTAAAGTGAAGGCGAAAGAAGCCGGGATAGAGCTCAAAACCCTCATGCAGCCCGGACACCCGGCCCAGACCATCATCACCGCGGCCAAAGAGGGCAAATTCGACCTGGTGTTGGTGGGCCACACCGGCCTTTCCGGGGTCTGGGCGGCATTCTTGGGAACTACGGCGGAAAAGGTGAGCCGGCACGCCCCGTGCAGCGTCCTGATCGTGCGCTAAGGCCCTGGCTGTGCCAACAGATGGATAAAAGGCAGGAGCTTGGAACCAAAGGATCTAACCAAAGCTGCAGCCTGGCGCTTTATCATCCTGGTGGGGGTGGTCAGCCTCTTCAGCGACATGACCTATGAAGGGGCCCGGAGCATCAGCGGCCCCTTTCTGGGCGAACTCAAGGCCAGCGCCCTGGTGGTGGGGGTGGTGGCGGGCCTGGGGGAGTTCATCGGTTATGCCTTGAGGCTGGTTTCGGGTTACTTGACGGACCGTCTCGGTAAGTATTGGTCCATAACCTTTGTGGGCTATGCCCTGAACCTGTTTGCCGTGCCGCTGCTGGCGTTAGCGGGAAACTGGGAACTTGCAGCTTTATTGATGTTAATGGAACGGATGGGCAAGGCCATCCGGACCCCCGCGAGGGACGCCATGCTCTCCCACGCCACGGCCTCCGTGGGCCGGGGCTGGGGCTTCGGCTTCCATGAGGCCATGGACCAGATCGGCGCGGTCACCGGACCACTCATAGTGGCCGCGGTCTTATATTTCCAGGGAAGTTACCGGCAAGGGTTTGCCGTACTCTTGCTGCCGGCCGTCCTGGCGCTGGCGGTGATCACCGTGGCGGCGCGTCTCTATCCCCACCCCCAGCACCTGGAGGTGAGCGTCCCGGCGTTAAAAACCACCGGGTTCACCCGCCCCTACTGGCTCTATGTCGTGGCTGCCGGGTTGCTGGGCGCCGGTTATGCCGACTTCCCCTTGATCGCCTATCACTTCGGCAAGACGGCGGTTGCTCCGCCTAACTGGATTCCTCTCTTTTATGCCGTGGCCATGGGAGTAGATGCCGTGGCCGCGCTTATCCTGGGCCGACTCTTTGACCGCCTGGGGCTCCCGGTGATTATGGGGACCGCGGTCCTGTCGGCCCTGTTTGCTCCCCTGGTTTTTCTCGGGGGCTTTAAGCTCGCCCTGGCGGGCATGGTCTTCTGGGGGATCGGCATGGGGAGCCTGGAGTCGATCATCAAGGCGGGGTTGGCGGATATGGTGCCCCGCCACCGCCGGGCCACCGGATATGGTCTCTTCAACGCCGGCTTCGGCCTCTTTTGGTTCCTGGGCAGCGCCCTCATGGGTTTTCTTTATGAGTTTTCCCTGGGTGCCCTGGCGGCCTTTTCGGTAACGTCCCAACTCCTGGCTATCCCCTTTTTCCTGGCGGTGGAAAGGCGCGTGGGTCTCCAACCCCGCTGACCGGGAGTGCCAGGGAACCGCGGGGGAACCTGCCGGGATAGGCGCTGGCAAGACCGTCCAACCTCTTGACAAACTTGCCGCGCCTGCGTATATAAAAAGGTGCGTTTGGGGGATCGTCTAACGGCAGGACTGCAGCCTCTGGAGTTGCCTATCAAGGTTCGAATCCTTGTCCCCCAGCCAGATTGACTTCACAATCCCCGGTAGCTCAGCTGGTAGAGCGGGTGGCTGTTAACCACCTTGTCGGCGGTTCGAGTCCGTCCCGGGGAGCCACGAAAAATTAACCCCTTGTTTTTACAAGGGGTTTTTATGTTTGATCAAATCTGCTTTGTCTCCAGATGAATTATCCCCTCAAAGGGTTAAAATTGGATGGGCATTTTGCCTGGATTCGCATATCATGGTGGGACTGTGAAAACGGAGACTTTAATGGGCAGAAGTAAACTATCCCTAACTATTATAGATGAGGAATGAAATTGGCTAAGATTAAAAGTTCCTCCGTTGAACCCACGCAACCGAAAGGCGGCAAGGGAAAGAAACAGGACATCGATCTTTTCAACCTTCCCGATCGAAGGGCTGGGGAGAATGTTCTGGCCGACATCTTTGGTAGCAGGAGGCGCAATCCGGTTGACCAGGCCCAGGAAATCATGTATCAGGCCTGGGAGGCAACCTCCAAGAAAAAACGGGTGGCCCTGGCCCAAAAGGCTCTCGAAATTTCTCTAAACTGCGCAGACGCATACTGCCTTCTGGCCGAAGAAACTGCAAAACTACCCCAGCAGGCCCTATACCTCTACCAAAAAGGGGTCCAGGCGGGGGAACGCGCCCTGGGAAAGAAAGCTTTCAAAGAGTATGAGGGTTCTTTCTGGGGGTTTTTAGAGACGCGCCCTTACATGCGCGCCCGGGCCGGATTGGCCGATTGCTTTTGGGAGATCGGCAAGCGCGAGGAAGCTGTTGAACATTATCAGGACATGCTGCGCCTCAACCCCAATGACAACCAAGGCATACGCTACCTGCTCATGACTTGCTTCATTGAACTGGGTCGTGACCTAGATGCGGAAGTCTTGTTTAAGCATTATAAAAATGATGTCATGGCCGCATGGGTTTATTCCAGGGCACTGCTGGATTTCCGACAGTTGGGGGATAATCGGAAGTCCCAGAAATCCTTGGCCGCGGCGATTAAAGATAACCCCCACATCCCTGCCTTTCTTTTGGGCCTCACCAAAATGCCCCGTTACCTTCCACCCTATTATGGCTGGGGGGATGAAAACGAAGCGATCCTTTATGTTCACGAAAATTTAGGGGTCTGGAAAGCTACGCCAGGAGCCCTGGGATGGCTCGCCGCCCGAGTGAAATGATTCAGACTCAGTGATTAGGAAGGTTCGATAAGAGTCCACCAAAGGGAGCCATGAAAAAATAACCCCTTGTAATTTCAAGGGGTTTTGTATTTAGTAGTTAGTTGTTGCAGGTTATTTTGATAATTGCAGCGCCTCCTGCGCTTTGCGGGGCAATTGGACAACAATGAAATAGGACTGGGGATAAAGATAATCTTCTCCTGATTCGTCAATTACCCTGATATATCCCTCTTTTTCGGCCTCCTCATCCGGAAGCATCTGATAAATCTTGCGTTTTTCCAAATCATCGCAATCCTTATTCTCAATGCAAAGGACAACTCTATGATTTTCTTTTGGTTTAGCCATAATTTTAATCCAAGAA
>Ga0154821_1059_pt4 | contig 15666 bp, 7 predicted proteins | sample Rifle2008BG16ft_FD_116125 | JGI IMG/M metagenome (GOLD analysis project Ga0154821, IMG submission 116125) | Desulfobacca sp. RBG_16_60_12 | reverse complement strand
TGATGAGCACCGTAATCCGATTCCTGCTGGTGTTGTTGCTCGTGGCGCTGGCCCAGCCGGCCATGGCCGCCGGTCCTTACAACATCCGGTTGCCGGCCTCCTCCGAAGGGGTCGACCCCCAGGCCCTCACCCTGGTGGGGGCCGTCCAGCACTACCGCATCAAGAAAGGCGACGACCTCCTGGAACTGGCCCGGCACTATGGCCTGGGCTATTCGGAGCTCGGGGTCCTCTACCGCAACTGGGACCCGTTCCTTCCCCCCGTGGGGGCCGAGGTGACCATTCCCACCCTGTGGATTGTGCCCAACAACCATGGCAACCAGATCATCGTCAATACCGGGGAAATGCGCCTCTACTACTTCATCAAGAACAATAGCCAGGTTTATACCTTCCCCATCGGCATGGGGGTGTTGGATTTCCGGACCCCCCAGGGAAAATTCCGGGTAATCGAGAAGAAGGTGAACCCGGCCTGGCACATCCCCAAATCCTTGCAGGCCAAGTACGGCATGTCGGTGATGCCCCCGGGTGGGGAAAATCCTATGGGGGATTTCAAGCTGACGCTGTCCTGGGGGGATTACGGCATCCACGGCACGGCCATGCCCCTGGGGGTGGGCCGCCTGGTGAGCCACGGCTGCACCCGCATGTATCCGGAACATATCAAGAAGTTGTTCCCCATGGTGCCGGTGGGCACTAATGTGGAATACATCTACGAGCCGGCCAAGATCGGTTTCCGGCAGGGCCGCATCTATCTCTCGGTGCACGAGGACGTGTACTTCAAAATCCGCTCCATGATCCTGCACGTGCTCAATCTGCTGGAGCAGCGGGGCCTGGCGGACCAGGTGAATATGCGCAAGGTGATGCAGACGGTGGAGGAGCAAAACGGCATGCCGGTGGACGTCACCCGGGGAGCCGCCGGGGCCGACAGCCTGGCCCTGAACGCCCCGTCTCGCTAGCCGGGAGCATTACTCTCTTAGGGATTGCATCTTCTCAAGCTGAACCCTGACTGTGGGGGCCGCCACTTCGGTCCCCACTTTTCTTTCCGGCGGCGCCTGCCGGGCCCCCCCATTTCTTGCCATGGTATGAAGGCCATCCTTCAGGCCGCATCCCTTGGCCCTCCGGGACTCGCCTCCCTGGGGGGCCAGACGACGGCCTCCCCGATCACCGGGCTTTCCCGGACAAACCGATCCACCAGCCGGGACCGGGTTCCCGGGTTCGACACCCTGATTTTTCCTGAGGTTTGGAGAGGAGGGAGAGGGTGGTCGCCTGAGCGCCGCCCCCAAAAAGACAGAAGGTGTGGTGAGCAAAGCTCTATCCACACCCTCTGAATCTGGGTACTACAGGGTTAACCCCAGTTAACTTCGATAATGCTTTACTCAGCCTTTTTGGCTTTTTTCGGTTTGGCCGGCGGGCACTTAACGGCTTTTTTCTTGCCCTTTTTGCCCTTGTACGGTTTCACCATGGCGCACACTTTTGCTGCCGCATCTTCGGCCCGAGCGGCAGCCGCTTCAGCCTTGTTGGCTGCAGCGGAAGCGCGCGGTACGGGGACTTTGGCATCTTGTGCGGCCGCTTCAGCCTTTACCACCGACGCGGCTGCCCGATCTGCAGAAGCTTTAGCTTGCTGTGAGTACATTGCACACTGATCATAGTACTTTTGGCAGCAGCCAGCACCTCCCAGCACCAGGGCAAAGACCGCGAGGAGAGCCAAGGCATAGCCTTTTCTCAATACCTTCCTCATCGATTACCCCCTTTCGGAGAGAATTTTTCACTCCCCATTAGCTGATCAACCCTAGGTGCTTTACTTCCGCATCTTCTTCATCAGGCAGGCCTCAGCTTTCGCTGCCGCAGCCTCAGCCCGATCAGCCGCTGCCTCAGCCTTGTCAGCCGAAGCTTTCGCGTCTGCCGCCGCCATTTCGGCGTTCCGTGCCGCGCTATCCGCCTTCGCAGCCGAAGCCGCCGCTTGATCGGCGTACATTTTGGCTTCGTCTACGCTCTTCTTGCAGGCGTCGCAGCACCCCATTCCCAAGGCCGCAACAAACGCCAAGAGAATGGCCAGTGCAAAGCCTTTCCTTACCAAAGCTTTCCTCATCATCTATCCCCCCTTCTCAAAGAGATGGTTTAAGGTAAGTAAGATGCCCACATTTAATAATAATGGGCTAAAAATATCAAGAAAAATTATGGCCTCCTGTATTTTTTTTTATAGACTCCGGGGGCGGAGCCCTGAGACCTTAATTTTGATTAACTATAAGGATTGGCTGAAAGATTTCAAGTAAAAACTTTCCTTCCTGGAACTTTTTTTTCAGGCGCCATGGCGCTGTTCGGATAACATATTGTTATTATTTGCTAATATTGGTTGCCCTCTGAACCGCCGGGAGCATAAAAATTCATCTCTCCCCAGTTTTCCCCCACGCGCAGATCCACCGTCAGGGGAACTTTCAGCCTGACACCCCCCTCCATGACCCGGCGCACCAGTCGGGCGGTGTCGGCCAATTCGGCTGGGGGCACTTCAAACAAAAGCTCGTCATGGAGCTGGAGGAGCATCGACGCCGACAGCCCGGCCCCGTCCAGCGCCGCTTCCACTTCCAGCATGGCGGCCTTGATGATATCCGCCGCGGTCCCCTGGAGAGGCGTGTTGATGGCGCTGCGCTCCGCCTCCTGCCGGACGATGCGGTTGCTGCTGTTGATCTGGGGGGTCTGGCGCCGGCGCCCCAACAGCGTGGTCACCCACCCCCGGTCCCGGGCCTGGGCCAAGGTCTCCTCCAGATAGGCCTTGACCCGGGAATATTTGGCAAAATATCGCTGGATGAATTCGTTGGCCATACGGTTGTTCACCCCCAGCTGTTTGGCCAGGCCAAAGCCGCTCATGCCGTAAATGATGCCGAAGTTGACCACCTTGGCCTGGCGGCGCATATCCGGGCTCACCAGTTCCGGGTGGATGCCGAAGACCACCGCGGCGGTCTGCCGGTGGATATCGATCCGGTCCTGGAAGGCCTTGAGGAGCGCCGGGTCCTCCGAGAAATGGGCCAGGATGCGCAACTCCATCTGGGAATAATCGGCGCTGAGGAACAGCCGTCCCGGGCCCGGTACGAAGGCCTGGCGAATCTGCCCCCCTAACTCGCCCCGGACCGGGATGTTCTGCAAATTGGGGTCCCGGCTGCTCAAACGCCCGGTGGCGGCCACCGATTGGAGAAAGGTGGTGTGCACCCGTCCGGTGGCCGGGTCCGCCAGTTTCAGGAGGGCATCCACGTAAGTTGATTTGAGTTTGCCCATGCTGCGGTACTCCAGGACCTTGGCGGCAATGGGACTCTCCTGGCCCAAGGCCTGGAGCACCTCCACGTCGGTGGAGAAGGCGGTTTTGCCCCGGGTCTTTTTCTGGGGCGTAAGTTTCATTTTCTCAAAGAGGATGCGGCCCAATTGCTGGGGCGACTGGATGAGAAATTCCTCACCCGCCAACCCATAAATCTCTTTCTCCAGGCGCTGCATGGCGGTTTCCAGGTCCTGGCCGAAGCGCCGGAGAAAGTCCTGGTCCAGGAGAATTCCCCGGGCCTCCATGCGGGCCAGGATGCCCAGCAGCGGCAATTCCAGGCCGACATAGAGCTCCCGGAGACCTTCCTTTTCCAGTTCGCCCTGAAGCAGGGGCCAGAGCCTGAGCGCCACCTCGGCCCGCTGGGTGGCATACTGGCAGGCCAGGTCCCGGTCCAACCCCGCCGCGGTGGTGGGTCGGCCCGCCAACTCCCGGGGACCCGGCAGGTTGAGCCCCAGGTAGTGGAGGGCCACATTTTCCAGGGTCTGCTCATACCGGGCCGGGTTGAGGAGATACGACGCCAACAGGATGGCGCCGGTGATCCCCTTAAGGTCCGGCCCGAACCGGTGGGCCAGGAGCATGGCGGCCTTGAGATCAGCCCCCACTTTGGCGACGCCCGCATCGGACCACAACGGGCCCAGTTTCTCCCAAACGGCGCGGTTTGACTCTCCGGGCGACAAGGGGATATACGCCCCCTCCCCGGTCCGCCACGCCAGGCCGACCCCGGCCACCGCGGCCAACACCGGGTGCTGCTCGCTCATGACGAAGCTCAGCCCCATCTCGCCCGCCTCCCGGACGGCCCGGACCACCCGGTCCAGGTCCTCGGACCCCTGCACCAGGGAGCCGGCCACCTGGGGTTGGTGGTCAAACCCCAATTCCTTGGTCAATTTACTGAATTCCAACTCCACGAACAACCGGCGTAGGGCTTCCCGGTCAGGGGGGCCGGGATGGAGGGCCGAAAGGTCCACCGTCAGGGGCACCCGAGCCTCAAGCTCGGTCAGCTGCCGGCTGAGCCGCGCTTGATCAGCATGTTCCTCTAATCGGGCCTTCAGGGATTTTTCTTTAATACTATTTAGATTGGCCAGCAGATTGTCCAGGCTGTGATACCGGGCGATGAGCTTGAGCGCGGTTTTCTCCCCGATGCCCGGCACTCCCGGGATATTGTCGCTGGCATCGCCGGCCAGGGCCCGCACCTCCACCAACTGCTCGGGATCCAGGCCGAATTTTTCCCGGATAGCCGCGGGGTCATAGCGCACCTCTTTCATGGGATCCCACATGTCCACCCCGTCGGCCACCAGGGGCAGAAGGTCCTTGTCCCCGGAGATGATCTCCACCGCCAAGCCCTCTTCCCGGGCCAACCGCACCAGGGTGCAGATGAGATCATCGGCTTCATAGCCCTGGAGCACCAGGGAGGGCAGGTTTAGGGCGTCGATAATCTTCTTTATATAGGGGAGCTGGGTCACCAGGGCCTCGGGCATGGGCGGCCGGTGCGCCTTGTAGTCCTTATAGAGTCCGTGCCGGAAGGTGGGGCCCTTGGCGTCGAACACCAGGGCCAGGTGCTGGGGCTGCCGCTCCCGGAGCACCTTGAGGAGCATGGTGGTCACCCCATAGGCGGCGTTGGTGGGCAGTCCCCGGGTGTTGGACAGGGCCGGCAGGGCGTGGAAGGCCCGGTAGAAATAGGAGCTGATGTCGATGAGGTAGAGGACGCGGGGTTCGGTGGCCATCAGGGTTTCCTTTCTCCCCTTATAGCCGCTCCCAGCGCCGGTGTCAATGACCAGGATGGGCCGGGGGGATGGCCGCCGCAAGCCACCCCGGGTGCAGCTGCAGCTTTTTATCAACTCTGTCCTGAAAAGTTTCCCTAGGGGCGGCGCCCTCACCGCCCCTACAACGGCTTTTCATAGTTTATGGGTGAGTCGGATGCTCATGAGCGACTTCCATGAAAATTCACCATTTTTCAAGTTCAGGAAAAGGTTCTGGGGTTTCGGTTGGAGAATTTTGCCGGAGGCGCCGATAAGAGGGCATGAGTTCATGAGAGAGAACGGGGGTTGAAGCTATGGCGACTCTCTGGTGGGGCGGCGCGGTCCTGCTGGCGGTGTCGGGGGCCTTGTTTTTCTGGGGCGCGCCCATATTGTCGGTGGAAAGTTTCTATGGCGATGCCGGTATCCTCTTATTTCTGGCCCTGCTTTTGGCAGGTTTGTCCCACGGTTGAGGTTAAGGACCTGGAGGGATGGCCCCCCATCATCCCCAATCCATCCGGCTTTTTCCGCCAACTTCCCTGCCCGGGGTGGTGGCGGGACCGGCACACCGCCAGCCTTTCAGCCAAAAAGGCTCCCGGCGCCCCGGCAGCATGGGAGGCGCCTTAATTCCTGATTGGCGTAATAGTGCGCCCTTAGGCAAGAGTTCTCTCCCCTGACTGCCGGCTCATCCGCTCCGGGGGGAAAGGCGCGCCTCGCCTCCTTAACCTGGCCGGGGTTATGGCGTTTTCCCCGGCCCCTCGAGAAGGAAACGGATGCATCATTTTTTCACCACGCTGCGTTTCCGGCTGATTCTGCTGGTCTTCCTGGCGGTCCTGCCGGCTCTGGGCGTGATCCTCTACTCCGGCCTGGAACAACGCCGCATGGCCGCGGATGAGGCCAAAAAAGACGTCCTGGGTCTGGTCATTCATACCGTATCGCACCAGGAACGGATGGTGGAGGGATGCCAACAACTGTTGTTAAGCCTGTCGGAGGTCCCCTGTGTGCGTCAGCGGGATGGGGCGGCTTGCGCGACCCTGTTTGCCAGGATTCTGGAGAAGCAGAAGATTTACGCCAATATTTCGGCTTACGATCCCCAGGGCAATTTGTTCGCCAGCGCCCTGCCCCAACCCCCGATCAGCGCCGTCGGCCGCAGCCATTTTGAGCAGGCCCTAAAAACCCGGAACTTCGCCATCGGTGAATTCGGCATCGGCCGGGCCTCGGGCAAGCCCACCATCCATTTCGGTTACCCGGTTATCGACCACGGCGCAGTGCAAGGAGTGATCTCCGCCTCCGTGGTCCTCGGTTACCTCAACCAGCTGGTTGCCAAGACCAAAATGCCGTCCGGCGCCATGCTCACCGTCATCGATCGCCACGGCGCCATCCTGGCCCGATATCCCCAGCCGGAGCAGTGGGTGGGAAAGCGCCTGCCGGAGGTCGAGATTATCAAAATCGTCCTGGCGAAGGAGGAAGGAGTAGCCGAAGCCATAGGCATCGATGGGGTTCCCTGCCTCTTTGCCTTCACTCCCCTGGATGTCGGGAGCCATGATCTCTTTGTCTACGCCGGCGTCCCCCTGAAGACGGTTTATGCCGAAGCCAACCGAAACTTGACCCGCAATGTGCTGGCCCTGGGGGTGGCGGGACTCCTGGCCCTGGTTGCGGCCTGGCTGCTCGGCCAATTCTTCCTGATTGGCCGGACCCAGGCCCTGGTTAACCAGGCCCAACAGTTCGCCGGCGGCGACCTGAAGGTGCGCTCCGGTTTGTCTTACGATGACGGCGAATTCGGCCAACTGGCCCAGTCCTTTGACGAAATGGCCGCGACCCTGCAGCAGCGCCAGGAAAGCTTACGGGTATCGGAAGAGAAATACCGCACCCTGGTGGAGCAATTGCCCGCGATTATTTTTGCCATGGCCCCGGATGAGGCCAGGACCCTGCTCTATGTCAGTCCCCCGGCCGAGGCCTTGCTGGGAGTCTCCCCCGCCGAGTATCTGGCCGACCCCGCCATCTGGAAAAGCCAGGTTCATCCCGACGACCGGGACCGGGTCCTGGCGGAAATCGAGGCCAGCCTTGCCACGCTTAGGCCGGTGGTGGATGAGATCCGGATGCAGTCCCGCTCCGGCGCCCTCCGCTGGTTTCACACCGAAGCGAGACCGGTGCCAGCCCCCAGTGGCCGGCCCCTTTTCCTCCAGGGAGTCATGATGGACATTACCGACCGCAAGGAGGCCGAAGCGGCCCTGCGGCGGGCCGAGGCGGCCTTAGAGGAAAGGGAGCACTTCCTGTCCAGTATCTTTGACAGCATTCAGGACGGCATCAGCATCATTGATCCCGAGCTCAATATCGTCCGGGTTAACCGGGGCAAAGAGCGGGACCATGCCTATGCCATGCCCCTGGTGGGCAAGAAATGTTACGAGGCCTTCCATGAGGCCAGCGAACCTTGCGCCATCTGCCCGGTGCGGCGCACCTTACAGTCGGGGAAAGCTGACTGTGAAATCGTGTCCATCCGCTTGTCGGATAAACCCGGGCTCAGGCATTTAAACCTTTTGACCTTTCCCCTTATCGACAATGCATCGGGGACCATAACCGGAGTAGTGGAATACGCCCGGGACATCACCGAGCAGGTGCAGGCGGAAGAGGCGCTCAGGGAGAGCGAGCAAAGGTTTAGGGACTTAGCTGATTATGTGGCGGAATGGGTTTGGGAAGTGGACCAGGAGGAAAAATTCACCTATTCCAATCCAGTGGCGGAGAAATTGTTGGGCTATCAGCCTGAAGAAATAATGGGCCGACACTTTTCTGATTTCTTTCTCTCTGACGAACGGGAAAAACTTAAGGAGGCGGCCTCTGCCATATTCGCCACCCAAAAGCCCTTCCGAAACTTCATCAGCCCAAACCCTCGTAAGAATGGGGAAATCGTCTGGTTATCCACCAGCGGCGTCCCCATTCTCGATGCCTCAGGCAACCTCCTGGGATACCGCGGCGCCAATATCGACATCACCGAGCGACGCAAGGCACAGGAGGCCCTGGAGAATGCCAATATTCAATTAAAAGCCCTGGTGCAGGAAGCCGAAGAACGGAATTCCACCATGGCCTTGCTCAACGACATGACCGATATGCTCCAAACCTGTCAAACCTCCGAGGAGGCTTTTTCAGCTATCAGCCACTTTGTATCGAAATTTTTCCCCAACGACGCCGGCGCCTTGTACCTCCTCCGCAACTCCAAAAACCTCTTGAGTTCGGTAACGACCTGGGGCCCTTCCCCACCCTCCGAGGAACTGTTTCCTCCCGATGACTGTTGGGCCATTCGCAGCGGCCGGGCCTATCCGGTGGCCGATCCCGCCCGGGAACTCATCTGCAAACATATCTCCGAAACCGACTCTCTGACCGCCGGTTATCTATGCGTGCCCCTGATGGCCCAGGGTGCTTCCCTGGGCATCCTTCACATACGTTTCCTCAGTTGCGCCATTCAGGGGCGGGAAGCAGGCGAGTTGGAAGCCAAGCAGCGGCTGGCGGTGGCCATCGCCGAGAACCTGGCCCTGGCCCTGGCCAACGTGAAGTTGCGGGAGACCTTGCAAAACCAGGCCATCCGTGATCCTCTCACCGGGTTGTACAACCGGCGCTACCTGGAAGAGACCATGGACCGGGAATTACATCGCTCCAGGCGCCTGAAAGCTCACCTGGGGGTGGTGATGATGGACCTGGACCATTTTAAAGACTTCAACGATGCCTTCGGCCATGCGGCGGGGGATACGCTCTTGAGTGCCCTGGCCGACGTGCTCACCACCGGCACCAGATCCGAAGACATCGTCTGCCGGTATGGCGGTGAGGAATTTTTGCTCGTCATGCCCGGGGCCGCGTTACCGGCCACCCAAGCGCGGGCGGACAATGTGCGCCAGGCGGTGCAGGCTCTCCAGGTGAAATACCAGGACCATTTTCTTAAATCCCCAACTCTTTCTCTGGGGGTGGCCATCTTTCCGGACCACGGGGTCACTGCCGAAGAGGTGATCGCCGCCGCGGACGCCGCCCTTTACCGGGCCAAACAAGCCGGTCGGGATCGCGTCGAGATCGCCGGCCCCGATTCCGCCGCGGCCGCGGCGTCCTAAAGGCCCTGCCGGCCATCACACCCGGGGCTTGCCCCAGATCTCCAGGACCGAGAGCTGCATGAAGCGTTTGGACGCGGCGCTCTTGATGATGGCCACGGCGTCCCAGCCCCGGGCGGTGCCGCCGACGGCCACCACTTCCTCCCCTTCCGGGATGAGGCCCGCATCCACCGCCTCCATGACGATCTCGCAGCCCACCTTGAGCCCTTGGCCCAGGCGCCGCAAGGTGTTGGCGATAAGCAGGGTGGGGGCGCTGCCCTTGAATTGGTCCGCCAGGCTGGTCTCCAGGGAGTGCGTCAGGATGGTGGCCTTGAGCACCTTGCCCTTGAGGCGGGTGATCTCCTGGGAATGCTCCTCCAGAAACTCGTCCATATTGGGCCCCTTGAACCCCACGGAGTGCCCCACCACCACCAGGCTGACGTCCTTGCCGGCAAAGCGCCGGGCGGCCTGGGCCCCGGAATCGCCGGTGGTGGACGCCACCACCAGATGGCGAAACCCCTCGGCCACGGCCTTCTCCATCAGGTCCAGGCAGGCCGGCGTGTTCTGCGGACCCACGCCCCGGAAATACCACACCTCTCTCTTAATCATCAGTTGACCTCATGAATCTTTATGGGGATGAAAAACTGGGGTCATTATACCAAATGACTTGGGGGGCGGGAAAGGCAAGCCGGGCCAAAGACGGTATGCGGCAGCTCATCCCACCGTTAGGGGGCATTCATGTTACCTTCAAATCAGCCGATAAGAACCGCAGAGGGGGCGCCGGGAAAGCGGCCGCCGGCCGCCCCCGCCCAAGGTACACAGGACGTCTGAAGGCAATGGCGGGGGGGCCGAAAAGCGAGCAAGCCCATGGGCATGAAGCATATTCCGGTTGATTCAGGCAGGGAACCCGAGGTGCCGAAGGGCCTGGCCGGGCCATCCTCCGGGCCGGAGGCCTCACCGGGGCCCTGGCACTCCGTCACGGTATCCGCTTCGCCGCCGGATTCCCCAGAGGACCGCGCCGTCCTGGAGCGGAGCTTTAAAGAGCTGGCGCGCTACTATCGCCACTCCAGCGTCGGCCGCCGCTGCCTGGGCATTGTCCACCAGATGAACACCCCGCTGCAGGTCCTCTCCTTCCAACTGGACCTCCTGGAGCAGAAAGCCCAGGAAGAGTTGGACCTGATCACGGCATCCCCTTTGGCCGGCACCGAACCCCTCATGACCTTAAACCACTACCGCCAGGCGAAATTCAGCCAATTACGCCGAGAACTCAATCGCCTGCAAGACCTGGCCCGGAGCCTGGTGCTGCAAGGGGTGCATGAGCGTAGCCAGGAGAAGTTTCCCCTGGATCTCAATCAGCTCTTCCGGCAGGAACTGGAACTCTATCAGGCCCAGCCCTTTTTTAAGCACCAGGTAACCGGTGAATTTCACTTCCAGGACAGCCTGCCATTATTCTCCGGACACTATATCGATTTCAGCCAGAGTTTCCGGAATCTCATCGACAACTCCCTGGAGGCCATGGAAGGGACGGACCAGCCGCGCCTGACGGTGGAGACCGCCGGCCGGGACCGGCGGATCATACTGCGGGTCGGCGACACCGGGATGGGCATCCCGCCGGTTAATTTACCCCGGATCTTCCAACCTTTCTTCACTACCAAACAAACCCCCGACGGGGACCGGGCCGGCCTGGGGTTGTTCATGGTGCGCCGGCTCCTGGCCCCCTATCAGGCTGAGATCCGGGTGGACAGCAATCCCGGCGGGACCTGGGTGACCGTCTCGTTCCCGGGGGCTTGAGCCTCTGGACTTGGGCGAACCGTCCCCTCCCGGGGGCGTCTGGGGCGGCGGCGGTGACAGGGCGCCTTGGGCGTCGGGCATCACCGGCGGCGGCCGGCGGTTCAAATCCGCGGTTTGCAGAAAAACCTCCGCCGCCCGGCCGGCCTTGAAGTATTGCGCCACCAGCTTCAGGCGAACCATCCGCTCCGTGGGCGCCGGATGGGACGCGAGGAAATACGTGGTGAGAAAAGGATCCTTTTCATCCACTGCGGCCACGCGTTCCCACACTGCCGCCCCCCGGTCGAGGTCGTAACCCGCCTGAAAAGCATACCAGGCGCCATAGATGTCGGCTTCCCGCTCTTCATCCTGGGTAAAGACGCTCACCACCGCGTTCTGGGCAACCTGGCGCACGTTGGGGTCCACCTGGAAATGCTTCCAGTCCAGCAGCCGCCCCAGGGAAAGAGTGCTGGCGGCGGTAATGACTTCCCCCAGCATTTGCCCCAGTTCCCGGTGGGCCGCGCCTCGAACCAGATGCCCCAGGACCTGATGGGCCATCTCGTGCCCCACGACCAGGGCCAGTTCATCGTCATTAAGGCAGAAACTTACCAGCCGCTGGGTCAAGATGATCTTTCCCGGGGCCGCATAGGCATTGATTTTGCGATCCTGGGTATTTACCAGGATGGCATATTCGGCCGGCAGGCGCTGGGGGTAGAGGGTTAACGTGAACTTCTGTCCCTCTCGCTCCACGAGGAGTTCCACCGGCCCGGTGAGGTACCGTTCCTGGGCCTCCATGCGGATATGTTTCAAGTCGAGCAAGATGGCGGCCAGGAGTTCGCCGGGGAGCACATAGGAAATGGCATATTTATTGGAGCCGCGAGCGTTAGAGGCGCGGCCGGCCGAACTGCTCCGCCCGGTCAGGGAAAAATCTTGAAAAATCCCCCGGGTGGTGGCAATAACCTTATCCCAGCCCTCTACCCAGGTGGGTAAAGGCCAGTTGTTCACCGCCACAATGACGTCACCGCGACGGAGGCCGGTCTCCCTGGCCGGCGAGGGATACCAGACCTGGTCCACCACCACCTGGCCGGTGGCGGTGACCCACCAGTTGAAGCCCAGAAAGGGGTAGGTGCGGCCCTGAGTCACGGGCAGCCAGGGCATGAGACGCAGAAAGACCCGGGACACCCGCTCCCCGGACCAGCTCTGGTAAGGGTGGCGCCGGGCGGTGGCCAGCTGGGCGGCTTCAATTTGGGGCCCCGTGGGGGTCGGTTTGGTCACCTCGGCGCAGCCGAAAAGGCCAACAAGACCGATGACCAGGAAAAGGGAGCACCCCCAACTGGTCCAGATTTGGGGCCGGGGACGGGTAGACCGCCGACCGTTAGCCGGACCACGGAACGGCCCGGGAGTGATCACCTCAAAGGTGCCCATATCGGGGTAACCATGACTTTCTGCTTCGCACCTTATGGGGCGGTTCACGAACCGCCCCTACGGTTAATCGCCTTAAGCCAGCCCTCGCCATGAGAAGCGCCGATTAGAAGCGCCAGCGCAATGACGCCCCCGCGGTAAAGAGCCGATAGTTATCCACATACTCCCGGAAATAGAAGGCATGGACGTCCATGTAAAAATTCTGGACGAACTCCCATTCCAGGGCTGCCAGACCCTGGAGGCTCGGCCCCCAATTCCCGTGCTGGCTCACGGCCTGCACCGTGCCCTGGAGGATCAGGGTGGGCAGGCGAAAGATCTGCCGGTGGAAATCCAGCCCCACCCCGATGGCATTGTAGGCCGCCGGGCTGAAATAGGCCTCGCGGCGCTGGCTATACGAGGCCAGAAAGTAGTGAGGGGTGAACTCCAGGTGCATCCGGGGTTGGCTTATGGCCTGCCACTTCAAACCCTGGTACAGGGTGAGGCGCCGGTTTTGGTCGGAATAGAAGGCGCCCCCGACGTTCCCCCGCCAGTCCAGCCCGGGGCGGAACTGATGATTGTACGACAGGTCCACCTGGTGATAGGTGGTAACGCGCGCGGCCGTGAGATTGAGCACCGACTGGTAGAGACGGGGAAACAGGTAAGCCTCCTGGTCGAAGATATCCCGGCGGCTGTACCTTAAGGTGGCATCGGTTTTGGCCCAGGGGGAAAAGCCCAGTTCCAGGGTGCCCAGGAGGCGGTTCTGGGAATCTTTCCGGGTAAAGTCCGCAATACCAGTCGCGTTGGGGCTGTTCGTTTGGGGAAAAATAAAGCCAAAAGAACTATTACGTTCGAAAGTGTTCGCAAAAAAAGGGGTAAATCGCACCTGTCCCTGTTGCATCACCTGAAAATCGTCCCGCTTCCAATAGCGCCGCACAATGATCTCGCCGCTGAGCTTCAGGCGGTTGTCCACCGCCAGGGGGCCCAGACCCAGGGAAACTTCCGCCCGGCGCAGGCGGCTGGCTGCATTAACGCCTTGAGAGAATACCGGGTCCAACCCCAAATTAAGCTGACCATACTTGACGTTCTGGTTGTCCTGATTGTATTCGCGGTATTCCAGGCCCAATTGGGCCGGCAACACCTTGGTGATCCAGAAGCCGCCGCCGATCCGGAAGATGGCGCCATAGAGCTTGTTGCTGTCGGTGAGAAAGAGGGACTCGGGTTGGATGATGGGCAGTACATCAGTGAGAAAGGCGGGCAGATAATTGCTGAGGCCCAGCCCCCGGGGTTCCCGGCCAAAACGGGAAAATTGCCAGGGGCGTTGAGCCTCTTCGGGGCGGCGCTCGCCCCGGGAGCCGGGAAAGCCCCGGGAGGCCACCTGGGGCCGCATCTGCTGGCGGACATCCTCCAATTCATTGAGCAACTCAAGGTCCTGGGGCGCCTCCTTCAGGGCCTGGGCAAATTCCTTATGGGCCGCGCCCCAATTGCCCCGGGACCGGGCTTGACGGGCCCGGGCTACCTGCGCCGCCTGGGAAGCGGGTTGAAGATTGATGATCTCCTGGTAGAGGGTCACCGCGGATTTATCCCCCATGGCCTCCAGGGTCCTGGCCTTTTCCATGAGGTAGTCTCCGGGAGGAATCTTGCCCTCCAGTTGGGCCAGGGTGCGCAGCGTCTCCGGATAGTTCTGTTCCCCCCGGCACGCCTGGACCAGAAGCAGCAGCCCCTGGGAGTAATCCGGAGAATCCGCCGGAATTTTGGCCACCACGGCCTTGACTCCTTCATATTGGCGCCGCAGGAGATAAAGCCGGGCCATCTCCAGGGGCGCGGCGGGATTGCCCTGTTTCTCCATGAGCTTCAGGGCCTGGCCAAAATCCTTCCGGGCCATCTGGCATTGCAGGAGCAGTTTGGCGATGCTTTGATCCTGGGGCCGGCGCTTCAAGGCCTGCTCGTAGTATCTTACCGCCGCGGCCCGGTCGTCCAACTCCATGGCCAGCCCGGCCAGGGCCAGGAGCTCCCCGGGGCTGTTCGGCTGCTTGTGGCGCCGGTACTCCCGGAGCACGTGCAGCAAATAATTGAGTTTGCCGCCCTGCCGCCCCAACTGTCCGTCAAAATAGGCCAGGGCCACGGCTTGTTCGGGACCGCCCACCCGGATGCCGGGCAGGCGATTCATCACGCGGTCCAGGTCCTCATAGCGCGGCAGCCGGGGCAAGAGGGAGGCCATGATGAGGAGGGAGGCCTGGTGGTATTGGTTCTTCCTGAGATTCACCATGAGAAGATCGACGGCCTTGTACAGGTGGGACGGGTCCGCCGAATGGGCGTAGCAGCGGGCCAGCAGGGCCCGGCCGTCGACGCTCAGGTCGGGCAGGGGTTCCAGTTCCTTCTGCGCCAGGGCCAGGGCCTTGGGGAAATCCCGGCTGCTGAGATAGGCTTCCACGGCCGCCAGCCGCACCGTCGGGTCCTTTGGTTGTTCCGCCCGCAAACGGTTCAGGAGTTCCAGGGCCTCGGGACCCCGCTCCAGGTAAGTCAGGACCCGGGCCTTCTCCAGGCGGGCGACAGGGTCCTCCGGGGCCTTCTTCAGGGCGAGATCATAGGTTTTCAGGGCTTCCGGCAGGTTGCCCAGCCAAAGGTAGAGATGGGCCTGCTCCTTGAGGAGGCTGGGGTCTTCCGGAGTCGGGCATTTTTCCAACTCCTGGGCCGCCTCCTCCCAGCGCCGGTCCTCCAAAAGGAGACTGATGCGCCGCAAACGCAGATTGACGTCATCCTGGATTTTCAGGATCTCACCGTACTGGCTCAAGGCCTTATCCCGGTTGGCGGGCTCGAAAGATAAGGCCTCGGCCAACTGCCTTCTGACCTCCACGTCCCGGGGATGCTGTTCCAGGTAGGTGGAAAAATAGTGGGCCGCCTGGCCCCAGTGCTTCTGATAGAAATGCAGTTGACCGGAAAATAACAACAATTTCGGATCCTTGGTGTTCTGTTGGCGCAGCGGGGCGATGATTTCCAGGGCATCCTGGTACCGGCGGGCATAGGAATAGGTCAGGGCCGCTTCCCAGCGCAACTCGCCCTTGATGAGCTGCCGCCGGGTTGCCTCATCCCACAGGCCCGCGGCCTTGGCGAAGTGTTTTTTCCTGGCATAGAGGCGAGCCAGGTTGATAATGGTTTCCTGGTGGGTGTCCCCCTCCTCCCAGGCTTTGTGGTATTGGGTCTGGGCCTTGTCGAAATCGCCGATGAGCAGCAGCTCCAGGGCATACCAGCGCCGCAGGGTGGGATCGGGCTGCTGTTCCATCAGGGGGCCCAGGACCCCGGCGGCTTCCGCATGATTGCCCTTTTGGGCCCAGAGCCGGGCCAGGGCCAGGGCGTATTCCTTCTGGCCCCGGTTACGGGCATAGAGCCAGAGATA
>Ga0154821_1210_pt1 | contig 17969 bp, 10 predicted proteins | sample Rifle2008BG16ft_FD_116125 | JGI IMG/M metagenome (GOLD analysis project Ga0154821, IMG submission 116125) | Desulfobacca sp. RBG_16_60_12 | reverse complement strand
GTGAGCAGGTCCGCCAGGCCATCCAGGGAATAGCGGGATATCTGGCAGGGAATGATGATAAAATCGCACGCATACAGGGAATTCGTGGTCAGGACCCCTAACGAGGGAGGGCAGTCGATGAGGACGAAGTCATAATCAACATCCTTGAGGGCAGTGGCCAGAATCGCTTCCCGGAAGACCCGGGTATAGACCTGCTCCGCCGCCCGGGCCAGATGGATGTGGGCCGGGGCAATATCCAGCCCCAGGATGTAGGTGGGCATCGCCACCTCGCTGATGCGCTTCTTGGGGACCAGCAGGATATCCGCCATGGAAGCGGCGATGACGTCCGGCTCGATACCGATGCCGATGCTCGTGTGGCCCTGGGGGTCCAGGTCGACGATCAGGGTGCGGTACCCCTGATAGGCCAGAGCGGCCCCCAGGTTAAGAGTGGTCGTGGTTTTCCCCGTACCGCCCTTCTGGTTGATGATCGCCACGATGTGGGACATGATCAGGACTCAGGCTCCCGGCTCTTTTAAGGAATTTTTTTGGTATGATAAAGTATAGGCGGAATCCCGTCAAGAATTATCTGGCCGGGGCCGCCAGAACGATTTTGGCGCCGCCTGCTTCACGAAATGGCACGACCCCTGCAATATATTTCAAAAATGTTAGAATAATCGTATGAATTAGTTTAAGGTTGTTTCATGAACTCCCCTCTGGAAAGAAGACGGTTTAGCCGGATTATGGTCTCCCTCCCGGTGGAGTATCACACCCGGCTGCCCGAAACCGACACCCCTTTCCAGGGTCAAGGAGTCCTCCGGGACATCAGCCTGGGCGGCGCGTATTTCCATGTAGATCCAGACACTTCCTTCCAACCGGGTCAGATCCTCTCCCTTAGCGTTTCCGCCCCCCTACCCTACTTGGAAGACACTGACATCTCCCACCTTCAGGCCACCGGCGAGGTAATCCGCTTCGACCCCCCGGAGCCCAATCGCCCCCAAGCTGGGGTGGCCCTGAACTTCCTGGGAGGTTTAACCTTCTGCGCCACCCCCGCCCAGCAGATGTTTTAACTCTTGAACCTAAAAAAACCAGCTTTCGCCTAAAAATTAATATCCCCAACTATATCAATTAATTATATAACAGCACCAGGGGCTCGGAAAATTGACATTTTGCTCCCAGTTAAACATGTGGGCTCATGGCTTGCGGTCGTAAAGTAGCCATCGCTTTGAGCGGCGGGGTGGACAGCGCCGTGGCCGCCGTCCTCTTGCAGCGCCAGGGCTGGGACCTCCAGGCGATCCATCTGCGCCTCTCTCCCCAGGCGGCCGCGGCGGACCGGGCGGCTGCCCTGGCCCAACACCTGGGAATTCCCCTGACGGTGCTCGATCTCGAACGGGAATTCGCCCGGGAGGTGCTGGATTATTTTGTCTCGGAGTATATTCGGGGCCGCACCCCCAATCCCTGTGTCCGCTGCAACGCCGCCATCAAGTTCGGCCACCTGTGGGATCACCTCAAAAAAGGCGGGGTCACCCACCTGGCCACCGGCCACTACGCCCGGCTTAACCTGGACGAACACGGCGCCCCGGGCCTGTTCCGGGGGGTGGACCGCGGCAAGGACCAGTCGTATTTCCTCAGCCGCCTGCCGCTCCGCCTTCTGCCCAACCTCCTCTTCCCCCTGGGGCAGATGACCAAAGCGGAGGTGCGGCGGCTCTTCCGGGAGGTGGGATTGCCGGTCCGGGAAAACCAGCGGGAGTCCATGGAGTTGTGCTTTATCCCGACCGGCGGCTATCAGGATTTCCTCCAGGCCCGCCGGGGTTTTTGCGGACCTCCCGGCGATTTCGTCGACTCCGGGGGGCGCCTCCTGGGCCGGCATCGCGGCCTGGAAGCCTATACCGTCGGGCAGCGCCGGGGCCTGGGCATCCCCGCCCCGGAGCCCTTCTACGTCATCGACCTCCAGCCGGAGGCCAACCGGGTGGTGCTGGGACACCGGCAGGAACTCTTCTCCCCGGGCCTGACAGCCTCCCGGATGAACTGGCTCATTACCCCCCCGGCCGGCGACATCGAGGCCATGGCGGTGATTCGCTACCGCCATCCCGGGGTCCGGGCCCGGATCACCCCCGGCGGCGAAGGCGAAGTAAAGGTCGCCTTTGCCGCGCCCCAGTCCGCCGTGGCCCCGGGCCAGGCCGTGGCCTTCTATGACCAGGACCGCCTCCTGGGCGGCGGCTGGATCGAGGCACGGATAAAGTGAGATACCTGTTTCCTGTCCTGAAAAGTTCAAGGTTCAAGGTTCAAGGTTCGGTTAATATAAAGAATACGTACCGCGCACCATGATAAAAAGCCTGCCACTTTTCGTGACTTATACCAAGTTGCCGTCATAAAGGTAATTCTGGCTTTATGATAGCAACCACCGTAGGGGCGGTTCGCGAACCGCCCCTACAATTCGGATTATTACTTGTTTGACGGCAACTTGGTATTACGGGTGAGCCGGCGGCTCATGAGCAACTGCTTAGAAAAGTTTTTCGTAGGGTGCGCACTGCGCACCACTGGCGGGCGGGACGCCCGCCCTACCAGACTTTTCATAATTTACGGGTGCGCTAATGGCCCATGAATGACTGCTTGGAAAAGTTCCTCGTAGGGTGCGTCCTACGCACCAATTAATCCGAGGTATCGGCGGGCAGTGCCCGCCCTACACATCCTTTCATTGTTTTGAGAGCACCAAAGGCTCTTGAGCAACTGCTTGGAAAAGTTGCCAGTGGCCAGTGGTCAGGAAAAAATGTAGGGTGGGCATTGCCCACCATCCTCATTATCCGTGCTTTTCATTGTCTTGGAGTTTTTCCGTAGGGTGCGCACTGCGCACCACTGGCGGGCGGACGCCCGCCCTACCAGACTTTTCATCATTTATGGGTGAACCGCAGGCTTAGGCGCGATTGTGTTAGCAATACGCTTTGCAAAGATTTGAGACCTTACCTCCCAAAAGTATGATGACGATTGATAGAGAGGCAAAAAAGTTTTCGAGACATACATTTCTGACGACTCGTTAAAAAGACTTTTTCCCCTCCCCTGGTGGGAGGGGATTAAGGGGAGAGGGAAGATAATTGGTGAAAGTACCAATTTTATTCACCCCCACCCTAACCCTCCCCCATCAAGGGGGAGCGGATTTTAGATTTTTTACGACTTCATCATTATTTTCTCAAATTTTAGCAAAAAATCGAGATTTCGATTCCTTGAGCCGAAGCCCTTGAAAATGACTACAGAAAACCGAAAACCGACAACCGAAAACCGTCTCTTTCACATCATCACTTTCGGCTGCAAGGTGAACCAGTGTGACACGGCCGGGATGGCCCGGGAGCTGGCGCTCCGGGGCTGGCGTGCCGCCACGCCGGAAGAAATCCCGGACCTGATTTTGGTGAACACCTGCACCGTCACTGCCCGGGCCGATCAGCAGGCCCGCCAGAGTGTGCGCCGCCTGGCCCGGGAATATCCCGAAACGCCTCTCTGGGTCACCGGCTGCTATGCCCAGCGGGCCCCGGCGGAGGTGGCGGCCCTACCCGGCGTGCTGGCCGTTTTCGGCAACCGGGAAAAGGGGCGCCTGGCCCACCTGCTGAGTGAGTCCCACCGGCGCCTGGTGCTTGATGCCGCGCCTGGCACTCTTGGCCCCCCCGGATTGATCGATTGCCTTGCACCGCTGGCCCTACCCGATTCTCCCTCCCCCTTGAGGGGGGAAGGTCGGGGTGGGGGTGAAACCCTGCCTCCCCCCCACCTGGACGCTCCCGGCCCCGGGCCGGGGCTGTGGGTGGGAGATTTTTCCGCCGCGCCACCCTTCCAACCCCGGGAAGTCCACGCCGTCCCGGGCCACACCCGGGCCTGGCTCAAGATCCAGGAGGGCTGCAGCCACCACTGCCGCTACTGCATCGTGCCCCGGGTCCGGGGCCCCCGCCGCAGCCTGGACCCCGCCGCAGTGCTAACGGCCTTTCATCAGCTGGCCGACCTGGGCTATCAGGAAGTGGTCCTCACCGGGGTGGACCTGGGGCAGTACGGGCTGGATCACACCCCTCCAAGTAGTCTGGCAGCGCTGGTGCGGCAACTTACGAAAAAGCCCTTCCGGGTGCGCCTTTCTTCCCTGGAGCCCCAGATGGTGACCACGGAACTGCTGGACGTGCTGGCGGCCTGGCCGGATTTTTGCCCCCACTTCCATTTACCGCTCCAGAGCGGCGCCGCCCCGGTGCTGGCCGCCATGGGCCGGCCTTACGGCCCGGGGGAGTTTCGGGACCTGGTCCAAGAGATCATCCGGCGCTTTCCCGGCGCGGGCCTGGGGCTGGACGTCCTGGTGGGGTTTCCCGGCGAGAGCGCCGGGGACTTTGAGGCCACCCGGTCCCTGGTGGCAGCCCTCCCGGTGACCTACCTGCACGTCTTCCCCTATTCGCCCCGGCCCGGTACCCCCGCGGCCGATTTACCTCCCTTGCCGGGCAACGTTGTACAGGAGCGGGCCCGGATCATGCGGGAGCTGGGCCAGGCCAAAAAGACCGAATTCCTTGAGGCCCAGGTGGGCCAGGTCAGGGAAGTGCTGGTGGAAGGGGTGGAGGCGCGGCCGGGGTGGCTGAAGGGCCTGAGCGACCACTACCTGCGGGTGACCTTCCCCGGCCCGCCGGCCTGGCATAACCGCCTTATCAAAGTTCGCTTTCTGGCGCGACTGGGAGAAGTGGTGCTGGGAGAAGCGATGGCAGAACCTTGATAACGATTGCTTCTGGTTTTCAAGTTCTGTTATTCTATTATGATAGATATATCAATATATTACTTATCGAGTCGCGGATCGCTCATAGATAGCAGTTCGTTTGCCGCGGGCGATTTTGGTTCTATAGATATTGTGTAAACTACCCGGTCCCTATTTTTCGCCGTAGGGCGGGAAAGCGAAGCGCATCCCGCCTTCAGTAGTCGTAGGGCGGGAAAATGAAACGCATCCCGCCATTTCCTGGTTCCCAAGTTGAACTTGGGAACCAGTCCGCACGCGGTCATCAAGGATGGTGCGCAGGGCGCACCCTACGCTTCTGACCGCTGACCGCTCTTTCCACAAAAAAAAGGGCAGGCCCCATGGCCTGCCCACCCCCCCATAACCACACTTCAAAACTCTTAGGCGGGCGCCCCCTCCCATAAATTGGGTTGAAACCAGGCAGGCTGTCTGCCCGGGGTGCGGGGCGACGGCACCCAGATGCGCCAGGCCGCCTCCTGCGCCATCAGGTGCTGCAAAAACCGGCAATGGAAATCGTGGCTGCCCCGGCTCACTTCCAGGCGGCCGTACAGCGGCAGGCCCAGCAGGGCCAGGTCCCCCACCATGTCCAAAATCTTGTGGCGCACGCACTCATCCGGAAAGCGGAAGCCCCCGGGGTTCAAAACCACGGCATCATCCAGGACCACGGCATTGTCCAGGGAGCCCCCCAGGGCCAGGCCGTTGGTCTGGAGATACTGCACTTCCTTCAAGAAGCCGAAGGTGCGCGCCGAGGCGATCTCCCGGGCAAAGTCCTCGGAGGCCAGGGGCACGGTGTACCGCTGCCGCCGGATCAGCGGGTGGTCAAAGTCGATGGTGTAGGTGATCCGGGGCTCGCCGGGGAGGACCCGCATCCACTGGTCCCCCTCCCGCAGTGAAACCTCACGCTGCACCCGGAGATAGGCCCGGAGCCAGGGCTGCGCCCTTAACCCGGTCTCGGCCAGAAGGACGGCGAAGGGGCCAGCGCTCCCATCCATGATGGGCACTTCCGGCCCCTCAACCGCGATGCGGGCATTGTCCACCCCGGCGCCCCGCAGGGCGGCCAGCAGGTGCTCTACCGTAGAGAGCGTTGCCCTCCCCTCCCCCAGCGTGGTGGCCCGGAGGGTGTCCACCACTTTGCTGTAATGGGCCGGGATCTCCGGCTGGCCTGGCAGGTCCGCCCGCACGAACCGCAAGCCGTGGTTGGCGGCAGCCGGATGGATCGTGACCCTCACCGGCCGGCCCAGGTGAAGGCCGATACCGGAAAAAGTCAAAGGCTGCGCCAGAGTCTGTTGCCACATGCTCATTCTCCCCTCGTCAGGATAGGGTGCAAGGCCTGTACCAGGATTTTACGGCTGGGCGCGATTGGCTATCAAAAGGTTAACTTATCAGGATAGTTGATCTTTTGGCGGGATGGGGCCAAACCGGGTTTTCGGCCGGGCCCCGGGTGTGGCAAAAAAGACACAACTTTTCGGCGATTGTGGTAAAAGCCCCACAGCCGCGTCCGGCTCACTCGATCTAAACCGCCGGATACTCGACCTTGGCCCACCACCGGGGGTCGATATCCGGGAACACGTCATCCCGCTCCCGGCACAGGTCCAGAAAATTCCAGTCTTCCGTGGGCAGCCGGCGCTCACCGGCGTAGCGCCGGGTCATGGCCGCCAGGCGGCGAAAATCGTCATTGTGCGTGGTCAACCGGAGTTCGGCGTAATCCCGGGCGCTGAAGGTGCTGATCAAAAACTGCCAGTCCGAGGACTCCAGCAGGAACAGGGAGCGGCCGCACTGCTTTAAGAGGTCTTGCAAGCGGGGGTCGGGGTCGTCGGCCCAGAGCCGGGCCATCTCCTCCATGGCCTCCTCCGCGGCATAGACGTGTCGCCAGGTCCAGTCGTTCATCTCATTGAGCCAGATCCAGTGATAGCCCCCTTCCCCCCAGGAGCCCTCCGGCAGGGAAATGACCGCCCGGGGGGCGCTGGCCTCCAGGATTTCACCCCCCGGGCTCAGGCTCACCTGGGTGTGGTCGTGGAACCGTCTGAGCACCTGGTAGAGCCACTCGGGGCCCTCGAACCACCAGTGACCGATGAGTTCGGTGTCATAGGGCGCCACCACCATGCCGGGCCGGCCTTCCCTTTCTTTAAACTCCGATAGCAGCCCCACTGCCAGGGAGACAAAATGGTCCGCCTGGTCGTTGATCCGGGCCGCCACCCATTCGGGGTGGTAGGGTTGCTTATCGGCCAGATCGGCCTTGGCGCTGGTCACCTGCCAGTAGCGCAGCCCCCCCGGAAAGCGTTTCTTATGGAAATCCAAATAGTTGCCATCGCCGGGGTAGCCCCACTCCCCGCTCCACACCTGGAGCCCGGTCTTGGGGTCCCGGGTGAAGGCGGCCACCGGGCGCTTGGTCTCCGGGGCCGAACTTACCAGGTAAACCTGGTGAGGGGATTTATCCTCCTCCTCGGGCCGCTCCTGGTACTGGGCCGCAAAACGCTCCCACAGACGCTCCAGGGCCTCGAACCGGTCTTTGTAGACCCCGATGGCTTTCCCCCCCTTCAGGAGGTGGGAGTCGATGAAGAAATATCTGAGGCCGTTCTCCGACAGGAACTCCTCCACCCCCTTGCGCAGCACCGGCGCCCCGGGCAGATCTTTCACCGGCGGGACCCAGGGATAGCGCGGCCGGTAGGCGCATTCCGGGAGCCAAAACCCCTGGGGGTCCCGGCCGAAATGGCGGCGGTAGGCGGCCACCCCCTGCTTCACCTGGGCCTGGACCGCGGTGTCCCGGCCCAACAGGGGCAGATAGCCGTGGGTGGCGGCGGAGGTGATGATTTCCAGAACCCCGGCGTCCATCAACCGCCTGAAGGCCCCGATCAGATCCTCGCCAAAATCCTCGCTGAAAGCCCGCCGCAGTTCCCCGTAGCGGCTTTTCCACATCTGGGCCAGGGAAGCGAAATGCTCGTCTCCCAGACGCTTGAAGGTGACCAGGTCTTCGGTGGCCGCCTGGATCTTCTGGTGCAGGTAGTCCTTGAATTCCCGGCGAAAGACTTTGGCGGCCAGCATTTCCGCCAGGATAGGGGTGATCCCCAGGGTAACCCCGGTGCGGCGGCCTTCGGCGCCCAGGCGGTTGAAGGCCGTAAGCAGGGGGATGTACGATTCGGCCGCGGCCTCGTTGAGCCAATCCATGCCGTGGGGCCAGCGGCCGTGGCCGATGACGTAAGGCAGATGGGAATGGAGCACAAAGGTGAAATATCCCAAGGGTTCAGCCATGATGCCCTCCATGCACGGGTCCGCGGAAGTCGGCGGAAAAAAGCTCAGGTCATTAGAGATCGAAAAACTTACTTCTTAACTATAAGAACTATAAGGAGCAAAAATAACCGGGTCAAGAGGCGATGCTTTCGCCATTTTTGTCATTCCAATGAACAATTTTACTAAAAGCCGGCCACCTCCCCTTCCCGGGAAAAGCTAACTGCTGACTGCTCTCACGAGATGACGTCGGCTTTGATCAGGTTGGTGCTGCCTTTGGTGCCGATGGGGGTGCCGGTGGTGATGATGACCCGGTCGCCGTGGTTGAGCATCCCGGCCTTGAGGGCCTCCTGTTCCACCACCCGGAGCATCTGGTCCGTGTCCCTGATGGGCGGGATCAGCAGGGGGAAAACCCCCCAGGAGAGGCTCAGCCGGCGCCAGGTATCTTCCCGGGAGGTCACCCCCACGATGGGGGTGACCGGCCGAAACCGGCTGATGAGGCGAGCGGTGCCCCCATATTCGGTGTTGGTGAGAATGGCCTTGGCCCCCAGGTCCTGGGCCATCTCGCAGGCCGCATAGCTCACGGCCGCGGGAATCTCCTGGGGGCCCGAGAGAGCCCGGTCCCTGAGCCAGGCGGCGTGAGGAAAATCCGCCTCGGTAACCCGGCTCACCCGGTCCAAAAAGTTTACCGCTTCCACTGGAAATTGTCCCGCGGCCGTCTCTTCGCTCAGCATGACCGCATCGGTGCCATCCAGGATGGCGTTGGCCACGTCGGTGGCCTCGGCCCGGCTGGGGCGGGAGTGGGTCACCATGGACAGCAGCATCTGGGTGGCGGTGATCACCGGCTTGCCCACCCGGTTGTCCGCGGCGATAATCCGCTTCTGGGCCATGGGGACCTGCTCCAGGGGAATCTCCACCCCCAGGTCACCCCGGGCCACCATGAGGCCGCCGGCCTCGTCCAGGATGTCCTCGAGCCGGCTCAGGGCTTCGTGTTTTTCAATTTTGGCGATGATGGGGATGTCCGCCCCCAGGCTGCGCATAAACTCTTTGGCCTCCAGAACATCCTGGCGCGAGCGCACGTAGGACATGGCGATGAAGTCCACCCCCTGGGCGATTCCGAAGCGCAGGTCTTCCCGGTCTTTGTCGGTGAAGGCCGACACCTTTAGTGAGTGCATGGGGAAATTTATCCCCACCTGGGAGCGTAATCCCCACCCGCCACCACCCTGCAGGTGAGGGCCGTATCGGTTCTGGCTTCTACCCGGAGTTCGATGTTGCCATCGGCTAAAAGGATGGGCGCCCCCAGGGGGGTCTCGGTGATAACCTGCGGGTAATCCACGATAACCCCGGCCTGGCCTTCCTTCAGGGGAACCGCGCTGAGACAAAACTCCTGGCCTTCCCGCACCGTGACTTCGCCCCCGGACACGTCGCCGATGCGGACCTTGGGGCCGGCCAGGTCCTGTAAAATGGCCAAGGGCAGCCCCGCCGCCGCCGCCAACTCCCGGAGGCGCTTGATCCGGGCGCCATGCTCCCCTTGGGTGCCGTGGGAAAAGTTGAGCCGGGCCACATTCATGCCGGCCGTAAGGAGCCGGGGCAGGATGTCGCCGTCACTGGCCGGGCCCAGGGTGCACACGATCTTGGTGCGTCGTTGATCACGCAACACGGTGGGAGTTCCTCCTCTTTCCTGGCAAACACGCATGGATATTACGTGGGAAGAAAATCCATACATTATGGAATAAAAGCCACACCTTGGGCTTACAGAATTGCCAGAAATTATAACTCAAAAAAGATCGGTTGGGGGGGGTTGACAAATTATTTTATGATATTAACTAATTACTAACTAAGTTGTAAACATCAGATTGTTAGGCATAGTTGTTGCATTATGTTACACCGAAGGGGGAGATTTACCATGCCGATTTACGAATACCAATGTGTCGACTGCACCGGTCGGGATCAACGGGTGGCCGGTCTGGATGATCACACGGCGCTGTGCGCCCAATGCGGCGGCTTGATGCTGCGGCTGGACGAGGACGTCTTTCAGCCCTATTTTGACGAAGTTACGCCTCAGATCTGGGCGGTGACCGACACCAAAACCAAAGCTTCACTCTAGTCTGGGTGTCAAAAGCGTTTCACCAAGCCCCTCCTAAGGAGGGGCTTGGTTATTTTTCATGCTGTGAAACTTTTGTTTATTTCCCCTGCCCGTTGGCCTTTAAGACCCTTAAGAAAAACTCCTGCTGCCCGGATCAAGCCAGGTATTTTCAAAATGATGACGTATTTCCCCTGCCGCCGCCTAAATTCTCTCAATGATAATTATTTGTTCACTCCCGCCGCCATCTCCACATGACCCTCTTCGGGATAATCGCGCCGTTGCTCCCTGCTAACCCTTATTTTTGGCCTATCGTCTATGAGCCATCGGCTCACCCGTAAATGCTGAAAAGATATGTAGGGTGGACGCTGCCCACCGATTCTTCTGATCCTCTGATTAATTGGTGCGTGGCAGGCTCCCTACGAAAAACTTTTCGAAACAGTTCCTCGTGGACCTGTGCCCCACCCGAAACACTTAAAAAGTGGTGGGCTTTATCTCATGGAGCGCGGTGCCCGCCCTTCATTAACTTTGAACCTTGAACTTTGAACTTTGAACTTTTCAGACCAGCGTTATCGAGAGGAACCCGGCAGGGCTTTTATAAATGACCGCCGGTAACGTTTCTGCCGCTCCCGTGATCTATAAGATTTAAAGAAACGAAACCCGAGATTAGCGCATCCCCGGGTTTTGTGATAAGGTCTAGGCCCAAATGGAAGTCATCGCCGACCTGCATATCCATTCCCACTTCTCCATCGCCACCGCCCGGGACGCCGACCTGGAGCACCTGGATCTCTGGGGGCGCTACAAGGGGGTGCAGGTGGTGGGCACCGGTGATTGCACCCACCCCCAGTGGCTGGCGGAGATGGCCGCCAAACTGGAACCGGCAGGCGCGGGGGTGTACGCCCTCAAACCCGGCCTGGCTTTGCCGCTGAACCTTGAGGGGCCGGGCTGGGAGGCGGCGGCGCCGGTCAACTTCGTGATCACCGGCGAAGTGAGCACCATTTACAAAAAGGGCGGCAAGGTGCGCAAGGTCCACCTGCTCCTGGTGCTCCCCGACCTCTCCGCCGCCCAAAAGCTCTCTCAGCGCCTGGGCCGCCTGGGCAACGTGGCTTCCGACGGCCGCCCCATCCTGGGCCTGGACGCCCGGTTCGTGCTGGACCTGGTCCTTGAGATCGACCCTCAGGCCCTGGTGATCCCGGCCCACATCTGGACTCCCTGGTTCTCCGTTTTGGGCAGCAAGAGCGGCTTCGACTCCCTGGAGGAGTGTTTTGAGGCAAACACCGCTTACATCCATGCCGTGGAGACCGGGCTGTCATCCGACCCCGCCATGAACTGGCGGGTCTCCGGCCTGGACCGCTTCGTGCTGGTGTCCAATTCCGACGCCCACTCCCCCCAGAAGCTGGGCCGGGAGGCCAATATCTTTCACGTCGCCCCGACTTATCCCGACCTGGCCCGGGCCTTGCGCACCCGGGAGGGGTTTGGGGGCACCATCGAGTTCTTCCCCCAGGAAGGCAAATACCACCTGGACGGCCACCGGAATTGCGGCCTCAGGCTTGAGCCGGACGCCGCCAACCGCCTGGGCGGGCTCTGCCCCCACTGCCAAAAACCCCTGACCCTGGGGGTGATGCATCGGGTCCAGGACCTGGCCGACCGCAAGAACGGGGCTCGCCCGGCCGCGGCCAGCCCCTTCGAGTCCTTGATCAGCCTGCCGGGAATCCTGGCCGAAGTTTTGGAGGTCAACGCCGCCAGCAAAAAAGTGCGCCTGGCCTACTTCCGGCTCCTGGCCAAGCTGGGGCCGGAACTGGAGATCCTGCGCCGCGTGCCTCTTGCCGCGCTGGCCCGGGAGGGAGGTATGCTCCTGGCCCACGGCATCGACCGGATGCGCCGGGGGGAGGTACACATCAAGGGGGGCTACGACGGCGCTTACGGGGAGATTCGCCTCTTCACCCCGGCAGCGCGGCGCACCTTGCTGGGCCAGGGGACCTTTTCCCAGTAAACGGACGCCCCCTGGAAAACCCCGGGGTTTCCCCCCGGCCCCCCATGAAAAACGGGGGCACGGGGGATTAAGAAGCAATGCGGTTCACTTAAGTACCTCGGTAGGGGCGGGGTTTCCCCGCCCTTTGGTTGAACATCCCTATTTTATTGGCCGGGGAAACCCCGTGCCCTCAAGAAAAACCATCGCCGCCGTTTAAGTTCACCGCAGTAAATTTAGGGGGTTTTCCCCTTGGTCTTTCACGGTAAAGGAGCGCCTGAGAAGCGGATGCGGGTTACCGGGTTTTGGCAAAGCTGGCTCTTGCCCCTCATCCTGGTGCTAAGCCTTATGGGGGTTTCCCGGAGCCTGGGGGCCGAGGCCCCGGAGCCGGCCGGAGGGCCCACCCCCACCGCGCCGGCCCCGCCGCCTTACGAGCCGCCGGCCCTCTCCGTCCCCGCCCCCGCCACCGGCCATACCGGCCTTACGCTCCACGCCTTCCGCATCGTCGGGGCCAAAACCGAGCGCGTCAAAGACCTCAAAAAAGAATTATCCATGAAGCTGCCGTCTTTCTGGCCGCCCTGGGGCCCGCCGCCCCCATTCCGGTTCCAGGACCTGGAATATGACGTGGAGCGCCTGAAGACTTTTTACCGCCGCCAGGGTTTTTTCCACGCGGAGATCAAACCCGAAATCAACTATGGCCCCAAAGGGGCGGTGGATGTCACCCTGAAGATTGACGAAGGCCCCTGGGTCAAGGTCACCGACATTGACGTAGAGGTCGCCGGCCCCATGGACCTGTCGGAACTGAAGCAGAAATGGCCCCTCAACCCCGGGGAGCGTTTCGCCGAAAAGCCTTACGACGATCTCAAAAATCTCTACCTCAACTACTTGCCCAACCAGGGCTACCCCAAGGTCAAAGTCAGGGGGCGGGTTTACCTGAACCAGGAGACCAACACCGCCAAGATTCTCCTCAGCGTCAATCCCGGCCCCCTGTGCCATTTCGGTAAGGTGCGGGTCAAAGACCTGGAGAAGCTGGAGACTCCCGAGGCCGCAATCTTGGAGAAGCTCACCTTCAAGTCCGGCCAACTCTTCAACCAGGAGAAGCTCTTCGACACCCAGCGAAAGCTCTACGCCACCGATCTCTTCCGCAGTGTGGTCCTGACGCCGGAGCAGGTCCCCCCCCAGGATTCCACCATCCCCATTGTCGTTGAACTGGCGGAAAAGAAGAAACGGTCCCTGAAGGGGGGGCTGGGGTATGGGGATGAAGAGAAGTTCCGGGCCCGCCTGGGGCTGCGGTACCGGAACCTGTGGGGCGGCGGCCGGCTCCTGGACCTGGATGCCCGGTATTCCTCTTTGGGTTACCTGTTCTCGGAATTATTTTCCAATCCGGCGGTGTTCGGCTCCTCCTTTGACTTTGTGCAACAGAGCGGCGCCCGGCGCCGGAACCTGCCGGGCTTCAACGACCGGGCCTTTTTCACCCAGTCCCGGCTGGAACGGGACATTCCCTGGGACCTGCGGGTCTACTTCGGGCATGGCCTGGAATTCGACCGCCCCTTCAACCTTCCGGTGGAGACCCTGATCCGCCTCGAAGGGACCCAGCCGGAGAAATTGTACCGGGCTTCCTATGCCCTCCTGGGTCTGCGCCAGGACACGACGGACAGCCACATCGAGCCCCGTCGGGGCGGGATCATGAACCTGGCCAACGAGGTTGCCCCCACCTTCCTGGGCTCCGGACTCCAGTTCGTCCAGTCGGTGCTGGACTGGCGGCGCTACCAGGCCATCGGTGACTCCAAGTTCGTGGCCGCGGGGCGCGTCAGGTTCGGCCTCATCCAACCCATCCAGTCCACCACCCAGATCCCCATATCCCGGCTCTTCTTCAGCGGCGGGGCCAACAGCGTCCGGGGCTATCAGCTGGACTACCTAGGCCCCCGCAACGTCAGCAACGACCCCGTCGGCGGCGAGGCGGTCCTGGAATTCAGCCTCGAAGGGCGCTTCCCCCTCCCCATTTTCGAAAAAATCGGCGGGGTGGTTTTCCTGGATGCGGGCAATGTCTTTCCCCGGATTCACAACCTCGATCTGGGCCAGTTAAAATATTCACCGGGGGTCGGGCTGCGCTATCTCTCCCCCATCGGGGCCATCGGCCTGGATATTGCCTTCCCCACCAACCGCATCAATTACCAGCTGGACAGCCCCTACCAGATCCACTTTTCCGTGGGCTACGGCTTTTAGGGGCAAGGAGGCGAGATGCGCCGTGCAATGATGGTCATGGTTTCTCTGGTGCTCCTCCTGAGCTTGGCGGGAAGCGCCACCGGCGCGATCCTGCCGGATATCACCAATTGGGGCGGCTCATTCCTCCTCTCCCTGATCCAGAGTAAGGTAAACGGCCAGGTTACGGCTAAAGAAATCTCGGGCAATCCCTTATCGGGAGTCGTTTTTAAGGACCTGACGATTACCGATCCGGATGGCAAGGTCTTGCTCAGCGTCGATCGCTTTGAGGCGCGCCTCTCCCTGGCGTCCATCCCTAACTTCCGCTTGGATCTGGGGGCCCTGGCCCTGGATAATCCCCGGGTTTACCTGGACCGGGATAAATCCGGCCAGTGGAATGTCGGCCACCTCCTCAAGGCGGAAAAGCCCGCCGAACCCGCCGAATCCCAGGGTCTGGTAGAAAAAATCACCCCGTATTTATTTCAGGGAATAAATCTCTCCAATGTCTTGGTGCACCGGGGTGAGCTGTTTATTACCGAAGGCGGCCACACCCGCCACTACACCGACCTGGACCTCAAATCCAGCCTTAGCCTGCTCGACTGGGGGCAACCGCAGCAAAAAATCAAGATCGACATCTCCAGCCTGGGGATCACCACCTCCCAGGGCCGGGTGGAATTGGAGGCCCGGCTTACGTATAGCTCGGGCACAGCCCAGATCGGCTCCCTGAACCTGAAGCTGGCAGGCCAAACCGTGGTCTCCTTGCAGGGGGAGGTCTGCCGGCCCCTTGGCGAAAGAGCCGAGTTCGCTTGCGCTTTGACCGGCAACCTCGGCCCGATCAAAGGTGATAAGATCCAGGCGTTCTGGTCCCGCTGGCCGGCCCCCTGGGACCTGGCCGGCACGTTGAGCCTCAACAGCACTTCGGAAGGGGGAAAAATCCAGGTAAAAGGGAAGATCGGTGAGGCGGCCTGCGATCTCACGGGAGATTTCGACACCCAGGTTAAGCCCGCAGTCTTTAAGCTGGACCTGGACCTCAATGGCTTGACCACGGCCCAACTCAAGGAAATTCAGGACCTCAAGGGGCAGCCGCTCCAGGGCCTGAGTCCGGTCAACGCCCATCTGCGCCTCCAGGGCACGGGCCTGCCCTGGAACCCCGAGTCCATGCAGACCCGCCTGGACTTGGAGCCCTTCCGGTGTCGAGACCTCACCGTGGATAAGGTGCGGCTGGAGCTCTCCGGCAATGCCGGGAACCAGGAGTTGCAGGCCTCCGTCGCCGGGAATTTCGGGAGCGTGGACCTGGGCGCCAGCGGCCATCTCCTGCCGATGGGAGAAACCGGCCAAGGGCTTTCCGGCAATCTGATCGTGCGGACAAAAGACTTTCAGCCCGCCCTGCTGGGGCCGGCCAGGCTGGCCGGCAGCAGTTTAACCACCCATCTTACGGGCAAGTTCCGCCTGCCTCCCGGCGTCTCCCCGGCCCAGGCCTATCTGGTTGGAAACCTCCGGGCCAGCGGCCGGGTAAATCAAGAACCCTTAAAAGACCTGAACGCCAGCTTCGTCCTGGAAGGAAAGAAACTGACCATCTCCCGGGCCGACGTGCAGTTGGCAGGCCTTACGGCCTCCTGGCGGGGGACCCTCACCGAATCCGGGGTGGATGTCACTTTCAACGCCTCGGTCTCCGGCTCCGGCACCCTGCCCCTACCTCCGGGGACGGCCTTTGCCTCCCTTTCAGCCAACGGCGCCGTCCGGGGGCCCTGGAAGGCCCCCCAGGTGAACCTGGCCGCCCAGGTGCGAAAAGCGTCCTTTCAGGGCCTCACCCTGGAATCAGCCAACCTGAACGGCGCCCTGGCCGGTTGGCCTGCCTTATCCGGAAGCCTGCAAGTGCTGGGCACCGGGCTGCGCACCCCCGGGGGCGCTTTCACCCGCCTCACCCTCAATGCCGGCGGCGCCGGTGGCCGGTGGCAGTTCCAGGTAGCCGCCACCTCTCCCAAGGAGCCCAAGTTCGAGGCAACGGGGACCGCAGACCTGGCGGCCAGGCCCCTGATCCTGAACGTCGCCCGGCTCTCCTGGCACAGCCAGGCCCTGAAGGTCAAAAACAAGACCGCTTTTACGCTCCGCCTCCTCCCCGGCTGGGAAATTTCTCCGGCCACGTTTCAGGTGGACGGCGGCAGCGTAACCGTCACCGGCCTGGCCCGGGACCAGGAACTATCCGGCGTTCTGGAGGTCCGGGACCTGAACGCCGGCCTCCTGGCGCCCCTGGGCCTATCCGCCTCGGGGAAGCTCAACGGCAGGCTGACTCTGGCCGGCACCCCCCGGACCCCAACCATCAACGGCCAAATCGCCCTGAGCGACGGCAAGGTCAAGAACATTCCCATCCAGACCCTGACCACCACGCTCAATTACCAGAGTGAACAGGCGCAGGTGGCCGGCTATCTGGAAATCGGCCCCCTGCACTCCCGGCTGATCTGGAGAGGGTCAGTCCCGGTCAAGATCTCCCTGCTCCCCTTCGCCTTTGCCCTGGCCAAAGATGGCCTGGACCTCCGACTCCACAGTGAACGGGTCAACCTCTCCTTGTTGACCGCGATCAGCCAAGGGGTGCAAACCGCGGAGGGCCCCATGGACCTGGTGGTGGAAGCCCGGGGCGATCCGCATCTACCCAGGATTTCCGGGTATGTGCGCTGGGGCGCCGGCTCCCTGAAACTGCTCCATGCCGGGACGCCATACCGCCTGGCCCCCGGAGAGATTCGCCTCCAGGGAGAGAAGATCATGATTCCGGATCTGGTTATCCAAAGCGACGGCACTATCCGGCTCTCCGGCCAAATCCTCCTGGCGGACGCCCCCCAGGCCCAGGTCCGGCTTCAGGTGGAAAATTTCCTGCTCCTGGATCGGGGGGGCAACGAGGTGTGGACCAACGGCTTCATCGACCTCAGAGGTCCCCTCTCCGCCTTGGTGGCCACCGGCCATCTGGTGGTGCCCAAGGCCCAATTTCGCCCCACCTTCTTCCGCTCCCCAATGGAGCCGGATGTCATCCTGGTGCCCGTCAGACCCAGGCCCCAGGACCAGGCGACTGCGGCCCCGGCCATCTATCGAAACCTGCGGGTCGACATCACCCTGAAAAATTCGGGCAATGCTTGGCTCGTCGACCCCATAGGCAAGGTGGAGATGATTGCCAACCTCAAGATCAGGAAAGATCCGGGCCAGAAACTGACCATGGCCGGGGAGGTGCGAGCCCTCCAAGGCACCATGGACATCGAGGAACGCGCCTTCACCATCAAACAGGCCCTCCTCCAGATGCCCGGCGTGGCCGGCAAGCCCATAACCGTGGACGGCAAGGCGGTTCACGAAATGGATGACATCACCCTGGTGCTCACCGTTAAGGGTACCATGTCCAACCCGATGATCCGGCTGGAAAGCCTGCCGCCGCTGCCGCCGGCCGACGTCCTGTCTTACCTGGTGTTCGGGGCGCCGTCCGCCACCCTGAACAAAGAACAATACATGGCCCTGGGGGCGCAACAATTGGGGGTTTTGGGAGGCGTAAGCGCCAACAAATTAAGCGAAATTTTGGGGGCGGCCATCCCTTTTTTAGGCGGAATCAAGGTTAGGAGCGGCATGTTAGGCGGCCGTCCCACGGTGGGCGTCGGCAAAGAAGTCGTCAAGAACGTCAGCGTCTTCGTCGGGCGCAATCTCAACGAGGAGCGCGGGGTTTATGAACAGCAGGTGGGGATCCAGTATAAGGTCAACAAGCGCCTGAGCCTTGAATCTCAGCTAGGCCAACG